>Ga0315912_10001878_pt1 | contig 23950 bp, 28 predicted proteins | sample VfabasoilMG_FD_204469 | JGI IMG/M metagenome (GOLD analysis project Ga0315912, IMG submission 204469) | Garden soil microbial communities collected in Santa Monica, California, United States - V. faba soil | ecosystem: Environmental > Terrestrial > Soil > Garden | place: USA: California... | reverse complement strand
CTTGCGGGAGCGCCGGTCGCTTCGCGGCGAGGTCATCGATCTGCGCAAACGGGTTCGTGAGGCACACTCTCTCGACGCTATCGTTTGCAACAGTGCCGGATTTCGTGATGTCCTCAGTCAAGTTGAACTGGTTGCCCCCGCCGACAGCACGGTTCTTCTCCTCGGCGAGACAGGCACCGGCAAAGAACTGATTGCTCGCGCGCTGCACGACCGGAGCCGACGCGCCACCAAACCCTTCATCGCGGTAAACTGCGCCGCCCTTCCAGAGACACTCGTCGAAAGCGAACTGTTCGGATACGAAAAAGGGGCATTTACTGGTGCCCTGACCCGGAAGCCGGGCACGTTCGAGCTCGCTCATTTGGGTACGGTGTTTCTGGACGAAGTGGGTGACCTGCCGGCACAAGCGCAGGCAAAGCTCCTTCGTGTCCTGCAGGAGCGGGAAGTGCAACGGGTTGGCGGCACGAGGCCGGAGCCGGTCAACGTCCGTTTGATCGCGGCAACCAATCAGGACCTGTCGGCTTGTGTCCAGTCCGGCCGATTCCGCACCGATTTGTTCTATCGCCTGAACGTGTTCCCGATCAGGCTGCCACCGTTGCGTGAGCGTCGCGAGGATATCGTCCCGCTTGCCCAGCACTTCATCCGTCGTTTTTCCGCTCGTCAGCACAAGGCACCCATTCACTTGGGCACCGACGCGTTGGAGCGGCTTGTGGCGTATTCCTGGCCAGGTAACGTCCGCGAGCTGCAGAATGTCATCGAGCGCGCGGTGATCCTCTGCCGCGACTCCGCCATCGGGGCCGACCTCGTCGCACTCCACCAGCCGCTGGTAGTATCCGCTTCCCACGCGGACACGGCCCCGCACGCGGCTCGAGTCGAGGAACGCTCGAACAAGGTGATCCGTTTCTGCGATGCGGAGCGGCACGCAATTCGCCGGGCGCTCGAGATTTCGGGATGGCGTGTGAGTGGCCGTGCCGGAGCGGCCGACATTCTCGGCCTCAAGCCAACGACACTGCACGCAAAAATGAAGAGATTAGGGATCCGGCGGCCGTCGGCAGAGTCCTCGGACGAGAGCCATACAAGCGATTAGCGTCGGCAACGGACCGTCTGATGGCAGCCGCTTTGCGTCTTGGGTCACCATGCGCGCAGCTGGCGAAACAAAGTCACAACCAAGGCTTTGCGGCCTGCTCCTGACGCTGCCGCTCTACTTTGGGTTGTCCGTTGAGGCTCACGCCGAACGACGAGCCGCGGAGTCATTGGCGCGCATTCTCATGGAGTTCGTGCATACGTGTGCGCCAGCCCAATGCGAAGCGTTGCAACGAATCGTCGACGACGACAGCTCCAGCATGTCCGAACGAACACTGGCCGCTGCTCTGTTGCGCGTCCACCACGTGCCCGATCCTGAGGACATGCCTCGATTACAGGCGATTGCTTCGGACCCGGCTCAGACGGCGTCGATACGCGCAATCGCCAGGGTCATTCACCACTTTGTCCATCTCCCGTCGATGCAGGATCGAGGGGCTCTCGCCGCCGTCGCGTCTGGCGATGAACGACCATGACCTGCTAACGGAACCACACTTGCGCTACCGAGCCCATTAGAGTCGTCGTACTATTATTTGTAGTCAAACTATTCGGCGGTAAAGCGATGGCACGAGCAGACGTTTCCGCCCCGCTCGCCGTTCCGGCGTTGTCGAGGCCTCTGGACGCGCCAGCCGGGATGCGACGATGGCGCACGACCCTTGCCTTGCTGGTCCTGGCCGTCGTGCTGGGGATCTTCGCGTCTGATCAGATGCGCCGCGCCCTGGACGTACGGCCACCGCCGGTGGCTCCCGTCGACGTCTACGCGGCACTGCACGATGCCGCACGCGTGGCTGTGTCGTTCCGCAGTGGTAACGAGCTGACGGTGTGGACCACCACCGCCGACGACGTTCGACAGAACCTGACGCTCTGGCGCCATATGCGCCTCGCCGACTGGAATTCAGTCTTGGAGCCTGTTCGCAGCCAGGCACTGCAGAACATGCTCGATCGGCATCGGAACGTCATGTCCAACCCGCGCGCCTGGGATGCGATGACGCCGCGCGACTGGGATGCTGTCCCCCAGCCGATCCGCACTGTGGCGTATCGGCGGATGATGGCGTACTGGTCGGGATATTACGACGTCGGGGGCCGATATGAGCTCCCATCGCGCGTGGTGTCCGACACGCTCGAAGCAATCGTAATGTCGGAGTCGTGGTTCGATCACCGAGGCCGATTCCGGAACCGTGACGGCAGCGTCGACATCGGCCTTGGCGCGGCATCGGCATTTGCCCGCCAACGTCTGCGGCAGCTGTACGAGCGCGGCGTCGACGACGTCGCACCATCGGACGCCGAGTATTTCAATCCGTGGATTTCGACGCGCGTCGTTGCCGTGTGGATGTCACTGCTGCTGGACGAGGCGGGCGGCGATCTTGATCTGGCCGTTCGCGCTTACAACCGTGGCATCGGTGCCGCCGGCGATCGCCGTGGCACGCAGTATCTCGAGACGGTGCATCGCCGGCGCGAACGTTTCATTCGAAATCGTGACGCCCCGCCCGCCTGGGACTTCGTCTGGCAGCGCAGTCGCGCACTCCAAAGACAGCCACCGCCGGTCTCCAAGCCTACGCCTCTCGACCCAGAACATGATAGCTGACGAGCAGGCGTCGGAATCGGCCGCTCACACGAGTCGAGCCGGTCTCGGACTTCCGGCCGCCGCTCCGTCGTCGCACCTCGACGTCAGCTTGACGGCATATCGCCAAGATCGCGCGCGCAACGGGGGGGGGCGAGACGCGGAGAAGCATGTGAACCGTATTCCGCGCCCGCGCGGAGCGCTCTTTGCTCGCCGAATCCAGATGCGAATTCTGGCAGCCGGTGAGTCGGTCTCCGCGAGGGACGCCGTCGTAAGGAGGCTTTCCCGTTCCTTTCTGCGCGGCAACACGAGTGTTCGGCTCGTTGGCGTCGTCCACTCCGAGATTCCGCGCCTGCCAGACCCGGCGTTTGCCCTCGTGGCGGCCCACGAGGAGCAGATTCGGTTGCAGCGGCTACATCTGCCTTCGGCGCTCGCGGCTGGCGCGGCCTGCATTGCGCGCAGTAACCCGACGGCAACCGTTACCTGGAAAATCCTCGAAGGGAGGCCGGCAGACGTCATCCTCGAGGAGGCCGAGCGATGGCATGCGACCGCGATCGTCGTCGGCGACACCGATCGACACCGGCTTGTAGACAGTCTGGCGCAGCCAACCGCCGAGTTCTTGAGTTCGAAGGCTTGGATCCCCGTCGAAGTCGCCCCGAGATCTACCTATACGCTGCGCGAGCCATCTAGTGCACACTCCCAGCACGAGGCGCTTCGATGCCTGAACGGGTCTACGCCTTCACTCTGACGGTGGCGCTGATGACGGCGATCCCAGCCGCAGACATTCGCTTGTCGCCCGCGCCGTCTTCACAGCCTTTTCACGAGTGGCGAACAACCCTCATCGAAGAAGCCTTGAAGCGAGGATTCAAGCGCGATGTGGTGCAACGGGCGCTCGGCGGCCTTCAGCCACTTCCGCGCGTTCTCGAAGGCGATCGGGCGCAAGCCGGACCGGGTACTAGCCTCGACGCGTATCTGTCCCAGCAGCTCACTCAGGACCGCGTCATGAAGGGACGGGAAAGGATGCGCGAGCATCGAGCTCTACTCGATCGCATCGAACGCCGGTTTGGAGTGCAACGACGGTTCGTGGTCGCAATATGGGGCCTGGAATCCGCGTACGGCTCCTACGCGTTCGAGGTGCCAGTCTTTCAGGCACTTGCGACGTTAGCGTGGGAACCTCGCCGTGCCGCGTACTTCCGTGGCGAGCTGTTTGACGCGCTCCGTATAGCGCAAGGCGGCCAGATCGACATCGGTGCCATGCGCGGGTCCTGGGCCGGCGCGATGGGACAGCCTCAGTTCATGCCATCGAGCTATCTGCAGTATGCGTACGATTTCGACCGTGATGGGCGCCGCGACATCTGGCGATCGACGGCGGACACCCTCGCCTCGATCGCGAACTACCTTCGCAGTGCCGGATGGCAAAACGGCCAGACATGGGGCCGCGAAGTCAGTCTGACCGATGCCGTACATCTGCGCGCGATCAGCGTCTCGACGGCTCGGACGCCGGCCTGCGCTGCCCTGCGAACGCTCTCGCGGCCACGATGGCTGCGTGAGTGGGACGGTGACGGCGTGCGTCTGGCCAACGGCAGCCGTGTGCCTCGCTCGCCCGTCGCCGCCAGCTTGTTGCTGACCGGCGACCGACGACGTTTCCTCGTTGATCAGAACTATGAGTCGATACTTGCCTACAATTGTTCGCATCGGTACGCGCTCAGCGTCGGTCTGCTCGCCGACCTGATCCGATAGCCCGCACCCGGCAGGTGCTGACTCGATAGCATTCGCGGGCCTGCGCGGCCGAGTTGCAGTGCCACCATAGACGGCGCTGACATGCCAAGGACGGCCGAACGACGGACTCGGCGCGGCGTACGCGCACCCGTCGCCGCCACTCCTGTCACGCGGTGATGCCAGCTTGACGCAATAGCGTCACGGGGCGCTCGCCGCCAGAACTGCGATCCGCGGCAATCTCGGTCCAGCCGGCATGAACCATGGGGTACGCACTGTGACAGCCTCGACCAAAACTGGTGATCATGACGCCCGCAGGACATCGTTGTGCTTCTGTTGGCGTCAGGGTTGCAGCGGTGAACGTTATGAGACGTCGATGGCTTCTAGTAGCTATCGTGCTGCCCCTTAGCGGGTGTGCCTTGCGGAGCTCGCCGTCTGATGTTAATCGCAGGGCGATGCTTCTGCTCGATTTCCAGAATCGGATCGAGCACTACATGGACCTGCGCAGAGACGCTACAGATGACGTGCCTGACGCAGAGATCACGGTAGATCCCGCCAGACTCCGAGCAAGAGAGGACGCCTTGGCGGCACGTATTCGTGTCCTCCGTGCCACCGAGCAACCCGGCGACATCTTCACTCTGGAGATTCGACGCCTCTTCCGCCAGCTTCTCACTCCTGTACTGACGGGGGAACACCTCGACGACATCAGGGACGTCCTGATGGAGGACGCTCCCGCGCCTGGCGCCGTCCCGATTGAAATCAACGCCAAGTACCCGGCGGGTCTTCCCTACCCGACAACACCTTCAACGATTCTGCTCGCTCTTCCGCGGCTCCCGAGCCGAGTGCTGGAATATCGAATCGTCGGGACAGACCTGATACTCCTCGATCAGCCGGCTGACCTCATCATCGACTACATCCGCAACATCATCACGTGACAAGCGCGCCCCCGCTCACCTTCCTCATTTCGACGCGGGCCGCGGCGCGCGGAGCGTGAGGGGGGACCCGAGTACTGTAGATTCCGTTGACCTGACAGCGGTCATGCTTGCGCGGACCATCCGCAGTTGCGACTCGAGCGTCTCCATCCACCGTCCCAAGTATTCGAGTTCTAGATCGTCTGGTTGAGAGACCAACCGTGCTACCGCCAACGCCAAGCCCGTCTTGGACGTAGCGAGAAGCGTCCGGGCACGCGGGTCCAGCGGCAGTGCCTCGAGTGTCCGGATCTCGGCCGCGCTGATTTCTATGCGGGCGCGAAGGCGGGAGGTGACTGTCAGGTCGCTCATATGCTCCACGACATACGCCCAACTCTCAGTTAGAGCCAGGCACACTAGGCTCCCAACCGGCCGTTTCTCCGAGATGCGAAGAGGCCCTGAATATCGACTACGGGGCCGGCCGGCGCCATCCAGTCGTGGCGGTATTTTGCCTCCAGAGGAAGCGTGACCTGACGGCTTCAGTCGCCCGGGGTGGGTTCACACTCGAATGACTCCGGCTTTTTCCCCAGTGGGGTGGCGCGCTCCCATGCGGAGATGGGTTGTACTCAAACAATCTGGCCCATCAGTCATATCGGGTGAGGACAGGATACCCATCGAGCGAGCGTCGATCGATCATGGTAAACGCCATGAGTATCCGTGTCCTGCTGGCGGAATGTGACCCTCTCGTTCGGCAGCACGTTCGACGTGTGCTCGAAGCCGAGCCCGACTTGCAGGTTGTTGCTGAGGCATCCGACGGCCAGCAGGCAGTACGGCTGGCAGTGGTCCAGGTTCCCGATGTCGCGATCGTGGCTGAGGAGGATGCACTGCTCGGCGGCATCGAAGCGACCCGACGCATACGCGAATGCTCGCCGGCAACTCAGGTCGTGGTTTACAGCGTTCGCTCCGACGATGTGCACGTGACCGCAGCCTTGCAGGCCGGCGCGGCTGCCTTCGTGACAGCGGATGCTGGTGACGCCGACCTCGTGTTGGCCGTTCGCGAGGCCTTGGACGGCGGCTTCTTCGCCAGTGTAGTAGTGCAATCCTTGATCTGATGGCCGACCGGGATGGCTAGGTCGGATCATTGCATTACATGTGGGTGGCGTGGGCTCTATTGACAAAAAACGTCGTCGTTGGCCGTGAGCTGATGGGTGGATGTAATCCGAGCTACTTCGGGGTTTGGGCTCGCCCATCTTCACGAGAGGACCGGTCCGTCATGGCTTCTCTCTGCGTTTCAGGCATGTGCCGCCGCTCCGCAGCGACCGCAGTGGTTATGGCGCTGCTCTCACAGACGGCTGCAGCTCAGGGATCGGCCGTCGCTCACGGTGTCGAAGAGATCGTCGTGTTGAGACTTCTGCGAGTGTCGCGGATCGCGCCGACCAACTTTTGTTCAGGCGCCAATACGGTCTTCCCGCAGGCCGCAACGATCGAAGATTCCTACGATCTCAAGGCGGTGTCAACGGACACTGCTGGCAGGGTGACGGACGCAAACGGCGCGCACGCCGGAACGCTCCACGCCTGCTATGGTCCAACCTCAGACGTGCGAATTTACAGCTTTTACGCCCAAGGAGAGGTGGGCGGAGTCGCGGTCACCGGCCGCGGGCAGTGTCGAGTTACGAAGCGCGACTCTCCTGAAGCCGGCATTTCGCCGTTCAATTGCCAGCTCGATCTGATGCCCCTGACTCCGGGATACATCGGCGGTCAGCTCACCACGAACGGCCTCGGATCGCGGGCAACCCTCGGCCCCGACACCAATCCATCCGGTTATACGCAGACTTCGATCGCCACCTTCCGTCTCTGGAAAACACGATAGAACGCACCTGCCGCCCGTCGATCCGAAGACTTCGCGTCGGTGGCCGATACCCCGTTGGGCGGCACAGGACACCTGCCTTGCACGAAGGACGCGAAGGATGCGCCTCAGGTCGCTATGCGTCAACGGCGCCTGTGTCCTGAGTATGTTTGCGACCGTGGTGACCTTTGAAGGAACTTCGAGGCTTCATTGCAGGCTCTTCTCATGCGCATGGCCCGTGCCTGCAATAGCGCCAGAATTCGCTGAAAGCTTCTGAATGGCCCGACAGGGCGCGTGGGCCGGTGAAACCCCAACGCGCCCCATTGGCGGGTAGCGAGCTGATTGCGCGGGCTGCTGGCCACTCTCTCTCGTCCTGAGACAACCTGCTGTTACGCGGCCGCCGTTCTGGCATCTGAAGGGCGGAGACCCTCGTGTATTCAATCGTCCATGCCGACGAGCGCCACTTGGACGCCCTTGCGCCGATTGAGCTTGCTGCGGCGCGCCTTCTGATTGGGCACGCCCCGGAGCGGGTACTGAATGAATTCACCGAGCGGCGAGTCCTATATGAGGCCGCACGGCATCAACGTCTGTGGGTGGCGCTGGCCGGCGACGTGCCGATTGGCTTTGCCCACGTCGAGATGCTGGCACGCGACCTGCCGCACCTCGAGGAGATCGATGTCCATCCGCTGCATGGCCGTCGCGGGGTCGGGACGGCGCTCGTGAAAGCCGTGTGCGCCTGGGCCTGCGAGGCGGGCTATGCCCAGCTCACCCTGACGACGTTCCGCGAGGTCCGGTGGAACATGCCGTTCTATGCGCGTCTTGGCTTCATCGAGCTGTCTCCGGAGGAGCTGCGGGCTGAACTGGCCGCCCAAGTCGCCTTTGAGGCGGCCCGCGGGCTGGATCCGGCGGCACGAGTCGTCATGGCGTACACGTGCAGGCCATGATGATGACGCCGCAGACGACGCTCCGAGTTGCGCGCCCTACGGATCGTCTGTCGCAGCGTAGGGGATGATCGTTGAGAATCTAGTTCTTGCCGTGTTCACGAACGGTTCCAGGGAGGCCGTATGCCAAGGGTGATCGTCTGCGACGTCAACGAAACACTGCTCGATCTGTCTGCCTTGGAGCCCGAATTCACGGAGACCTTTGGGGATGCGCGCACGCTGCAAGACTGGTTCACGACGGTGCTTCTGTATTCGGAAGTCGCGACGTTGGCGGGACCGTATGTAGATTTCGGAAGCATCGCCGGGGCCGCCCTCGACATGATTGCCGGCGCGCGCGGGACGTCTCTGGCGACCGCAACGCGGACCCGCATCCTGCAGGGCATGTTGAAGCTTCCTGCGCACGCAGACGTCGTCGAGGGCTTAGAGTTGATGCGTGGTGCTGGCCTCCGGCTCATCACGCTCACGAACTCGGCCCCGAAGGCGGTCCAGCAACAATTGGAGAACGCAGGATTGGCGGCGTTCTTCGAGCAGTCATTCTCGGTCGACGCCATCCGTCGCTTCAAGCCGGCGCCCGAGGTTTATCACTCCGTTGCCAAGGCACTCGGAGTGCCGATTGACGAGTTGCGCCTTGTCGCGGCACACGCCTGGGACATCGTCGGGGCCCTGGGAGCAGGGTGCGCCGCGGCCTTCGTCGCGCGGCCTGGAAAAGTTCTTTACCCGCTTGGTCCTCAGCCTGATATTGCGGCCCCAGATTTCGTCAGCGTCGCCAGAGCCATTGTCGCCGCCGAGTCGCGTTAGACGCGAGTCTCACGTCAAGGACTTTGACGTAGATCACGTCCTCGTACCCGCGCGGACGGCCCTCGATGGCGTATTTTCGCACGTAGCCCAAGCGCTCGTAGAAGCCGGGAGCTTGAAAGCTGTGCGTCGCGAGCACGACACGAAGGCAGCCGCGCGCGGCTGCTTCGGTTTCAGCCGAACGGAGGAGTCTCGTGCCGAGACCTCGGCCGCGGTGCTGCTCGTGCACCCAGACGTTGGACAGCTCGCCGCAGCCGCCCCAGGTGTAGCCGCTGAAGCCGGCGATGATTGCGCCCGCCTCATCTCGCACGCAACCGGCCAGCAGCCTTCCGTCGGCATATCCCGTCACCTTCGCGTTGAACTCGTAGATGCGATCATCCAGGAAGGCGCCGAGAAGTTGGCAGTCCGCGTCGTCGCGACACAGGATGATGCTGTCTTGCATGGACTTCTCCTAGCGGTCTCGGTCAACGACTTCGTCGCTCACGAACCTCTTCGATGTCGGCGCGAGGTCGGTGGTAACGAGACGTCCGCCTCGCCAGATCCAGCCCGTTCCGTGTGCTTGCTGGACTCAGCGCGGTGTAACGCGATGAGCGCGAGCGTCATCGAAAGTCAACGCCTCGATGAGCGCGGTTAGACGGGATGCCGGCTGCGCGAGCGCTTCGGCGACAACGCGGAACTCCGAATCGCGCAAGTCGCTCACGATGTACACGACGTGCCCGGGCGTGTGAAGCGAGGCCATCCCGAATCCGTTGGTTCGAGGGAGCCACGCCAGCTCCCGGCTGTCGCTCTTCGACGGAGCCCCCGCATCCTCGTCCTTCGTCATCAGAACCGAGACGAGGTGGTCGTCGAGATGGAGAACGACGTGGCCGAATCGCCGCCTCCCGAATACGCAGGAATGCCGATCGGCTATCTGCAGTGTCCCCGCCAGGGTGCGAACCGTGTCTGGCGGCGTTGTCTCGAGCTGGCCGTAAGCGGGATCAAACCGCTCGGCGGCTTCCTTGAGCGAAATCGGCTTTTCGGGAAGCGCGAACTTGACCGCGCAGTTCTGATGGTCGCCGGCGGCCAGACGTGTCACGTCCGAGAGCTGCGCACGAATGAAATAAGCGCTCGCGCCCGCCAGGAGAACCAGGGATGCGGCGAGTGGAAGCCAATGGATCTGCCACCGCCGCGCTGGCCTGGCCGAGCGCTGTAGCCGTGCCATCACTTCTTGAGTGAACTCCGGGCGCAGTTGCAGGTCTGCTGAGCGGCCGAACGCCCGCTTCAGTCCCGAGCGAATCCGGCGGCGTCCTTCGAGCTCGTCGGTGCATTCCGGACAGGTAGCGAGATGCCGAAGGAGATCGTGATTCGTTTCGACCAGCAGCTCCTCTCCGATGAAGGAATCGAGGAGCTCACGCGCATCGCGGCACTGCATCGTCACTCCCGCCTCCGCTGCGCATCCGCCGAGATCGGGACGACCTGGCCTCGCGCTTTTGTCAGCTCTTGACGAAGCAATGTGCGGCCACGATGGAGCCGCGACATGACCGTTCCGATCGGAATCGAAAGTGTCGTCGCGATTTCCTTGTAGGGCAATTCCTCGACGTCGCAGAGCACGATGACTTCCTGGTACTGCGCCGGGATGCGACGGAGCGCCGCCAACAAGTCGTCATCAGTCAGCTGCTCGGGCACAGGGGGTACAAACGGCACCGTCGACGCCAGCGCCTCGCCCTCCTCGAACACAAGAGGCGATCTCCCTTTTACCCGCCGGCGGTTGCTGCGCACGTGCTGGAGGATCGACATCAACCATGCCCGGCAGTTCGTCCCCGGCGTGTACCGATGAAACGACTCCAATGCCTGTCTGAGCGTCTCCTGCACCAGGTCCTCCGCCTCGTGGCGATCCCGCTCGAACCACATGGCGGTCCGAAAGAGGCTCGCGACGTGCGGCAGTGCTTCTGCCTCGAAGCCTGCCCAGCTGGCCTGGCGCGTCCCAGAGTCGTCCGGCATCGTATGCGTACAGAGATCCGCCGGCATGATACCCGCGCGTGTCGGCTTTATTCCCGCGTCCCGGACGGAATATTCCCCGCCACTCACGACATATAGCCTCCGAACCGGGCTCTCACGGTTCAAGGAGGGGGAATGTCGAAGTTAGCCACGCGATTCACCGCCGCGCTCGTCCTCGTTATGGGCGTCAGCGCCGCGCGTCTCGGCGCAGACCGCCACGACGTGACACTCGCGGTCACGATGACCAACGACCCGACGTCGAACGCGATTCAGGTGTACGACGCGCGTACGCAGTCATGGCTGCAGACCTTGCCGGCGCAAGGCAAAGGCGGGGTCGGAGGGAACGCGAGGGGCATCCGGCAATACGGTGGCGAGATCGTGGCCGTCGTGAACAACGGCTCCAACACGGTTGCCGTGTTTCGCCGCCATCAGAACGGTCTCAAGTTCGAACAGCTCGTGGCCACCACCAGTGCGCCCGTGAGTATCGATTTCGGCAACGACCACATGTATGTCGCGGGTGCGACGACCGTCGATTCGTTTGTCCTGCACGGGAATCACGTCGGCGGACTCGACGGTACGGCCTCGCTCGAACTGGTAGGGGGCGCGCTGCCTCCGAACGGCAGCACCGCGCAGGTCGGTGTCATCGACGAGCGTCGCCTGCTCGTCACGCTCAAGACCGATCCTGATCCCGGAACGGTCGACGTCGTCGCGCTCGACCATGGCGCGATCAGCGGCGAAGCACCGACGGCGGTGTCGGCACCGGCCGGGACGCTCACGCCATTTGGCTTTTCCGTCTACCCCGACGGCTCAGCACTGATCACCTTAGCCCATTCGTCACAGGACGGACTGTTTCGCGACGGCACCTTCAAGACGGTTGTTGCGGCCGGCCAAGCCGCGCCCTGCTGGAGCACACGTATCGGCAAGTACGTGTTCACCGCGAATACCGGTAGCAAGACGCTCAGCCGTCTCGTCGCAACTGGTAACAACATCTTCATCGATAGCCCAGTTGCGGCGACGATTCCCGGTGGCGGCCCGTCGGACATCGATGCGGCGCGAGGCGTGCTGGGCGTGATCGATCACGGTGGTGGCCAGTCGCACTTGACGCTGTTCTCATACAACGCGTTTGGCGAACTCCAGGCGGTGGGTTCTGCCATCGTGCTCGGCATTCCAAACGCGAACGGCGTCGCGATCGTGCCGCCGACGGACAATGACTAAGGAGGCGAACATGCGTGCTGTGATTCTGTTAACCGCGGTGATCGTGGGAGCGGTGGCGGTCGCGGCTCAGGACACCAAGCCGATGCCGCATCACCAGATGCCTGCGAACACGGGCGCAACCAAGACACAAGCGCAGAAGATCGCGAACGCGATGACGGCGGCGCCGATGTCCATTTCGGACAAGGCGACGATTCTCGACTGGCCTGCCGACGAGAAGGGCCAGCCATCGATGCTGCGGACCGGCACGAATGGCTGGACCTGCCTTCCTGACATGCCCGACACCAAGGGAAACGACCCGATGTGCATGGACGAGCCGTGGATGAAGTGGGTCGAGGCCTACATGGCGAAGCGCGCGCCCAGCGTGGGCCGTGTCGGGATTGGATACATGCTCGCGCCAGGCGGAGCGTGGGGGAGCAACACGGATCCGTACGCGATGAAAGAGGCGCCCAACAACCATTGGGGGCACCACAATCCGCACATGATGATCGTCGTGCCGGATGTCAAAGCGCTCGAGGGCATCTCAACCGACCCGAACAATGGTGGCCCGTACGTCATGTACGCGGGCACGCCGTACGCGCACATCATGGCGCCTATCAGTTCGGCGATGACGGCGTCCAAATAGCGAGAGGAGCGTTGGCATGGCTCTCCCCAGCAACCTGACCTTCGCGGAGATGTACGAACGGTTCCTCGTTGAACCGCTGTTCCGCCCGTTTGCGGAGCAGTTGCTGGAGCGTACTCTTCCGACTACCAGCGACAGCGTTCTCGATGTCGCCTGTGGGACGGGCATCGTGGCGCGTCTCGCGCGCCTGCAGTTGGGACCCGCGGCGAAGGTCGTCGGAGTGGACGTATCTGGGCCGATGCTCGCCGTTGCCAGGGGCGTCGACTCGACCATCGACTGGCGCGAAGGGAACGCCACGGCGTTGCCGGTGCCAGCGGACGAGCAGTTCTCGATCGTCACCTGTCATCAGGGTCTGCAGTTCGTCCCCGATAAAGCCGGCGCCGTGCGCGAAATGCGGCGAGTGCTGCGATCGGGCGGACGTGTCGCAGTTGGCACATGGCTCCCGATCGAGGACCTTCCGTTCGTCCGCGACCTCGATCAGATCGCACGACAGCAGCTCGGCCCGTTTACGGACAGTCGGCACAGTTTCGGGGACGGCAACGCCCTCGCGGCGTTGCTGCAAGAGAACGACTTTCGCGACGTCAGTGCAGATACCGTCTCGAACGATGTCAGGATGACCGACGGGCCGTTCTTTGCGCGCATGAACGCGATGGCGGTCGTCGGCATGAGTTCTAAGGGAAAGGCGCTGGATGAATCGGCACGCGCCGAGCTGGCCGGTGAAATCGCCACCGCCAGCCTGGATGTGGTGAAGCGCTATACGAAAGAGGGCGTCTTGACCTTTCCGCTCGCCACGAATGTCGTGACGGCGCGTGTGTAGGAGGAGCCTATGTTTGTCGTTCGAGATATCATGTTCTGCAAGCCCGGCAAGGTCCGCCCGATGGTGGAGAAGTTCGTCGCGCTCTCGAAATTGAGTCAGAAGCTCGGTTTCGGGACGATGCGGGTGATGACCGACGTCAGCGCCGAACGGTACTGGATGGTTGTCTCGGAGATGGAGGTCGAGAGTCTCCAGCAGCATTCCGAGATGAGCCAGAAGTCGATGCAAATGCCCGAGTTCCAAGACGTGATGAAGGGGTACCACGATCTGATCGATCACGGCCGTCGAGAGATCTATCAGCTCGAGCGCTAGGCTCGATGCGCCAGTCAGCGCGCCGTGAGGAGTCACGTCGACGGCCTCCGAGGTACACACTCGCCCATTTGACGGTCTCGGCCTGTTCACAAGCCGCGCAAGGCCTAGGTCCTGTTTTGAGCCAATTGATCGCTGCTGACTCGGCGCCGCGGCGGCAATGATTGTGCTCTGAGGAGTGGCATGACTTGGCTCACATGGTTGACGATTGCCCTGTTGCTTGCCGCCGTCGCTGCTGTCACAGGCATCAAGCCGAAACACTCACGGCCAGTGGCTCACACGCATCTCACGGGCGTCGCAAGGGTGGTTCTGATCGTGATGTTGCTCATCGTGACTTTCCTGGCATTCCGAGCAGGCTTCGCCGGCTGACATTGCGGGCCAAGATGCGCTCGGAATCTGCGCTATGTGGAACGCAGAGACGGATGCGCAGCCATCGATAATTGCGGCCCTGCGCCGTGCGCAGGCGACGTCAAGGGCGGCGCAGCCTCCGAGTGCAACGAGGGCACCCTTGAGGTCGTCGAGCACGGCGCGACCATGGAGCCAATGGCTCGCGCACGCCACCCGAGTCCAAGCTCGCTATCTGCACGCCCGGCTCCCAACATTTGAGCCTTCGGTGGAGATGAGATGTGCAGGTAGCTCGCCGCAACTGCAGCTGGTGAACGTTCACACGTCACACGCACACCAGAATCGGGATACCGCGACGAGGAAGCACTCGGCGCGACGCACTCGTCCGCACGCGGACGGCTCACTGTCGTCGTGACCCCAGCACACTCGCTGCACACAAGCATTTCCATCGGCTTCATCATTGACGTGGCGCCTTCGTGGCCGCGACACGACCGACGGTCGTCCATGATCTCGCTCTGCGTGTGGGGGCGTGCTGCGTCAAGTGCGAGGGGAGAGCGACGCCGACACCGGGGCCGACGCAGGACGGCCGTGGGGTCACGACTTTGCGCCTCAGGAGGCGTCGCTCTCCCCTCGCCTCCTACCTTTCGGGTCGCCCGACGGAGCCGTGCACCTCCGTGCCTTGAAGGCGTTCTTCAAGCCAAACCATCGATATCGGCCGTGAAGTGAACAGGCAACGGGGCCTGCTGCGGGGCCGACCGAAGGGCCAGCCCTTCCGAGGATGTCGTCAACCCTTCACGAACGACCCACGAGTGACCCGATCGTGTGGCCTCTGTCAGCGCGCGACGCTACTGACGCCTCCGTGACGTGAGCTCGCGCGGCTGGAGCCGCTCAAAGTCCCTGATGAGGGCGCGACCGGCCGGGCTGAGGGCCATTCCACGCTCCGAACCCTTGCCCACCCGGGTGGCGCAGAGGGTGAGCGAGGCCGACTTCGATCGCTGCTTTGCCGTGGCGCGGCTGACGCCGGGCACGAATCTCCTGGCTCTCTACACGCCACTCGGTTCGCGAATCGCGTCGTGGAGAGGCGCCGCCGTCGCCTTGGCGATTAGCACCATTCTTCCCGCGCTCATCGCCACCGTCCTTGCCGCTCTCTACCCCCGTTACTCACATGAGCCGCTGGTTGCGAAGGCCATGTCAGGCGCGAAAGCGGGAGCGTTGGCGGTGTTCCTCTGGGCCGTGATTCGACTCTCGCGGCCGATCATCATCGCCCAGACTGGACGAGCGAGCCTGCTACTCGCTGGGGCCCTCACGGTGACACTGACGGGTACGTCCGGCCCCTGCCGCTACTCCTGCTGACCGCCGCCGCTGGGGCCGTGTGGCTGAGGCGGCCGCAATGAGTGTCTGGCTCCTCTAGTGCTGTTGCTCCAGGCGACCGTCGCCTCGTTCAGCGGCTTTGAATCGGTCGTTCAGCGGCTTTGAATCGGTTCCACTCGTCCGCGAGGACTTGGTGGTCCGCCGCGCGATACTGACGGACGAGCAACTGAACGGTGCGCTCGCCATCAGCCAGACCTCGCCCGGACCGCTCGGCCTGTACGTCGTCATCGTCGGGTACTTTGTCGCAGGCGTTCCTGGCGCGATGGCGGGCACGGGCGCCTTGGCGACGCCGGCCCTGCTTGCCCTTCCGCTCCTGCGGGTCGTCAACAAAGAACGGTCCAACCTCGTGAAAGGCGCCACACACGGCATCGTCCTCGCATCGGGTGTGCTGATGGCGCTCGCAGCGCTCCGACTCGCGCCGGGCGCACTCACAACTCCTGGGTTAGCCGTGCTCGCCATCGCAGGGTTTGTCGCGCTCGCGTCTGGCCGTGTGTCGCCGCTAACGACGGTACTGAGCGCGGCGATGCTCGGGGCTGTTTGTGGCCAAGGGATGAACTCGTGACGCTCTAAGCGCTCGTTCGACTCCGCGACTGCTCGCTGATCGTCGGCCAGTTCACGCTGCGATCTGGCCTCGCTCGGGGGCACGTGTGGATCTACGACGCCGTGAGCGGTCAAGGTCGAGACTTCGCCACTCGAGATGTCGACGTGATGCTCGCGGCTGTCCCTGACGACGCCACGTCCGATCAACTCGCCGCGTCCATTGAAGCTTTCTACGAAAGCAGCTCCGAGCGCCTCTGACCAGCCGCTTGCGCGCGTTGGTGTCTGCTACGTCTGCAACACTGTCACCCTCATGACAATGTCGCGCGCCTGACAATTCAGGACGACCAGTCGTTGTATTGGTGAAGCTTGCCCTGCGCCGAGGTCAGCACACCATGAGAAACGACACACGTCCTGTAGTCACACCCGCGAGTGCGGAGCGGCCTTCGCCGGAGCAGCTCCACGAGCTCCTCACCGTCGATGACGTCGCCGCGCTCCTCAAAGTCAGCAAGAGTTGGGTCTACGAACACACACGTGCGCGTGTAGTGTCGCAGGCTGAGCGTCTCCCACACATGCGCATTGGGAAATATGTGCGCTTCGATGCGCACGCCGTGCGGGCGTACCTGGCTCGAAAAGCGTCCTGACGCGCGACGCCGGCAGAAGCGTAAAATGCCGCAGGAGCTAAACCCCGAAGAGCCAACGCGAGGAAAGGGCACTCGCATGGCTCGACCCAAACGACAGTACGGCAGTGGGGCGTTACTGAGGCGACGAAGCGGATGGGCGATCCGCTGGCGTGAGTACGAGATCACGCCGGACGGTCGCAAGACGGCGGAGTTGCACTACGAAAACCTTGGGGACGTCTCGAAAACAGAAGCGGCACGCACGCTTGGCCTCCGACTGGCACAGGCGGGACCGCCGCGACTGCAACGACCCAAGATGACGTTCGCAACGTTTGCCAGTGATTGGGTGGCGCAGGTGGTGCCGATGTACAAGCACTCAACCCAGAAGAACCACACGCACATCCTCACCAAACATCTGCTTCCACGTTTTGGCGACACCGTGCTCTCCGAGTTGTCGCGGCAACACGTGCAAACCTACGTGGCGTACCTCGTCCGCAAGGGGTATGCACCCAGAACCGTCGACCATATTCACGACGTGTTGAGCGCTGTGCTCAGGACGGCCGTGAAGTGGGGACACCTCCCACACAATCCGGCGCTCAACGTCGACCTTCCAGCACTCAAGACCGTGCGACCGAAGTGGGCGCTGAGTGAGACACAGGCATCAGCACTCCTCGACAAGCTTCCGGCCTTGGCGAAAGCCATGGTCGGCTTGGCGTTGTTGACGGGGCTGAGGCGGGGCGAACTGTTTGCCCTGCGTTGGAAGGACATTGGGGAGGGCGACACAGTCCTCAGCGTTCGCGAGGCGGTCTACGAAGGCCACTTCGATACGCCCAAGACTGCGGCCGGCCTGCGACGCGTGCCGCTCTCGCCAGCGGCGCGTGCGCTCCTGACGGACTGGCGCCGCCGGGCGCGCCGCTCAGAGCCTGACGACCTCGTCTTCTCGACGTGGTCCGGCAAACCGATCTCGCCCAATAACGTGCAGAAGGTGATCTATCCGGTGTGCGAGAGCCTGGGCTTACCGCGCGCCACGTGGCTCACGTTCCGGCGCACCTATGCCTCGTGGGCCCACGAGGTCGGGATGCCGGGCAAGATCATCGCGCAGCTGATGGGGCACGAGAAGATCGATACGACGCTCAACATCTACGCGCAGGTGCTGGACGGCTCAGTGCGCGAAGCGGCGGAGCGGGTCGGACGCGGACTGATCACAATTGATCACAGCGCACCGGAGGTCGCTCTCGTAACTCATTGAATTGATTGGCTCCTCGGGCTGGATTCGAACCAGCAACCCTCCGGTTAACAGCCGGATGCTCTGCCGTTGAGCTACCGAGGAATGAGGCGGGCGCACGACCGGCGGCGAGAGCCGCCGGCCCGCAGCAAAACTTGACGATTTTATCAGATCCGGCGGCCGGGCGGCCGCCGGTAGACCCTTACTTCGGCGCGTCGATGGTGATCTTCTTCAGATCGTCCATCTTGTCCGACAGCGCCGCGGCGCCGGCCGGAGACTTCGTGACGCTCAGGAGATAGGCCATCAGGTTCGTCGCCTGCTCCGGCGTGAGCGTGCCGGGAGCGGTGGCGGGCATCGAGGTCTGGGTCTTCTCGAAGAGATCGCCCACCGTCTTGCCCTGCCAGTTCGCGAGGAAATCCTTGCCGGCCAGCGGCGGCATCGGCCCGCTGCCCTCGAGGTTGTCGCCGTGGCACGCGGCGCACTGTTCCTTGTAGACCGCGTCGCCCTTGGTGGCCTGATCCGCCGTGTACACGCCCTCGTTGGTGGACCGCGTGGCCTGGGCTCCGACCGTCGCCGACAGCGCGGCCGCGAAGAGGCCGCCCACGAAAATCACTGAAATCGAAGTCTTGTTCATAGCCGTTCTCAATGGTACTCGGTTTTTCGAGCTCGTCACCATCACCAACCTGGGCAGGCCTGAAAGGCCTGCAACTACGAGCAACGGGGCATCAGGCTGCGGCGGGCTTGGGCTTGCGGCTGCCGACGCGCCCCTTCTCACCGCCGGTCCACCCGAGTTGGACGGCGATGCCGACGAGGCTGAGCACGCCCCATACGATCTGCACCCACTGCTGCCCCGGCGCCGGATCGAACGGAACGACCACCCAGACGCCGCTGCTCGCGGTTGACATGCCGAGTTCCTTGCCGGCCACGCCCACCGCGCCGTGGACGATCATCAGCGCGCCCACGACGCCCGATCCGACGATCACGAAGTAGCGCTGCAGATAGGTGGCGAGAACCGCGCCCGCGATGGCGAAGAGCACCACCGCGACCACGGGCGGCTCACGATGGGCCACCGAGAACGCGAGTGTAGCGGCCACGGCGCCAAACCCGGCGCCCACGAGCGCCACGCCTATGTAGTAGGCCGCGTAGAGGATCACCGCGCCGATCAGCCCGCCGGCGACGCCGGCCACGAGCATCGGCATGCGATCGCTGACACCGAACACGGAGCTCGCCGCGGCGGCGCCGAGGACGAATCCCACGATCGCGAGCGACGTGCGGAACATCTTCCGGCCGAAGAAACAGACGACGATGCCGCCCAGGAGCAGGAGGGCGGCGGCAGGCAGTTGATCGACGGCTTGAACCACGTTACCGAACGCTCCTCATCAGAACTCGCGGCGCCCTTCCATGGCTCGCGTCATCGTCACTTCGTCGGCGTACTCGAGGTCGGAGCCGACGGGAATGCCCATCGCAATGCGGGTGACGCGCACGCCGAGCGGCTTGAGCAGCCGCGCCAGGTAGAGCGCGGTCGCCTCGCCTTCAACCGTGGGGTTGGTGGCCAGGATCACTTCCTCAACGGTGCCGTTGCCGACGCGCGTCAACAGCCCCTTGATCTTGAGATCGTCGGGACCGACTCCGTGCAGCGGCGACAGCGCGCCCATCAGCACGTGATAGAGACCTTTGAAGCCCTGCGTCTTCTCGACGACGGTCACGTTCTGCGGCTCTTCCACCACGCAGATCACGCGCGTGTCGCGGGTGGCGCCGGTGCAGTAGACACAGGGATCGGTGTCAGTGATGTTGTTGCACACCGAACAGTAGGTGACGCGTTCCTTGACGGCGCGAATCGCCTCGCACAGCCGGTCGGCGTCCTCGCGCGGGTTCTTGAGCACGTGAAACGCCAGACGCTGCGCGCCTTTGGCGCCGATGCCGGGCAGGCGCTGGAGCTGTTCGACGAGACGTGTCAGCGGTTCGGGAAGCAACTACGACAGTCCTGGGATCTTCAACCCGCCCAGCAGGCCCTGCATGGCCCCGCCCATGCGTTCGTCCACCTTGCGGTGCGCGTCGTTGAGCGCGGCGACGATCATATCCTGCAGCATCTCCACGTCGTCCTTCGAGACGACGGTGGGATCGATGGTGAGCGACTGCACCTGCTTGGCGCCGTTCATCACCACGGTCACCATGCCGCCGCCGGCCGTGGCCTCCACGCGCACCTCGGCCATCTGCTTCTGCAGGCGATCCTGCATCTCCTTCGCCTGCCGCATCATGTCGACGATGTTCATGGCTATAACTCTTCGACGTCCTTGATTTCGCCCGGAAAGACGTCGAGCACCGCCTGCACGGCGGCCGACGACATCGCCTCGGCTTTCAGGTCGCGCTTTCCGTTCGACGGCGGCGCTTCCGGTTCGTCCTTCGGCTTGGCGCCGTTGGCCGGCGGCGCACCGCTCTCGACCTGCACCGACATCACCGTGATCTTGCGCCCCGCGACGCGCTCGGCGGCGGCCTCGATCCACGCGCGGTTCTGCTCGAACTGGTCGCGCAGCGCGCGATGCGTCGGCAGGAACGCAAACATCACCCGGTCGCCCGACACCTCGATCGACTGTGCCTGAGCGACGACGGTGTTGTAGAAGAACGCCTTGCCGCCGCGAATCTCCGCGAGCAGCGCGTCTTTGAGCCCGCTGCTCTCCGTACGTAGAGGCGAACTTTTGGGTTCGCCTGACGACGGCGGAGCTGCGGACGCCGGAGGAGGCGTTGAAGGCGCGGCTTTACGCGCGGCCGGCGCGGGCGACGCGACGGAACGAGGCGACGGTGCCGGCGTGGCGGCTCGCGGGGCCGGCGACGGCAGCGCGGGGCGTCCCGATCCCATCTGCTCGAGCAGATCCGCCAGCGGCACGAGCCGCCGCAGGTGCATCCACTTCAGCATCGCCATCTCGAAGTGGTAGCGCGGATGCGCCGCCACTTTGATGTCCTGCTCGCACTTGGCCAGCAGGTCGAAGGCGCGCATCAGGTCTTCGCGCGAGAAGCGCCCCGCCAGCGCCGCCAACCGCGCGCGCTCCCCCTCGGCCAGCTCCCCTTCGCCGGCGCGCTCCGGATCCACTGTGACCATCATGATGTCGCGCACGACGCGCGACAGCTCGCGGCATACCAGCTTCAGGTCGTGCCCCGACTCCACCGCGCGGTCCGCGAGCGAGAAGGCGCGCGGCCCGTCCTCGTCGGCCACCGCGTCGATCAGGTCGAACAGCAGGTCTCGCCCCACCAGGCCGAGCACCGTGGTCACGTCGTCGAGAGTCACGGTCTGGCCCGAGAACGCCAGCACCTGGTCGAGCGCGCTCTGCGCGTCGCGCATGCTGCCCTCGGCGGCGCGCGCGATGAGCCCGAGCGAGTCGTCGCCGACCTCGATCTTCTCGGCGTTCGCGATCTTCCGCAGCTGCTCAACGATCGCCTTGGTGGCAATCGTGCGGAACTCGAACACCTGCGAACGCGACAGGATGGTGTCGGGAATCTTGTGGAGCTCGGTCGTGGCCATCATGAAGACCACGTGAGCCGGCGGCTCCTCGATCGACTTCAGCAGCGCATTGAACGAGGGCGTCGAGAGCTGGTGCACCTCGTCGATGATGAACACCTTGTATTTGTCGCGCACCGGCGCGATGGCCAGGCCCGCGATCACGACCTCGCGGATGTTGTCGATGCCGGTGTGGCTGGCCGCGTCGATTTCCAACACGTCGATGTCGCGCCCCTGCGCGATCTCGACGCACGCGTCGCACTCACCGCACGGGTCGGCGGTGGGCCCCTTCTCACAGTTGAGCGCCCGCGCCAGGATGCGCGCCGTGGTGGTCTTGCCGCAGCCGCGCGAGCCGGCGAACACGAACGCCTGCGCGATGCGGCCGCTCGCAATCCCGTTGCGCAGCGTACGCGTGGTGGCCTGCTGCCCGACGACGTCGTCGAAGCGCTGCGGGCGCCACTTGCGGGCGAGCACTTGATAGGACATTGACGCTTGGGGTGACGCGGTGGGTGTGCCCCACCGCAGCCCGGCGCACCTGCGTACACCTCAGGGTCTGTTTAGCGCTGCTGCCTTCCGGCCCTGACGCGGTTCGCAGGCTGAAGTTGCACAGGGTCCGGGCCGCGGTGCGGCTCACCCACTGCAAACCAGCAGTGTACTACGCCTGGAGTAGACTGCGGCGACCCGGCTTCAGGAGTGAACCCCATGCCGAGAATCGTGCTCGCGGCGTTGCTGCTACTGCCGGTTTCGTTGGGTGCACAGTGGCTCGACTGGCGAACACCGGGGATCCCCCGGACCGCCGACGGCAAGCCGAACCTGGCGGCCCCCGCGCCCAGGACACCCGACGGCAAGCCGGACCTCTCGGGCCTGTGGCGAGTCGATCCCAACCCGTATCGCTTCGCCCTCACACAGAAGCTGGAGGACGAAGCGATCTTTCGTCCAGCCGCGCAGGCCGTCTTCCAGCGGCGTGTCGTGGACTTCCGTCGCGACGATCCGGTGACCAACTGCCTGCCGGGCGGGCCGTCGGACATGCTGAGCGGCACCTACCGGATCATGCAGTCTCCCGCGGTCATCGCCCTGCTGTACGAAAACGGCACCGGACGCTACCGGCAGATCCACATGGACGGACGCGAGCTCCCCGCGGATCCGAACCCGACCTGGCTGGGCTACTCCGTGGGTCGATGGGACGGCGACGTGCTGGTGGTGCAATCCGCCGGCTTCAACGACCGGACCTGGCTGGACCGTGCCGGGCATCCGCATTCGGAAAAGCTGCGCGTCACCGAACGGTTCCGCCGCGTCGACTTTGGACGCGTGGAGTATCAGATCACGTTCGATGATCCCGAGACGCTGACGAAGCCGCTGACGTTGTCGCTCCCGGTGAGCTACCAGGCGGACACGGACATGCTCGAGGCCGTGTGCAACGAGAACAACCGGTCCCGCCTTGTCGGGGTCGAGCGCGCCGGAGTCGCAATCGATACGGCGGTGCTGGCTCGATATCAGGGACAGTTTGCGTTCAGCGCCGGGTCCCGGGTCGTGGCCGGGTTCATGGGCATGAACCAGACGGTGACGCTCGTCAACGGCGGGCTCTATCTGAACGCGCTGCCGCTGATTCCTCTCTCGGCTACGACGTTCGAGTCCACGGGTGCCATCGCGCAGTTCTTCCTGGATGCGAACGGCACCGTCACGCGTCTGGTCCTGGGTCAAACCGAAGGCGAGGCCGTATATACTCCCCTTTCTGGAGGTCCCCGATGAGCCGTTCCCGCTGGGTCGTCGCCCTCACGTGCGTCGCCCTTCCTCTGATGGCCTCGCTGCCGGCAGGTCAGAGCGCGCCCGCCGCCAAGCCTCGCGCAAACGCCATCCCGCGCACGGCGGACGGCCGTCCTGATCTCCAGGGCTACTGGACCAACGATTCCTATACGCCGCTCGAGCGGCCGCCGGAGGCTGGGAACAAGACGCACTTCACGCCGCAGGAAGCCGACGCCTTCGTCCGCTCGCGCCTCGATCGGCTCGAGAATCAGTCGCGCACGGACATCCACTACGACGATGCGATCTGGCAGAAGGAGAACTACGAGAAGGAAGCCAACCTGCGGACGTCGCTGCTCACCAGCCCGGCTGACGGGAAGCTGCCGCCGCTGACCGAGGACGCCAAGAAGCGGCAGGCAGCAGAAGCGGCCCGCCGGCAGGGTCGCGGTCCTTCCGACAGCGTGCAGGATCGCTCGCTCGGCGAGCGCTGCATCACGTGGGGCAACGTGGGTCCCCCAATGCTCCCGCCCACCTACTATGCGAACTTCCAGATTCTGCAGATGGCGGACTACGTCATCATCCGCCACGAGTTGATGCACGAGGCGCGTCTGATTCCCGTCGATGGCAGCGCTCACCCCAGCCCCGGCGTCCGGTATCTCTACGGCGACGCGAGAGGGCGCTGGGAAGGCGACACGCTCGTGGTGGACACGACGAACTTCACCGACAAGACGCCGTTCCGGGGCCCGCCGGCCAACACCCGCCAGGACATCAGGTCGAGCGATCGGCTGCACGTCATCGAACGCTTCACGCGGGTTGATGCCGGCACCATCCGCTACGAGTT
>Ga0315912_10001877_pt1 | contig 23963 bp, 22 predicted proteins | sample VfabasoilMG_FD_204469 | JGI IMG/M metagenome (GOLD analysis project Ga0315912, IMG submission 204469) | Garden soil microbial communities collected in Santa Monica, California, United States - V. faba soil | ecosystem: Environmental > Terrestrial > Soil > Garden | place: USA: California... | reverse complement strand
GCATCGGGCATTCACATGGTCGTCGCGACGCAGCGGCCCTCCGTCGACGTCATTACGGGCCTCATCAAGGCCAACATTCCGTGCCGTATCGCATTCCAGGTTTCAGCGAAAGTCGACTCGCGAACCATTCTCGACCAGAGCGGCGCGGAGGCCTTGCTCGGCCATGGCGACATGCTCTATCTGCCATCAGGTACTTCGATACCGCTTCGCGTGCACGGCGCGTTCGTTTCCGACAATGAGGTGCACGCTGTCGTCAAGGCGCTGCGCGCGAACGGCAAGCCGAACTACATCGATAACGTCCTCGACGGGCCGGCGACCGATCTGCCCGGCATCGACGCTCCGGCGGGCGCTCCGGGGGAATTGGACGGCGAGCAGGATGCGCTCTACGATCAAGCGGTAAGGATCGTCACGGAAACGCGCAAGGCGTCGATCTCCGGCATTCAGCGTCGCTTGAAGATCGGCTACAACCGCGCGGCGCGGATGGTCGAGACCATGGAAGAGGCGGGCATCGTTGGCAACTTGCAAACGAATGGGTTCAGGGAAGTTCTGGCGCCGCCACCTCCGGTCGCTGACTAGCTGCCTGCTTTTCTCGTTCATCGCCGCGAGCGCTTCGGCGCAGTCGGCACCGGACGGTATCGCGAGGCTCGAAGCGTTCCTCGACGGCGTCCACTCCCTGACCGCCGACTTCAAGCAAGAGCTCTGGACCGACAACGGTCGTCTGCAGCAGACGGACACCGGATCGCTGTCGCTGAAGCGGCCGAACCGGTTTCGCTGGACCTACGCCGCTCCGTCCGAGCTCGTCATCGTGGCCGACGGCGACAAGCTCTGGATCTACGACGTCGAGCTCAAAGAGGTTACCGTCACGCCGTTCGACGACACGGTCGGTGCGAGCCCGGCGGTGCTGCTGAGCGGCGACCGCAACGTGCGGGAGGATTTCGAGGTCGTGCAAGCGTACACGCTCGATGCGCTCGACTGGGTCAAGCTCGAGCCGCGCGGCGCCTCCGACTTCTCGTCGATCGCGATCGGTTTCAGCGGCAACGAGCCGCGCCGCCTCGAGCTCGTCGACGGCTTGGGGCAGATCACTCGCATCGAGCTCGACAATCTCGTCGTGAATCCCGAGATTGCGGACGCAGTGTTCAAGCTCGAGGTGCCGCCGGGCGTCGACGTCAACGGCGAGGGCTGAAGCGACGTGCTGCCGCTGCGCTTTCCGAAGCTTTGGACCGCCATTGCCTGGTCGCTGACTGCCGGCGTCATCGTTGGCAGCCTCCTGCCAAATGACGTCGTCGAAGCGATCTCGATGTCGACCAGCGACATAGTCCTGCATGCCGGCTCTTACTTCATCTTGATGGTGTCCTTCGCCGGTCTCTATCGCCAGGCGCTCTACCCAATCGTCGCCGCGGTGCTGCTCGCGCTCGGCGTGACCCTCGACCTACTGCAACTCCTGACGGAAACGAGGCACTTCGACTGGCGGGATATCGCGATGAACGGCGCCGGAATCGTCGCTGGATTGGTGCTCTCATGGGTGTTGCTCGGCGGCTGGTGCCAGCGCGTCGAGCAACGTTTGCTAAGCTAGCGCGATGCTCGATCCCAAGCTTCTACGCCAGGACCTCGATGCCGTGGCGGCGAACCTCGCGCGGCGCGGCTTCGCGTTCGATCGCGCGCGTTACCTCGCGCTCGAGAACGAACGCAAGGAATTGCAGACGCGCGTCGAAGGGTTGCGCCAGGCCCGCAACGAGCGTTCCAAAGCGATCGGCCGAGCGAAAGCGGCCGGCGGCGACGTCGACGCGCTGAAAAAAGAAGTCGGGGTCCTCGGCGACGAGCTCAGCGCAGGTGAGACGCGGCTCACCGCGCTTGCCGCCGAGCTCGACGACTTCCTTGCGCGCTTGCCGAACACGCTGCACGAGTCCGTTCCGAATGGCGCGGATTCCGAAGCGAACGTCGAGTTGCGGCGGTGGGGCACTCCGCCGCAATTGTCGTTCACGCCGCTCGATCACGTCGCGCTCGGCGAGAAGCTCGGCCTCATCGACTTCGATGCGGCGGCGAAGCTTTCGGGTGCACGATTCGTCGTCTTGAAGGGCGCGATCGCGCGCCTGCACCGCGCGATCGCGCAACTCATGCTCGACATGCACACGACCGAGCACGGCTACACCGAGGCGTACGTGCCGTACCTCGTCAACGATGCGACGTTGTTCGGCACGGGGCAGCTGCCGAAGTTCGCGGCCGATTTATTCACGCTCGAGGGCGAGAACAAGCTGCGCCTGATCCCGACGGCTGAAGTGTCGCTGACGAATCTCGTGCGCGACACGATCGTCGAAGCCGAACGGCTGCCGCTGCATCTGACGGCGCACACGCCGTGCTTCCGCTCCGAGGCAGGCTCCTACGGCCAAGACACGCGCGGCATGATCCGCCAGCATCAGTTCGACAAGGTCGAGCTCGTGCACATCGCGCGCCCCGACGAGTCGTACCGCGAGCTCGAAGTGCTCGTCGGAAATGCAGAAGCCGTGCTGAAACGCCTCGGATTGGCGTACCGCGTGATGTTGCTGTGCAGCGGCGACACGGGCCCAAGCTCGGCGAAGACGTACGACATCGAGGTCTGGCTCCCGGGCCAGGACAAGTACCGCGAGATCTCCTCGTGCAGCAATTGCGAGGCGTTCCAAGCGCGGCGCATGCAGGCGCGCTGGCGCAACCCAGAAACCGGCAAGCCGGAGCTCGTCCACACCCTGAACGGGTCCGGCCTTGCCGTGGGCCGCACCCTCGTCGCCATCCTCGAAAACTACCAGCAAGCCGATGGCTCCGTCGTCATCCCCGACGCTCTGCGCGCCTACATGGGCGGCCTGGATCGTATTTCGAGCTAGTGCATCGCAGGCGGCGTTGCTGCGCCGAGAGGCCCTCCCGAGACACGCCGGAATAGCGCCCCTGCGGCTCGTCGCCCATGTCCCTGTGCGGCGACGGTCTCGGGAGGGCCTCTCGGCACAGCAACGCCTTTTGGGTGCAACGCGTCATTCGCACCATCTCGGCGCAGCAACGCCGCCTGCGATGCACTTACTCGCGATCGACCGATTTGCCAGGGCTTTGCCGGTGTCCGGGCGCCGAGCATAAGATGGACGCCTTCCGATGGGGGGTGCTCAATGAATAGAAGAGAAGCGCTGGCAATGCTCGCGGCTGCTGCGGGCACGGTTGCGGTACCGGTCGCCGCTCAGCAAGGCGCGGCAGGCGCACCGGCCGCACAACCAAAAATCGCACGCAGAGGCCGCATCAAGCAGGGCCTCTGGCGCGTCAATTTCGGCGCCGACACCAAGCTCACGTTCGACGACCAATGTCGCGAGGCTGCGCGGCTTGGCGTCTACGGCTTCGACCTCATCGATCCCGCGGACTGGCCGACGCTGCGCAAGCACGGCCTCGAGCCGCTGCTCGCCGGCCCGGGTCCGGTCACGTTCCCGAACGGCATCATTCACGCCGAGTTTCACGACCAGCTCGAGAAGGACCTCAAAGCCCACGTCGACATGGTCGCGAAGGAGGGGGTGAAGACCATCATCTCGATCGGCGGCCAGCGCCGCGGCATGCCGTACGAGCAGGGCGCCGACAACGCGGTCGCGTTCTTGAATCGGATCAAAGGCCATCTCGAGATGCGCGGCGTGACGCTCGCGATCGAGAACATGAACAACCGGCGCCTCGATCCGAACTTCGGTCGCGAAGATCAGATCTTCGGGCGCTGGGCCTGGGGCGTCGGCGTCTGTGAGCGCGTCAACTCGCCGAACGTCAAGCTCGTCTGCGATCTCTATCATTTGCAGATCATGGACGGCGACATTGCGCAGAACATCCGCGACACCATCCAGTGGATCGCGCATTTCCACACGGCCGGCGTGCCGTCGCGCAACGAGATCGACTTCAGCCAAGAGATGAACTACCGCTACATCGCCGAGGTCATCGCCGATACGCCATTCCAAGGCTACGTGAGCCACGAATGGCGGCCGACACCGGGCCGCGATCCGCTGCGCAGCATCGCCGAGGCCCTCGCGATCATGGACGTCTAAAGCGCTCTTACCGGAAAAACTCGAATCGCTTCATCAGCAGGGGACTTGCATGAACAGCTTTAGCCTTGGCCGCGGCAACCGGCTTTCGTGGCTCGCGGCTCTCGCCGCATCCTTCCTGTGCTGCGGCGCGAACGCGCAGACCGTCAGGCAGCCGCTGCCCGACGGGTTCATCGGCGGCACCGTCACGAGCGCGCGCGGGCCCGAGGCCGGAGTCTGGGTCATCGCCGAGACGGACGAGCTCAAGACGCCGTTCATCAAGATCGTCGTGACCGACGACGCAGGCCGTTACGTGCTGCCGCAGCTGCCGACAGCGACCTACAACGTCTGGGTCCGCGGCTACGGGCTTGCGGACTCCGACAAGGTCGAAGGGCGCCCCGGCGATACCGCGCTGAATCTCACGGCGAAGATCGCGAGCTCGCCGGCCGAGGCTGCCAAGGTCTATCCCGGCAACTATTGGTTGGCGTTGCTGCAGCCGCCCGCGAAGAGCGAGTTCCCCGGCACGGGCGACAGCGGCAACGGCATCCCGCCGGCCATGCAGAGCCAGGCGCACTGGATGTTCAACTTGAAGAGCGGCTGCAACTTCTGCCACCAGCTCGGCAATCAGCTCACGCGCTCGCTCGGGCACATGGATCACTTGGGATTCAAGACGCCCGAGGAAGCGTGGATCTATCGCACGCAGCTGGGCGTGCGCGGCAGCGCGATGGCCGGCACGTTCGCCCAGTTCGGCGTGCAGGCCGGTGCGCGCGTGCTCGCCGATTGGACGACGCGTGTCGCGAATGGCGAGCTGCCGTCGGTGCCGCCGCGGCCGCGGCCGGGGCCCGAGCGCAACGTCGTCGTGACGCTCTGGGACTGGGGCGTCGACTCGTCGTTCATGCACGACGAGATCGCGACCGACAAGAACGATCCGACGGTGAATGGCTACGGTCACGTGTACGCCGTATCCGCGGGCCACGGCAAGCTCACGGTGCTCGACCCGGTCGGCAACGATTCGTACGAGCTCACGATTCCGACGCGCGAGGACGCGCGGCAAGTGCAGTCGCGCTTCCCGCCGCCGGCGATGCCGTCGAACTTCTGGGGCATGCAGCACCTTTGGGGCGTCGAGAATCCGGCCGATCCGCACAACCCGATGATGGATCGCAAGGGCCGCGTCTGGATGACGTCGAAGATCCGCAACGAGGAGCCGGCGTTTTGCAAGGAAGGCTCGAACCACAAGTTCGCGAAGTTCTATCCGCTGACGTTCAGCAATCGCCAGGCTTCGTTTTACGATCCGGCGACGGGCGAGTTCACGCTCATCGATACCTGCTTCGCGACGCATCACCTGCAGTTCGATAACGACCCCGATCAGACGATCTACTTCAACGAGCTGCTCGGGCCGATCGTCGGCTGGGTCAACACGCGCGAGTTCGATCGCACGCACGACGAGCAAGCGACGCAGGGCTGGTGCGCGCAGATCGTCGACAGCAACGGCGACGGCAAGATCACGAAGCCGTGGAACGTGCCCGGTCAACCCGCGGATCCGCGCCGCGACACCGAGGTCCGCCACAACCTCTACTCGGTGATCCCGAGCCCCGTCGACAACTCGGTGTGGGGCGCGTCGGAAGATACGCCCGGCTACATCGTGCGAGTCGATCTCGGCGACAACCCGCCCGAGACGTGCAAGACCGAGGTCTACAAGGTGCCCGAGCCCGGCATCGATCCGCGCGGCATCGACATCGATTCGAACGGCCTCGTCTGGACGGCCCTCGCGGCGAGCAGCCATCTCGCGAGCTTCGATCGCTCGAAGTGCAAGGTCTTCAACGGGCCGCGCGTCGTCGAAGGCACTCAGTGCGAGGCGGGTTGGAAGCTCTACGTCTCCGACGGCCCGCGCTTCAAAGGCACGGACATCCCCGCCGACTTCCACTATTACAACTGGGTCGACCAGCACAACATCGCAGGTCTAGGCGCGAACACGCCGATCGCGACCGGCAGCAACTCAGACGCGCTGCTCGTGCTCGATCCGGCCACGGGCAAGTGGACGACGCTGCGTGTGCCGTATCCGCTCGGCTTCTATCACCGCGGGCTCGACGGCCGCATCGACGATCCGGCGGCCGGCTGGAAAGGGCGCGGCCTCTGGGCGAACTACGGCACGCACCTGATCTGGCACACCGAAGGCGGCAAGGGCACTCTCGGCAAGGCCGTGCACTTCCAGATTCGGCCCGATCCGCTCGCGCGCTGACACGGCGGGATGTCGACTATTGCTTGGTAAGCGGCGGCTAAGCAGCGACTTCGACGTAGTCGACCCTGCTGGTTGGTTGCGGGACGGCCGCGCCGTCCTCGCGAAGGCCCTCGATGTGAAACTCGATTGCCGCGCGGATCGCCTGCTCCGTCTCCTCCACGGTGGCGCCGGTGGCCACGCAGCCGGGCAGATCGGGAACATAGGCGGAAAAGTTGTCGTCAGCTCGTTCAATAACAATGGCATAGCGCATCTGGATCACCGTCGCTTGAGACCGGCCTGTTTCAGAATACTGTTCAGGGTTCCGGTGCCAAGTCGTCGCTGGACTTTCCGGGCACGGTGACGAGACCGATCTTCTCGGCGTGCTTGAATTGTCTATGACTGCCACGCGTTCCCACTTCGAACCAACCATCAATCAGCAGCATTCGAACGACGTCCCGCGCATAGTCGTCGGTACGCGGTTTGTCGGCGTATGATTTGCGAGCCACCCCGCGAGCTATCTCGGGAGCGATGACGGCCGGTAAAGGAGTTGGTGTGCTCAGCGATTTCGGTCGCGGTCTTCGATCCCTGCTCAGCAACCCGTCGTTCATTTCCCTCGCCGTGGCGTGTCTCGCCATCGGCATTGGCGCCAGCGCGTTGACGTTCACGGCGGTTAACCACGCGCTGCTCCGGCCGCTCGGTTCCGTCGATCCCGAAGGACTCGTCGAGATTGCCGAAATCAACCGCACGATGCCGAACGCATGGTGGCCGGTGTCCGCGCCCAACCTGCAGGACTGGCAGGCTGCGCTCGGCGAGCATGCGCGGCTCGCTGCTGTGCGCGCGTCGAGCTTCGTCGTGGGCGCACACGACTCGGCGGCTCGCGTAGAGGGCGCCTATGCGACCGACGACTTGTTCGCGATTCTCGGCGTGGCTCCTGTGCTTGGCCGCGGGTTGCAGCCGGCCGACGAGTTCGGAGGCGAGCCCGTCGTCGTGTTGAGCGAGACGTACTGGCGCTCACAGCTGGGCGGCGATCCCGCCTTCGTCGGACGGACGTTGATCCTCGATGGTGCGCCGCACACGGTGGTCGGCGTCGTGCCGACTTTGCGCTCTGTCGGTATGCCGACGGTCATTCGCTCTGCGCGAGTGTGGTTGCCGCTGCGCGCTACCGCCACGTCGGCCAGGGATGATCGCGAGTTGTTCGCCGCCGCGCGGCTGGCGGAGGGCGTAAGCATCGCCGGTTTCAAGGCCCGACTCGAGACCATCGCGAGCAAGCTCGCTGCTCTCCATCCGGAGGACTCAGACTGGAGTATCGATGTTCAACCCCTCGCCGGCGATCCGACGAGCCAAACGCGGCCCCTATTGCTGCTCTCGCTGGGTGCCGCAATGCTCGTGCTGCTGATCGCTTGCACGAACGTCGCGAATCTGACGCTGGCGCGAGCCGGCAAGCGGCGCCACGAATTCGCGATTCGCGCGGCGCTCGGTGCGTCCTCGGCAAGGCTCGTCGCGCAGCTCTTGAGCGAGAGCTTGGCTATCGCGGTGCTCGGCGCTGCAGCGGGGTTGTTCCTGGCGCAATTCGGGCTGCAGTTTTTGGCCCGCTTTTACGAGATGAATCAGTTGGCGCCGACCGAGTTGCCGATCGACGGCCTCTCGTTGGCGTTCACGATCGTGCTGACGTTCGTGGCCACGGTTTTGGTCGGACTCGTGCCGGCGCTGACGGTGGCGCGTCACGGCGCTCGAGCACTGATCGCGGAGTCCGGGTCCGGATTGACTGCGGCTCCGCGCCAGAACCGTCTGCGCAGCGGGCTCGTCGTCGCTCAGGTCGCAGCGTCGCTGGTGCTCCTCGTCGGCGCCGCGCTGTTGTCGCAGAGCTTTTTGAATCTGCTCGCGCTGGATGGCGGCGTTGACACCGCGCGCACCACGAGCGTGCGCGTGGAAGCGCTGCAACAAGCGACGTCGTCGGACGATATCGAGCGCTACGTAGCGCGCGTGAGTGACGTGCTGGCGGGGATCCCGGGCGTCGAGTCGGTCGCGGTCGCGGCGAACTTCTTGCCGATGCGCGGCGGCGGTTTGCGCTCGACCGTTGGGTTAGCGACCGATGACGGCGGTACCGGGTCGCTTGTCGCCTATACCGGCGTCACGTCGAACTTCTTCGACGCTCTCGGCATCCCGCTGCTGCGCGGCCGCAGCTTCGGCGAGAACGAGCAGCGCGGACGCGTGGCCGTCGTCAACCAGCGCCTCGCCGACGTTCTCTGGCCGAATCAAGATCCGCTCGGCCGTCAGTTTCGGTTCGACGCAGACTCCAAGCGCGGTTGGGTCACCGTCGTCGGCGTTGCGGGCAATGTGTTGACCTACGACAGCAATGGCGCGGAACCGTTGCCCGTGGCATTTCTCGACGTTCGCTCGTTCGACAACTATCCAGTTTTCTTCTTCTTGCGGATGCGTGGTGCAGTCCAGGTCGTCGGCCCGGCAGCCATCACGAGCGCGATCGAGTCGCTCAACATTCCGCTGCGGCGAGTCGTTGTCACGCCGATGGCGCAAGTCGCACGCGACCCCTTCTGGCGGCAGCAATTGTTCAGCACCTGGTTCACCACCTTCGGGGCCGCTGCTCTGGCGCTTGCGGCGATCGGAATTTACGGCGTGCTCGCGTATGTCGTCGGCCAGCGTCGCCGGGAAATCGGCATTCGCATGGCCGTCGGCGCACGTCGCCGACAGGTGCTGGCGCAAGTGCTTCGTCAGGGTGCGCTGCTCGCTGGCTCCGGTATCGCGATCGGCGTCGTCGCGGCGTACGCCGTCGCTCGAGCGCTGCGGAGCATGCTGTTCGGTGTCGATGCGCTCGAATGGACCGTGTTCGTTGCCGTGGCTGCGCTCCTCGGCGCGATCGCGATCGTTGCCAGCTTCGCCCCGGCGCTACGCGCGGCGCGCGTCGACGCGAACGAGTTGTTCAAAGGGTAGAGCGCGCGACTACTGCGACTCGCCGTTATTGCAAACCGCCGCGCACGGAGGTGATGCGCTGCGTGTTGAAGCCGAGCCAGTGCATGCGCCCCACGTAGCGCGCGTGCTCGACCTTGATGCAGCGATCCATGACGACCGACAGGCCGCCTTCCGCGGCGATGCGCGCGCCTTCCTCGTTGATGACGCCGAACTGGCACCACAAATTTTTCGCGCCGATGGCGACAGCTTCCGTCGCGATACCCGGTAGTGCGTCCGGCGCGCGGAACACGTTCACGATATCGATGGGCTCGTGCACGTCGCGCAGGGTCGCGTAGCTGCGCTCGCCGAAGATCGTCTTCTCGCGCGGATTCACCGGAATGACCTTGTATCCGTGCCGACGCAAATAAAAGCCCACGAAGTGGCTCGCGCGCAGCGTATTGCTCGACAGCCCGACGATCGCGATGGTTCTCGCCGTTAGCAGCACGTGCTGGATGACGAGTGGATCTTGATAGCGTGTGACATCGAATGCGGCGGCCATCTTCACGCTCCTTTGGTCGCGACGCCGCGGGCGCGCGCGAATCCTTGCTCGAGATCCCAGATCAAGTCGTTCACGTCTTCGATGCCTACCGATAGACGGATTGTGCCGGCGCGAACGCCGGCCGCTTCCAGCTCCGCTTCGGAGAGCTGCCGGTGAGTCGTGCTCGCGGGATGAATTACGAGACTCTTGGCATCGCCGACGTTCGCGAGGTGCGACCACAAAGTGACGGCGCGAATGAACTCCTGGCCGGCGTCACGGCCGCCGCGGATGTCGAACGAGAACACGGAGCTCGTGCCGCGCGGCAAATATTTCTCGACGAGCGGCCGATAGCGGCTCGTGTGGAGTCCCGGGTAGGTGATGTTCGAGGCGAGCTCGTGCCCTTCGAGGTAGCGCGCAACCGCCAGCGCGTTCGCGACGTGCCGGTCCATGCGCAGCGACAGCGTCTCGATGCCCTGCAAGAACAAGAACGCATTGAACGGCGAGAGCGCGGCGCCAAGGTCGCGCAGCGTTTCTGCGCGCAATTTCATGAGGTAGCCGTAGGTGCCGAACGTCTCGTGAAATGCCAGGCCGTGATAGGCGGGCGACGGCTCCGCGACGACGGGAAACCGGCCATTCGACCAATTGAACGTGCCCGAGTCGACGACCACTCCACCGATGCTCGTGCCGTGGCCGCCGAGATACTTCGTCGCCGAGTGCAGCACGATGTCCGCGCCCCATTCGATCGGCCGGCAGAGGTACGGCGTCGCAAACGTGTTGTCCACGAGCAGCGGGAGGCCGTGCTCGTGCGCTATACCGGCCAGCGCTTCGATGTCGAGGACGTTGCCGCCGGGGTTGCCTATCGTCTCGGCGAAAAACGCTTTCGTGTTGTCGCGCACTGCGCCGCGCCAGGCGCCGAGGTCGTCAGGGTTCACCCAGGTGATCTCGACGTTCATCTTGCGCAGCACGTGCTTCAGCTGATTGACCGTGCCGCCGTAGAGTGCGGCCGACGACACGACGTGATCGCCGGGCGTCAGCAGCGTGAACAACGCCGCGGCTTGCGCCGCGAGCCCGCTCGCGAACGCCACGGCGCCGCAGCCGCCTTCGAGGCTCGCGATGCGTTCCTCGAATACCGCCACGGTCGGATTCATGATCCGCGAGTAGGTGTTGCCGTACTCCTGCAAGTTGAAGTACGCGGCCGCGGATTCGGGATCCTCGAACACGTAGCTCGTGGTTTGATAGATCGGCACGGCGCGCGCGCCCGTGTTCGGGTCCGGACGCTGCCCCGCATGAACTTGGCGCGTGTCGAAACCAAAGTCGCGTGATTCTTCCATCGAACGTCCTCCTAGCCCGCGAGGAACCGGCGAATGATCGGAGTCTGCCTCGCTTCCTCCAGCAAGAAACAGTCATGCCCATACGGTGCGTCGATCACGTGCAGCTCCACGTGCTTGCCGGCGGCACGAAGCGCGGCCGCCAGCTCCTCGGAGTCGCCGGGCGGATAGAGCCAGTCGGAGCTGAACGCAATCAGCAATGTGCGTGCGCGCACGTTGCGCAAGGCGGCCACCAGCTCGCCCGCGCCGTACTGCCGCGCGAGGTCGAAGTACGACAGCGCGCGCGACGTGTACAGATACGTGTTCGCGTCGAAGCGCTTCACGAAGTTGTCCGCCTGGTGCCGCAGGTAGCTTTCGATCTCGAACTCCGGCTCCTCGAGCACGTAGCGAATGTCGTCGGCGCTCTGTAGCCGCCGGCCGAATTTCGTCGCGAGGGCCTGCGCCGACAAGTACGTCATGTGGCCCAACATGCGCGCGACTCCCATGCCGCGCGCCGGCGCGCGGCTCGTGCCGTAATAGTGCCCGCGCTGCCAGTCGGGATCGGCCGTAATCGAATTGCGCGCGATCGCATTCCACGCAATGCCTTGAGGTCGCAGCGCGTGCGTGCTCGCGATCGGAATGATCGCGCCGACCTGCTCGCCGTAGAGCACGGCCCACTCGAGGGCCTGCATGCCGCCGAGCGAGCCGCCGGCGACTGCTGCGAGGCGCGGGATGCCGAGCTCCGTCAGAAACGCGCGCTGCGTGCGCACCATGTCGGCCACTGTAATTACCGGGAAATCGGCGCCGTACGGGCGGCCGGTCGCGGGGTTCGGCGACGCGGGTCCCGTCGTGCCGCGGCAACCGCCGAGCAGATTGGTGCTGACGACGAAGAAGCGGTCGGTGTCGAACGCCTTGCCGGGGCCGATCATGCCGTCCCACCACCCGAGGCTTCGGCCGCGATCCGCATCGCGTTCCTCGGCTCCGAAGCCGTCTCTCGTGCCCGCGGCGGCGGGGGCAGCCGAGTAACCCGCGGCATGCGCGTCGCCCGAAAGCGCGTGGCACACGAGGACGACGTTGTCGCGTGCGGCCGCGAGCGTCCCGTACGTTTCGTAGGCGATGCGAACGGGGTAGAGCTCTCGGCCGCAGTCGAGCCGAAGCGGGCTCGGCAGATCGAGAAACTTCGTCTCGACGGTGCCGACCGACCCCGGTGCGGCATCACGGTTCGCTCGCGCGGCCATGCGCGAAAGTATACGGCCGGGCGAGCTTAGACACTGGCCGCGATGCGGGGCTATGATCCGAAGCCCCCGATGGCAATTCCAGAGAGGAGATTCACCATGGCCGCAGCGGTAGACAACGGTGTGAACGTAGGCGCCCTGCTCGAGGCGCGTGAAGCTCTGCGCAAAATGCCCGAAGCGGCGAAATTCACGTGGCGCGCCACGTGCAAGTGGAAGAGGGGCACGCGCAGCCGCACGTTCGTCCAGAATTTCTTCGGTCTCGGTCAGGAGCAGAAGCACCGCACCGAGTTCACGTTCGAGGCCGATCACCCGGAGATCTTCGCGTCCGAGGATTGCGGCGCGACGCCGGTCGAGCTCGTGCTCGCCGGGCTTGCGAGCTGCCTCACGGCCGGCGTCGCGGCCGTCGCGCAGAACCGCGGCATTCAGCTGCGCTCCGTGGAGGCGAAGCTCGAAGGGTCGATGGATATCCAAGGCATCCTCGGCATCGACAGCGACGTGCGCAACGGCTACGACGACATCAAGGTGACGTTCGACATCGACGCCGACGCGTCGCAGAAAGACATCGAGGCGCTCGTCGCACAGTCGCAGAAGCGCTCGGCCGTCTACGACATCGTCACGAACCCGACCAATGTGTCGGTCGAGGTTCGCAAGAAGCGCTGATCGGCGGGGCGGCGGCTTCCTTGCCGGTCGATCGCGTCACCGTCGCCGTCATCGGCGCAGGGCATACCGGTCTTGCGGTGAGCCGCATGCTCACCGACCGTTCAATCGAGCACGTTGTGCTCGAGCGCGGTGAAGTCGCGAACTCGTGGCGCCGCGAGCGCTGGGATTCACTGCGGCTTCTCACGCCGAATTCGCAGAGCCGCCTGCCGGGCTACCACTACCAAAGCGACGATCCCGACGGCTTCATGACCATGCGCGAGGTCGTCGATTTCATCGGCGGCTTCGCGGCCGCCATTGGTGCGCCGGTCCACACGCAAACCGAAGTGACGAACGTGCGGCAGGCCGACGACGGCTACCGGATCTCCACGTCGCAGGGCGAGCTGCAATGCCGCAGCCTCGTCATCGCGAGCGGCGCGTGCAATGTGCCGACCGTGCCGGCGCTGCGCATCGCCGTGCCGTCGTCGATCGCTTCCGTCACGCCGTTCGACTACCGCAACCCGCAGGACTTGCCCGAGGGCGGCGTGCTCGTCGTCGGCGCCTCGGCCACCGGAGTGCAGCTCGCCGACGAGCTGCGCCGCAACGGGCGGCGAGTGGTGCTCTCGGTCGGCGAGCACGTGCGCTTGCCGCGCACGTATCGCGGCCGCGACGTGCTCTGGTGGATGGAGGCGTCGGGCATCTGGAATCAGCGTTACGACGAGATCGACGACGTGGAGCGTGCGCGCAAGCTGCCGTCGCCGCAGCTCGTCGGCTCGCCGCAGCGCATGACGCTCGATTTGAACGCGCTAAGTACGCACGGCGTCGAGATCGTGGGCAGGCTTGCGGCTGTGCGGGATGGGCGCGCGCTGTTCTCGGGCGGCTTGCTCAATCAGTTCGCCCTTGCGGATCTGAAGATGAATCGCTTGCTCGAGTCGTTCGACGAGTGGGCGCTTGGCGTTCCGGATCTGGCGGTAGGACCGCCCGAGCGCTTCGAGCCGACGCGCGTGCCTCAGGCAGCGCGGCTACACCTCGATCTCACCAGCGGCGAAATCCGCTCGATCGTCTGGGCGACCGGTTTCAAGCCGGATTATCGCTGGCTCGACGTGCCCGTCCTCGATCGTAAGGGCCGGCTGCAACATGACGGCGGTATCGTGGCGGCGCCTCGTTTGTATGCTATCGGGCTGCCGGTGCTGCGCCGGCGCAAGTCGACGTTCATTCACGGCGCCGAGGACGACGCCCGCGATTTGGTCGAGCATCTCGCCCGCACGCTATGAAGCGCGGCTGGGGGCTGTGAGCGCCGCCCGCAGGGCACGCACCGCGGAGGTCTGATCCGGCTCCTTCATGCACGCGAGCAGCACGCTCACGGGCAGCTGCGGCAATAGCTCGCTGCGCGCAATTTCGCGGTAGACCTCGTCGGCTTCGCGCCGCAACGCAAAGAAGCGCAGCTGGCCGCGCTCGTAGAACCAGACTTCGCGCACGCCGAGCTTGCGATAGACCTCGAGCTTGTTGATGCCGCCGGAGGTCCAGACAACCTCGATTGCGATGTCGGGCTGGTCTTCGTCGCTCTTCGCGACGCGGCGCACGGTGTAGCACTCGTCGGTTTCGGCACCGCGGTCGGCTTCCTCGTCCTCGATAGTCCACGAGCCATAGCCTTCGAGCGGCACGCCCGCGACCTCGGACCACGCCTCGAGCAAACGCGCGAAGCGTGTTTTGTCGATTTCGTGGTAACGCGACGGAGACATGAGCTCGGCAAGCCCCTCGAGGTAGGTGATGCGCGGCACCGAGCTCTCGCCGCGCATGGCGAGGAGCTGTTGGTAGCCGTTCCAGTCGACGTGGAGATAGACGAAGTGGTCCATCGTCCTGGGATCGACAGGCTCGGGGAGGGGTCGTGCGGCACTCATGGGATCAAGCTAGCACGGGGTGTAAGCACGCTGGCAAGCCGCGAATGTCGGCTTCAGCGCGAGTTATTGGGCCGCGCGCGCGGCGGCTCCGTGTCGAACATGCTGCGCAATTGATTCGCGAACTCGTAGAGACGCTCCTTCGGCGTCTTCTTCACGCGGATGTCGACGCCGCCGAACAAGCAGAAGCCGTCGATGACGAGCAGCGGCGCGTTGGGATCCAGCGTGGCCCCACCGCGGTTGTCGATGCCGCCGAAAATGCACAGGGCTTTCGAGATCGTGCGCATGCCGTCGCGCACTCGAATGTTGACGCCGCCGAACAAGCAGAACACCGTGATGTGGGTCGTCTCGTCGGTGAAGCGCGCATCGGTGAAGTCGAGCTCGCAGCCGCCGAACACGTTGATCAGCCGCATCGCTCGCGGCACGTCCCACGTCCCGCGGCGGTTGTGGCCCGCGAAAACATTCACGATGGTGTCGGCTTCGTCGACGTGGGCGCGAGCCGAGGGGTCGACTCGAATCCCGAGCTCGGCTTTTTTCTGCGCCGTGTACTGGCGGTCGGTGCGAAGATCCAAGTCGTCCGTGAGCTCCGTGAGCTTGTCGATCGACTTTGCTTCGAGCGCCTCGTCGAGGCGGCGTTCGAATGCCTCGCGCGACAGCTTGCCGTGCCCGTAATTCATGATGAGCTGATCGACGGTTTCTTCGCGCAACGCATCGATCGGGCGGTCCTGAGGTCTCACTGGCATCGTTGGCCCTCATCGCGAACAGCCGTTGGCGGCCGCGTCCAAGAATAAGACTCGACGGGAGCAGGTACCAGGGCCAGTTCGATACTGCGGGCCCTGCACGCCTTACGTACCGCGGGGTTGACAACTGTGCTACGGTCGTAGCACAGTAGAGCTGTGCTAGAACTGTAGCACAGTTGAGCCGCGATGATCATCAAGCCGAATCCCTCCTTGGGCGTGCCGATTTACCTGCAGCTCGTGCGGCAGGTGAAGCACGCCATCGAGACGGGAGCGCTGCGGGCCGGCGACCAGCTGCCAAGCATTCGCCCGCTCGCCGAGGAGCTCGTGATCAACGCCAACACGGTCGCCAAGGCTTATCGCGAGCTCGAGCGCGAAGGCGTGGTCGAGCTGCGGCAAGGCGCGGGCGCATTCGTGGCCAACACGGCGCGCGCGCAGCAGGGCGGCGCGGAGAAATTTCGCGGCGCGCATCCGCTCGTCGCGGCAACCGTCGGCGAGCTGCGCGAACGCGGCTTGAGCGACGACGAGATCCGCCGCCTGTTCGAGGCGGAGCTCGCGGGATTCAGCAAAGCGGGAGGGCAGAGTGGCTGACGAGCCCATCATCGAGACGGCCGGCGTTCACAAAAGCTACGGCAGCGTCCAGGCGCTCGCGGGTGTCGATTTGCGAATACCGCGCGGCGTGGTGTGCGGCTTGCTGGGACGCAACGGCGCCGGCAAGACCACGACGATCAAGGTGCTTCTCGGCATGGTGCGGCCGACGTCAGGCAAAGCGAGCGTCTTCGGCTTGCCAGCGACCGACGCCAAAGCGAGCCTCGTGATTCGCACGCGCGCGGCGTTCGTCAGCGAAGACAAGGATCTATATGCCGGCGTCACGATCGGCGAGCTCGTGCGCTTCACGGCGGCGTTTTATCCGAACTGGCGCGCGGATCACGCGAGCGAATATCTCGCCGCGTTCGAGCTTCGGGCCGACGCGACGACGCGCGAGCTCTCGCGCGGCATGCGCACGAAGCTCGCATTGTTGCTGGCGCTTTCGACCGGCGCCGAGCTCTTGATCCTCGACGAGCCGATGGCGGGGCTCGATCCGGCGGCGATCGAGCAAGTGCTCAAGATCATCGTTCAGCAAGCGGGGCGCGACGGCACGACGGTGCTCTTCTCGTCGCACCAGCTCGCCGACGTCGAGCAAATCGCCGATCACATCGCGATCGTCGACCGCGGCCGCGTCGTCGTCGACGGTGCGCTCGACGAGCTTCGCGATCAGTACCGGCGCATTCAAGTCGTTTTCGATGGCGCAGCTCCCGATGCCAAGCTCCAGTCGAAAGGCGTCGTGCGGCTGCGCCGGGACGGGCGAGTGCTGTCCGTGCTCTGTCGATCCGCGGAAGCCGAAGTCGTCGCCGAAACGCGCGCGCTGAATCCCAAAGGCATCGACGTGCTGCCCGTAACTCTCAAGGAAATATTTCTAGAAACCGTCGGCGTGGAGAGTCGAGATGCTGTGGCATAAGGCTTGGGTCGATACGCGTTGGCGCTTTCTGCTCGCCCTTGCATTGCTGCTCGTGCTGGCTTGCGGCAGCTCGTTGACGTTTCCGAGCGTCCGCGATTTTCTAGCTTCGATCGAGGTGCCGGTCGTCGCGAACGAGGAGGCCGCGGCGGCGTTTCGCGAGTCGCTCGAGCTCACGCGCTCGTTCCGCGGCTACGCGTGGTCGCAGTGGTTCGCGCAGAGCTTCCCCGTTTTGTTGACGCTGATGGCAGCTCTGCTCGGCAGCGGCAGCCCGCTCGTCAAAGGCGGCAGCGGCGCACTGTTCTCGCTGGCGTTGCCCGTGTCGCGCGGCCGGTGGATCGGCACGCGTACCGGAACCGCGCTCGGCGAGCTGTTCGTGCTCGCGCTCGCCCCAAGCCTCGCGTTCGCAGCGCTCGCGCCGGTCGTCGGCGAGCGGTTCGCCGTCAGCGAGGCGTTGGCCTACGGCCTGTCCGCGTTCGTCGGTGCGAGCGTGTTTCTCGGCTTGGCCGTATTGCTATCGACCTTGTTCAACGACGTTTGGCGGCCGTTGTTGCTGACGTGCGTCGGCGCGCTCGCGATCGGCGCGATCGTACCGCACGACTACGGCCTGTTTCGGGCGATGGGAGGCGAAAGCTACTTCTTCGAAGGCACATTCGCGTGGCCGGCGTTGCTCGTCAGCGCTGCTGCCGCCGCGGGTCTCGTTTATGCCGCCGCCGCGAGAATCGCGCGGCGAGACTTCTGATCGTCTCGGAGCAGGCAATGGGCACGATACTCGCGGCGATCAGCATTGGTGTGCTCGTGTTGTTGGCCGGCAATCTGCCGTTCAACGTGCTTCGTGCGATGAATCTCCAGGCTGGAACTGCTGTTCCATGGGCCATCGTCCCAGCGGCGCTCTGGTTGTGGGCCTATTGGCAGTTCGTCGGCGGGCGCTGGGGGAACGCGGCTTCGGCCGCATCGCGGCGCCAAAATCTGCGCGCCAACAAACTGTCCGCACGCGTCTGGGGAATGTCCCTCGTCGCGGGAGTGATCGGGTTCGCCGCGCTCATTGCGCTGCTCGTTCTGGCGGCTCGCTTCGTGCGCCTGCCTGCATCCTCGCCGATCGTCACGCCGCCCGACATGCCGATCGTTACCGCACTGGTGCTGCTCGTCATGGCGTCGATCGTGGCCGGGGTCACGGAGGAAGCCGCGTTCCGCGGCTACATGCAGGGTCCGATCGAGCGCCGCTACGGTCTTCCGGTCGCCGTTCTCGTCAGCGGAACACTGTTCGGTGTGCTGCATTTCCCTACTCATCCGGCCGACGTGTTTTGGATGCTGCCGTATTACATCGCCGTGTCGGCCGTCTACGGCGGGCTCACGTGGGCCGCGAATTCGATTTTGCCCGCGCTGGTCTTGCACGCGGCCGGTGACATCGTCGTGCTCACGCGCTGGTGGCTCACCGGCCGACCCGAATGGCAGATCGGCCCCGCGCTTCCGCCGCTCGTTGAGGAGAGCGGCGTCGACCGGCAATTCGTGACGACGGCGATCGTTGCGGTCGCGCTCGTCGCAGCCACGGTGCTCGCGTACCGTGCGGTGCGCAGGCTGAGCGGCGAAGAGATCGCGCCCGCACGATTCGCTATAAGCCGCAATGTCATGGAGCTCTCGACTTTGGCTCTAATCGTCGTTGCCGCGTTCGTAGCGGCTCGTCCGCTGGCCGGGCAACCCGCGGAGCTCGTGCTTCGTGGCGGCGCGGTTTTCACGGCCGACGCTGCTAACCCCACCGCGACCGCCGTGGCGGTTCACGACGGTCGCATCGTTTATGTCGGTGATGACGCAGGTGTTGCGGCATACGTCGGCGCGGCGACACGCACGATCGAGATCGGCAGCGGCATGCTGCTGCCGGGTTTCCACGACTCGCACGTGCACATCGCGGCGGGCGGCCTCGGTCTCGCTAGCTGCGATCTCTCGAGCGACGAGACGGTCGACGCCGTCACGGCCCACATCGCGGCGTGCGCGCGCGACAATCCGAGCTCGGCTTGGGTGACGGGGCGCGGCTGGCAGCTCGGCGTCTTTCCCGACGCGCGCCCGACTCGGCAGCAGCTCGACGCCGTGGTGCCCGACCGCCCTGCGTTCTTCATGGCGGCTGACGGGCATTCGGCATGGGTGAACTCGCGTGCCTTGGCCGAGGCGCAAGTGAGAGCGGCGATGCCCGATCCGCAGGGCGGGCGCATCGAGCGCGACACCGCGACGAACGAGCCGAGCGGCACGCTGCGAGACCTTGCGGTGTCGCTGGTCTCGCAACGAGTGCCGCGGCCGTCCGAAGCGGAGATCAAGGCCGCGATCGTCCGCGCGCTCGCGCTCGCCAATTCCTTCGGCATCACGTCGGTGCACGACGCGAACGTTGCCGAGGCTTTGATGGGGCCGTACCTCGCGCTCGATCGAGAGCACGCGCTCAACGCACGCGTGACGTTGGCGGCGCAGGTCGATCTAACGCTGCCGAACGCGGCGGCTGTTCCTGCCGAGGTCGCGCGCATCGAGCGTTTGCGGCGACAGTATCGCGGCGAACGTCTGCGCATTACGGCCGCCAAGCTCGCAGCTGATGGCGCGCTCGAAGCGCAGACGGCCGCGCTGCTCGAGCCGTACGTCGGCAGCGCCGAGAGCGGCCCAACGCTGATGAACCCCGACGTCTTCGAGGCAATGCTCGTCGCGCTCGATCGCGCAGGGATCCAAGTGCACGTGCACTCGATCGGCGATCGCGCCGCGCGCATGTCGCTCGACGCCATCGCCGCAGCCCGCGCGGCCAACGGCGCGAATGGGCCGATGCATCAGCTCGCGCATCTGCAGCTCGTGCACCCTGACGACATTGCGCGCTTCAACCCGCTGCGCGTCGCCGCGGACATTCAAGGCCTGTGGGCCTATCGCGACGAGGAGACGCAAGAGCTCGTCGAGCTCGCGATTGGGCCCGTGCGCGCGGCGCGCCTCTATCCTCTCGGCAGTCTCGAGCGAGCCGGTGCGGTGCTCGTCGGCGGCAGCGACTGGTCGGTCACGTCGATGAATCCGCTCGCGGCGATCGAGGTCGCCATCACGCGCCGGGGCGCTCGCCAGCCCCCGGGGCCGGCGTGGCTGCCTGACGAGGTCGTGACCCTCGACGCGATGTTGCACGCCTACACGATCAACGGCGCCCGGTTGCAGCTGCACGACGACGAGGTCGGCTCGATCACGGTCGGCAAAGCGGCGGATCTCGTCGTGCTCGATAAGAATCTCAAGTCGATCCCGCTTGTCGACATAAACACCGCCCGGGTGCTGCTCACGTTCGTCGCTGGAGTGCAGGTGTACGCGCGCGAGGCCGCACGCTGACCAGCCGCGGTGCGGCTCGGAAGCCCGATTGCAAAGTTTGTTTAGCCGAACCGAACGGTCGGGCGCTCCGCCCAAACCTTGGCGTATAGTCGGCCAAGCCAACCGCTCAATCAGAAATTCGGGGGAACGTACGATGGCTTCACGGCACGGCAAGGATGGATTCGGGCTCGATCGCAGGACTTTCTTGGGCGCCGGCGTCGCGGCGGGCGCGGGCCTCGCGCTCGGCGGCTTCGTCCCGAGCGCTCTCGCCCAAGATCGGCGCCTCACGACGGTCGGCGGTACGGCGAAGACGCAATACGGCCAGGTCCGCGGCTTATTGAAGGACGGTGTGCAGCAGTTCTGGTGCGTCCCGTATGGCGCCCCCACGGGCGGCGCGAATCGCTTCATGCCGCCGCAAAAGCCGGCTGCGTGGTCCGGCGTCAAGGATCACTTCGAGATCACGTGGGCCGCGCCCATGGATCCGAACGGCGAGGAGCCGTCGCCGGTTGTCACGGCGTTGAACCGCAAGACGCCGCAGAGCGAAGACTGCCTCACCGTCAACGTGTTCACGCCGGGGCTCGACAACAAAGCGCGCCCGGTCATGGTCTGGATGCACGGCGGCGGTTTCTCGGCAGGCTCCGGCAACTACTTGCTGTACGACGGCACGAACCTCGCGAAGAAGGAGGACGTCGTCGTCGTCTCCGTGAATCACCGCCTCAACATCTTCGGCTACCTGCACCTCGCGGGTCTCGGCGGCGAGAAGTGGGCCGGCGCGACGAACGTCGGCGTGCAAGACCTCGTCGCGTCGTTGCAGTGGGTCAAGGACAACATCGCGAATTTCGGCGGCGACCCCGCTCGCGTCACGATCTTCGGCCAGTCGGGCGGCGGCGGTAAGACGACGACCGTCATGGCGATGCCGTCCGCGCGCGGTCTGTTCCATCGTGCCATTGCGCAGAGCGGCTCAGCGATTCGCGGCCAAACGGCCGACGACGCGACGGCCGCGGCCGAGCGTTTCATCGCGAAGCTCGGTATCGCGAAAAACCAGCTCGAGAAGATCCAGCAGCTCGATTGGAAAGCAATCCAAGCCGCGTACTACGGCGAGCCGCGCATTCAGAGGCTCGGCAACGGCCCCGTCATCGACGGCACGATCATTCCGCGTCACCAGTGGGATCCGACGGCGCCGTCGTACTCCGCGAACGTGCCGTTCTTGGCCGGCTCCGTTGAAAACGAAGACGGTTGGGTCGGTCCGCCGCCGTACGAGCTGCCCGATGACGAGATGCTGCAGCTCTTCACGACGCGCCTCGCCGCTAACGACGCGGCCGAAGGGCAGAAGCTGCTCGCGCTCTACAAGCGCCGGCATCCCGAGACGCGCAACCGCATGCTGTGGCTCATGGCGGATTCAGACGACACGCGCCGCTGGAACGCACAGCTGCTCTGCCGCTTGAAGTACGAGCAAGGCACCGCGCCGAGCTACCTCTACTTCTTCAACTGGCAATCGCCCGTGCACAACAACCGCATGGGTGCGTATCACACGCTCGATATCCCGTTCGTGTTTTACAACATGGACAGCGGCGCCTCGATGACGGGCTCGGCGCAGTCGCGGTATCAACTCGGCCACGTGATGAGCGCCGCGTGGGCCGCGTTCGCGCGCACGGGCAACCCCAATCACGCCGACATGCCGAATTGGCCGTCGTTCGAGCCGAGTAACTTGCCGACGATGGTGTTCGGCGAGACGGTCGCCGTCGTCAACGACCCGAACAAGGAAGAGCGGTTGGCGCTCGCGGAGCTTCGCAAGAAGAGGCCGTCGTAACATGCGCACCCAACGTGCACTGGCTTCGTTGGTCGGGGTGGCGCTGGCCGCCGCGATCAACGTTGCGCAAGCGCAGAGTCGCGAGACCGGTGCGACGGTCGAGGACCAGTTCAAGTTGCCGGTGCCGGTCGTCGAGCCGCTGCCGCGTCCGTTCAAGACCGCGGAAGAACACTACAACTTCTTGCTCGAGCGCGCGCACGGCGGCACGAAGCACACGATGCAGACGATCCCCGTATGGGACGGTCTATGGGGCAGCGGCAACAACACGATGCCGGCAATCTTCCTCGAGGGCGGCACTCTCGCGAATGCATGGCGGCCGGGCGCAACGAAGGTCAAGGAAGGCGTGTTGACGCCGCCGTACGAGAAGGCCTTTCGCGAGCGCCGCGCCGAGATCGACAAGTACGGCGAGCAGCGCTACGACCGACTCACGAACTGCGAGTATCCCGGCGTGCCGCGCTGGCTGTGGGAGCCGTACATCAAAGAGTTCGTCAACATGCCGAACCAGTCGTGGCTCATGAACGACATGATGAACGAGACGCGGCGCATCTATATCGGCAAAGAGCACGTCAACATCGAGAACAAGCACTCGCCGCTCGGCGACAGCATCGGCTTCTGGGACGGCGACAAGCTCGTCATCTGGACCAAGTGGGTGAACCCGGCCGACTACGTGCGCGGCATGCCGCTCACGAGCAATCAGTTCGAAATGGTCGAGACTTGGCAAGAGCGGCGGGGCGGCGGCAAACGCGAGCTCGTCACGCAGGCCACGTTCTACGACCCGATCGGGCTCGTGAAGCCGCAGCAGGCGGTGTACGTCCACGAGTCGCGGCCCGATCTCGAGGAAGCCGGCGTGCGCATCCGCATGTGGGAGTGCACGTCCAGCAGCAACTCGTACAAGGACGCCGAGGGCAACACGCAGTTCTATCTGCCCGGCGATCCACAATACAAAGACCCGCGCGGCACCACGGATTTTCCGGACCTGCCAGGCCAGTCGTTGAACCCGATCTTCGATGCGGAGCAGTGACATGAGGAAGGAAATCGTTGCCGCTGCTGCGGGCCTGCTGCTGTCCGGAGTTGCGCTCGCGCACCACTCGTTCGCAATGTTCGACTCGTCGCAGCACAAGCTCGTCGAAGGCACTGTCACGGAGTGGAACTACAACAACCCGCATAGCTGGCTCGTCATCGAGGCACCGGGCGCGGACGGCAAGATGACGACGTGGAGCTTCGAAGGCGCCGCGATCGTGCACGCCGCACGCCAAGGCGTGAACGGCAAGAGCTACGCGAAAGGCGAGCACGTGCGCGTCGTCATGCACCCGCTGCGCGATGGCCGCAATGCCGGCGCGCTGTGCTTCGTCATCAAAGAAGACGGCACGTTCACGCGCCCCAACGACGGCATCTGCAACTCCGATGCGATGTACGCGCGCTGGCAAGAGAAGGGCTGGCTCGCCTCCGGCAAAAACCTCGACACGCATCCGACCGCGGATTAGCTACGGCCCGAAATGCGCTCCCGCTGCTGATGCTTGGGCGGCAGTCCTCAAGCGCAGTCGACGTCGAGGGAGTCGTAAACGAACCGGCAACCGAGCATGGCGGCGAGGGCTTGCGCGCCGTCGTTCTTGGGGTCGGCCCATAGATAGCGGTTCTTGACGCCGCGCTCGTCGAGCAAGTGGTTCAAGGCGTGCAGCGCCGCGGTCCCGTACCCTTGGCCGCGGAACGCCGCGGGCGTGTAGACGATGCCGATCGCGACAGAATCACGCGTCTCGCGCAACAGGCCGATCATGCAGCGCGGCCGGTCGTCGCTCCAGAAGTACAGCTGCTTGGCGCGCAGCAGCTGGGTACAGAGGTTGCCGTCGAGCGCGGCGATGC
>Ga0315912_10001875_pt1 | contig 23971 bp, 20 predicted proteins | sample VfabasoilMG_FD_204469 | JGI IMG/M metagenome (GOLD analysis project Ga0315912, IMG submission 204469) | Garden soil microbial communities collected in Santa Monica, California, United States - V. faba soil | ecosystem: Environmental > Terrestrial > Soil > Garden | place: USA: California... | reverse complement strand
ATCAAGCCATGAGAAATCTGATTTTTATTACGATGCTGTTTGGCTTTGGACAATTAACAGGTCAATCATTTGATGAAAAGCAAAGGTTCCTAATGCCAACTTATGATGAGATAGTAAAAATGCAGTGGGCCGACATGGACAATGATAGCCTGCTGGATGTTGTGGTAGGATATAAAATCCTCGATCAGTTTAAAGTAGTTGCATTTCAAAATGGAGCGGTTGAACCGTGGCCAACTTATGAGCTACTTTCAACGGTAGCTATGGAAGCCATTAGTTTCCAGGTAATTGACATCAATAAGGATGGTCAATTGGACATCGTTGTTGAGAACGATCAGACTCATCTAGCCCTGAACTATCGGAATGCTGGAAATTTTTTATTCCAGGTAGATTCAGGTTGGGGTAGCCGCGAAGTTTTCAACAGAGGCCTTCAATACGTTGACTTGAATAACGACTCAGATCTGGATACTGTTTGGACAGACGGTGCATCGTTGAAAATTGGCAATCACAAGGACACCACCTGGTTAAAGATCGAATCCTTCCTCGTGGTTGACCTTGATAACAACGGTTTTCGGGACATAGCCTTTAGTGGTATTGATGGTCTAAATTCACCCCTGACCTTTGTGTGGTATTTTGGTAATGGATTTAAGATTATTAGTCGCCAATGGGTATCTGACCTTAGTGGTCAACTGGCTACAGGTGATCTTAATCACGATGGTCGATTCGATCTTGTGATCTCCGGAAAAAATATCTCTGGTGAATTTAAAACCAATTTTTTTGAAAATTTATCCATTGGGTTTTCACAACTTGATTCTACTACTGGTCTCAGTTCAAGCACTTTACTAATTGCTGATTTCACATCAGATGGTATGGCCGATATTGCCTTATCAGGTAAGGACTCAGGTGACACATTCCGTAACTGGATTCAAACATCCGCGGGTGATTCAATTTTGCTATCTGCTGATTTAAAAGCCCAGGCTTTTGGAGACTTCGACTGCGATGGCGACCTGGATTGGGGATATATCAAAAATGACTCTTTGCACATCAAGTCAAATGAATGGGGCGAGAATAAAGGGCCAGGCATCCCTACAAGGGCTATTGCGCTACCTGTGCTCAATCGGGTTTTCTTCTATTGGGATAAACCTGGTGACGACTACACGCCAGTGCCAGCTATTACCTATGATTTGAGAGTATTTAATAGCGACACTACGATTGTATCGGCAGATTTTAATGCAGATTATTATCACCGGCTTAAGCCAAGTCATGGAAATACTGGAACTAACAATTTTTCGTTGCTCAGGATCTCGGGCGAGGGAACATTTGAAATCCAGGCGGTAGACAATTCTTTCACGCCACTGGCAAAGTCAATTTGTAGTGGAAGTATGCCAGGGCCTGGCGTTTGTGCCACTATTGAAACCCAAAAAATATTGACTTGTGGCACTACTCCTATAGCACTTGCACCGCCTGCACCGCAAGCTTTATGGTTCTCTTTTAGCAATGGATTTATCGGTGTTGGTGACTCCTATACTTTCGATCCTGTTAAAACAGATACTGTCTTTTCCTTTAACCCAATTGGCGACCGTTCATGTGCAAGCTTGCGGGTTTTTGAAATCAATGAAAACCCGACTGACACAATCTATCTGACTCATGCCCTAGCCGATTGCGAAAACCGAAATATTACCCTTGAAGTAGAGGCTGAATGGAACAACGTTCAATGGAAAAACAATAGGAACACAACCGTAGTAAATGCGCAATCAATAATTCACAAACTTAAACAACCAATAATTTTTACCGCCAAGGCGAATAACCAGTACGGATGTGCACTAAAAGAAACATTCGATCTCAAATTAAGCAAGCCCGACCTGCAATTGGACGGAACTCATTTTCAGATCGTGACGGGTGGCAGTGTTCAGCTAAGTGCCAGCGGGGCTGAGTCATATGATTGGTCACCCTCAAGTGACCTGTCGGATCACGAAATCGCAAACCCGATAGCATCTCCAACTACAACAACTGAGTATAGCGTTACTGCATTTGATTCACTGGGTTGTTCAGTTCAGGGCCAAGTATTGATAGAAGTATTTGAGGAGGCCTTCATCCCAACTCTTTTTACACCCAATGATGATACCCGAAATGATAACCTTCGGATTTACGGTCTCACACAAGCATCTGACTTTCACTTTTCAATCTACAATCGCGAGGGTGTAAAATTGTATGAAACTACAAGTGTTACAGAAGCTACGCAATCAGGTTGGAGCGGAAAGGTGAATGGCACTGCGCAAGCTTCAGGAACGTATTACTGGAAGATAGAAGGCAAAATGCCAAAAGGCGAACTCCTATTGAACGGCAAAAAGAACGGAGCATTTTTATTGGTACGTTGATGCGCTTTGTTCGTCTTGTCTTGATGAGTTGCTTGCTGCTGGGTGCTTACACCTTGCACGCGCAATACTTTCAGTTTTCGCAGTATAATTTTTCCGTCCAACGGGTCAACCCTGCATGGATTGGTTTGACTAGTGATGCGCTGGTTGACTTTGCCTTTCGTAATCAAAAAACTGGTGGAGACTTTCAGATCAACACGAATTTTTTATCAGTTGCTTATCCATTTGTTCGAGCCAGTACAGGCAAGCCATTGGGAGGTATCGGTTTTTCTGTCATGTCCGATAAGTCGGGTCCACTTTTTAAAAGTCAGGAAGCTTCCGCAACATTAGCCGTTAATATCCCAACCGGGCGATATCAAAATTTATCGGTCGGCTTCAAAGTTCTTACCCGTTGGCAGCGGATCAATACGGAAGGCCTTTTTACTGGAGCACAATACCTGGAGGGTCATGGCTTCAACCCTGCATTAGATAACGGAGAAATACCAAAGCCATTCCAAAATCGCTTCATAACATTCAGTTCGGGTTTACTTTGGCAGGAGACAAACCGCAAGGGTGTTTTGCAAAAACAGCTTGGGTTTTCTTTCTTTGATTTCAACCAACCGAGCCCAACTTTTTTGGATGGCTCACAAGATGAACTGCCCTCAACCGTGATAGTTCATGGCGCCTGGCGGATCTATCAAAACCAACAATTGGGCATATTGCCTGAATTTATCCTGACACATTCATCCAGCAAAAATGTGCTAACGGGGGGCGGTCGTTTTGAATACGTCTTGGGAAAAAGCAAAGACCAGGTTGATGTTTTGATCAAATATGCTGTGGGTCGATCAGGAATTTTTGGACTTCAGTTTCATCGAGAGAATTATAGTATTGGGTTTAGTTACGATTTTCCAATTGGCGACAATGTAGCTAATATGGGTGCCTTTGAAGTTGGGCTCGAATATCGCACACCGGTTGACCCTCGCAGCAAGCGTGAGTTAGCCCGAAAGCGAAACGCGAAAAAGAAAAAAACTTCCCAAGCCAAACGAACTCAGAATGGAACACCTGAAAAAAAACAACCCTTGCAGAAGAAAACAGGTGAATTGGTATCGGCTAAGAAAGATTCAAGTTCTATTGTACCAATAGATTCAGTAAGCGACAAGTCGGTTGAAATAGTCAAACTGGACTCAATTACCGATAGATCAAAAAGCAACCCTGAGGTTGCTGCCGGTAACATCAATCACGAACCGCTATTGATCGAGAAGATCACCCTGCACTTCAGGTTTAAGTACAATAGCATTGAGCTGGACGATGAAACAGAGCAATTCTTACTGGAACTGACCAACACCTTACTTGAGAATACAAACCTATCAGTCCAGATAATTGGTCATACGGACAATGTGGGGCCACCTCACTTGAATCAACGCTTATCAATAAAACGTGCCGAGGCGGTTAAAGCCTACATGACCAAGGCCGGAGTTGCTCCAGACAGGGTAATAACCCAAGGTAAGGGCATGAATGAACCACTCAATAATAATGCTACCGAGACTGAGCGCGCCCATAATAGGCGGGTTGAGATCAAACTCTTCCGTCCTTAAGTTTGGATGGAACCCCAGATGAGTGTTCAATTTGATCGTTGATAAACAAAGGGAAATAAAAACTAAAATGGAGTAGGGCTTACCACCGTCCAACCTCCATCGACTACCAGGGTTTGCCCGGTAATGTGACTGGCTTTATCCGATAAAAGAAACAACGCTGCATTCGCGATGTCTGTAACAGTTGCCGGTTTACCCATTGGTGTAATGGTCGACCATACTTTTTTATAATGCTCATCGGAGGTGGTGCGCTCTGTGAGTGTAGCGCCCGGAGCGATGGCATTAACCCTGATCTGATATCGGGAGAGCTCCAGGGCTAAATGCTTTGAAAGGTTTTCTAACGCTGCTTTAGTCATTCCATAGGCCGACAGGTTTTCGTGTGCCTGGTGACCTGTTACAGAAGACATCAATAAAATATTCCCTCCTGACTTTTGTTTTACCATTTGCCTGGTGGCCGCCTGGGTCAGAAAAAAACCACCTTTTAGATTGGTTTGAATAATTTTATCAAAAGATGTTTCAGGAAAATTCAGGAAGTCTGAAAAGAGAGTGATGCCTGCATTGGGTACACAGAGAGTAAGCTTTCCAAATTCCTTTACAGCCGTTTCAACCATAAGCGAAATGATTTTCATATCGCTACAGTCACCACTAACTGCGATACACTTTCCTCCTGATCTTTTTATTTGCGAACTGGCTCTTTCCGCGAGGTTTGCATCACTATCGTTCAAAACAATTGATGCGCCCTGAGTAGCTAAGGCTTGAGCTATTTCTAAACCGATGCCTTGTCCGGATCCGGTTATTATGGCGACATGCTTGTTAAAATCCAAAGTAGTCATTTCAATTATCAAGAAAATATACATCAATTGAAAGGAACACTTGCACTAGCGCTTGCCTTTTGTTGGTAATGCCAGGGCGGACACCCAGCGAAGACGGAATTTCGTAGTCCAAATAATTTGCCCATTGTACGTTGTCAGACTAACGTGTCAGAGAAGGCCATACCATAGACTTGGATTGGCCACAAAAGTAATTACTACCAGTGGTACTATTATAATTGCCAGTCCACAAAACAAACTGCCAATTGATTTCCAGATTGATAATTTATGAACTTCTGAAATAGCAATGATAATCAATGCAATGTACCACGCATTCAAAAGGATATAAAGAGTCATATTGACCCAATTGTAAGTTAGAAGAAAGTCGCGGTGATTAATATTTGGTATTGTTGTAAAAAATAATTCACCATCAGAAAATGAATAGCTAAAAATTGTCAATAGAAATCCACTGCTGAATAGCAACAAAAGTGTCCATGTGAAAGCTATTTGTGTTTCCTTAAATTTTCCCCTTCCTCCAAATGAAGTGCTACAAAAATTAACACCCCAAATAAACAGAGTATATGTTAGTAGCTGCATAAGTCCTCCTTGTAGAAATATTGTCAATAGAAAGTCTATTAGCTCACTTGTGTCACTATAGTCTTTTGGTGAGACTTTTCCGACCTCTTTGAAAACACCAATAAAAAAAACACATGTTAGTATTACCAATTGACTTGGGTTTTTCTCTATAATCCAGTTGACAGTCCGTCTTGGGCGTAACAGGATTCCATTCCAATGTATTAGTCCTGTGTTGTTCATCAATGTTGCTGCTAGTAGTTTTTCCGGGTCGAAAAGTTGTCAGCTAGTGGTTTAAATTTCACAAAAACTCCGTTGTCCAAGTACTTGAAAAATTTATCCCCCGATAACTTTAAGCAAGATAATATAACTCAATCAAATCTTCTTTTGTTGTAAGAATCCCGGCACTAATTCTCATCAAGCTCATCACGAGTGTGGAGCTTGCACCAGAGTTGGGAAATGAATAAGTAATAATAGAGTGGCTGCTGATGTCTTCATAAAAAATGAGTTAATCGAACCTAACACTATTTACAAAATGTGTTTGCGACTCTTTTTCAAAGAAAAACGCAAAGCAGTATTTAGAATCCTCATTTGTTACCTTCGCTTCCAATTTCTCTCCATTCATATCCTTTTGTTTTAACTCCGAAAAGAAAAAACCTGATATCAAAAGTTCAATTATTGAACTTGGGTGGTCAATACTTCCTTTCTCTTTTTTTGTAGAAAGCGGCACATCTTTATAGTGAAAATGTCTAAAGGAATGAAAAACTCCTCCTGTGAATTCGGTTTTAGTTTCGTCACCATTTAGGTTGTCAATTTTTCTAAACAACTCAATCCTTAAAATTTTTGGTCGAACGTGTCCTTCACTTATCTCCACAATCCAAGCAAATTGCTCTTCGCTTAAAAAATTTTGAAAATCACTGATAGAGCCAAAGGCTTCTATTTTGTATAAAGCACATAAAACATCAGAAGCATTACCAGTTCCAAAACATTCAGGATATTTTTCACAAGCATCTGCAAGGACGCTATTTAAGATCTGATGAAATACGTTAGTGCAGACAACAAAAAACCTTCTATTTGAAATTTTAATTTCGTGAAATTTAGTTTCGTCAAAATTCGTCTTTGCATAAGTTCTATTTATGCCTTTACTCTTTTCGTGCTTCCACAATAGAACAGATTTAGCTTCTAGAAAGTCTCCAATTGTCTGAAATTCTTGTAAGTCCATGAGTTGAATTAGTTCATTGTCGGATAACACCGAGGGTATTGGCGATAACGTATGGATATGTGCAATTGCATAAATTTATTTTTTACAAAACTTAATAAAATTAAAGATTTAGCCGGACAACTATACTGAAGACCTTGACCTGAGGATTTACTAACTATGCTAAAAGCAACCTACTGATTCGGGTCAGTAGGCCAAAAAATGTTTTCAATATGTTTTCATCAACCTCCACAAAAGCAAAAAACCAAACACGTAAGTGTTTGGTTTTCAAGAGCCCCCTGCCGGAATCGAACCAGCGACCTACTGATTACAAGTCAGTTGCTCTACCAGCTGAGCTAAGGAGGCATTTTTAAGTATTTAGTTAATTAGTCTTGAGTTATTAGTAATGCAAGTGCCTCAAGACTATCAAACTCAGGACTAAAGACTCTTAATGAGGGTGCAAAACTAAAACAAGAATTGGGGAAACAAAATTAGGGAAGCTTTAAATACCATTTAAGCCATAGTTTTCAGCATTTTTAGTTGCGCTTTGAGTTGTTTGATCTCCGCATCGGCTTCTGCTATCTTCGAATTAAACTCTTCCTTGTATTTAGCAGCGTTTTTTGAGCGGCCGAAAAACTCCAGGTTATTTCGCAATACAGCTATATCGTTCTCTGATTTAGAGATACGCTTCCTTAAAATCTGTTCTTTATTGAATAATTTCTTACCCGCTTCGGGGTCGTTCTTTAAACTTAAAAGACTTATCTCCACACTCAGTTTTTCCTTTCCGCTTTCCGATAGAGACGAACCGTAAATGCAATCATGCACAAGTTTATTAAAACGCTCGCGAATGTTTAAGGCTCGCTTCGGCACAAACCCAATTTCATTAAATTCAGAAACCAGGTTTTTCAGCGCTGACTCATCCACAGTTTTCGCGGTAACCATTGCTTGAATGGAGACACATATCTGCTCTTTCTTGCTAAGATTATCTTCCTGCTCCTTGTCAGCTTTCTCAAACGAGCTCCTTCGCTGATCAAAAAAGTAGTCGCATACTTCTTTAAACTCCTGGTAGATCTTCTCGCGCAACTTATCGGGCACCGGGCCAATTTCCTTCCAATCTCTTTGCAGATCTTTTATTTGATTGGCGGTCTTTTCCCAATTTTCACTTTGCTTTAATTCGATGGCTTGTTGGATGAGCGACCGCTTTTTAACCAGGTTCTCCTGGCGCTCTCCATCTAACTGTTTAAAGAAATGGCTCTTGTTACTAAAGAAAGCTTTAAAAGCTGCCCAGAATTTTTTATTCGTGTCTTTTGATTTCGCGCGGGCAACAGGGCCGGCAGCTTCCCACAGCTTTTGGAGGTTCATCACCTCCTGTGTTTTCGTATTCCACTCTTTAATTTTATCGGAGGTGAAAGCCGACAACTCCAGTATATCGGTCATCAACTTTTGCTTTACCTCCAGGTTAGCGCCCAATTTTTGGTTTACTTCCTTCACATGGCTATCCCTCCTGGCATAAATTGCATCTGACGCTGATTTAAACCGCTGCCAAAGGGCTTCCTTTTCCTCTAAAGGCACTGGCCCAATATGTTTGAAATCGTTGTGAAGTTCATTTAGCTCTTTAACCGCCTCACTAATACTTTTAACTTCAATTAGTTTTTCAGCCCGAAGGCAAAGTTCAATTTTCGCTTCAAGGTTTCGCCTTCTGTCGAGTTCTTTTAATTCAAAATAAATATTGCGATGGTCATAGAAGCGATCAACCAATGCATGATAACTCGCCCAAAGGGCCTTCAACTCCGATGGCGGAATGGGGCCAATATTTTTCCAATCCGTTTGTAACTTTTTAAATTGATGAAACCCCGATTCGCTATCCTCTCCATCAACCAATTCCCGTATTTTATTAAGGATATCCTGTTTCTTAATTAAATTTTCACTGCGAAGTGCTTCCGCTTCACGCAGATATTTCACTTTACGATCGCGAATCAATTTTATACTTCCGTCAATCAAAGCATCGTAAGCATCTTGCTTAAAAGCGAAGTCATCTTTTTCACCACCATCGGCAATAAATTGTTTGAGCGCATCAATCCGCTCACCTTCCCGCAGGTTATCCAAATATGGTTTTATTTCGCGCAGTTTGGCATCCGCAACTCTCACCTCAGCATCCTTTGCTAAATCTTTTAAAAGCGTGGCGAATTGAATTTTATCATAAGTGGAGTAATCCACAGCGGGCTCTGCCTCTATCTCGGAGTGACCGTTTAGATCGCCATTCTGAATTGAACCGATTTCACCCGAAACAGGTGATTCCTCAAGGATTGCGTGGCCATTGGCAACGTCATGGGCCTTCTCCCCTATTATTTCATGCTCGTTTTCCATGCAAATTGCTATGAACTTTGAATTGTAAAAATAGGAAAATGATTCCTAATTCATTCGGGGGTCTACCGGATAATTCGAGTATATGGAGAAGCGGCCACCCATCAATTTCAGTGCTTTCTGCCACATCGTTTCGGGGTCGGTTTCAAATATTAGCTCCGCATCTACCTGGTCGGAAACGATCCATGTATTTTCCTTGAGCTCGTCATTCAATTGCCCGGCCGTCCATCCGCTATAACCCAGAAAAAATTTAATATCGTCAACTGAAATCTGCTTGGTTTCAATCATCAAACAGAGTTTTTCAAAATTTCCTCCCCAAAAAATACCATCCATAATCTCTACTGAGTTTTCAATTCCTTTTATGCGATGTACAAATTGCAGCGTGTCTTGCTGAACAGGTCCCCCAACAAAAGCAATTCCATCAAATTTATTTAACTCATCAAGCACATCGGCCACTTTAGCTAAAGAAGGTTTATTGAGTACAAAACCAAACGAGCCATCATCATTATGCTCACACATTAATATGATGGTTCGCTCAAAGTTTGGATCTGGAAGAAATGGTTCAGACACCAAAAGCTTTCCAGGCCCCAGCTTAACTTTCGTTTTGTACTTAAAGAAATCCATCCTGATTATATTATACGGCTACAATAAAATACTGTTTATTTAACCGGGCAAGCCGAAGTGTCGTTAATTTTGATAAAATTTCGTTCATGCAAGATTTAGCCCAAATAAGGAAGGAATATTCGCTTCGATCTCTCCACGAGAAAGCCATTTTTCCGAGCCCTTTCAAACAATTTGAGTTATGGTTTAATGATGCATTAACCGCTAAAGTGTTGGAACCCAATGCGATGAACCTCGCAACCGTTTCCGAAAATAACAGGCCTTCATCGCGGATCGTTTTGCTCAAGGGTTTTACTGATGCCGGCTTTAATTTTTATACGAACTATAGAAGCAATAAGGGAAAAGACCTGGAACTAAACCCATTTTGTGCTCTTACATTTTTTTGGATTGAATTGGAAAGGCAGGTTAGAATTGAAGGAGCAGTAGAAAGAGTTTCACCTGAAAACTCGGATGCATATTTTAAAAGCCGTCCCCTGGAAAGCCAGATAGGTGCGTGGGCTTCTCCGCAGAGTAGTGTTATTGCATCAAGAGAAATTATTGATGAACGATTTAGTTCCATTAAGGAAAAGTTTAAAGGGCAGGAATCATTAAACAGACCCAGTCAGTGGGGTGGGTATATCGTTAAACCCTTTCTGATAGAATTCTGGCAAGGCAGGCCAAACCGCCTTCACGATAGGATTCAGTATACTCTTATAGATGACGCTTGGAGAATAGACAGGCTGGCACCTTAGGCCGTCCTTCCCTTTCTCATTGTCAGATCAAATCAAAAAAATTTTTAACACCAATAGGTCGCTTGGTGGTAAATCCTTCCCCATGCTGCACACCAATCGCGTGACCATGTTCAATGGCACGGGCTTCAATCATTCTAAGAAATTCGGGGCTGGAAATATAAGTAGATGGTTCAGCGCTTGAGGGATCGAAAAACTGAGATTTATATGTGAGAACCGCCTTCAATTTTACGTCCCAAAATCCGGAGATATCAATAATAAATTCAGGTGCAATAGATTGACTTTGAATATAATGATAAACAGCGCCTGGCCTCCATGCTTTTTGTGTGGCTCCTTCAAATGAAGTTTCAATCTTGCTTAAGCCGGCAAGAAAGCACGAATCATATATAAGTTCGGCAGCACGTCCATGGTCAGGATGGCGATCGGTTATAGCATTGGCTAAAACTATTGACGGTTGAAACTTTCTTACAGCTTCAATAATTTTTATCTGCGCATCTTTTGTATTCTGAAAGAATCCATCGGGCAAAGAAAGGTTCTCACGAACCGACAATCCAAGAACTTTTGCAGACTCTGTAGCCTCCGACTTTCTTATTTCAACGGAACCTCGAGTGCCTAGTTCACCACGAGTTAAATCAACAACGCCAACTTTATAGCCCAGGGAAATATGTTTAGCGATTGTTCCACCACAACCTAATTCGGCATCATCGGGGTGAGCGGCTAATACGAGAATGTCGAGTTTCATGAAAACGAAAAAACGAAAGTTAACAATTGACCATTACAAATATGAACCATCGAGTCAATATAGCAACTTTCCCATCAATTGTATTTTGAAACTAGGCGTGTTCCAATTCCTTAGCGGCCAGAAACCGCTCAGCATCCAAGGCACCCATGCAGCCCGTGCCTGCGGCTGTAACAGCCTGGCGATAAACTTTGTCGGCAGCATCTCCTACTGCAAATACACCTTCAACATTGGTGTAGGATGTTCCTGGCTTTACTTTAATGTAGCCGGTGTCATCCAAATCCAACTGACCTTTAAAGATGGCTGTGTTGGGTGAGTGACCAATTGCCACAAAAAAACCTTTCACTGCTAATTCTTTCTTTACACCGGTTTTAGTATTGACCACACGAATTCCGCTTACTTCGTTTTCACCCAGCACCTCTTCCGTTTCTGTGTCCCAAAGGATTTCTATTTTAGGATTATTCAACACACGCTGTTGCATAATCTTAGAGGCTCGCATTTCATCGCGTCTCACAATCAAATATACTTTCGGGCAAAGCTTGGTGAGATAGGTTGCTTCTTCGGCAGCCGCATCACCAGCGCCAACAACAGCCACCGACATGTCTTTATAGAAAAAACCATCGCACACGGCACATGCGGAAACACCGCGGTTCATAAACTTTTGCTCGGAAGGCAAACCCAAATATCGGGCACTGGCGCCTGTCGCTACTATTACAGATTCGGCAATAAGTTCATCTTTCTCATCGGCAATCGCTTTGAGCGGGTATGAAGAAAAATCCACTGACGTGATCAAACCATACCTTACCTTGGTTCCAAATCGTTCAGCCTGTTGCTGCAACTCCACCATCATCTCCGGGCCCTGGATGCCTTTTGGGTATCCTGGATAATTTTCCACTTCACCGGTTATCGTTAATTGTCCACCGGGTTGCCCTCCCGTATAAAGAACAGGGTTTAAACCAGCCCGAGCGGCATAAATGGCTGCAGTATATCCGGCCGGGCCGGAACCAATAATCAGGACTTGTATTTTTTCTGAATTCATAAGTAGAAGTGAATCGTTGTTAGTGGTTAGCTGATCGTAAGTATGTTCATCGAACATCCACAAACGAATAAATAACTAACAACTTTAACCAAGATATGGTTTCAAAGCCTTGCTCCTGGAAGTATGCCTTAACCGCCTAATGGCTTTTTCTTTTATCTGGCGAACACGCTCACGAGTAAGGTTAAACTTTTCGCCTATCTCTTCCAGTGTCATGGCATGTTCACCATTTAAACCAAAATAAAGTGTGATAACATCGGCCTCTCTTTGAGTGAGTGTTGAGAGTGCACGCTGAACCTCTTTGCGTAAAGAATCGGTAATCAAACCCTGATCGGGTGTTTCTTCACTATCATTTTCCAATACATCAAGCAAACTATTTTCCTCGCCCTGTATGAAAGGCGCATCCATAGAAACATGACGACCAGAAATCTTCATGGTATCTATAACTTCCGATGTTGTCACCTGGAGCACGTCTGCTAATTCTTCCGGAGATGGCTCGCGTTCGTATTTCTGTTCGAGCTCAGAGAATGTTTTGGAAATTTTATTTAGTGAACCAACCCGGTTAAGCGGCAAGCGAACAATGCGGCTTTGCTCGGCCAGGGCCTGCAATATGGATTGGCGAATCCACCACACAGCATAAGAAATAAATTTGAACCCGCGGGTTTCATCGAAACGCTGAGCGGCTTTAATCAAGCCTAGGTTTCCTTCATTTATCAAATCGCCAAGCGACAGCCCCTGGTTTTGATATTGCTTGGCAACCGAAACAACAAAACGCAAGTTGGCTTTGGTGAGTTTCTCCAGCGCAATCTGATCGCCTTGCTTAATGCGTTTGGCCAAATCCACCTCTTCATCGGCTGTCAACAAATCAACTTTTCCAATCTCCTGTAAATACTTATCTAAGGATTGGCTTTCACGGTTGGTGATTTGCTTGCTAATCTTTAATTGTCTCATCCGGATTTTTTTTACCTCATGCAACCTCTCGAAGAAGAGGATTTACGAGGAGTAAATTTTATTTATAGGTCACAAAAATGAAAATTTTTCCCAAAAAAAGGCTTAGGCTAAAAAAAAATATGCCCAGCCATAAATTATGACTGGGCATACATATTGCTGTGGGGCAGCGTAAATTTAACTTACGCTTTGGGTGCTTCAGCCGGTGTACGGGGAATTAAAACCTTGCGTGAAAGCCTGAATTTTCCGGTCTTCTTGTCCACATCAACAAGCTTAACCTTTACTTGCTCCCCTACTTCCAACACGCCATCCATAGTTTCGAGGCGCTCCCATTTAATTTCGGAAATGTGTAATAAACCGTCTTTTCCAGGCATAAACTCAACAAATGCACCGAAAGGCATTATTGACTTCACCTTGCCATCGTAAACACTACCTACTTCAGGAACGGCTACAATGCCGTTGATCCTGGAAATAGCCATATCCATAGAGGCTTGGTTTACGGCAAACACATTGATAATACCTTTATTGTTCACCTCTTCAATAACCACAGTGGCACCACTGGTTTTTTGAATATCCTGAACCACTTTTCCACCAGGCCCGATAACGGCACCAATCTGGTCGCGATCAATAATTATTGTGTGCGCTCGAGGGGCATGCGGCTTAAGGTCGGCATTGGGAGCCGTGATGGTTTTATTCATCTCGTTCAAAATATGAAGCCTTCCTTCTTTGGCTTGCATCAATGCCTCGCTCAACACCTCGTAGGTTAAGCCATCAACTTTTAAATCCATTTGGCAAGCGGTAATTCCTTTTGCTGTGCCCGTCACTTTAAAATCCATATCGCCAAGGTGATCTTCATCGCCAAGAATATCCGATAGGATTGCATATTTTTTTGTTGTGCTATCGGAAATCATTCCCATGGCAATTCCTGAAACCGCGCCCGAAGTTGGTATACCGGCATCCATCAGCGCAAGCGAACCAGCACAAACAGTTGCCATTGATGATGACCCATTCGATTCCAAAATATCGGAAACCACGCGAATGGTGTATGGGTTTTTTTCATCTGAAGGGATCACTTGTTTCAAGGCACGCCATGCTAAATTGCCGTGGCCAACTTCCCTCCTGCCGGGGCCTCTGTTGGGCTTCACTTCTCCGGTAGAAAATCCGGGGAAGTTATAGTGAAGCAAAAATTTATTGCTGCCTGAGAACATCGCACCATCAATCATCTGCTCATCCAGCTTGGTGCCTAATGTTACGGAGGTTAATGACTGTGTTTCGCCCCGGGTAAAGATTGATGAGCCGTGAGCGGACGGTAAATAGTTTACTTCAGTCCAGATAGGTCGAATTTCAGTTGTTTTACGGCCATCGAGGCGCTTGCCTTCATTCAATACCAAATTGCGACAGGCCTTCTTTTGGATGTCTTTATAGTATCTTTTAACTAAATCGGGATTGATCGTTGTGTCTTCAGGAAGGGAGTTAAGGTATTCCTCAAGAATGGCTTTGAACTTATCGGAGCGAGCATGTTTGTTGGTTAACTGCTCGGCAGCAACACCATACACCTTATCATACATCAATTCATGAAGTTGCTGCTTCAGGGTTTCATCTTTCTCTTCGTGGTCATAAACGCGCTTCACCGTTTTACCTGCTGCCTGGCACAATTCAATTTGCAAATTGCACTGAGTTTTGATTGCATCATGAGCCTGCTTGAGAGCCTGAAGCATATCAGCTTCGCTTACTTCTTTAGCTTCGCCTTCCACCATTAAAATATTATCTATGGAAGCGGCCACAATCAAATCAAGATCGGCTTTTCCTTTTTGTTCTAAAGTAGGATTGATGATATATTCACCATTTACGCGGGCAACACGCACTTCGGAAATTGGGCCCCCAAAAGGAATATCAGAAACAGACAAGGCAGCAGATGCAGCAAACGCAGCAAGCGCATCGGGCAGGGCGTTCTCATCACCTGAAATCAATTGAATGTTCACCTGAGTTTCAGCATGATAATCATCAGGGAAAAGGGGACGAATAGCGCGATCAACTAACCGGCTGATCAATACTTCATAGTCGGACAACTTGCCTTCTCTTCGCAAAAATCCTCCGGGTATTTTTCCCATCGCACCAAATTTTTCCTGATAATCAACCGCAAGAGGCAAAAAGTCTGCACCTTCTTTTCCTTCCTGATTTGCCACTACGGTGGCCAGCAACATGGTATTGCCCATGCGAAGCACCACAGAGCCATCGGCCTGGCGTGCTAATTTTCCTGATTCAATAGTTATCTGCCTGCCATCGGGTAATGCGCAGGTTTTAATGATTGGAGCATTTTTCATAGTAATATTAGGGTGAAACCACCCTTTTAAAAAAGTAAGAAGGGAACCCGATCAGATTCCCTGTATAATTATTTATTATTTCCTCAGGTCGAGTTCAGCCACAATTGACCTGTAGCGCTCGATATTGTTGTTTTGGAGGTAATTGAGCAGCTTTTTCCTTTTTCCAACCAACTTTAGAAGCCCTTGCTGGGTAGAGAAGTCTTTCTTGTTGATTTTGAGGTGATCCGTCAAATGGTTGATCCGGAGCGTAAAAAGGGCAATTTGTGATTCAGGGGAGCCTGTGTCTTTAGCGCCCTTCGAGAAACTGTGCTTAGTGAAAAGTTCTTGCTTTTTAACAGTGTTAAGATACATCGCTTTTATCTTTTTAATTTTTATTAGGCGGCAAAAGTATGCCTAACAGAAGGAATATGCAAGTGGCAGAAAAAAAAGGGGAAATCAAGTCCCTGCTGTCGATTCGGCCAAGCAACGAACCAAAACGGAGAGTTGGTTTCAATCGTTTGCCAGCATCTCAAAGTTTATCATAGCCGTGCTGTTGATTTTAGCCATTGAGATGATTTGGATTGTAAAATTGAGCGCTTGGGCTGGATCCTAAAAAATATTCCGAAGCTGGTAAATAAATAATTCACCGGAGAAGTATCTTCCAATCCATTGTATTCGAAGCTTGAATAGACGGTTTGCCAATGTATCTTAACGCTTTCCCAACCCAGGCGAAATGTAAATCCCGGCTCGATCGCAAATTGGGTTTTATTGGACTCATAAAAATCTTCAGCAGAAATATGTTGATCAGGATCAGCGAGTTCGTTCGTCATTGATGTATAGTTTATCATGGCTAATTTGGGTGTAAAGGCAAATTCAAAAAAAGCATTCCTGTAGCCTATCGAAGGTTGAACAAATGGAGTAAAATATTTAACGTTTAAATTATTCATGTTCACTTTATTTTTAATGGAGCTAAATCCTGTTCCTATAAACAACTCCGCAATCCATTCGCTGTCATTAATAGTCCAAAACTTTCCAATGCCGAAATCAATGTAAGTACCATTCCCGGTAATTTCGGCTCCTTGTTCTTCCGAGTCTTTCATACTGCAAAAACTGGAAATGATGGCCAGACTGCTGTCAACAGCAAGTGCCCCCTTGAACATTAAATCCATTTGCAGGGGCATCGCCAAAAATGGCAGCATCGTTATTGCTCGAACAATAGCCCGCTTCAATCGTAGCCTCACCCTTTTCTTTAAATAGCGGAACGTTTTGCCCAACGGGGGTATATAATACCGGGCTGCATGATGCCATCAAAATGGCAATCGGGAATACGAGAAGAATGCATTGTGATTTCATAGCCGTTAATTTTCAGTAAACATAACGGCAGCCCTACACCCATCAATTTCATTCTTTGCAACTCGGAAAATTATTATTTGCGATTTCTGCAACAAGCCAGCACTCTTGCATTGAGAATTTGCAATAATTGCAAATTGGGGAGCCTAAATCTTTAAAATCACCTCCCCAGCCACTTCTTCGAGAGCACCTTAATAAAATACCCACCCACCACACTCCTCGCCTGGAAGCCTGATTGTTTTCCATCTGTAGTTTCATACCAGTCGCTTAAGGGCACACGGGTAGGGGTTTCAATTGAAAATCGATAGACTGGATCGGTGAGTGTTTTAAAATCTTGTTGTGTTGATGCCAGTGTAGCAGTCCATATTATCCAATCTGATTTTGTATAAGTCTTTCGTGAATCAAGAGGAAGCCCAAAAGCGTTCTGTTTGGTGAGGTAATACTTTATTTCTTTCTCGGCTACTTCGTTTGGGAAGAGATTTAATCCAAGCAGTTTATCCCAAACCAAATTATACTTCTGGCTCCAGGTGCCTTTGCTATCGAAAGTCAAAGAATAATGATCGCCATCGCTGGCCAACTCCATCCACTGTTGCGCCAACTTCCGCGAAAGCGCTGAATATTTTCCTGCCGAAGCTGTTTCCCCGATTTTCCCGGCCATTTGAGCATAAGCGCCAAGCGCCACAATGGCTTTTAAGGATAAGTTTGAATTACGCGCCAGGTGACCGGCAAAGTCGTCTGTGCAAAGCTGACTGGCCGGATCAAAGCCGTACTTTTCTAAATACCGCGCCCACAGACTGAGTGAGAGCCAATGCTTTTGAATGTAATCGGTCTTTGTGGTGGCCTTGGCCAATGCAGCCGTCAGGATTATCATATTGCCACACTCCTCTACCGGCATGTCTTCCGGATAGGTCTGTCCATTTGCCTGCGGATATGTGCCTAGATCGTGAGCCGGAAAGGGTTTTGTCCATCGGCCACTTTCGGTATAATAAAAAATTCCGTTGAGCATCCCTTCAAGAAGCACGGGATTGTAAATCAGAAAAAGCGGAGCGGATGGATATGTTACATCTACGGTGTTGATGGAGCCATTAGAAAAATTTTCTTTCGAAAGAAAAAGAATTTCCCCCGTAGGGCCTTGAACTAATTTGTGGGCTGCCATTGCCTGGCGATAAGCCAACACACAGAGCTTCGCATAGTTTTCCCCACCAGCCAGGTTGGCATCGTTCACTAATTTTTTATCAAAGTCTATGCACCGTTGTCGAATATGGTGAAAGTGTAAGGTGGCATCATGAAGGGCCTTCTCTATTGTTTGGCCATCTTTCTTCCACCACGCCTTCAGGTTTTGGTTGAAGTATTGGATGGATTCAACATCATCATAGCCAATGGCCATTACTTGTTCCGTGCCTACCGGTTTTACTTTTATGGCAACCCGGCTATTGAGGCGCAATCTCTTTCCTCTCACAAAATTCTGACCGGAGGCATCGAAAAAGCCTTGGCGCGATTCCTCCAGTGAGATATCTTGTTTCCAGGCATGTAGATCGGCAGGGACAGATACATAGAGATTACCCCAATCAATGCGAACGTCATCGCCTTTGTTTTTCAAAATTTCCTGAGCTGTTGTTCCGGCTTTTAGTGTTGTTCGCCCGGAGGCCTCATGAACGCTAGCCGTCACTTCCTGATCGGGGTTATCGGTGCAAAGTGCCGATGAAACACCTAAGTATAGTTGCACATCGTGCTCTTTACCATCGTTTGAAGTCTCTTTCAATATTACATAAGAAACGGGGCGTGAGATTAAATTGAGATCTTCAGGTAATAGTGGCGATATGAATGTTACTTCTGCATTCACTGTGCCACAGGTCAAATGATATTTGGTTTGGGTAGCGGTAACTTCAAGGCGAGTTTGGACAGCGGGCGTAACTGCTCCCACCTGACTAAACCCTGAACTTTCTGAAGGGGCACCCAGGAAAGAATATATTTTTCCATCTAATTTTATCAAACCAACAATGGACATGTCTTTGCCCGTCCAATGTTTAGTAGGTGTTTCATTTATTTTATCGGAAAAGGACCAGATGCTGAAGTAAGGATCGTGGGTGATGAGCGGATAGGCTGGAGCTTTGTGGGCCTGCGAAAACCCGCTAAAGCAAGCTATACTGAGAACGACCAATAAAAATGATTTCATCATAGGTTGAAGCTATTCCATCCCGAAAGTGCAAAAAAAATACGGGCAGCGTTTTTAATACCTGCCCAAAAAAAACTGAATTTTACAATCGATGAAACGGTCGAAAGTATTTTTGGGGCTAGTAATTTTGTTTGTTGTGCTTTTGGCCATAGCCAGCTATGATATTAGCCGCAAAACCACCTTTCCCGGATCAAAATCTCAACTTAAAGAGCGGCTTAAAAAGCAATACCTGAAAACTGACACGACTAATCAACCCTCGAAAAGATAGTTTTAACCTCCAATTTTTGCCATTCTACGGATTTGGAGTAGAAAACTTCGTTTGCGGTTTGTTTCGGAATGATTCAATCGGTTATCTTTATATCAGATTAAAGCCAACTATAGACAGGAAAATCCCCTGGGGTCTAGGACTTTGGGGGATTTTCTTTTTCACTCCTCTCAAATAATTTCTGGCTCACTTCTTCATTTTTTCATCAATTTTAAGTTCCTATTTAAAACCCTAAATTCAGGGCTTATGAGAAATATGCGCTTGCCGTCCTGTGTGGTGGCTCTTACACTTTTGGCTTTATCATGCCTTAATGAGGATATTGTGAGGCCTCCAGATTGTGATGGAACGCTGGATGTAACCGAGGTAGTAATTGTAAACCCAACCACATGCACTGAAAAGGGCACAATAACATTGAGTGTTACAGGTGGTAAACCACCATATCAGTTCAGCCGGAATGGCCTCGATTTACAAACATCGAACACGTTCTCCAACCTTACATCGGGAAATCATTTTATAACTGTTTTTGATGTTATTGGGTGTGTTAAAGACACCATGGTTGTGGTTGATTTGCCGCCCACAACAGACATAGGCATTACTATTGTAAGCGTAACAGCAGACGATGATTGTTTTTCAGATAACGGAGCAATTAAATTAGGTTGGACTGGAACGACAGACAACGCACCAGTTCTCTATAGTTTCAATGGCTCTGAATTTACATCTACTCTTGAATATAGCAGCCTGCCCCCGGGAAATTATGACGCTATAGTAAAAGACAAAAATGGCTGTACCGATACAGAATTTGCCACCGTGCCGAGAGAGAGTACCAATACCAGTTGGATAAACCAGGTGAAGGGCATTATGATAAGCAAATGTGTTGGTTGTCATCCTGGTAATGGATCTCCCGATAATTGGTCAGTATATGAGGATGTATTTGCCAAACGAAGTTCAGTCAAATCGAAAGTAGCTTCTGGCACTATGCCCCCAAAAAGCAGTGTTCAACTAACTGAAACTGAAAGGGCTTTGATTATTTGTTGGATTGACGATGGAGCCCCGAAAAATTAAACCCTAAATTATTATGAAACTACTTCGCTTTTTTTGGTTTGCGTTGCTTTGCTCTTCAGGTGCATTAAATGCCCAGCAATACAGCGTTGAGAAGAGCAGCATTGTTTTTTTCTCGGATGCACTTGTCGAAGACATTACCGCCTCCAACACCAAATCCAAGGCCTTGATTGCGGTGGCCTCGGGTGAGGTGGCTTTTGAAGTGCCCATTAAGGATTTTGAGTTCGAAAAAGACCTGATGAAGCAACATTTCAATGAGAAATACATGGATACTGAAAAATATCCTAAAGCCCAGTTTGGTGGCAAGTTGATCGGTTTTGATAAATCTAAAGCCGGAGTGCAGCAAGTAACAGCCGAAGGCAAATTAATTATTCATGGAGTGACACAACAGGTTAAAATTCCAGGCACGATTGAACTTACAAATGATAAGAAGTTGATTATGAAAGCTAAGTTTATTGTGAAACTGGTCGATTACAAGATCACGATCCCCCAGTTGGTTTTCCAAAATATTGCCGAAGAAATTGAAGTGACCATTGATTTTTTAATGAAACAAAACTGATATGAGAACACGTTTACCAATTCTGTTTTTTGCTTTTTTCCTCTTTGCAACAGCCTCTGCACAAGACCTGCTCTCTCAACTTAGTGAATCGGCTGAGCCGGAAAAAGAGTTTGTGTTTCAGACATTTAAGGGAACGCGCGTGGTCAATGGCCACTCCGTTGAAGTAAAAGGCAAAGGCGAACTGGAGTTTATTATTGGCCATCGGTTCGGCACTATAAACTCTGGTGCTTATAATTTCTTTGGATGGGATGCCGCCTACATTCGCTTTGGATTAGAATATGGCCTTACTTCCAAATTGGGCATTGGAGTAGGGCGCAGCTCGTTCAATAAAATTTATGATACGTATTTAAAATACATGGTGGTGAGGCAAAGCAAGGGAGGTGGGTCACCGATTACCATTACCACTTTTGGAAGTATTGGGTTTCAAACCGTAGATCAAGAGTTGTCGCTTCAAAGCAAGATGTACTATTCAGCCCAGGTGTTGATGGCAAGAAAGTTTAGTTCCAATTTCTCTTTGCAGCTTTCCCCTACATTCATTCATGCTAACCAGGTTGACCAAATGAAGGAAAACAACGACCAGTTTGCGTTGGGTTTCCAGGGCCGCTATAAAATCACCCGAAGCCTGGCTATAAACGCTGAATATTTTTATCGGGCAAATCCGGTGAGTGGTGGCCCCTACTACGATCCCATTGGCATTGGGCTTGATATCGAAACGGGTGGCCATGTTTTTCAGCTTATCTTTTCCAACACACAAGGAATGGTTGATCGAACCTATGTTGGCCAAACGGACGGCAACTTTTTTGAAGGCGATATTCATTTTGGTTTTAACATAACCCGCACGTTCCAATTAAAAAAAGAACGACCAGCTAAATAACTGATCGGGTTTATTACTTTCGGGAAGTATCTAATCAACGCTTCCAGTGCTTTTAGCATCAATAGTCATTTATCTTATCCTCACCATTGCTATAGGCTATTGGGCATCGAGGCGTGTAAAAAATTCAGGAGACTTTATGTTGGCAGGGCGAAGCCTTCCACTCTTCCTGAGTTCGTCAGCTTTGTTTGCCACATGGTTCGGTTCGGAAACGGTTTTTGGTGCTTCTTCAGAATTTCTGAAAGGCGGCCTTTACGCGGTCATTGAGGATCCATTTGGCGCTGCACTTTGCCTTTTGCTCTTTGGCTTGTTTATCACACGCAAGCTTTACTCCATGAATTTGCTCACGCTTGGCGATTTTTTTAAAGTGAGATTTGGAAAGAAAACTGAAATTATTGCGGGCATTTTTATCGTGCCTTCTTACTTGGGTTACATCGCGGCACAGTTGGTAGCGATGGGTTTGATTTTAAACATTGTTGTTGGTATCGAAACATGGGAGGGAATTATTATTTCGGCTTGTGTTGTAACCTTTTATACCTACGTGGGTGGTATGTGGGCCATTTCCATAACTGATTTTATTCAAAGCATTTTAATTATTGCCGGCATGCTTGTGTTGGCTGTGGTGCTTTCGGGCAAAGCAGGCGGATTCAATACGGTGATGTCAAATGTTCATCCAAATGACCTGCGGTTCTTTCCGAAGGCGGAGTTTAATGAGGTGTTAGCTTACATTGCAGCGTGGTCGGTGCTGGGGTTAGGTTCCATTCCATCACAAGACGTTTTTCAACGTATCATGTCATCGGGTTCGCTCAAAACAGCTATCCGTTCGTGTTATATCGCTGCCGGCCTCTACCTTACCATTGCTATGCTGCCCTTGTTTATCAGCCTGTGTACCAAACTGTTATATCCAAATGAACTAACAGGCGACACACAGCTGGCGCTCCCTCACATGGTTTTAATCCATACTTCCATGCCGGTTCAGATTTTGTTTTTCGGATCCCTCCTATCCGCTATTATGAGCACTACCAGCTCGGCCATTCTGGCTCCGGCTGCAATCTTTTCAGAGAACTTAGTAAAGCCATTAGTGAAGAAGAAGTTTAATGAAAAAGAATTCTTAATGCTCACCAAAGCCTCCGTACTGTTGTTCAGCGTTATTGCCACGGTTATGGCATGCATCAGGCGCGATATTTATGAATTGGTTGGCGAGTCGTCTGTATTAAGTCTTGTCTCTCTTTTCTGCCCCATGATTTTAGGGATGTACTGGAAACGCTCAACAGGTGCTGGTGCAATTTCCTCCATGATTACCGGAATTGTTTCCTGGTTTTATTTTGAAAGAATTGAACTCGCTGTTCCTTCGCTTGTGCCAGCAACACTGATAAGTTTGTTTACAATGGTTCTTGTTAGCCTATTCACTTATAAGAAAGAACCCGAGTCAATCTGAGAATCTATTTTGCCTTCCACCGCTCATGCATCCAAACCCATTGCTCCGGGTGCTTGCGAACTTGTTGCTCAATGAAAGTGGTGAAGTTTTGTGTGTTGACAAGTATGTCATACTCTTCATCGCCAGTTGATGTAACGGGGATTTCGGGAAATATTTCCATGTGTTGCTTATTGTCTTCGCCCAAATAGATAGTGGTAGGAACAACTGCTGCCCCCGTTTTCAAAGCCAGCACCGCAGCGCCAATGGGAGTAGGCGCCTTCATCCCAAAGAAATCGACCAACACACTTTTCACGTTGGTGCTGTGGTCTATTAAAATTGCAATGGCTCCACCCGACTTCAATGCCTTGATCAAGCGGAAGGTTTCCTTTCCACGCTCAATGGCAATAGCGCCATAAGCATTCCGGTAATTCACCAGCAGATCATTCAATCGCGGATCTTTTAAAGTAGTTCCAATAATATTTGGTTTAAGGCCGCGCAAAGCCATGTTGGTTATTTGCAAATCGAAAGCGCCTAAATGACAAGTGAGAAATATTACCCCTTTGTTTCTGGCATTCGCCTGATTGAAATTTTCAATACCAGAAGTAGTCATGAATTTCTCCAGGTCGGTCAGCGATTTTACTTCCATTGAGCGAAAGATGTCGCCCGCGTTTTTACCCATGTTGATATACACCTGTTTCGCTATCGAATAAATTTCTTTGGCAGACTTTTCCTTTCCATAGGCAAGGCCAATATGGACAATGGTTTGATTGCGGAAGCGGGTCATCATGGCGAAAGCCATCCTTCCTAAATTTCCGCAAAAAGCCAGCCACCAGGTGCGGGGAAGCATGTTGGAGAAGCCCAGCATAAACCGCACAAACCAATACAATAAAAAATATTTTAAACGCTTAGAGAAAGGCCGCTTTTGCATTCGCGTTGGAAATTCTATTTATCGAGCAAGCGCCTGTGGTAATTCACCTGCCCTAAGTGATAATTCAAATGGCCTGCGAGATGT
>Ga0315912_10001874_pt1 | contig 24000 bp, 18 predicted proteins | sample VfabasoilMG_FD_204469 | JGI IMG/M metagenome (GOLD analysis project Ga0315912, IMG submission 204469) | Garden soil microbial communities collected in Santa Monica, California, United States - V. faba soil | ecosystem: Environmental > Terrestrial > Soil > Garden | place: USA: California... | reverse complement strand
CATCCTGGATCAGTTGGCCGAGACCAACTGATCCAGATCGACCGGGCGAGAGCCTGGTCGAGCCGCGCAGCGGCTTGGCAGGATTTGACGGCACGCATATCGCGTAGCGATGTGCGGTGCCAGCAGAACCCCGCGATTCTCGATCGGTTGACGCAGACCCGCTGATCGCGGCCCGACGCGCTACTTCACCGACAGGATCCACACCGCGAGTTGCTTGGCCTCGGCCGGGCTGACGCGCGGGTTGGCGGGCATCGGCACGGCGCCCCAGACACCGGCGCCGCCCTTGACGATCTTTTCGGCCATCTTGTCCGCGGCGTCCTTCTGCCCAGCGTACTTGGCGGCCACGTCCTTGTAGGACGGCCCGACGATCTTGCGGTCCATCGCATGGCAGGCCATGCAGGTCTTCTGTTGCGCCAGTTCGGGGCTGGCCCAGGCGGCTGGTGCCGCGAGCAGCGCGGCCAGCAAAGGCAGCGCGTGCAGTGCTTTCATGATTTCCTTTGCGTTTGGGGTGTGTGCGTTCCGCTACAGTGCTGCACTGCATTGTAAAAGCGCGCTTTGCGCTCTCGCCGACCGGGCCGATGGCGGCGCAACGGAGATGCAATGGCCTTCATGATCCTGGGTGTCCTGCTGCTGGCGATGAAGCTGGCCGAGCTGGGCCCGGTCACGTCCTGGTCGTGGTGGGCGGTGCTGGCCCCGTTCGGGCTGGCGGCGGCCTGGTGGGCCCTTGCCGATGCGATCGGCCTGACGCAGCGCCGGGCCATGGACAAGATGGAAAAGACCAAGATCGATCGGCGCAAGCGCAACCTCGAGGCGCTGGGCATGGGCCCGCGCCGCGAACGCCGCTGACCCGTCGTCAATCGAACTTGTCGAGTACCGCGCCGCTGCTGGCGCTGCTGGCGTTCTTCGCAAACTTGGCGAGCACGCCACGGGTGTAGCGCGGCGCCGGCTTCTTCCACGCGGCGCGGCGGCGCGCCAGTTCGGCGTCGTCGATGTTCAGCTGCAGCAGCAGCTGGTGCGCGTCGATGGTGATGGCGTCGCCTTCCTGGATCAGCGCGATGTTGCCGCCCTCGTAGGCCTCGGGCGCCACATGCCCGACCACCATGCCCCAGGTGCCGCCGGAAAAGCGCCCGTCGGTGATCAGGCCGACGCTTTCGCCCAGGCCCTGGCCGATCAGTGCGCCGGTGGGTGCCAGCATCTCCGGCATGCCCGGGCCGCCCTTCGGGCCTAGGTAGCGCAGCACCATCACGTCGCCGGGCACGATCTTCTTGGCCATGATCGCGGTCAGCGCCGACTGCTCGTCGTCGAACACCCGTGCCGGGCCGGTGATGACCGGGTTCTTCAACCCGGTGATCTTGGCGACGCAGCCTTCGGGCGACAGGTTGCCGCGCAGGATGGCCAGGTGGCCCTGCGCATAGATCGGGTCGGACACCGGGCGGATGACCTTCTGTTCGGCCGACAGCGGGGGGATGTCCGCCAAGACTTCGGCCACCGTCTTGCCCGTGATGGTCCTGCAGTCGCCGTGCAGCAACCCGGCCTTCAGCAGCTCCTTCATCACCGCCGGGATGCCGCCGGCGCGGTGCAGGTCCACCGCCAGGTACTGGCCGCTGGGCTTCAGGTCGCACAGTACCGGGGTGCGCTGGCGCACGCGCTCGAAGTCGTCGATCGTCCAGTCCACGCCCGCCGCGTGTGTGATCGCCAGGAAGTGCAGCACCGCGTTGGTCGAGCCGCCAGTGGCCATGATCACCGCCACCGCGTTCTCGACCGCCTTCTTCGTGACGATGTCGCGCGGTTTGAGGTCGGCCTTGACCGCGTCGACCAGCACCTTGGCGGCGCGCTCGACCATCGAGACGATCTCGCCCTCGACATTGGCCATCGTCGACGCATAGGGCAGGCTCAGGCCCAGCGCCTCGAAGGCCGAACTCATGGTGTTGGCGGTGTACATGCCGCCGCAGGAGCCGCTGCCGGGGATGGCGTGGCGCTCGATCTGGCAGAAGTCCTCCTCGCTCATGTTGCCGGCGCTGAACTGGCCCACCGCCTCGAACACGCTGACGATGTTCAGGTCCTGGCCCTTGTAGCGCCCCGGCAGGATGGTGCCGCCGTAGATGTAGATCGCCGGCACGTTGGCGCGCAGCATGCCCATCATGCCGCCGGGCATGTTCTTGTCGCAGCCGCCGATGACCATGACGCCGTCCATCCACTGGCCGCCGACGCAGGTTTCGACGCAGTCGGCGATGACCTCGCGCGACACTAGGCTGTACTTCATGCCCTCGGTGCCCATGGCCATGCCGTCGCTGATGGTCGGCGTGCCGAAGATCTGCGGGTTGGCGCCGGCTTCCTTCAGGCTGCTGACGGCCGCGTCGGCCAGGCGCTGCAGCCCGGAATTGCAGGGCGTGATCGTCGAATGGCCGTTGGCCACGCCGATCATCGGCTTGCCGAAATCGCCTTCGGTGTAGCCCATCGCGTAGTACATCGAGCGATTCGGCGCGCGCGCCACGCCTTCGGTGATGTTCTTCGAGCGGCGGTTGGAGCTCATGGGCGGGCCTTTCTTTGCAGACGAGGCGCGCAGTATCGCGGCCGGACTGATGCAGCGTCCAATATATTATTCATCTCTGACTTATCCGCATAAAGTATCAATGGTCGAGCTGCGTACGCTGCGCCAATTCATCGCCGTGGCCGAGGAGCTGCACTTCAGCCGCGCCGCGCAGCGGCTGCATATGACGCAGCCGCCGCTGAGCCTGGCCATCCAGGCTCTGGAGCGCGAGCTCGGCGCCGAACTGTTCCAGCGCACGCAGCGCCGTGTGGCGCTGAGCCCGGCCGGCGCGGCACTGCTGCCGCGCGTGCGGCGCATGCTGGCCGAGGCCGAGGAGCTGCCGCGCGTGGTGCAGGCGGCGGCGGCCGGCCGGGCGGGGCAGTTGCGCCTGGCCTTCGTGTCGAGCATCGCCTACGGCCCGCTGCCGCTGTGGCTGAGCAGCTTTCGCGAGACGCATGCCGACGTGGCGCTGCAGCTGCGCGAGGCCACGCTGGACGTGCAGCTGGCAGCCTTCGACGCCGACGAGATCGATGCCGGCTTCGTGCTGCATGCGCCCGGCGCGGCGCCGCCGGGTTTTGCTGCCTGGGCCGCGCTGCTGGAGCCGATGGTGCTGGCGCTGCCGCAGTCGCATCCGGCGGCCGCGCGGCGCAGCCTGGGCTTTGCGCACATCGCCGGCGAGCCGCTGCTGATCTTTCCGCGCGCCATCGCGCCCTCGCTGTACGACGCTGTGCTGGGCTTCTACCGCGCGCATGGCGCCACGCCGCACATCGCGCAGGAGGCGATCCAGATGCAGACGCTGGTCAATCTGGTGTCCAGCGGCATGGGCCTGGCCTGGGTGCCGGCCTCGGTGATGCAGCTGCAGCGGCCCGGTGTTCTGTACCGGCCGCTGGCCGGCGCGTCGCTGCAGTGCGAGAGCAGCCTCGTGTGGCGCGAGAACGCGCCGCCGGTGGTGCGGCGCTTCGTCGACCACGTGCGTGCGCAGCAGCGACAATCGCCGCCTTTGCGCAAAGCCGGAGCCCGCTGATGCTGGTGCATCCCCAGTTCGACCCGGTCGCCGTCGCGATCGGGCCCGTGCAGATCCACTGGTACGGATTGACCTACCTGGTCGCCTTCGGCCTGTTCCTGTGGCTGGGCGCACGGCGCGTGCGCTACCCGTGGCTGACCGAGGCCGGCTGGACGCGCCGCGACATCGAGGACCTGCTGTTCTACGGCGTGGTCGGCGTGGTCGTTGGCGGGCGCATCGGCTATGCGCTGTTCTACAAGCCGGGCTACTACGCCGCGCACCCGCTGGAGGTGCTGGCGGTGTGGCAGGGCGGCATGTCCTTCCACGGCGGGCTGCTCGGCGCGCTGGCGGCGATGGCGCTGTTCGCGCGCCGCCGCGGCCGCAGCTTCCTGCAGGTGAGCGACGTCGTCGCGCCCTGCGTGCCCACCGGGCTGGCCTCGGGGCGCATCGGCAACTTCATCAACGGCGAGCTGTGGGGCCGCGCGGCCGACCCCTCGCTGCCGTGGGCGATGGTGTTCCCGCAGTCGGGCAGCGACATCCCTCGCCACCCGTCGCAGCTGTACCAGTTTGCGCTGGAGGGCCTGCTGCTGTTCGTGCTGCTGTGGTGGTATGCCAGCAAGCCGCGGCAGACCGGGCAGGTGTCGGGCGCCTTCCTCATCGGCTACGGCATCTTGCGCTTCATCGCCGAGTTCTTCCGCGAGCCCGACAGCTTTCTCGGCCTGCGCGCCTTCGACCTGAGCCAGGGCCAATGGCTGAGCCTGCCGATGATCGCCATCGGCGTGTGGATGTGGCTGTGGGCGAGCCGGGCACAATCGGCGCGATGAGACAGATCTTCCTGGACACCGAGACCACGGGGCTGAATGCCGAGGGCGGCGACCGCATCGTCGAGATCGGCTGCGTCGAGATGGTCGGCCGGCGGCTGACCGGCGACAACCGCCACTACTACCTGAACCCGCAGCGTCCCAGCCACCCGGACGCACTGCGGGTGCACGGTCTGACCGAGGAGTTCCTGGCCGACAAGCCGCTGTTCGAGGCGGTGGCCGGGGAACTGATGGACTACCTGGCCGGCGCGGAGATCGTGATCCACAACGCCGCCTTCGACATCGGCTTCCTCGACAAGGAGCTCGAACGCTGCGCGCGCCCCCGCGTGGCCGAGCAGGTGGCGCAGATCAGCGACAGCCTGCTGATGGCGCGCGAGATGTTCCCGGGCAAGAGCAACTCGCTCGATGCGCTGTGCAAGCGGCTGGAGGTGGACAACTCGAACCGCACGCTGCACGGCGCGCTGCTCGATGCCGGGCTGCTGGCCGAGGTGTACATCTGCATGACGCGCGGGCAGGGCTCGCTGGTCATCGACGAGGGCGAAACGCGCGATGCCAGCGGCGCCATCGAACACATCGACCTGTCGGCCTTCGACCTGCCGATCAGCGAGCCCAGCGACGAGGAACTGGCCGCGCACCGTGCGGTGCTGGCCGACATCGACAAGGCCAGCCGCGGCAAGCTGCTGTGGCAGACCGATCTGGCATAATGCCGGGCTTTCCGGACACCGCATCCGGGCGGTTAGCTCAGCGGTAGAGCACTGCCTTCACACGGCAGGGGTCGCAGGTTCGAACCCTGCACCGCCCACCAGGTTGTCCTGAAAAGTTCTTTGTTATCAGTGTGTTAGGCGCACGCTTGCGGCGATTTTCACAACCGGTCACGGCAGTGACCTTTGGAGAATCGAAGTGCGCAGAAAATTTGACCTGGCCTCCGCCATGGAGGCCGTTGCCGACCAGCCCGCCCAGGAGCTGACGTTGGCCGAACTGGTCCGTGCCTACAGCCTGTCGGCCCTGGACGGGTCGGACACACGGCTGCGAAAGTGGACCGCCGCCTTCGGCACCACGTCCGCCTGGACCATCGCGTCCGAGCAACTCGAGACGGCCGCCCAGGCCATGCTCGACCACGGCTACAAGCCCTCCGCGGTGAACCGCGACCTGTCCGCCCTGGGCAGCGCATTTCGCTGGGCGAAGGAGAAGCGGCTCTCGCCGCGCGGCTTCAAGAGCCCTACCTTGGGCGTGCGTCGATACGAGGAAGCCATCAGGCGGGTCCATGTCGATCGCGAGCAGATCGACGAGCTGCGAGCCCGTGCACTGGCCTTCCGCGACCGCCGTTTCGGCGTGTTCGTGGCGCTGGTGCTCGACACAGGCGCACGCAAGGCCGAGCTGCTCGAGCGCCGCTGGTCCGAGGTTGATCTCGAACGCCGCTCGATCCTTGCGCCGACCACGAAGAACGGCAAGCCCCGAGTCCTTTTCTTCAGCCTCGAGACCGCGGCGCTGATCCAGCGTGTCTACCCCAAGCGCAACCCGGACAGCCTGAACTACCAAACAGATTGGGCAACTTCAGCCTGTTTGGCGTCCAACGGCTCGCCGCCACCGCCTGCAGCCGGCACTTGGCATTACGACGCGCCGTGCGACTCAAGCCCGTCGGCGGCCGCGATCTCCAGACGCTCGAAGTCGCGCCAAGCCGGCGCGGCGGCGAGTTCCTTCGCGTCTTCGGCCGGGACCATCGCAAGGACGGTCTCGACGCCGGCGAAGCCATCGGGTGCGATCCGCGCGAAGTTCTCACGCCCGAACCATACTCTGAAGATCAGAGCGCGCAGCCCCTCTTCGACGGCGAGCCGACGCCCCAGGTCCTGCGGCAGCGCAAAGTCGTCGTCGTCGCGGTCGCCGCGCCTGAATTGGAAGCTGCGCCGCGCGTCGGCGCGCAGAACGCCGTAGTCACCGGGCGGCAGGCCCAGCATCTGGGCGACCGCATCGGGGTCCAGCTCCGGGGCGCGCACCGAGCCGTCGTGGACCAGCATGACATGGCGGCCGACGATGCTGGGACCCCGGCTCTCTAGCAGGCGGCGCACCGCACTGGGCAGCGTCACGAAGGCCGTGAACCGCGCCATCACGCCGGTGTCGGCGCCCGGCTGCTCGCGCAGCATCTTCAGGAACCAGGAGCGCACGAGTTCGACCCCTTGGCGCGCCAGCGCAGCGTCCAGCGCCAGCGCGGCCTCGAGCAGCGAATAACCGGGGCCGAGCGCGATCACCGCCGCGGGCGCTTCGACGGTCTCAAGGCGCATGCCGGGCTCGTTGTCGGGCGAAAGGAACCACAACACCGGCCAGCGCAGCGTCGCGCCGCCCAGCACGTCGGCGAAGACATGGTTCGACATCTCGTGGCGTTTCAGGCGCTGGTCGGCCTCCAGGTCGGAGACACCACCTTCGGAGACAGAGAGCATTGCCGGCCCGCGCGTGTGGTAGACCTGCACCGCATCCGGCGCCGAGACCGCCCGCCCCAGTGCTTCGCGCAGCCGCGGCGGGCCGGCCTCGCGCGCCCAACGCAGCGCAGCCTCGATCGCGCGATTCCGCGAGAGATCGGTATCGAGCCAGGGCACGGGCCGCTCGGGCAGCGGGTCGGGCAGGTCGGCAACGGCGCGCAGCACCTCGCGCCGCAACTGTTCAAGGTTGTCGAACGATGCCACCACGTGCCGCTGCGTCAGTCGAGCACGGAACGCCTCGATCCGTTCACCCTTACGGCCGTCGCCCGTGACGTGGTCGTTGCTCGACGGCGGCATCGCCTCGGCCCCGGCCAGGAAGGCGAGCACAGGCACGCCCACGCGCACGGCCTCGCGCCACTCGAGCTCGACGACCGACAGACCCTCGGGGTTGCTCTCACGGTCGGGCGGCACATAGCCGTAGCGCCAGCCGACGAGGCAGACGACGGCGTCGCAGCGCGCGATGTCGTCGGGCGCAAACAACCCTTCGCGCTCACTTCCCGTTTCCGGCGCAAACACCTCGTGGTCGGCCGCGGCCAGCTCGCGGCTCACGGCCTCGCGATGCTCCTGCAGGTCGGCATGGGTCGATGACAGGTAGACGGTGAGGCGACGCGGAGACGCCGCCGTGCGCAGGCGCTCGCGCAGTGCTTCCGCCGCCCCGACGATCTCGCGTTCGAGGCGCCGCGCCAGATCTTCGGGCCCATCGAAGCGAACGCGCGGCGCAACGCCCGCCATGCTGGCAAGTCGCGGCCACCAGACGGGGCCGGGATCGTCGTCCGCGATCGGCACGACGATCCGATCATCTCGCGCAGCCATCAGGTTCTCGGCCCAGACGACCGGAAGCCCGAGGTGCACCACGACGAACCGGGCCTGGCGCAATGCCTGCTCCACGGCCGGCCGCGCACCACGTTCGCCCCAGAACGCCTCGGGCATCGCGGGCTCGTAGCCGAGCTCGGCGAGTCCGCGCGCCAACACGTCGAACAGGTCTTGGCGTCGGTTGCCGACCAACACCCACACGCGTCGCGGCTCGTCCGGCGCGAAGGAGCGGCGCGCCGGCACCGGCGCGGACGCCTGCTGCGTCACCGGCGGCTCGGCAACCGTGCCGCTGTCCTCGACGGCAACGGTCTCGACGCGCCAGCCCTCGCCCGTGAGGCTGCGCAGCACCAGCTCGCCGGCGCTTTCGACGAGCGCGATCTCCGTGCCGGCGCGCGCCTCGACCACACGCACCGGCAGACTGCCCTGCTCCAGCAGCAGCAGCGCCGGCGCGGTGTTCGGGACCTCGACCGTCGACAAACCGTCGGCCGGCGCGAGAAAGACGAGGCGGTTCGTCTCCAGCACGACGCCGATCCGGCGTTTGCTCAGTATCGGCGGCAGTGCCTGCGCCAGCAGTGCACCTCCGAGCGCCGGCGGTGGTGTGTCGCCGGCCAGGCGCCGACCCTCCAGCAGTGCCGAAGCGGCGAGCAGCGCGGCCCAGGCCGAACCGGTGGCGCGCACGCGCGGGTGCCAGCGTGGCGCGGCCTGCAGCACCCAGCGCGCCGCGCCCAACGCCTCGGCGTCGCCTTCGCGCAGCGCGGCCAGGAGCGTGCCGAATCGCTGGTCGATGGCGGCGTCGGCGACGGCCGCGTCCAGCACGGGCAGCGCGTTGAGCTCGATCTCGAAACGCTGCATCGCCGCCGCACTTCCACCGTCGAAGCAGCCCAGCGTGGCCTCGTACACGGCGCGGCGTTGCGGGTCGGCTGCCAATGTGTCGCGCAGTCGCGCCAGCGCCTCGGGTTCCACCAGCGCCGCGCCGGCGCCCCGCGCCTGCACCAGCGCCGAGTGCCAGAGGTCGAGTTCGGCCGCCGGCCCGGTGCCAGGGAGGAAACGCTGACGCACCGTGCGCAGCAGCGCCGGCTCGAGCCGCACGGCGAAGGCGCAGAGCTCGGCCAGCCGCAGTGCGTCGGCGTTGCGGGCACGCAGCGCGTCGAAGCGGGCGGCGACGGCGTCGGTGGTCACAGCGGATCCGCCTTCAGCGCGGAACGACGATGCGCGCATCGCGCAGGATGCGGCGCACGCGCGCCGCGGAGAGGTCTTCGTCCCACGGCACCACGGCCAGCCGGCGCGCCAGCGCGGCCGGCACGCGCCGCACCGGGTAGGGGACCAGCGCGACCAGCGGCACAGCGGCAGCGCAGGCGACGTCGGCGAACCGCGACCACTCGTCGGCGCCGGCCCAGTCGGCGTTGACGCGCGGGCCGGCACAGCCGAGGTCGCTGACCACTAGCACCGGCACACCGGCGGGCGGCGGCCGCCAGGCCGGCCAGCTGCCGCGTTCGCCGGCGCCTGCACCGCGCGTGGGACAGCCTGCGAACGAGAGCGGCTCGAGCCGCCCCTCACCCACCACGCGGCCCAGCCTGGCGCACAGCGCTTGCACATCGTGCGCCAGCGGCAGCAACGCCGGGCTGCAGTCCAGCAGCAGCTGCGCGCCGCGATGCAGGCTCCAGCGCCGGTGCCGCGGCAGGCGGGCCACGAGTCGGCCGCCGGCCAGCGCCGCGACCAGCGCGTCGATGTCGATCGTGGTGCCGGGCGCCGGCACCGCAGCCAGCGTGGACAACACAGCCCGCTGCTGTGCGGCCGGAAGCAACGGCGGCGGCACGCGCACCGGTGAGGCACCGTGGCCGGCGAAGGTGCGTACCGCGGCTGCCGGCGGCGCTGCCAGCGCCGCCCAGGTGCGGCGGGCCACCGGGTGCAGCCGCGTCGAGGCCGGCGCCAGCGGCGGCTGCGTGACAGGCCGGACGGCGGGCGGCGGTGCAGGCGCGGCGGGCGTTGGCGGCGGCAACGTCGGCGCCCGCGAAGGCGCGGCGTGGGTCGGAAGTGCAGCGCGGCGCGCAGCGGCACGCACCTCGGCATGGCCGTCGCGCGGCGTGAGCATCGCCAGCACGGCCGCGGTGGTCTTGTCGTCGGCGGGCCGCAAGTCTGCCAGCGCACGCAGCCGGTCGGCCAGCGAGATCGGCGCGCGACTCAACGCTTCAGCCCCCCGCCAGGGGCGCTGCCGCCGTGCCCTTGGCGAGAACGGTCTCCAGGATCCGCAGCAGTTCCACGTCGTCGCCCGCACGCAGCGTGCTCTCGTGCAGCAGTTCGCGGCAGGCGAGCACCGCGTCGACATACTCGCTGGTGCCCGGCGGGCGGCGGCCCTGGTCGGCAGCGCGCTGGCGCAAATCCATCATTTCCAAAGCCACTTGGCGGTACAGCGGCAAGCCAAAGTGCTCGCTGTCGGCGCCGAAACGGCGCTGCGCAATGTCGACGAGCCAGGCCTCGCTGGGCGGCGGCAGCTCGAGCGTGACGCAGCGGCGCAGGAACGCCGGTGGCAGCTCGCGCTCGCCGTTGGTCGTCAGCACGATGAGAACGCCGTCGCGTCCCCGGCCCGACTCGGGTTCGATGCGCTGGCCGGTCTCAGGCACGGTGAAGCGGCTCTCGTCCAGCGCCTCGAGCAGATCATTGGGCACATCGGGGTCGGCCTTGTCGATCTCGTCGAGCAGCAGCACGGCGGCTTTGGCGGCCAGCCGGCGCCGCACACCGGGATCGATCAGCGGCGCCAGCTCGGGCACGGGCGACAGGCCGCGCTGCGCCGCGGTGACTGGCGCGAGTGCCCACCACAGCGGGCCGGGCACCACGTAGGCCTGCGGCGTCTTCGCGCCACCACCCTGCGCGTCTGACAGCCGCCGCAGCGCGTCGAACGAAGCCAACAGATCCGAAGCCTGCAGGCGCGAGGTGACTGTCTGGCGGTAGAACACGCGGCCCAGCGCCAGCGCCGCGACGCGCGCCAGCGTGGTCTTGCCGTTGCCCGGCTCTCCGCTCACGAGCAGCGGGCGCTTGGTCGCCAGCGCAACGTTGAGCGCCAGCACGGCCTCCTCGGCGACGGCGAAGTGGCGCGGGTCGACCTTCGCACCGAGATCGAAGGACCAGTCTTCGCGTCCTTCGCGATCGATGCGCGTGAAGCCGCGCAGCCGGGCGGGGTCGAAATGGGTCTTGCGGTAGTTCAGCATGGTCGCTCGTCAACCGTTTTCGATGGCGCTCATCGCAGTCTCCCAGCTCGCGAACTCTGCGGCTTCGCGCAACGGGTCGGGGTCGGGTTCGAGTTCGTCGCCCGTGCGCACCTCGCGCAACGGCCGCGGGGCGACGAACAGGGCCCGCGGAAAGGTCGCTCCCAACCGGGTCAACGTCTGCGCGTCGGGCAGCGAGCCGAGGGCCACGAAGATCGGCACGCTGTCGCTCAGCTTGCGGATGACGATCTCGTTTTTTAGCGTCGAGGGCCGCACCCAAGCGGAATGGCGGGCGAAGTCGCAGATGTCGTTGCAGATCTGCTCGAAGAGGTCACCGCCGAGGCCGACGTTGGGCGCGATGCGCACCGGGACGTTCGGGCCGAAAGCACGCCGCACCGTCATCTCGGCAGTGAAGTCGGGCACCTTGCCGCCCGCTATCGTCACCACGGCGGCACGCGACACGGCGGCTGGCGGCGCTCCGGGCCGCAGTGGCGGCGGTGCACGGCGGCGCAGCGCGGCGCCGGCTTCGGCCTCGATCCAGAACGGCGCCAGCAGCCGCGCCAACGCCAACCGCCGCTCCGACAGCCAGCTCTTGACCTGGAACACCAGCCCGTCGATCGCCAGTTGACCATCGCGCCCTTCGACCAGCGCGCGGGCGATCTCCTCGGCGAATTGCCCCAGCTTGTTGGGCCCCCAGCCGGTGATCTGCGCCAAGCCCAGATGCGCGGCAATCGCGTCGTAGGTGACGCCGTCGCGATCGGCCATCTTCAGCAGGTTGCCGACCTCGGTCACGATCTCGTCGTAGGGCGTCTTCGCCACTGCGACTGGCAGTTGCGGTTCGAGCGCGGCGACCAGTGCATCCACCTGCACCGGATCGGCCAGCCCTTTGGGCATCAGTTGCGTCTCCGACAGCTGCGCGAGGTCGAAGCCGATGCCGTCGAATGCCTGGCGCGACAGGCCGGGCGCAAGCGCGAAGAAGAGCGGGAACTTCGGCTCCACGTCGAGGCGCCAACCGAGGATGATGGCCTCCTTCAGCACCCACTTCGGCTTGTCGAGCACGCCCTGCGTTAACAGCACGATGCCGGCGTTGCAGCGCGCCATCTTCTCGTGCAACTGGCGCCGCCACGGCCCGCCCGCTTCGAGACCGCTGGCATCGACGAAGACCTGCACGCCGGGGAGCGCTTCTAGCCGCGCCTGCAGCGCCATCGCGAGCGGCGTGTCGGCCGAGCTGTGGCTGACGAAGAAGCGCAACTGGCCGGCCATCGCACAGGGTGCCTCGGTTTCGTAGGCCGGTTAGCGCGCCAGCGGCTTCTCAGCTCTTGAAGCCACCGGCGTCGCTGCGAAGGCGCACAACCCGGACCACGCGTCGCACAGAATTGTTGGCCGTAACGATGGTCTCCGGGTCGAGCTCGAAAAACTCGTGCACCGTTGCCATCGCGGTCTTCCCGGCCATCACCATGATGGGGCCGAAGTTGCGCGCCGTCATTCGCTCGAGTCGTCGCCTAAGAAAGGAACGGCACGGCTGCTCAAAGCGGTGCCATTCAAGCATGTGAAGCTGAATCATTCAGGTTCGTGACGGTCATGCGGATGCCACTTGATTATGCAGGCAGCGATGGCTACAACCACCACCGACCACATGGCTCACTCGACCACAGAGCTGTCCGGGTTTCGGGGATCGTCATCAAGGAGCGGGACACGAAAGGCCGGACCATTCACCGATTCGCCGACAGCTAGCGTCGTTGTCGAGCAGATAGGTCACGGCCTCTGCACCTCTATCTGCCCCCCGGGGGCAGTGAGCGGAATCATCAGCCAGGGATGATCGTTCGCAGCCCATTGCGGCAGCCGTTTGTCAGCGCAAAAGAACTCGGTTTGGGCGCCCTGCGCCACGGCCTACATGTGCATGCTTGGTCGCGCCCCCGTCGCTCGCGTCGCAATGCAAGTGCGAGTGCATCCTATGGTGGCAGCATGGGCTTGAAAAGTTCGCGCGTGTCCAGCCAGGTCACGCGCCCAGTCAAACGCCTGACCTCATTAAACATGTGCGCGGTACCGCCCGGTCCGTCGCCGCCGCTGCCGTTCCACAGCGCAATGAAGCGCACCTTCTGCACCCCAGAAGCGAGTGCGCTGTAAAGCAGCCAGAGGTTGCTGCGCTCGAAGGCATCAACGCCCTCGGGCAGGTCACCGATCTCGACCGGCATCACGCGCACCGTGGTGTTGGCGTTCCCAGTCGTCGCATAGAAGCGATCGCGCCAGCGAGCGCCGTCAAGCGAAGGCATCACTGAACGTTCGATGAACTCAGGCTCTGGAAACGGCAGCAGCACCTGGCAGCGCAAGCCGCGCGCCTGGCAGGCCTCAAGGAACAGCAGGTCGCCACCCGCGGCGGCCTGGGATAACGCTAAGTCCTCGGGCCCGGCGCCAAGCATGTCGAGTGTCTCGGCGATCGCCTTTGCCGCCAATGCTTCGGCCGCTTGAGGAAAACGCGGGACGGCGCGCTTCGGGCTGTCCATCATGTGCCCGCTGAATAGCAGCACCTGACGAGGTTGCCAAGCGGCCTCCGGCCGTGGAAGTCGCGACAGGGCACGGTCAAATACCGCCAGCCCGGCGGCGACTGCGTCGGGCCTGAAGCCAAGGTCCTTCAGCAACAGCAGCTGTTCGCGGCAAGACTGCAGCGAGAACCAATCGATGCCCGGCACCGCGACCGCGCTCCTATAGGCCCGTGAAACTTCATCCGGCGTCCCGACCAAGAGATCCAGGTCGCCAAGCGTCGCGGCGGCCCAGTAGCGCTGCTCTTCCTCGTCTTCGTTCTCGGCCGCGAAGCGCACTGCGCCAGTCATGACGCTGCGACGGTGCTCATCAGTTTGTGGCACACCTAGGTGCTGACCAAGGTGCATTAGCGTCAGCGCATTGATGCCGGAGAAGTAGTGGCCCGGGTCAGCTCGGTAGGCGCGTTCGTAGCTGGCGATTGCGGCCTTCAGCAGCGCGTCCTCGTATGCCGCGTCAGCCAACATCGTGGCGGCGTCGCTGCCGGCGCGGCGCCAGGACGCGACCCAAGCGTCCTTGTCGACCCTACCTAGCAGAGCCCAGGTCTCCACGTCGCGGGGGTGGTCCTGCAAGATCGCCCGGTAGTGCTGGCGTGCCCGCGCTAGCGAGTGCCCAGCCGCGCCGGCGCGTGCAAGCCGCTGCAGGCAGATGCCGGTCTCGCGCCGCGCGCCCAGGTGTCCAGGCTCGATCGCCAGTCCCTTTCCCAGGTACTCGAGCGCCAGCGCGAATTGGCCAGACTGGCGCAGCGCAACGCCGGCGCAGATCCAGGCGTCGGCTCGGAAGGCTGCCACAGGACCCTCGTCGGCCAGCACCAGCAGGTCGCCGATGCGGCCATCCTGGCGCGCCAGGTTGACCCGGCCCTCCCACTCGTCGTACTGCTGCCAGAACTTCTTTACCTTGCCAACACGCAGCGTCTTCCAGTCGGGCTCGCTAAGGTTGGCCACGTGGTAGTAGACCGGGCTGATCTTCTCCTCGTGCCAGACCAGCATCGTCGCGCGGATCATTGCCGCCAGCGCCGCGATGTCGTCCTTCAGCGTCGCCGGGTCTGGGCCGTCGCCGGCGAGGCTATAGCGCAGCTTGCGGTCGGTGTAGAGGTCGAAGGCACTCGGCGCCTTGCCGCCAAACAGCAACACGACACCGCGGGCGCGCAGCGCGTGCCGCACGCCCACCTCGTACCAGACGTTGGGGTTGGGGATCGTCAGGTCTGCTACCACCAGATCGGCAATCAGCAGCTCCTGGAACATGTCGGCAAGGATACTGCCGCCGGCCTGCTCCTGGTCGGCTCGGAAGGCACTCAGGCCGGCGGCCTCGATCGCCGGTGCAATCAGCTCTCGGTACACACGATTGAAGTCAATCTCTGTGCCGTCCGGCCCGGGCTTGGGTCCGAAGGGCATCGCGACGAAGGCGTGGGCGCGGGTGGCCATCAGCGCAGATTGAAGGCAGAGGTGAAGTGATCGGCCTTGACCAGCCGCTTGCCTGCCAGCCGGCCGACGCGGTCCAGTTCGGGGATGTTGGCGGGATCATCCATCGCCTCTAGCGCCTTCAGCGCCTTGGGGCCGAACTTTTCGCCCAGGTGCTGCTCGCACCAGTCGCTTTGCAGCAATACGTTGTAGCGCAGGTAGCTGCACAGCGGGGTGCCTCCCAGAGGCGCACCGGTGGTACCCATTTCTCTGTCAATCTCACGCGCCGTGGGACTTCGCGAGAGCCATTGCATCATCGTCTCGACCTGGTCGGCGCAATCCTCCATTAGCGCCTTTAGCGACAGCACGGCGTGGATCGCGGCCGTGCCCTTGATCAGGTTGGCGTGACCAACCTCAGCGTCCGCCTTGCCGGTGCCGACCGAGACCACGAGCAGCTGGTCCTCGCCGGTGGCCCAGCCCAGGCGGTAGCCCGGCATCGTGGCCGTCATCAGCGCCTGCAGCGACGGGTTGTTGTGCGGGCTGACGCCGCCGTCGACGAAGTCGCCATCCACCGGTTTCGCACCTGCGCTGGCGCGGCCGATGCGAATGGCCTCAGGGTCGAAGAAATAGGGCGCCGCGGTGCTGGCGCGCACCACCTGCCACAGTGGGTACTCGCCGTTGGCGATCGTCGTCGCCTTCGTACCGCGTTCGAACCAGCGCGCTTTCGGATTGTTGGTCAGCGGCCAGGTGCTGCCGGTGTCCAGCCGCTTGCTGACGACCAGCAGACCGGTGCAAAAGTCGGTGCTGTCGAGCCGGCGCTCGCCAAAGACGCCGATCAGCGCTTCCTTTACCTTGTCAGCCGGGAACTTCGCGCGCAGTGCACCCCAACGCAGCAGGCTGCGCTTGAACACCACGTTGCCGAGGCGCATGTAGTGGCCGTGCACCTCATCAACACCCATGCCCAGCGACAGGGCGGCAGCGATGATCGCGCCGGTGGAGGTGCCGGCGATGAGGTCGAAGTAGTCGCTGAGGCGGAAGTCGGGGTCATTGCCGTGGCTCTCCCGCAGGTGCGTCTCAATCTCGCGCAGCATGCCCAGCGTCAGGACGCCGCGAAGACCTCCACCGTCAAGGGCAAGTATGCGTTTTGGCCCGATGCTCGGGTCGAGGTGTTCAGCAAATGTGCGGTAACGAGCCATGGGCATTCTCTCCTGGAGAGGATGGGTGGTAGACGGGCCCTGTCGGGGAGTATCTCTCAGCGTCTGTGACTCAATTTCGATTCCGTCAACACCGCTCGCGCAAGATTTCAGCCCAGTTGCATCACTAGCATCGGCGCGACCCAACTGGGGTCTGGGCCGCGCGACGTCGGCTGCCGGCGCCACTCGCTGGAGGCGGGACGTCGGGACCGCTTGCCAATCTTCGCCGTCCTGCCTTCCACTTCCAGAATGGCAGCCGGCGCGCCAAGGAAGTCATGGGTCGCACGGCGTGCTCTTGTGAAGGCGTATTCGACATACCTGTAGCAGACCCGGTCGGAAGGGTCGAACAGCCGGCGGTAGAACTCGACCGCGAACCGGCTTGCTGATTCGTCATCGATAACCCAACGGAAGCCCACGACCGCCGGCACTCCACTTTCGACCGCCTGTGTCACGATTTCGGCCGCGGCGCTCCGGCAACTACTCAGGAACAGCAGTTGTGTGCGTTCCAGCGCCTTCACCAGTCGGGCTACGGGCAGGATCCCGTTGCGGTCGGCTCGCAGCACGAGTCCGGCGTCTTCCCGCACGCTACCGATGGCGTGCCCGCAGAAATGCACAATGTGCCAATGGTCGGCGTCCAACGCGTCTAGCACGTACTGTTGCACGTCACTCTGGACCCTGCCCAACTCGATCCGACGAACCCTGCCGCCTGCCGATGCGCGGAGCAGCTTCGAGATTTCGATCGACTCACGGCGGCAGTGCAGCAAGCGGTCGAACTCGAGCACACCGCCCTTGTCCAGTGGCACATTGCCTGGCTCGCCGTCCGCCTCGATCACGAGGCAGTTGATCGGTGATTCGCGGCTCACTGGATCTTTGAACAACGGCTTGACCTCATCGCCGCGTGGTCTGTAGCGGCGGAACACCGGCGCATTGAGCATCCAGTAGTCGTCGGTGGCCTCGGACTGGTCGCGCAGCGCCTCAACAAGCATCGGATGCGTTAGCTCGTTTACCGTTAGGCGCACGCGCGTGTTCGCGATCCCGCCAACCTTCTCGCGATGGCGCAGGAACCCCTCCCAACAACGGAAGTTCTCATGGCCGCCCTGGAATAGCAGCCGGCTCAGTCGCTCGGACAGGTGCCCCAGATCCTCGAGCCAGTTCGCCCGGCGTTCTGCCACATCGGTCTCGAGTCGGCGCGACTCGCGCAGGATGTCGTCGATCTCGCGCTTGTCCAGCGCAAGGACGCCGGGCTTCTCGAAACCGTCGGCACCGATCCGGCGCATGTGGTAAGTGGCGCTGCGTTCGTCGCACAGATCGATATCCAGTAGCAAACGGGCGCGCGTGGCGCCGAAGCCGTTGTGCGGCTCGGCCAGCGAGCCTGGTTGGGTCGGTTCGGCCGTGATGTCCGTGGCGACTAGCAGCTCTGCGGCGCGAGTCCGCAGGCTTGCGGCGAAGCCAGCATCAATCGTTACGAGCGCCCAATGCTTGTACGGGTAGAGGAACTCGGCCAGCATATCGTCTGGCACGGCAGACAACATCACCAACCGCAGTCCTGGATGATGCTCCTTCAACTCGGCGACAAGAGCCTTAGTCGGTTCGCGATCGGAAAGGCCCACGCTGCTGCCGGCGTCTAGCGGCGTTGCGGCGCCGAGGACGACCAGCCGACAGTGTGTTGTGTGATGCTTGGCAAACTGCTCCCTGGCCTGGACGATGTTGGCGGCGAATTCAACGCGGGGCAGCGTCGGTCCGACTGCGCGCGCCAGCACCTGCCGCGTCTGGAGCCGAATTTCCTCGTCGAAGTAGGCGATCAAGATCCAGCTCATGCTGATACCGCTGCGGTAAACATTAGGCGCATGCGGAGCCCTCTGCCGTGGTCGACCTCAAAGTTTCCGCGCATTCGCTTCATTAAGTTCTCGATCACAGGTGTCGCTAGCGCAAAGGCACGTTGTTCCTCAGTCCGCTGCACAAGCTTGGTCTCACTCGGCTGACGAGTCTCAGCGTCGACCAGTTCAAACTCAAGCACGGGGCGTACCGCGCCGTCGAAGTCGATCTGAACCGCGTCGCGCTGGGCCTTCATCCGCAGAAGGAAGGTCAGCACGCTAGAGGCGCAGAAGCCAAGTTCCTGCCGAGCTGCAAGTACCTGCAGTGCGCAAGTCGGCGAGCAGGTCAACACCTCGCGCGCCTGGGTCGGTGGCAACTCGGCAACGAGGCATGCAGCAAAATCGACCAAGTCGACTGATCGCACAGGAAGGTCTTGCCCTTCGCCCACCGCTGCCAGCCGAACGATGCGCTCCAACGGCAAGTCGGCACGGTGGAGCTGTCGCAGCGACCGCTCGATCAGTTCGTTGGCTTCGTCGTCGAGCGACATCGCGCCGAGCTCAGCCAGATATGCGGAGATGAGCGCCAGCGGCAGCCGCGATTCGCTGGCCACTTGGCGGAATACTTGCTGCAGTGAGTCCATGCGCTGCACCTGCAGTCGGGCGCGCAGATCACTCGCGACATAAACCTTTCCGCCGAGTTGAGGTGGCAGCGATGCGCCAGACAACAGCACCGGGATCGGCAATCCATTAGCTGGCAACAACTCGATCTCCTCCGGCGCGAGCCTCGGCATTGCAACCAGTCGCGTGGCGAAACCGGGCGGGTCCGGCTCGCTGCCCGGTGCGCTGATCAGCGTGCTCAGGTGTGTGTCGATCAGCGTTTGCGCCGGCCGATCGAGGAGACGCTCACAAGCCGGGTTTACGTGGTTGATGCGGCCCTGCGAGGTAGTCTGGATCACCGCGTCGGCGACGAATTCGAGCACAGTGGCGCTGAACTGCAGCGCCATCGTGCGGTCGAGAATCATGCCCGCGACCCCTAGCAGACGCGTAACCGCCGCTTGCTCCTCTCCAGAGAATGCGCTGGCCATTGTCGACTCGACGTTCAGAATCCAGCGCACCGGGCTGCCCGGCACAGGAATGCACATCTCTGAACGCGTAGCGGGAAGGCCTTCTTTGTAGATTTCGCTCTGCGAGACGTCGGCCACGCGCACTGGCTGGCCCGATAGCGCAACGTGGCCAAGCAGGCCTTCGTTGATACTCTGCGGATAGCCGTCCGGAAGGCGAAAGCCGTCGTTGGCGGCCTGCTCGACCATTGTGATTCGGCCAGCGTCTGTGTCGACACGAAACAGCGACACGTGCTCCCACCCGAAGTTCGAACGCAGCTCCTGAGTGAGCACCTTGGCTACATCGTCAATGCTGCCGGCGACCCCTCCGAGCCGCCCGATCAAGTCCAGGCCGAACTCAAGTGCCTTCTGGGCGTCCAACGCCAACGCCATGTTCACTGCCTCGCCAACCGGCAGCTGATCCATCCGGTGCGCGTCCTCCATGCTGAACGGCCGGTCACTCTTCCGAAGCAGCGTAACCAACGCCTGCACTTCGCCGCCGCGTTTGACCGGCCTTCGAAGCATGTTGCGATAGCCCAGCTTCAGCCATTCGCTCGTGGCCAAGTCGTCGCGTGCCATCTCTCGGTAGTTTTCAGACTCGAACAACTCAAGAACATCGTCGCACTGTGTCGAGTTCAGCCGGTCGAGGTCAGCCCTTATGAAGGCAGGCATCGGCCACCAGCGCCACGCAGGTGCAGCGGTCTGAATTTTCGGACGGTCGTAGAACACGCGGAGGCAGTCACGATCCGCGCTGATAAGGCTAATCACAATGGCGTCGAAGACGATGACATCGCGCAACCGGATGTCGACTGCGCGCAGCAACCCTTCCCAATCCCCCGCGCCACTGATCTCTTCGTGGATCCTCAGATTCGCGCGGCGCATAGTTTCGTCGGTAATCAACCCAATCGAGCCGACTACTTCACCGCTAGGGGACAGTTCAGGCACCGCTGAGACTCTCAGATGTACCTGTGTGCCAAGGTCGGGGCGGTCCACGGTAAGCTCGTAATCCCAGCCCCGACTGGAGTGTCGGCGAGCGGCCATGCGCTCCTCGAGCAGCGTGCGGCTGTCGTCCGGGAGGTGCAGCGAGTGCAGCGCTGCGCCTTGAGCCAGGTCAGGCCCCGCCAGGTCACGCGCGAGGCGGTTCATGTAGAGAATCCGCGAATCTAGCGACGCGCGCAGCACGCCGATGTCGATTTCGTCGAGCGCAGCGGGTTTCAGGCGGACAGTTAGCAGGCTGGCATCACTCAAGGTGCTTCTCCCTTCGCGGGCGTCGCCTGTTTGCCGCAGCGTCGGCCTCGCGCAAGTCCATCATTGCATCGGCAAGGTGAATCGCTTTCAACTCGCGTGGTGGTCGTACACCGTTCACGAGCGGGTGGAACTGCATTTGTTCGATGCCCGGTCGAGTGAGCGCACGTTCCCATTCCCAGCGTACCCAGCGCGACTTCTTCGAGGCGTCGGACCAGAACAGCATGAAGGTGTCGCAGGTGTCGATCTCAGTAGCCAGTCGGTTCCGCCACATTTCTCCAGGTTGGAGTGCGGCCCGATCAACAAAGATTTCGATCCTTGTGGCGATGCGGATCGCCGCGACCCGGTCGAGTACCCGCTGGCGATCTACCGATGCATAGGACGCGAATGCTCGTCGCGCGAAACCGTGCCCGACGGTCACGCTCTGGGAACCTGCAGGTGAGGGTGCCGTCGTCGCAATACCTATTGGAAGTCGGACCCAAGCAACCTGCAGACCTTCAATCATTACATCGAAGCGAAGGACCGTCGAATTGCCGTCCAGCCTCGAGGAGGCCTCGACGTCGAAGGTCAGCATAGCTGGCCGGCCGGTCCAGCGCAGCAATTGCACTTGCCGTTGTGCGCCCTCGATTAGTAGGCCATGGCCCGACAGTGCTACCTGAAGTAACGTGCCTGGAGAAACGTCCGCGCTGCCGATTGCCACTATCGTCGCCGCCTCAGGCAGGCTTGCACCGAGCATCGCGAGCGCGGCCTCGTCTTGATCGACGGGATACGCAACGAAATGAGCGGGAAAGTGTGACCCCGGCGCCGCTGATCGGGGGACGCCCGCACCAAAGCTGGCGGTCTCAACGGCTACCTCGGTCTCCCGGGGCGACGTTGCCTTGGCGTGTCGCGAAGGCGGCAACACTCTGGGTCGTGGCACAACCGCAGGCTTGGTAGATCGATGCGCACCAAAGCGCTGATTGTTCACCGATGAAAGTTCGTCGGCGAGCTTCCCTAAACGTCGTTGCAGATCGATGGTCAGCAGCTTGCGTGCCGCGCGAACAGCTTCCTCGAGCTCCGCGCAGGCGCTCTTGACTTCCTTGAGTGCTTGCTGAGCGACGTGTCCGTCCTCGGCTGCAGTCCAGTCCGCGCTGGTGACCGCAGCAAAGATGCGGCCCAGCGCGTCGATTACATCGAGCAATCGTAGCGCTGCGGCGGGATCTGAACGCAGTTCCTCGAACCTGCGTCGTGTCTCAGCCTGCAGTGCGGTGAACTGTCTAGGAGACACTACACCTCCGCGAAGACGGCCTGACAGGCGTGCAGGCGAAAGCGATCGTAGTCCGGCAGCTTTTTGTGGGAATCCCAAACTTTGATGACGCTCCCGCAAGCCCGCGCCAAGCTGACCGCAGGGGTTCTGGGCGCGGAGCCGTTCACGGCCGCCCGCGGTCTGGCCGGGCGATATTCGAGGGGCAGTTGCGGCAACCAGCCGGGCCGCGTTTCAGGATTGATCCCTCACGCTTGCCGTCTGTTTGCGGTACGCTTGTGCCTCGTTCGTCGCACGAGTGGCCTTCACACGGCAGGGGTCGCAAGTTCGAAACTTGCACCGCCCACCAAACAACGATCCCCGTAAGTCATTGATTTGCGGGGATTTTCACTTTCCCTGTCGTTCCTGGTTAGGCCTTTGTTGGCGCGTTGGTGCGACCCGTTGTCGGGTTTGCGCCAAATTTGCGTCAACTCGGATTTCGTGCCAACGCCGCAAGGCATCAACCGGAGTCCAGCATATGGCCAGCATCAGAAAACGCACCCCTTGGCACCTCATTCTCGAGGACGTCAATCGCACCAAGATCTATCCAACCCGAAAGCAGGCGGAAGACGACCAAGACGCCTACTACGCTCAAGGTCTGATGGGCCTGCGCGTGGAGGCTGCCCCGGGGGGCAGCTGGGAGGCACGGGTGCGCAGCAAGGGGGCACCCAAGCTGATCAAGACGTTTCGCCTGAAGTCCGAAGCGGAGCAGTGGTCAAGGAACGCGAGGGCGAGATCGCCAAGCGTCAGTTCGTCGACTACCGTGAGGCGGACCGCAATACCCTGGGCGACCTGTTCGCCCGATTCGACCGGGAGCGATTGAGCGGCCGGCCTGCGGACGATGCCGACAAGTGCCGCATCGGCAACTTGCGCGGCCACCCCGTGTCCCTGGTGCGGATGTCTGTGCTGCAGGCCTCCGACATTCGCGCGTATCGCGACGAGCGCAAGAAGCTCGTCAAGGGTGCCACCGTCACGAAGGAACTCGAGCTGATCTGCCGCGTGATCGGCATTGCGCGCGCTGAATGGAACTTGCACATGGCCGCCAACCCTGCTTCGGCCGCGCTCGCGTCGCGGCCCTAGAAGGAACCCGGAGACGAGCGGACCCGACGCTTGGCTGAAAGCCATGTGAAGGTGAAGCAAGCTAGCACCATGGTGTGGCGCAGGTCGTGCACGCGCATCTGCCCTAGCCCCACGGCGGCGCGTGTGCGCAGCAGCTGTGGGTGGAGGTCTGTGGAGCCATTGGGCGGGCTCTACCCCTTGATCACTCGGACGCCTTCCCCAACTACGCGCTATGCGGAAGCGTCTGACTGTCCTATGGGTGCTGGTGCGCGGCGATGCGCGGCGGCTGTAGTACGCCTTGCGCCACCCGTTGGCACCCGGCTGGCTGAAGCCCGCCACCGCGTTGCTGCTCTTGTACTTGGTGTCCGCCCCTGGATTTGATCCCCGACGCGTTACCGATCATCGGCATCGTTGACGATCTGGTGCTGCTGCCGCTGGCAGTGCGCTAGCTGCTGTCGATGCTACCCTTCAACCGGGGGTTAGACATCACCATCGCCTCGTGCAGACCGTGCCTTGAGCATGCGACGCGGCGCATGGCCGGATGTACGCTTGGCAGCTCATCTGAAGGAAGGGGGCGAACCCATGGACCTCAAACTCAAAGGCAAGCTGGCACTGGTTTCCGGAAGTACCGCTGGCATCGGCCAGGCCATTGCAGCCGCGTTGGCTGCAGAAGGCGCTCGCGTGATCGTCAATGGGCGATCGCAAGCCGCTGTGGATGACGCGGTGGCCCGAATCACGCCGGCGGACGGCGGCGAAGTATTGGGTTTCGCTGGTGATTTGAGCCACGGCAGGATTGCCGAGGCGTTGGTCGCGCGCCATCCCGGCATAGAGATCCTCGTCAACAATCTTGGCATCTTCGAACCCAAGCCCTTCGAGGACATCCCCGACGAAGACTGGAAGCGCTTCTTTGATGTGAATGTGCTCAGCGGCGTGCGGCTTGCTCGACTGTGCCTGCCGGCGATGAAGCGCGCGAACTGGGGTCGCATCATTTTCATCTCCAGCGAGAGCGCCGTGCAGATCCCGGCCGAGATGATTCACTACGGAATGACCAAGACAGCCCAACTCGCGGTTGCGCGGGGGCTGGCCGAATCGCTGGCCGGCACGGCCATCACCGTGAACAGCGTCCTTCCAGGCCCGACAAAATCGCGCGGCGTTGGCGACTTCGTGGATGCACTGGCCAAGGCCGACGGCAAGAGCTTCGAAGCCTACGAGAGGGAGTTCTTCGAGAAGGCGCGCCCGACCTCGCTTATCAAACGCTTCGAAGCGCCGGACGAGATTGCGACGATGGTGGCCTACATTGCGAGCCCGCTGTCTTCGGGAACGACCGGTGCGGCGTTGCGAGTGGATGGCGGTTGCACCAAGAGCGCGTTCTAGCCTAGAGGGTTGGCGCGACGGACCGGCACCTGCGGGCGTGAGTCGCGAAATCCCCGCGAACCAAAGCGTCCCCAGGCGCCAGACGCCCGACATCAGCCAGCGGGCTGCAACACCCTGAGGAACTCGCGCCGCGTCTTCGGCCCGTAGGTTC
>Ga0315912_10001873_pt1 | contig 24001 bp, 33 predicted proteins | sample VfabasoilMG_FD_204469 | JGI IMG/M metagenome (GOLD analysis project Ga0315912, IMG submission 204469) | Garden soil microbial communities collected in Santa Monica, California, United States - V. faba soil | ecosystem: Environmental > Terrestrial > Soil > Garden | place: USA: California... | reverse complement strand
GATCCAGCCCATTGCGATGGAAGAAGGGCTGCGCTTTGCCATTCGCGAGGGCGGCCGCACCGTCGGTGCCGGCGTCGTCTCCAAAGTCATCGAGTAAGGACCATGCAAAGCCAGAAAATCAGAATTCGCCTCAAAGCCTTCGACTACCGGCTCATCGACCAGTCGGCCATCGAAATCGTCGAGACTGCAAAGCGCACCGGTGCGGTGGTGAAGGGCCCCGTGCCCCTGCCCACCCGCATCGAACGCTTCGACGTGCTGCGCAGCCCGCACGTGAACAAGACCTCGCGCGACCAGTTCGAGATCCGCACCCATCTGCGGCTGATGGACATCATCGACCCCACGGACAAGACCGTGGATGCGCTGATGAAGCTGGACCTGCCGGCGGGCGTGGATGTAGAGATCAAGCTGTAAGGGCAGTACCCCGGGATTTCCCCGGACAAAAATAGATCGGCCGGTCAATTGCAACCGGCCCCTTTGTATAAGGGAAACAAAAATGAGCTTAGGACTTGTCGGTCGCAAGATCGGCATGACGAGACTGTTTACCGACGACGGCGATGCCGTCCCGGTGACCGTCGTCGACGTGTCGAACAATCGCGTGACCCAGATCAAGACGTCCGAGACGGACGGCTACAGCGCGGTGCAGGTCACGTTCGGCAAGCGCCGGGCGAGCCGCGTCTCGAAGCCGGCCGCCGGGCATTTCGCCAAGGCCAGTTCCGAGGCGGGACACATCCTCCGTGAGTTCCGCGTGGAAGCGGACCAGATCGCCGACCTCAAGGTCGGGGGCCAGGTCGGCGCCGACATCTTCAAGGTCGGCCAGCTGGTGGACGTGACGGGCACGACCGTCGGCAAGGGTTTTGCCGGCGTCATCAAGCGCCACCACTTCTCGTCGAACCGCGCCAGCCACGGCAACTCGCGTTCGCACAACGTTCCGGGTTCCATCGGCATGGCGCAGGATCCGGGCCGGGTGTTTCCCGGCAAGCGCATGTCCGGCCACCTGGGCGCCGTCAAGCGCACGGCGCAAAAGCTGGAAATCGTGCGCGTGGACACGGAACGCCAGTTGCTGCTGATCAGGGGATCGGTCCCCGGCTCCGAAGGCGGCGACGTGATCGTGCATCCTTCCGTGAAGGCGAGGGCGTAATGGAACTCAAACTGATCAATGAGAAGGGTCAGGCCACCGCGAGCGTGAAGGCGTCGGACGAAATGTTCGGCCGCGAATACAACGAATCGCTGGTGCACCAGGTCGTGACGGCCTACATGGCCAATTCCCGCCTGGCCACGCGCGCGCAGAAGGGTCGCAGCGACATTGCGAAATCCACGCGCAAGCCGTGGCGGCAGAAGGGGACCGGCCGCGCTCGCGCGGGGATGGCCTCCAGCCCGCTGTGGCGCGGCGGCGGCAAGATCTTCCCGAACAGCCCGGAAGAGAATTTCAGCCACAAGGTCAACCGCAAGATGTTCCGGGCCGGGATCGCTTCGATCCTGTCCCAGCTTGCGCGCGACGGCCGCCTGTCGGTCGTGGAATCGTTCAGCCTGGAGTCCCCGAAGACCAAGATGCTGGCGCAAAAGGTCAAGGGCATGGGCATGGACAGCGTCCTGATCATCAGCGACGCCATCGACCAGAACCTGGCGCTGGCGGTGCGCAACCTGACGAACGTCATGGTGATCGAGCCCAAGCAGGCCGATCCCGTGAGCCTGCTGCGCTTCGGCCATACCCTGATCACCAAGGGCGCGGTGGCCAAGATCGAGGAGATGCTGGCATGAACGCGACTGCAACCACCCAGGGCACCAAGGCCGGCAAGCCGGCTTACAAGCACGACAGGCTGATGCAGGTCCTGCTCGCCCCGATCGTGTCCGAAAAAAGCACCTTTGTGGCGGACAAGAACGAACAGGTCATCTTCCGCGTCGCGGCCAATGCGACCAAGCCCGAGATCAAGGCAGCCGTAGAACTCATGTTCAAGGTCGAAGTGGACAGCGTCCAGGTCGCCAACGTGAAGGGCAAGGAAAAGCGCTTCGGCCGGTTCATCGGCCGCCGCCGCAACTGGAAGAAGGCCTACATCTGCCTGAAGCCGGGCCAGGAAATCAACTTCGCAGCAGGGGAGGCCAAGTAATGGCACTCGTCAAAGTCAAACCGACTTCGCCCGGCCGTCGCGGCCTGGTCAAGGTCGTCAACCGCGACCTGCACAAGGGCGGGCCCGTTCCGGCGCTGACCGAGAAGCAGAGCAAGCGCGCGGGTCGCAACAACCTCGGCCACATCACCACGCGGCACAAGGGTGGCGGCCACAAGCACCATTACCGGCTGGTCGACTTCCTGCGCGACAAGGACGGCATCGTCGCGAAGGTCGAGCGCCTGGAACACGATCCGAACCGCAGCGCCCACCTGGCCCTGCTGTGCTACGCCGATGGCGAGCGCCGCTACGTGATTGCCGCGAAGGGCGCGGTCGTCGGCCAGGAGATCGTCAACGGCTCGGAAGCCCCGATCAAGCCGGGCAACACGCTGCCCCTGCGCAACATCCCGGTCGGCACGACCATCCACTGCGTCGAAATGATGCCGGGCAAGGGCGCGCAGCTGGCGCGATCCGCGGGCACTTCTGTCCAGTTGCTGGCGCGCGAAGGCACGTATGCGCAGTTGCGCCTGCGTTCCGGCGAAATCCGCAAGGTCCACGTGGATTGCCGCGCGACCATCGGCGAAGTCGGCAACGAGGAGCACAACCTGGAATCGATCGGCAAGGCGGGCCGCGTGCGCTGGCGCGGCGTGCGCCCGACGGTGCGTGGCGTCGCCATGAACCCGATCGACCACCCGCACGGCGGCGGCGAAGGCAAGACCGCAGCCGGCCGCGACCCGGTGAGCCCGTGGGGCACGCCGACCAAGGGTTACAAGACCCGCCGCAACAAGCGCACGCGCACCATGATCGTGCGCGACCGCCACGGCAAGTAAGGGGTAAATACGATGGCACGTTCAGTCAAGAAAGGCCCGTTCGTCGACTATCACCTGATCGAGAAGGTGGAGAAGGCGCGCGCATCCAACGACAAGCGCCCGATCAAAACCTGGTCGCGCCGTTCCACGGTGCTGCCGGATTTCGTGGGGTTGACCATCGCCGTGCACAACGGCCGCCAGCACGTTCCCGTGTACATCAACGAGAACATGGTCGGCCACAAGCTCGGCGAATTCGCGCTCACGCGCACGTTCAAGGGCCACACCGGCGACAAGAAGGCCGCCGTGGGCCCCTCGGCACCGCCGAAGAAATAAGGCGCAGGAGACCAATGATGAAAACATCCGCAACATTGCGTGGCGTGCGCCTCTCGGCCCAGAAGGGGCGCCTGGTCGCCGACCAGATCCGTGGAATGCCGGTGGACAAGGCGCTGAGCCTGCTTGCTTTCAGCCCGAAGAAGGGCGCGGCCATCATCCGCAAGGTGCTGGAGTCGGCGATTGCCAACGCCGAGCACAACGACGGCGCGGACATCGACGAGCTGAAAGTGGCGACCATCCATGTGGAGCAGGGCGCGAGCCTGAAGCGCTTCATGCCGCGCGCCAAGGGCCGTGGCTTCAAGATCACCAAGCCCACCTGCCACATCTACGTGACGGTCGGGGACAAGGAGTAAGCATGGGCCAGAAAATTCATCCGACGGGATTCCGCCTTTCAGTCAACAAGAACTGGAGTTCGCGCTGGTACTCGAACAGCAAGAATTTCCCCGGGATGCTGCACGAGGACATCAAGGTCCGCGATTTCCTGAAGAAAAAACTGGCCCACGCCGCGGTGAGCAAGATCATCATCGAGCGCCCCGCCAAGAACGCGAAGATCACCGTGCACAGCGCCCGTCCGGGTGTCGTCATCGGCAAGAAGGGCGAGGACATCGAGCATCTGCGCGGCGAACTGCAGCGGCTGATGGGCGTGCCGGTGCATGTGAACATCGAGGAAGTGCGCAAGCCGGAAGTGGACGCGCAGCTGATCGCCGATTCCATCGCGCAGCAGCTCGAAAAGCGCATCATGTTCCGCCGCGCCATGAAGCGCGCGATGCAGAACGCCATGCGCCTCGGCGCGCAGGGCATCAAGATCATGAGCGCCGGCCGGCTGAACGGCATCGAAATCGCGCGGACGGAGTGGTATCGCGAAGGTCGCGTGCCGCTCCATACGCTACGCGCGGACATCGACTACGGCGTTTCCGAAGCCAAGACCACCTACGGCGTCATCGGCATCAAGGTCTGGGTGTTCAAGGGCGAACTGCTGGGCCGCGGCGAACAGCCGGTAGCGGCGCCCGCGCCGGAGCCGGAGAAGAAGGCAAGACGAGGAGCGAAGAATGCTGCAACCAGCTAGAACCAAATACCGCAAGTACCAGAAGGGCCGCAACACGGGTGTCGCCACCCGCGGCGCCAAGGTCAGCTTCGGCGAATACGGCCTCAAGGCCATCGGCCGCGGCCGCCTGACTGCGCGCCAGATCGAGGCGGCACGCCGCGCCATGACGCGCCACATCAAGCGCGGCGGCCGGATCTGGATCCGCATCTTCCCGGACAAGCCGATTTCCCGTAAGCCCGCCGAAGTCCGCATGGGCAACGGCAAGGGCAATCCCGAGTACTTCGTCGCCGAGATCGTTCCCGGCAAGGTGCTCTACGAAATGGACGGCGTCGACGAGGTGCTGGCCCGCGAGGCGTTCCGCCTGGCCGCGGCCAAGCTGCCGATCCAGACGGCGTTCGTCATCAGACAGGTGGGTTAAGCGATGAAAGCCAGTGAACTCAGGACCAAGAGCGCGGCCGATCTCGACAAGGAACTGAACGACCTTCTCAAGGCGCAGTTCTCCATGCGGATGCAGCTCGCGACGCAGCAGCTGACCAACCACAGCGAAATCAAGAAGGTTCGCCGCGACATCGCGCGCGTGCGCACGCTGATCGGCGAAAAGGCGAAAAAGGCATGAACGAGCAAACGACAACCAACACCCGCAAGCTGACCGGCCGGGTGGTCAGCGACAAGATGGACAAGACCGTCACGGTCCTGGTCGAGCGCAAGGTCAAGCACCCGCTGTACGGCAAGTTCGTCAGCCGCTCGAAGAAGTACCACGCCCACGACGAGAAGAACGAGTTCCATCCCGGCGACCTGGTCCTGATCGAGGAAACGCGGCCGCTGTCCAGGACCAAGACCTGGAAGGTGGTCGAGCTGATCGAGAAGGCCAGGGAAGCGTAAGGAAGTCCTTGCCCGGGCGGTGTTTTATCCCTAGAATGCCGCCTCTTCCCCGGAGCGTCCGCGCCCCGGTTTCCGACCCGGACGGGTTCCAAAACTGGTCTGCCGAATCATAAAAAGCCGGCAGGCGAAGTTGGAGAGAGAGCTAAGTATATGATTCAAATGCAATCGAGATTGGATGTGGCCGACAATACGGGCGCACGTTCCGTCATGTGCATCAAGGTGCTGGGCGGCTCGAAGCGCCGCTATGCCGGCATCGGCGACATCATCAAGGTGAGCATAAAGGACTGCGCTCCCCGCGGCCGCGTCAAGAAGGGCGAAATCTACAACGCCGTGGTGGTTCGCACCGCCAGCGGCGTTCGCCGCCAGGACGGCTCCCTCGTGAAGTTCGACGGCAATGCCGCCGTGCTGCTCAACGCCAAGCTCGAGCCGATCGGCACCCGCATTTTCGGGCCGGTCACGCGCGAGTTGCGCACCGAGCGCTTCATGAAGATCGTCTCCCTCGCTCCCGAGGTTCTCTAAATCATGCGCAAGATCAAGAAGGGCGACAACGTCGTCGTCATTTCCGGCAAGGACAAGGGCAAGCGCGGCGCGGTGCTGCGCGTGATCGACGACAACTTCGTGCTGGTCGAGGGCACGAACCGCGTGCGCAAGCACCAGAAGCCGAATCCGATGAAGGGCACCACGGGCGGCATCGTCGACAAGGAAATGCCGATCCATGTTTCCAACATCGCGATCTTCAATCCGACAACCCAGAAAGCCGACCGCGTCGGCGTGAAGCAGCTGGACGACGGCCGCCGCGTGCGGATCTACCGCTCGAACGGCGAAATGCTGGACGCTTAAGGGAAGACGAAGACATGGCGAAGGCCAAGGCAGCAGCTACCGAGAAAGCCGCCCCCGCACAGGCGGCGCGCCTGCACAAGCAGTACCGCGACGAAGTCGTGCCGGCGTTGATGAAGCAGTTCGGCTACAAGACCTCCATGCAGGTGCCGCGCATCGAAAAGATCGTGCTGAACATGGGCGTCGGCGAGGCGGTCAACGACAAGAAGATCCTCGAGAACGCCGCGGGCGACATGACCAAGATCGCCGGCCAGAAGCCGGTGATCACCAAGGCGAAGAAGTCGATCGCCGGGTTCAAGATCCGCAAGGACTACCCGGTCGGCTGCATGGTCACGCTGCGCCGCGCCCGCATGTACGAATTCCTGGACAGGCTGGTGTCCGTTGCCATCCCGCGCATCCGCGATTTCCGCGGAATCTCGGCGCGCTCGTTCGATGGCCGCGGCAATTTCAACCTGGGCGTCAAGGAACAGATCATTTTCCCCGAGATCGAGTACGACAAGATCGACGCACTGCGGGGCATGAACATCACCATCACCACGACAGCGAGGTCCGACGACGAGGCGCGTGCGCTTCTGTCGGCCTTCAAGTTCCCCTTCAAGAACTGAGGTCGTCATGGCAAAGACCGCTCTGATCAACCGCGAACAGAAACGCCGCAAGGTGGTGAAGAAATTCGCCGCCAAGCGCGCCGAACTGAACGCGATCATCTACAACATGAAGGCCTCCGACGAGGAGCGCACCGCCGCCCGCGACAAGCTGCAGAAGCTGCCCCGCAACAGCAGTGCGGTGCGCCTGCGCAACCGCTGCGCGCTGACCGGCCGCCCGCGCGGCGTCTACAGCAAGTTCGGTCTGGCCCGCAACAAGCTCCGCGAGATCGCCATGCGTGGCGAAATTCCCGGCGTGACCAAGGCCAGCTGGTAGCAGGAGATATTGGATGAGCATGAGTGACCCCATCGCCGACATGCTGACGCGCATTCGCAATGCGCAGCTGGCGGAAAAGACGTCCGTGGCCGTGCCTTCGAGCAAGCTCAAGGTGTCGATAGCCAAGGTCCTGAAGGATGAAGGCTACATCGAGGATTTCGCCGTTCGCGAAAACAGCGGCAAGCCCTCGCTGGAGATCGGCCTGAAGTACTACGCCGGCCGGCCCGTGATCGAACGCATCGAACGGGTGAGCCGTCCAGGGCTGCGCATCTACAAGCCCGCCAAGGATATTCCGCAGGTCATGAACGGCCTCGGCGTGGCCATCGTATCCACTTCGCGCGGCGTGATGACCGACCGCAAGGCACGCCAGAGCGGCGTCGGCGGCGAAGTGCTGTGCATCGTCGCTTGAGCGCGGACCAGGAGTAGAAAACATGTCTCGCATTGGCAATCTACCCATTACGGTTCCCGGCGGCGTCGACGTGACGCTGGCGTCGGGACAGATTTCGGTCAAGGGCCCGCTGGGGGTGCTGTCCCAGCCGCTTTCCACCGGCGTTGAAATCAAGCGCGACGGCGACAAGCTGGTGTTCAAGCCGGCCGACGAATCGATCCAGAACAACGCGATGTCCGGAACGCTGCGCGCGCTGGTGGCGAACATGGTCCACGGCGTGACCAAGGGCTTCGAGCGCAAGCTGCAGCTGGTGGGTGTCGGCTACCGCGCGCAGGCGCAGGGCGACAAGCTCAACCTGACGCTGGGTTTTTCGCATCCGGTCGTGCACATGATGCCCAAGGGCATCAAGGTGGAAACGCCGCAGCAGACCGAAATCCTGATCAAGGGCATCGACAAGCAGGTGGTGGGCCAGGTTGCCGCGGACGTGCGCGGCTACCGTCCGCCGGAGCCCTACAAGGGCAAGGGCGTGCGTTACGCCGACGAGCGTGTCGTGCTCAAGGAAACCAAGAAGAAGTAACCGCGGCCAGCCAGGAAGAGACAAGCCATGATCGACAAAAAGCAATCCCGCATGCGCCGCGCCCGCCAGACCCGCGCGAAGATCGCCGAACTGAGGGCGGTGCGCCTGGCCGTGTACCGGTCCAACGGCCACATCTACGCGCAGGTGATCGATCCGACCTCCAAGGTGCTGGCTTCGGCATCGACGCTGGAGCCGGACGTGCGCAAGCAGGTGCCGAACGGCGCCAACGTCAAGGCGGCGGCGATGGTGGGCAAGCTGATCGCGGAAAAAGCCAGGGCGAAGGGGGTCGAGCAGGTTGCGTTCGACCGCGCCGGTTTCAAATATCACGGCCGAGTCAAGGCGCTGGCGGAAGCCGCGCGCGAAGCCGGACTCAAGTTCTAAGGACAGACCATGGCCAGAATGCAACAACAGCAGGAAGAGCGCAGCGACGGCCTGCGGGAGAAGATGGTTTCGGTGAACCGCGTCACCAAGGTGGTGAAGGGCGGGCGCATCCTGGGTTTTGCCGCGCTCACGGTGGTCGGCGACGGCGACGGCGGCATCGGCATGGGCAAGGGCAAGGCCCGCGAAGTGCCGGTGGCCGTGCAAAAGGCGATGGACGAGGCGCGCCGCAAGATGGTGAAGGTGTCGCTCAAGAACGGCACGCTCCAGCACGCCGTGGTGGGCGAGCATGGCGCCGCCAAGGTATTCATGCAGCCGGCGTCGGAAGGCACGGGAATCATCGCCGGCGGCCCGATGCGCGCGATTTTCGAAGTGATGGGCGTGACCAACGTGCTGGCAAAGTGCCTGGGTTCGACCAATCCGTACAACGTGGTGCGCGCCACCATCAAGGGCCTGGAGGCGATGAGCTCGCCGTCCGACATCGCGGCCAAGCGTGGCAAGACCGTCGAGGAAATCCTGGGATAAGCCATGACCGAGAAGGCAACGGAAAACACGGAAAAGAAGGCGCCAGCCAAGAAGGCGGCGCCCAAGAAGGCGACGGCGCCGAAAAAGGCGGCCGCCAAGCAGTCGGCGGCGAAGTCCGGCAAGAAGGTCCGGGTGACGCTCGTGCGCGGCCTGGTCGGAACCCGTGAAAGCCATCGTGCAACGGTGCGCGGCCTCGGCCTGCGCCGGATCAACCACACGGTTGAGCTGGAAGACACCCCGGCGGTACGCGGCATGATCAACAAGGTGGCATACCTGGTGAAGTGCGAGGCTTAAATGCGTTTGAACCAGATCAAACCGGCAGAGGGCGCCAAGCACGCGAAGAAGCGCGTGGGGCGGGGCATCGGCAGCGGGCTCGGCAAGACCGCGGGCCGCGGCCACAAGGGCCAGAAGGCGCGTTCGGGCGGCTTCCACAAGGTGGGTTTCGAGGGCGGCCAGATGCCGATGCATCGCCGGCTCCCGAAGCGCGGCTTCGTGTCGCTGACCGCGGGGGATACCGTCGAAGTGCGCCTGTCGTCGCTCGACAAGCTGCCGGTGGAAGACATCGACATCCTGGTCCTGAAGCAGGCCGGCGTCGTGCCGGATGCGGCGCGCGCGGCAAAAGTGATCCTGTCAGGTGAAATCAAGCGCAAGGTCAAGCTGCGCGGCCTGCTGGTGACCAAGGGCGCCAAGGCGGCGATCGAGAAGGCCGGCGGAAGCATAGAAGGCTGAACTTGGCAGAGAACGCTATATCCGGCTTTGGCGGCAGATTCGGCGACCTGAAACGGCGCCTGCTGTTCCTGCTGGGCGCCCTGATCGTGTATCGGATCGGCGCGCACGTGCCGGTGCCTGGCATCGATCCGGTGCAGCTTGCGGAACTGTTCAATTCGCAGAAGGGCGGCATCCTGGACATGTTCAACATGTTCTCGGGCGGCGCCCTGTCCCGGTTCACGATTTTCGCGCTGGGGATCATGCCGTACATCTCGGCGTCGATCATCATGCAGCTGCTGACGGTGGTGTCGCCGCAGCTGGAGCAGTTGAAGAAGGAGGGCGAGGCAGGACGCCGGAAGATCACGCAGTACACGCGCTACGGGACATTGTTCCTGGCGACGTTCCAGGCGCTGGGCATCGCGATTGCGCTCGAGTCGCAGCGCAACCTGGTGATCGATCCGGGCCTGATGTTCCGCTTCACCACCGTGGTGACGCTGGTGACGGGCACGATGTTCCTGATGTGGCTGGGCGAGCAGATCACGGAGCGGGGAATCGGCAACGGCATTTCGCTGATCATCTTCGCGGGCATCGCGGCGGGTTTCCCGCGAGCCATCGGCGGCACGCTGGAACTGGCGCGCACGGGCGCGTTTTCGATTCCGCTGGTGCTGCTGCTGCTGGTGGGCGCGGTGCTGGTCACGGGTTTCGTGGTTTTCGTGGAGAAGGGCCAGCGCAAGATCCTGGTCAACTACGCGAAGCGACAGGTCGGGCGCAAGGTCTACGGCGGCCAGAGTTCGCACCTGCCGCTGAAGCTGAACATGGCCGGGGTGATCCCGCCGATTTTCGCTTCGAGCATCATTTTGTTCCCGGCCACGCTGGCCGGCTGGTTCGGCAGCAACGAAAGCATGCGCTGGCTGCAGAACATCAGCTCGACGCTGCATCCGGGCCAGCCGATTTACGTGCTGCTGTATGCATCGGCAATCATTTTCTTCTGCTTTTTCTACACGGCCCTGGTGTTCAATCCCAAGGAAACCGCGGAGAACCTGAAGAAGGGCGGGGCGTTCGTGCCGGGAATCCGGCCGGGCGAGCAGACGGCGAAGTACATCGAGAAGATCATCATGCGCCTGACGCTGGTGGGCGCGGTGTACGTGACGCTGGTCTGCCTGCTGCCCGAGTTTCTGATCGTGAAGTGGAACGTGCCCTTCTATTTCGGCGGCACGAGCCTGCTGATCATCGTGGTCGTGACCATGGACTTCATGCAGCAGGTCCAGGCGTACATGGTGTCGCACCAGTACGAGAGCCTGCTCAAGAAGACGAATTTCAAGGGCGGGATGTTCCCGTCCCGCTAGCGGAGGAGCATGGCCAAGGAAGAAACGATCCAGATGCAGGGGGAGATCCTGGAAACCCTGCCGAACGCTACGTTCCGCGTGAAGCTGGAGAACGGCCATGTGGTGCTGGGACATATTTCCGGAAAGATGCGGATGCACTACATCCGCATCCTTCCGGGCGACAAGGTGACGGTCGACCTTACGCCCTACGACCTGACGCGCGCGCGCATCGTGTTCCGCGCCAAGTGACGGGGCGGGGGACGGGGCCAAGCAAGGAGAAGAGAGATGAAAGTACTAGCATCGGTCAAGAAGATGTGCCGGAACTGCAAGATCGTCCGGCGCAACCGCGTTGTGCGCGTGATCTGCTCCGATCCGCGCCACAAGCAGCGTCAGGGTTGAGACAGGACAGGACTACCAGCGGCCTCGCCGCACTTTTTGGGAAAGCAGGACGACTATGGCTCGTATCGCCGGCGTAAACATACCGAACCACCAGCACGCGGACGTGGCGCTGACCTCGATCTACGGCATCGGACGCGCAAGGTCGCGCGCGATCTGCGCCGCAGCGGGCGTGAAGACCTCGACCAAGATCAAGGACCTGTCGGACAACGACATGGAAAAGCTGCGCGAGCAGGTCGCGAAGTTCACCGTCGAGGGCGACCTGCGCCGCGAAGTGTCGATGAACATCAAGCGCCTGATGGACCTGGGCTGCTATCGCGGCACCCGGCACCGGCGCGGCCTGCCGCTGCGCGGCCAGCGCACCCGCACCAATGCCCGCACCCGCAAGGGCCCGCGCAAGGCCATCCAGCGTTCGGGCGGCGCAGCTGCGGCCCCGGCGAAGTAACCGAGACGAATCCAGGGATATCCAGACATGGCAAAAGCACCCGCAGCCCCGACCAGGGTACGCAAGAAGGTCAAGAAGAATGTGGCCGAAGGCATCGCCCACATCCACGCTTCCTTCAACAACACCATCGTGACGATCACCGATCGCCAGGGCAATGCGCTGTCCTGGGCAACGTCGGGCGCGGCCGGTTTCAAGGGTTCGCGCAAGTCCACGCCCTTCGCCGCCCAGATCGCCGCGGAGCAGGCCGGCCGGGCAGCGCAGGAATCCGGCGTGAAGAACCTCGAAGTGCGCATCAAGGGCCCGGGGCCCGGCCGCGAATCCGCGGTGCGCGCCCTGAACGCCGTTGGCCTGAAGATAACCAGCATCTCCGACGTGACGCCCGTGCCGCATAACGGCTGCCGTCCGCCGAAGAAGCGCCGCATCTGATTAGGAGATCGCAGTGGCAAGGAACCTAGACGCTAAGTGCCGCCAGTGCCGCCGTGAGGGGGAAAAGCTGTTCCTCAAGGGCGAGAAGTGCTTTACGGACAAGTGCGCCATCGAGCGCCGCCAGTACGCGCCCGGCCAGCACGGCCAGAAGAACCTGCGCCGCTCGGATTACGGCACGCAATTGCGTGAAAAACAGAAAATCCGCCGCATATACGGTCTGCTGGAGCGCCAGTTCCGCAATACCTACAAGGAAGCGGCCCGGTCCAAGGAAGTGACCGGCGAGGCGCTGCTGCAAATGCTTGAAAGCAGGCTGGATACCGTCGCCTACCGGATGGGCTTCGGGGCGTCGCGGACGGAGGCACGCCAGGTCGTGCGCCACAACGGCATCCTGGTGAACGGCAAGCGGGTGAACATCCCGTCCTATCAGGTTCGCCAGGGCGACGTGGTCGAGGTTGCGGAGGGCGCCAAGGGCCAATTGCGCATCAAGGGCGCCGTCGAGGCCGCCGTGGGTCGCGGCTACCCGGACTGGATCGAGGTCGATGCCAAGGCGCTCAAGGGCACCTTCAAGGCGAAGCCGCAGCGCTCCGAACTGCCCGCAACGATCAACGAGTCGCTGGTGGTGGAACTGTACTCGAAGTAACCGCGTCCAACGTCGCGGCCCGCCGAAGAACCGGCCGGGCCGTGCGTTTATTGGAACGGAACGTCCCGAATTACCTTTAGAGGGTCACGTTTATGCAAAGCAGCTTTCTGAAGCCGCGAATCATCGATGTCCAGGCGATATCCCCCTTCCACGCGAAGGTGACGATGGAGCCTTTCGAGCGCGGCTATGGCCATACCCTGGGCAACGCATTGCGCCGGGTGCTGCTGTCCTCGATGCCGGGCTACGCGCCGACCGAGGTCAAGATCAACGGCGTGCTCCACGAATACTCGACGATCGACGGCGTCCAGGAGGACGTCGTCGACATCCTGCTCAACCTCAAGGGGATCGTGCTGAAGCTGCACAATCGCGACGAGGTCGTCCTCAACCTCAAGAAGCAGGGTGAAAGCGTCGTCACGGCGGGCGACATCGAGGCCTCCCACGATGTCGAGATCATCAATCCCGACCACGTGATCGCCCACATCGCCCCGGGCGGCAAGCTCGACATGCAGATCAAGGTGGAGGGCGGGCGCGGGTACGTTCCCGCCACCACGCGTGCCCTGGCGAAGGAAGGCCGCACCATCGGCAACATCATGGTCGATGCCTCGTTCAGCCCGGTGAAGCGCGTGAGCTACGCGGTCGAATCCGCCCGCGTGGAACAACGCACCGACCTGGACAAGCTGATCGTCGACATCGAGACGAACGGCGTGGTCGAGCCCGAGGAAGCCATCCGCTACGCCGCCCGCATCCTGGTCGACCAGCTCTCGTTGTTCGCCGACCTCAAGGGCACGCCGGCGCCGATCGAGCAGCCGAAGGCCCCGCAGGTGGATCCGATCCTGCTGCGCCCGGTGGACGACCTCGAGCTGACGGTACGCTCGGCCAACTGCCTGAAAGCGGAAAACATCTATTACATCGGCGACCTGATCCAGCGCACCGAGACAGAGTTGCTGAAGACGCCGAACCTGGGACGCAAGTCGCTGAACGAAATCAAGGAAGTACTCGCTTCGCGCGGCCTCACGCTCGGGATGAAGCTGGAGAACTGGCCGCCGGTCGGGCTGGAGAAGGTTTAAGGGGACAGCAAATGCGCCACCATCTGGGACTCAGGAAACTCAACCGCACCAGCAGCCATCGCCTGGCGATGCTGCGGAACATGACCAACTCGCTGCTGCGCCACGAGGTGATCAAGACCACGCTGCCCAAGGCCAAGGAACTGCGCCGGGTTGCGGAGCCGATCATCACCCTGGGCAAGAAGCCGTCGCTTGCGAATCGCAGGCTTGCGTTCTCGCAACTGCGCGATCGCGACCTGGTCACCAAGCTCTTCGACGAACTCGGCCCGCGCTACGCCAAGCGCAACGGCGGCTACCTTCGCATCCTGAAGTTCGGCTTCCGCCAGGGGGACAACGCCCCGATGGCCCTGGTCGAATTGATGGACCGGCCGGAAGTCGCGGAGGAAGCCGCGCCGCCCGCAACGAAGTAACGCGGGAACGCCGCAAAAAAAGCCGGGCTTGCCCGGCTTTTTTCATTTGCGGGTCAGGCTGCGGCGGCGCGTGCCTTGCGAATCCCGAGGACCGGCCTGAGATAGGCGCCCGTATGGCTTTCGGGATGGCGCGCAATGTCCTCCGGCGTGCCTTCCGCGATGATCCGGCCCCCGCCATCCCCGCCTTCAGGGCCCAGGTCGAGGATCCAGTCGGCGGTCTTGATGACATCGAGGTTGTGCTCGATCACGACCACTGTGTTGCCGTGGTCGCGCAGGCGCTGGAGCACCTTCAGCAGCATCTCGATATCCTGGAAATGCAGGCCCGTCGTCGGCTCGTCGAGGATGTAGAGGGTGCGCCCGGTGTCGCGCTTGGAAAGCTCCAGCGCGAGCTTGACGCGCTGCGCCTCGCCGCCCGACAGCGTGGTTGCGCTCTGTCCCAACCGGATGTAACCGAGGCCGACATCCAGCAGGGTTTCGAGCTTGCGGGCGATGACCGGCACCGCGCTGAAGAATCCATGCGCCTGCTCCACCGTCATCTCCAGGATGTGGTGGATGTTCTTTCCCTTGTACTGGATCTCCAGGGTTTCCCGGTTGTAGCGGCGCCCGTGGCAGACATCGCAGGGCACGTAGATATCGGGGAGGAAATGCATTTCCACCTTGATGACGCCGTCGCCCTGGCAGGCTTCGCAGCGGCCGCCCTTGACGTTGAAGGAGAAGCGGCCCGCGTTGTAGCCCCGTTCCCGCGCGAGGGGCACGCCGGCGAACAGGTCCCGCACCGGTGCGAACAGGCCGGTGTAAGTCGCAGGGTTGGAGCGCGGCGTGCGGCCGATCGGGCTCTGGTCGACGTTTACCACCTTGTCGAAAAAATCCAGCCCCTGGAGTTCGTCGTAGGGCGCAGGCTCGGCCGTGCTGTCGTAGAGGTGCTGGGCGACGGCGTGGTAGAGCGTGTCGTTCACCAGGGTCGATTTGCCGGAGCCGGAAACGCCCGTGACGCACACGAACAACCCCACGGGCAGATTGAGCTCGACATTCTTCAGGTTATTGCCGCGCGCGCCGGTCAATCGAACGATCTGCGAAGGCTGCGGCTTGTTGCGCAACTGCGGCGTGCTGATCGACCGCCGGCCGGAAATGTACTGCCCGGTCAATGACGCGGGATTCGCCGAGATCTGCGCGGGCGTGCCTTCGGCGATGACCTGGCCGCCGTGCTCGCCGGCGCCGGGCCCCATGTCGACGACGTGGTCCGCGCTCAGGATGGCGTCCTGGTCATGTTCGACCACGATGACCGTGTTGCCGAGATCGCGCAGGGTCTTGAGGGTCGACAGCAGGCGGTCGTTGTCGCGCTGGTGCAGCCCGATCGACGGTTCGTCCAGCACGTACATGACGCCGGTGAGGCCCGAGCCGATCTGCGATGCGAGCCGGATGCGTTGCGCCTCGCCGCCCGAAAGGGTGTCGGCGGATCGGTCCAGCGCGAGGTAATCGAGGCCGACGTTGACCAGGAACTGCAGGCGATTGCCGATCTCCCGGACGATCTTGTCGGCGATGACGTGGCGTGCGCCGTCGAGCCGGAGGCCGCTGAAGAAGGCCAGCGCCTGGTTGAGCGGCATGCCGCTGATTTCGTAGATGGCCTTGCCGGCGACGAAAACATGGCGCGCCTCCCGCCGCAGCCGCGTGCCGTTGCAGTCGGGGCAGGGTTGGCTTGCGAGATACTTGGCCAGTTCTTCGCGCACCGCGACGGACTCGGTTTCGCGATAGCGCCGCTCGAGGTTCGGCAGGATGCCTTCGAACGTGTGCTCGCGCTGGTACTTGTTGCCGCGCTCGCCGACGTACAGGAAGCGCACCTTGTCCTTGCCGGAGCCCTGCAGCACGATCTGCTGGATTTCCTTCGGCAGCTGCTCGAACGGCGTCTCGACGTCGAATCCGTATTGCTGCGCGAGGCTGGTGAGCATCTGGAAATAGAACTGGTTGCGCCGGTCCCAGCCCTTGATCGCGCCCGCCGCCAGCGACAGGTGCGGAAATGCCACCACGCGGCGGGGGTCGAAGAAAGTGATCTGGCCGAGGCCGTCGCAACGGGGGCACGCGCCGATGGGGTTGTTGAACGAGAACAGCCTGGGCTCGAGCTCGGGCAGCGAGTAGCTGCAGATTGGGCACGCGAATCGAGCCGAAAAGAGGTGCTCCTTGCCGCCGTCCATCTCGACGGCGATCGCGCGTCCGTCGGCATGGCGCAATGCCGTTTCGAACGACTCCGCCAGCCGCTGCTTGACCTCGGGCCTGACCTTCAAGCGGTCCACGACGATCTCGATGGTGTGCTTCTTGGTCTTCGAGAGCTTGGGCGGCGAATCGATGTCGCAGACCTTGCCGTCGACGCGCAGGCGCACGAATCCCTGCGCGCGCAGGTCGTCGAACAGCTCGTGGTTCTCGCCTTTGCGCCCCACGATCAGGGGCGCCAATACCATCAGGCGGGTGTCTTCCGGCAACTGGAGGACGTGATCCACCATCTGCGAAACGCTTTGCGCGGAGAGGGCGAGGCCGTGGTCGGGGCAGTGCGGTTCGCCGACCCGCGCATACATCAGGCGCAGGTAGTCATGGATCTCGGTGACGGTGCCGACGGTGGAGCGCGGATTGTGGCTGGTGGCTTTCTGCTCGATCGCGATGGCCGGCGACAGGCCCTCGATCAGGTCGACATCCGGTTTCTCCATGAGCTGGAGGAACTGGCGCGCATATGCGGAGAGGGATTCGACGTAGCGCCGTTGACCCTCGGCATAAAGGGTGTCGAAAGCGAGGGAAGACTTGCCCGAGCCCGAGAGGCCGGTGACCACCACGAACTTGTTGCGCGGCAGATCGAGATTGACGTTCTTGAGATTGTGGGTGCGTGCGCCGCGGATGCGGAGAAATTCCATGCGCCGTGAAGAGTTCGCTGGGAGCCAGAATGGTCGACCTGCTAATATACGCCACTTCAGAAGCAATTCCCAAGCCGCGTTTACCCCCGCTTCATCCATGTCCCTCGCAGAGCGCATGACGCCCCAGGAGCTGCGCGCAAGTGTCGGTTTGGCCGGCATTTTCGGTTTGCGCATGCTGGGGATGTTCATCATCCTCCCGGTGTTCGCGCTGTACGCGCAACACCTTCCCGGCGGCCAGAGCCACACGATGGTCGGCATTGCGCTGGGCGCATATGGCCTGACGCAGGCCTGCCTGCAGATTCCGTTCGGCTGGCTGTCGGACCGCTGGGGCCGCAAGAAGACGATCTACTTCGGCCTCGCGATTTTTGCGGCGGGCAGCCTGGTCGCCGCCGCCGCCAACGACATCCACATGGTCATCCTTGGCCGCATCATCCAGGGCGCGGGTGCAATCTCCGCGGCGGTGATCGCGCTCACTGCGGACCTGACGCGCGACGAACAGCGCACCAAGGCGATGGCCATCATCGGCCTCACCATCGGCGCGACGTTCGCCTTGTCGATGGTGGCGGGTCCGCTGCTGAACCAGGCGATCGGCGTGCCGGGCATTTTCGCGCTCACGGGAATCCTGGCGCTGTCCGCGATCCTCGTCGTGAAGTTCGCGATCCCGGATCCCCCCGCGGCGGTGTCGCGATCAGCGGCCCCGCCATATCCGGTGCGCGCCATCCTCGCGGATGGCCAGCTGATGCGGCTCAATTTCGGGATCTTCGCCCTGCATGCCGTGCTGATGGCGTTGTTCGTCGTGGTCCCGCTCGGGCTGCAGGTGCACCTGCCGGCCGCGGATCATTGGCGGGTCTACCTGCCGGTGATGCTGGGATCGATCGCTCTCATGGTGCCGCCCATGCTGCTGATGGAGCGCGGCGGCGCGCAAAAGCCGGTCTTCCTGGCGGCGATCGTCGTCCTGCTGTGCGGCAGCCTGCTGCTGGCAGCATCGGGCAGCGGGCTGTACATGATCGTTGCCGGGCTCCTGGTGTTCTTCACGGCGTTCAACCTGCTGGAAGCGACGCTGCCGTCGCTGATATCGCGGCTCGCGCCGTCGGGTGCCAAGGGCACGGCGATCGGCGTGTACGGCACCGTGCAGTTCATCGGTACGTTTTGCGGGGCGGCGGGCGGAGGCTGGTTGTCGCAGCACTATGGCGCCGTCGCCGTCCTCGGATTCTGCGCATTGCTGGCGGCGCTGTGGCTGGCGCTGGCATCCGGCATGCGCGTTCCCGTCGCGCTCGACACGCGACGCTACCAGCTGCCCAAGATGGATGCCCAGGCGGCCACCGGGCTGGTGCGCAAGCTGGGCGGGCTGCCAGGCGTTCGCGAAGCCATCCTGTCCGCGGAAGGGGTGGCCTACCTCAGGGTGGACAGCCGGGGCTTCGACGAACAGAATGTCATCAAACTACTCGCTGGGGAGGGATAGGCAATGGCTTCGGTAAACAAGGTGATCCTGATCGGAAACCTGGGGCGCGACCCCGAGGTCCGGTACATGCCCAGCGGCGACGCCGTGGCCAACATCACCATCGCCACGACGGAAACGTGGAAGGACAAGGCCGGGGAGAAGCAAGAGCAGACCGAATGGCACCGCGTGGCGATGTTCGGCAAGACCGCGGAGGTGGCTGGCGAATACCTGAAGAAGGGTTCGCAGGTGTACATCGAAGGCAAGTTGCAGACGCGCAAGTGGACCGACAAGGAAGGGCAGGAACGCTACACCACGGAAATCCGCGCCGACCGCATGCAAATGCTGGGTTCGCGGTCCGGGGGTTCGGAACGCATGGCGCCTCCGGACGATGAGGCGCCGCGTGCGGCGGCTGCGCCCAAGAAAGCGGCCCCGCAAGGCAAGGGCGGGAATTTCGACGACCTCGAGGACGACATTCCGTTCTAAGGTCCCGCGCATTCGGCAAAAGCCGGCCTGTGTGCCGGCTTTTGTGCTTTTTCGGGGGCTTTTTTACCGCGATCCGGTTGCCGGGATCCCCATGTCGGCACCAAGCCCTTTGTAACCGACTTGCGTCTCTGCATTGGGGGAATCCGCGATCGCCCTGCCGGTCCAACGGGCGGAATCGCCGCCTGTGGAGAACATCCCCGTTTTCCGCGAAAATGACGGGTCTTCCGTTGCCATGCGCTCCCCATTTCGGGGCAGGGTGCATTTAGAGGAAACCGGCTCATGACTTTGCGTGACGTTACCCTGCAGGACAAATACGCGCTCCAGAGCGGGCGCATCTACATCACCGGCACCCAGGCCCTGGTGCGGCTGCCGATCATGCAGCAGGAGCGCGACAAGGCCGAAGGCTTCGATACGGCCTGTTATATCTCCGGTTACCGCGGCAGCCCCCTCGGCGGGTTCGACCAGCAGCTGTGGGCGGCGAAGCCCCACCTGCAGGCCCACAACATCGTGTTCCAGCCGGGCGTCAACGAAGACCTTGCCGCCACGGCATGCTGGGGCACCCAGCAGGCGCACCTGGACGGCGACAACAAATACGACGGCGTATTCGCCATCTGGTACGGCAAGGGGCCCGGCGTCGATCGCACGGGCGACGCCTTCCGCCACGGCAATCTCGCCGGCTCCGCCGCGAAGGGCGGCGTCATCTGCCTGATGGGCGACGACCACACCTGCGAATCCTCCACCACCGCGCACCAGAGCGAATTCGCCATGGTGGATGCGATGATGCCGATCCTCAATCCCGCCGGCGTCCAGGAATTGCTGGACTACGGCCTGTACGGCTGGGCGCTGTCGCGCTATTCCGGCTGCTGGGTGGGGCTCAAGTGCATGAAGGACACGATCGACGCGAGCGCCTCCGTGAACGTCAGCCCGGAGCGCGTGAGCATCATGGTGCCGACCGACTTCAAGATGCCCGAAGGCGGCCTCAACATCCGCTGGCCGGACGTGCCCCTGGAGCAGGAGGCGCGCCTGCATACCTGGAAGCTGGAGGCCGCAAAGGCCTTCGCCAGGGCAAACAAGTTCGACCAGGTGGTGGTGGATTCGCCCGCCGCGAAGGTCGGCATCGCGACCTGCGGCAAGTCGTACATGGATGTGCGGCAGGCCCTGCAATACCTGGGCATCGACGATGCGGAAGCCGCCCGCCTCGGCATCCGCGTTTACAAAGTCGGCATGACCTGGCCGCTGGAGCCGACCGGCGCCATCCAATTCGCGCAGGGCCTCGAGAAGATCATCGTCGTCGAGGAGAAGCGCGGCCTGATCGAGCCGCAGCTGAAGGACGTGCTCTACGGCATGGAAAAAGCGCCAGCCGTGGTGGGCAAGCGCGACGAGCTCGGCCGCATCCTGTTCCAGTCCAACGCCGCGCTCGATCCGAACGAGATCGCCGTGGCCATCGGCCGCCGCGTCCTCGAGCGAATCGACGACGCACAGTTGCTGGCGCGGGTCGAGCAGCAGGAACGCCTGCAGGCGCGCGTGCCGGAAAAGCCCGCGATGGACCGCACCCCGTATTTCTGCTCGGGCTGTCCGCACAACACCGGAACGCGCGTGCCCGAAGGTTCGCGCGCGCTCGCGGGCATCGGCTGCCACTTCATGGCGCAGTGGATGAACCGGAATACCGCGGGCTACACGCAGATGGGCGGCGAGGGCGCGAGCTGGGTGGGCGAGGCGCCGTTCGTGAAGACGCCGCACATGTTCCAGAACATCGGCGACGGCACGTATTACCACTCGGGATTGCTCGCCGTCCGCGCCGCCAAGGCATCCGGCGTCAATGTCACCTACAAGATCCTCTACAACGACGCGGTGGCGATGACCGGCGGCCAGCATGTGGACGGCCCGCTGACCGTTCCGCAGATCACCCTGCAGGTCTATGGCGAAGGCGCCGTGCGCATTGCCGTGGTGACGGACGAACCGGAGAAATACCCGGAAGGCACCGAGTGGGCGCCGGGCGTCACCATCCACCATCGCGACGACTACGAGCAGGTGCAGCGCGATTTTCGCGAGGTGCCGGGCCTGTCCGTGATCGTGTACGACCAGACCTGTGCGGCGGAGAAGCGCCGGCGGCGCAAGCGCAACCAGTATCCGGATCCGGCCAAGCGCGCTTTCATCAACGACCTCGTCTGCGAAGGTTGCGGCGACTGCGGCGTCAAGTCGAACTGCGTCTCCGTGCTGCCGCTCGAAACCGAATTCGGCCGCAAGCGCGCGATCGACCAGTCGTCGTGCAACAAGGACTATTCCTGCGTCAAGGGTTTCTGCCCGAGTTTCGTCACGGTGCACGGCGGCGGCGTGCGCAAGGGCAAGAGCTCCGCGCAGTCCGGACAAAACGTGGAGACGCTGTTCGCGGCGGTGCCCGAGCCCCGGCAGCCCGCGCTCGACGTGCCGTACGGGATCATGGTTACGGGCGTCGGCGGGACGGGCGTCGTCACCATCGGCGCAATCGTCGGCATGGCCGCGCACCTGGAAGGCAAGGGCTTCGGTGGCCTCGACATGGCGGGCCTGGCGCAAAAGGGCGGTTCGGTCTGGAGCCATCTGCAGATCGCCGCAAAGCCGGAGGACATCAAGACCGTCCGCCTGGGATCCGGCGGGGCGTCCCTGGTCCTCGGTTGCGACCTCGTGGTCTCCGCCAGCCAGAAGACCATGGATACGGCACGCGCAGGCACGCGCGCGGTGGTCAATACGCACCAGCAGATGACGGGGGATTTCACGCGCAACGCCAACGTGCAGTTTCCCGGGCAATCCCTGCAGCGCACCGTCAACAAGGGCGTCGGCGAGGGCAATGCCGAGTTCGTCGATGCCACCCGCATCGCCACGGCGCTGATCGGCGATTCGATCGCCACCAACATGTTCATGCTGGGCTTCGCGTTCCAGCGTGGATTCGTGCCGCTGTCGAGCGATGCCGTCAACAAGGCCATCGAGCTGAATGGCGCCTCGGTCAAGATGAACCAGGCCGCCTTCCTCTGGGGCCGCCGCGCGGCCGTGGACCTTGCTGCCGTCGAAAGGCTGATCGCTCCGAAGGGCGAAGTTGCCGCGCCGGCCCGACCCGCACAGACGCTGGATGAAATCGTCGCGCGTCGCGTGGAGTTCCTGACGGGTTACCAGAACGCCGCCTATGCGGAGCGGTACCGCCAGCTGGTGGAACGCGTGCGCCAGGCGGAAGGCGCAAAAGTCCGCGGGCAGCCCGCGCTTGCGGAAGCGGTCGCCCGTTACTATTTCAAGCTCCTGGCTTACAAGGACGAGTACGAGGTCGCACGCCTGTACGCCGATCCGGCTTTCATGGCAAAGATCCGCACCCAGTTCGACGGCGATTACAAGCTGCACTTCCACCTGGCGCCGCCGCTGCTCGCGAAGCGCGATCCGGCAACGGGGGAATTGCGCAAGTCCGAATACGGCGGCTGGGTATTCACCGCATTCCGGGTCCTGGCAAAGATGCGCGGCTTGCGCGGCACCGCGTTCGACCTCTTCGGCCGCACCGCCGAGCGGCGCATGGAACGGCAACTGATCGCGGACTACGAAGCGGCCATCGGCGAAATCCTGGGCGTGCTCTCGCCGGAGAATCACGAGCTGGCGGTGAAAATCGCGTCGATTCCCGAGGAGATCCGCGGCTACGGCCACGTCAAGGAAGCCAATTTCAGGAAAGCCAAGGCCAGGGAAGCGGAACTTCTTGCCGCCCTGCGCACGCCGGAAAAGGTGCGTTCGGCGGCCTGAGAAAAAGGCGGCCGCGGGCCGCCTTTTTCATCTTCCTGTAACAAGCCGGGGCTAAGCTCGCGTCGATGCGTACAAGAGCGAGTCCAGACTGAAGCCGAACGACTTCCTGCATGCGGATGCGGCCCTCCGCGCCGTGCTGATGGGGGACGGGCAGGCATTGGGGCCCGAAAGGGCCGGCCCGGAAAATGGCCCCCCGCAAAAGCCCCGGGTCCGCTCGATCTTCCTGTCCGACATCCATCTCGGCACGCGCGCCTGCCAGGCCGGACGCCTGCTCTCCTTCCTGCGGGAATACGATTCCGAGTATCTCTACCTCGTCGGCGACATCATCGACTTCTGGGCGATGAGCCGCGGCATCCACTGGTCGAGGCAACAGAACACCTTTGTGCAAAAGGTCCTCAAGCGCGCCCGCCACGGCTCCCGCGTCATCTTCGTGCCGGGCAACCACGATGAAGCGCTGCGGGAGTATGTCGGCACCTCCTTCGGCGACATCGAGCTCGTGCAGGAACACGTGCACGAGGCGGCCGACGGCAAGCGCTACGCGGTGCTGCATGGCGACGAGTTCGACCAGGTCACGCGCTACCACCGCTGGGTGGCCGTCCTCGGCGATGTCGCCTACAACCTGCTGGTCCGCATCAACACCTGGCTATCACTGGTGCGGCGCACGCTCGGAATTTCCGGGTACTGGTCGCTGGCGGGCTACGCAAAGCGCAAGGTCAAGGGCGCCGTCAGCTTCATTTACGATTTCGAGGATTCCGTGATGCGGGGCGTGCGCGAGCGCGGACTCGACGGGGTCGTCTGCGGCCACATCCACAGCGCCGCATTGCGCGAGATCGACGGCTTGACCTACATGAACTGCGGCGACTGGGTCGACAGCTGCACCGCGATCGTCGAGCACCACGACGGCAGGATGGAACTGGTCGACTGGATCAGCGAGCCCGCCGAGCCGGCCGACATCAACGCTTCGGACCTCGAGCGCGTCTAGGCCCGGCGCCGGTCACGCAAAGCCCGGCGTGATGACATCCAGCTGGTCGGTGACCAGCGCATCCACTTCCCACTGCAGCAGGTCGAGCGCGAGCTCGGAGTCGTTGACGGTATAGGCAAGCACGCCATAGCCCGCGTCGTGGATGGCTTTTACCTGCGCCGCATCGAGATGCCGGTGGCTGGCGTGAAGTGATACGCATTGCAGGCGCAACATCAGCGCGTGCCAATTGGCGGGGAT
>Ga0315912_10001872_pt1 | contig 24022 bp, 17 predicted proteins | sample VfabasoilMG_FD_204469 | JGI IMG/M metagenome (GOLD analysis project Ga0315912, IMG submission 204469) | Garden soil microbial communities collected in Santa Monica, California, United States - V. faba soil | ecosystem: Environmental > Terrestrial > Soil > Garden | place: USA: California... | reverse complement strand
GCGCCGCGCCGCCGGGTTTCAAACCGGCAAGCAAACCCTTCGACATCTTCATCAGTGTCAAGCGTGTCGAGTGGGACACGCTGCTCTTCTTCTATGGCGTCGTGCTTTGCGTTGGAGCGCTCAGCGCCTTCGGGTATCTTGCGCTGCTGTCGCAGTCTTCCTATGCATCGCTCGGGGACACCTGGACCAATGTTGCCGTGGGGGTGGCCTCGGCTCTCATCGACAACATTCCGATCATGTTTGCCGTTCTCACCATGAATCCCGACATGTCTCAGGGGCAGTGGTTGCTCGTGACGCTCACGGCCGGTGTCGGCGGCTCGCTCCTGTCAATCGGATCTGCGGCGGGCGTAGCGCTCATGGGTCAGGCGCGGGGCATCTACACGTTCTTTGCGCATCTGAGATGGACCTGGGCGATCGCGTTGGGATACGGGGCCTCGGTCTACGCGCACTTTCTCATCAATGCGAAGCAATTCTGACGGCACCTCACAACACGGAGGAGCGCGACCATGCCTGACCTGAATTCCGCCTTTCTGGGAGTTGAATTGCGCACCTGGGTCACGGGCGGCGCGATCGTGCTGCTGGTCGCGATCGCACACGTGGCCTTGCGGTGGTGGACTCGACGCCGGGCACGCAAGCAACAGGAGAAGCCTTTGGCGCCTGGCGAATCGGCCAAGGCGCGCTATTGGATCGCGCGCGGACTGAGTGATGCCGTACCACCTATTGCGTTTCTACTGTGGTTGCACGGCTTGTGTTTCGCTCTGACGACGCTGCTCGGGGACTTCTCGGATGCCATCTGGGTCGCACGTGGACTCTCGCTCCTAGGAGCTGTCAGAGGCGTGGGCACTCTGTTAGGTCTCGCCTGGCTGCTCGCGCGAATTGCGCGCACTCTCGAGGCCGTGTTGCGGTCGTTCTCCTCGCGTACCGAAGCGAACTGGGATGACGTTCTACTGCCGTTCGCTGGAAAGGCGTTGCGGCTCATCCTGCCCATGCTTGCGCTCATCCTGGGCACGCCGGCTCTTGCGGTCTCCGAAGGGGCGCGGCAGATCGCCCAGAACGCCGTGAGCCTGGCCCTCATCGGCACGATTGGCTTCATACTGGTGCAGTTCGTCAATGCGATGGCGCAACTCGTTCTGCAGCGGTATCGCATCGACGTCGCCGACAATCGCGAGGCGCGTGGCATCTACACACAAGTTACGGTGCTCAAGAAGATCGCCGTCGGCATCATCGCCCTGTTTGCAGTTGCATCGATGCTCATGGTGTTCCAGCCGGTGCGACAGCTGGGCACGGCCATGATCGCTTCAGCCGGCGTTGCCGGCATCGTCATCGGGTTTGCGGCGCAGAAGAGTCTCGGGACGTTGCTCGCGGGGTTCCAGATCGCCATGACGCAGCCCATCCGTATCGACGATGTGGTCATCGTCGAAGGGGAGTGGGGCAGGATCGAAGAGATCACGCTGACCTACGTGGTGGTGTGCATCTGGGACCTGCGCCGACTCGTGGTGCCCATCACCTATTTCATCGAGAAACCGTTTCAGAATTGGACGCGCACCTCGGCGGATATTCTGGGAACCGTCTTCCTGCAAGTGGATTACGGCGTGCCCGTGGAAGCTGTGCGCGAGGAGCTCACGCGAATCCTCAGGGCATCACCGAATTGGGATCACAAGGTGAACGTGTTGCAGGTCACCGACGCGAAGGAACACACGCTCGAGCTGCGCGCGCTCGCCAGCTCGAGCGACGCCAGCAAGTCGTGGGATCTGCGCTGCGAAGTCCGCGAAAAACTCGTGGCGTTCGTTCAGGAGAATTTTCCCGGAAGTCTGCCGCGGCTACGTACTACGTTCGAGCGGGCGCCTCGTCGCGAGTCCGCGGTCGCGGGATAGTTTATGAGCGCCAGAGCCGCCTTCATTCGGGACGAGCCGCTCGCGTTGTTTCTGGACGTTGATGGCACTCTGCTGGAGATCGCGGCGACGCCTGATCGCGTCCGTGTTCCGGCGTCGTTGCGCAATACATTGCAGATCAGTTTCGAACGCGAGCACGGTGCGTTGGCGCTGCTGAGCGGTCGATCGCTCGACGACCTGGACGAGTTATTTTCACCCTGTGTCTTTCCCGCTTCCGGCAAGCATGGGCTCGAAGTCAGGTTGCCCTCCGGCAAGGTGATCCGTCCGGAAATCGACCCTTCGGTGCTCGATCGCGCGCGACACTGGCTCGGTATTCTCCAGAAGGACAATCGCGGACTCTTGCTGGAGGACAAGGGGGTTGCGCTTGCGATGCACTATCGTCTCACCCCCAAGCTCGCTCCCGAAGTCGAAGTCGTGATGAACGAGATGGCGGTAGACCTCGGCGAAGCATTCATCGTGCGTCCGGGCAAGTGCGTGTATGAGCTCATGCCTCGCGGCTTCGACGAGCGTAGCGCAATTCAACTGCTCATGAAGGAACGTGAGTTCGCTGGGCGCACGCCGGTATTTGTCGGCGACGATCCGACCGACGAGGTTGGTTTTCAGGCCGTCAACGACATGGGCGGTCACTCCATCCGCGTCGGCAATCTCGAAGAAACGGCAGCCCAATACCGTTTCAGCAGCGTATCAACGGTGGTTGCGTGGCTAAGGGACCGCAATCTTAGTCGGTGATCCCGAACGGGATTGGTGAGCCATTCCTTCCGCCAGATCACGGATTCGGGCCCGAGCAAAGCCAACCGCGCGATGACCTCTTCCTGTGGTGAAGGTTTGAGCCATCGTCCATTTCGCCCAAGACCGAGTCCCCCAGTTCCTTGATGTCCGCTTTCGATTGAACCAACAGGGTGGGCCGAGTCATCTCTGAAGGAACTTTGGGATCAGGCGTTGATGCAACCTCGGTCCTTCGACTCGCCGCAACACAAATTGCTACCCGCCCGTCCGCCAATGCACCAGAACTCACAATTCAAAACTCAGACGAAGAGCAAGTCTCGTGACCTTGAACCGAGACGCTACGCGCGAAAGATTTTCGACGGGCGCGGCTTGTATTTATTGGTGACGCCACGCGGCGGCCGTTACTGGCGCTACAACTACCGATTCGAGGGGAAGCTCAAGACACTCGCCTTGGGCGTTCATCCTTATGTGTCGCTCGAAAAGGCGAGGGCAGGGCACCAGGTCGCGCGCACGCTCCTGGCAGACGGCGTTGATCCGTCCGCACGCAAGCGGGCGCTGGGCAGCCGGGTCTTTGCTCGCGTCGTTCAATTGAGCGAGCCTCACTGACTTTCGGCCGTTCGCAACCGATAGCCCAATCCTGCCTCGGTTACGATAAATCGTGGACGCTTTGGATCTGGTTCCAGTTTGTGGCGCAGATTGCGAATACACACTCGCAGAACGCGGGTATCCCCGACTTGCGAAGGCCCCCACACCTCGCGCATCAGCTGATCCTGATTCACGATCGAGCCGGCGCTCCGCGCGAGGTTTTCGAGGACGCGATACTCCAGCGGTGTCAAATGTACGGTCGGCGGGGCGCCGCGCAGCTCCCGCTTTGCGAGGTCTACCGTGATTTCACCGAGCGTGATCTGTGCCGTCGGGCCCGCACCGATTGCCATGCGTCGCAAAGCCGCGCGTACTCTTGCGAGCAGTTCGGGGGCGCCAAAAGGCTTGGTGACATAGTCGTCTGCTCCAGCATCAAGAGCCGCGATCTTGTCTGCCTCGTTGGTGCGCGCCGAAAGCACAATGATGGGCACCGGCGACCAACCTCTAACACTGCGTATGACTTCGAGTCCATCGCGGTCGGGCAGTCCAAGGTCCACAACCAGAAGGTCCGGTTTGTGGCTGCGCGCCTCGACCGCCGCTCGCTGGCCGGTATCGGCTTCAATCACCCGATAGTGCTCTGCCGACAAGAGCACACGCAGCACGTCGCGAATGCTTGGATCGTCCTCGACGATGAGAATCTGGTGCATCGCCTGCGTCATGCGTCGGCGGCCGTCGTTGGAAGCGTGAACTCAAAACGTGCGCCACCGGAGGCGCTTGCCCCGGCGGAAATATCACCGCCATGGGCGCGAAGAACTGCGCGGCAGATCGATAGTCCGAGGCCGACTCCCGCGACGCTGCCTTCCGCCGTGCCGCGCTGAAACTTGTCGAACAATCTTGCGGGATCACCACTCGGTAGCCCCGGGCCATTGTCTACGATCGTCACTCGCAGGAAATCGCCATCCGCAGTGGCAGTCACTTCGGCACGTGTTCCGGGAGGCGTGTACTTGGAGAGGTTCTCGATGAGATTCACGAACACCTGGACTATCAGGCTCGCATCGACGAACACCGCTGGTAGTTCGGGCGGCAATCGCACATCGAGCTCGTGATTTGCAATTCGCTCATCGCAGCGCTGCAGTGCAACCGAGACCAGATCGTCGATTGCCTCCCACTTGCGACGCAGCACGGGCTTGCCGGACTCAAATCGCATGAGGTCGAGAACATTGGAAATCAAATCCGACATCTCACGCGCCTTCACTTCAATCGATTGCGCCAGGCGCCGGCGCGTCTCCGCTTCGAGCGCTGCGCCGTGTTCCTGCAGCGTGCTCGCCGCACCCGCCATCACGGCCAGCGGCGTCCGCAAATCGTGCGAGATCGAGGCAAGCAGGGTGTTGCGCAGGTTTTCGCTTTGTGCCGAAACGCGCGCCGACTCCGCGTGCTCCGCGAGCCGTGCCCGCTCGAGCGCAAGTCCAATCTGCCCCGCAAATGTCTCGAGCAGATGGAGCTGCTCCGGTAGCAAGACGCGCCGCCGATTGCGCGGCAAAACTGCAAGCACGCCCAGATGCCGCTGATCATCACCCAGCGGGATGTAGAGCGCCGCTGCGGCAGGGAGCGTGTCGCTGCCGAGGCCGGCGCGACGGCCATGGTCGACCACCCATTGCGCTACGGCCAAATCGCCGCCGCGATAAAAGCCGGGGCCGGCGAGATCAGTCGGCGGCTGAAGCCTTCCCGCAGCGCCCGGCAACAATACGACGGCTTCGCATTCGAACACTTCGGCGACATGTTTTACGGCGATCGCAGCCATTTGCGACGCCTCGCGGGTCGCGGCGAGCTCACGGCTCATGGCATAGAGCAATGCCGTGCGCCGTTCGCGCGCGCCCGCCACGCGCGTCTGCTGCCTGACGTTGGCCATCAACGTCGCAATTCCGAGCCCGATGATCAACATCACGCCGAAGGTGACCACGTACTGCACGTCGGCCACGGCAAATGTAAATCGCGGTGGAACGAAGAAGAAGTCGAACGCCGCCACGTTGAGAACCGCCGCCAGAACCGAGGGACCACGGCCGAATCGCAGGCCCGCGGCGGCAACGCCCAGTAGATAGATCATGACGAGATTGGAGAGCTCGAAGCGCGGATACATGAGCGCCGCCAAGCCCGTGCAGAGGAGGGTGATGAAAAGGGCGGCGACATACCTCCGCCAGCGAAATGGCTGGGGCGCCCACTCGGGCCTTGGCGCTGCTTGTGCCGTCGCCGTTCGCTCACCTTCGGCTGCCGCTATCGTGATGACGTCGAAGCCACGCGCGCGCAGCGCAAGTTCTGTCGCGGTCGAAGGTCTGAACCACGAACGCCAGCCGCGACGCTTTGGCGCGCCGACCACGACGCGCGTGATCTGCCGCGTCTGAGCATATTCGAGCAGCGCTTCGGTTGCGGTCGGTCCATCCAGCGTCACGGTTTCAGCACCGAGCGTCTCCGCGAGGCGCAGCAGCGCGACGCGGCGGTCGCGCTCCCGCTCGGTCAACCGGCGCAACGCAGGCGTCTCGACATAGACGACGGTCCATTCCGCATCGAGTGCATCCGCCAGCCGCTTTCCGGCACGAATGGTTTGTTCGGACTGAGGATCGGGGCCTGTCGCCACCAGGATGCGGTCACGCGCCAGCCATCCCCGTGTGCCGCGATCGTCCGAGAGCGATTCACGCGCGGCGGCTTGCACTCGATCGGTGGTGCGGCGCAGTGCCAGTTCGCGCAAGGCAAGCAGGTTTGGCTTGCGAAAAAATCTTTCCGTCGCGGCGGCTGCGTCCTGTGGGACATAGATCTTGCCGGCATGAAGGCGCGCGAGGAGGTCATCCGGCGGCAGGTCGATGAGCTCCACATCGTCAGCTTTGTCGAACACGTGATCCGGCAGCGTCTCTCGCTGCCGGATCCCCGTGATCTGCGCGACCAGGTCGTTGAGACTCTCGAGGTGCTGGACATTGACCGTTGTCCAGACATCGATTCCAGCGGCGAGGATCTCTTCGATGTCTTGCCAGCGCTTGGGATGGCGCAGTTCGGGAACGGATCCGGTGGGGTTGGAGTGCGCGAGCTCATCCACGATCAGGATGGCGGGACGCCGCTTGATTGCAGCATCGAGATCAAATTCCTGTCGCACGATGCCGCGGTAGTTCACCGCAAGCGTCGGCAAGCGTTCGAGCCCCTCCATCAACCGCTCAGTCTCGACGCGGCCGTGAGGCTCGACGTAACCGATGACGATATCCGTGCCGGACGCGCGCTTGTTGCGCGCCGATTCGAGCATGGCGTAGGTCTTGCCAACGCCCGCAGTGGCGCCGAAAAAGATGCGCAAGCGGCCGCGGCCCGCGCGAGCCTCTTCGGCCTGGACGTGACTCAGAAGCTCATCGGGATCGGGCCGCTGTTCGGCCATGGTTTATTTCACCTGCGCACTTTGCGCATCGAGCGCCAGGTTCAATTCCAGCACATTAACGCGAGGCTCACCGAGCAAGCCGAAGGTCCGGCCTTCTGTCGCCGCATCGACGAGCTTTCGGACGGCCGCCTCATCGACGCCGCGCGTCCGGGCGACGCGGCTTACCTGGTATTCCGCCGCGGCCGGCGAAATGTGGGGATCGAGGCCACTGGCCGAGGCGGTGACGAGATCGACCGGCACCGGGCGCTGATTGCCGGGATCGGCAGCGCGCAGCGCCGCAATGCGCTCACGCACGGCGGCTTCGAGAATGGGATTCGTCGTCGCCTGATTCGAGCCGGTCGACGCCGCACCGTTGTTAGGCTGCGGGCCAGTGGTAGACGGCCGTGACCAGAAGTACTGAGGGCTCGTGAACGCTTGACCCAGAAGTCGCGATCCTATTGCCTGGCCATCGCGCTCGATGATGCTGCCGCCAGCTTGGTCGGCGAAGAACACTTTGGCGACGAGAGTGACGGCGCCGGGATACGCGAGTCCCGTGACAATGGAGAGCATCGCGAAGATCACGAGCGCAGGACGCAGTTCTTTGATCACAGAAGACTCCTCACGCAAGACCAAGTGCTACGAGCAGCAAGTCAATAAGTTTGATGCCGATAAAGGGCACGAGCACGCCGCCGAGTCCGTACAACAGCAGGTTGCGGCGCAGAAGAAGTGCAGCCGACGCCGCGCGCGTGCGTACACCGCGCAGCGCAAGCGGCACCAGGAAAAGTATGACGAGCGCATTGAAGATCACTGCCGAAAGGATTGCGCTCTGCGGACTTGCGAGCCGCATGAGGTTCAGCGTGTCGAGTGCGGGGTAGGTGGTGGCGAACGCCGCCGGAATGATCGCGAAATATTTCGCGACGTCGTTGGCGAAGGAGAAGGTCGTCAGCGCGCCGCGCGTGACCAGCATCTGTTTACCCACGTCTACGACTTCGATGAGTTTGGTCGGATTGGAATCGAGGTCGACCATGTTGCCGGCCTCTTTGGCGGCTTGTGTGCCGGTGTTCATCGCCACGGCAACGTCCGCCTGGGCGAGCGCCGGCGCGTCGTTGGTACCGTCGCCGCACATCGCGACCAGGTGTCCCTCCCGCTGATGCTTGCGGATCAGCTCGAGCTTGGCCTCCGGCGTCGCTTCAGCCAGATACTCATCGACGCCCGATTCGGCCGCTATGGCTGCGGCGGTCAGCTGGTTGTCGCCGGTGACCATGACCGTCTTGATTCCCATCTGGCGCAATTCCGCAAAACGTTCGCGAATCCCGCCCTTGACGATATCGCGCAGTTCGACGACGCCCAGCACCCGGCGGCCTTCGGCGACGACCAGCGGGGTGGAGCCGCGACGAGCCACGGTGTCCACGAGCTCACCCACACTAGCGGGCCAGGTGCCACCCTCCTGTTCGATGAAGCCGCGGATCGCGCCCGAGGCGCCTTTGCGGATGCGGCGCCCTTCGAAATCAACGCCGCTCATTCGGGTCTGCGCCGAGAACTTGTGGAAGGTGTGCGTAGTCGAGGCGAGATCGCGTCCGCGCAGCTGAAACTGCTGCTTAGCGAGCACGACGATGGAACGTCCCTCGGGTGTTTCGTCCGCGAGCGAGGCGAGTTGCGCCGCGTCGCCGAGTTCACGTGCCTCTACGCCAGCCACTGGAAAAAATGCGGAAGCGCTGCGATCGCCGAGCGTGATCGTGCCGGTCTTGTCGAGCAGAAGGACATCGACATCTCCGGCGGCTTCGACTGCGCGTCCCGACGTCGCGATCACGTTCGCGCGCACCATGCGATCCATGCCGGCGATTCCGATGGCCGAGAGCAGCCCGCCGATGGTCGTCGGAATGAGGCAGACCAGCAGCGCCACGAGTACGGTGATTGTTACCACGGAGCCGCTGCCCGCGCTCGTGACGGCGTATTGGGAGAACGGCAAGAGAGTCGCGGTCGCCAGCAGAAACACCAGCGTAAGCATCGCGAGCAGGATCGCGAGCGCAATTTCATTGGGCGTGCGACTGCGGGCGGCACCTTCGACCATCGCGATCATGCGATCGAGGAACCCTTCGCCTTCGCGTGCCGTGACGCGCACGAGAATCCAGTCGCTCAACACGCGGGTTCCGCCCGTGACCGACGAGAAATCACCGCCTGCCTCGCGCAACACCGGTGCGGACTCGCCGGTCACCGCACTTTCATTCACCGATGCGACGCCCTCGACGATCTCGCCGTCGGCAGGAATGATGTCGTTGGCTTCGACCAGCACAACATCGTCGCGCTTGAGTTTGCTCGATTCGATCGTCTTGTAAAGTTGCCGGTCGCGACCCGCAACGAGTTTCGCCATCACGTGTTGGCGCATTGAGCGCAATGCCGCCGCCTGCGCTTTGCCGCGCCCCTCGGCGATCGCCTCGGCAAAGTTGGCGAAAAGGACGGTCAACCACAGCCAGGCCGACACGCCAAACACGAATCCGGGCCCGCCAGAGTCCGGGGCGACTCCGGCTAGCGCCGCAAAACCGATCGACGTCGTGAGAATGCTCCCCACGAAGACCACGAACATCACCGGGTTGCGGATCTGAATGCGTGGATCCAGCTTGCGAAATGAGTCGCGCAGCGCGGCGCCAATGAGCGGAGTGGTTAGAAATGCCTTGCGTTCCACGGAGGCGGCAGTCGCATTCATGAATCAGCCTCTTCCAATCAATTGCAGATGCTCGACGACGGGGCCCAACGCCAGCGCTGGGAGAAACGTGAGCGCGCCGACCAGCAGGACGACTCCGATCAACATCACGATGAAAAGCGGTGTATGCGTCGGCAGAGTGCCAGCCGTCACCGCGGTGGCGCGTTTCGACGCCAGGCTTCCCGCAATTGCGAGCACCGGGATCATCAGCCAGTAACGCGAGATCCACATGGCCACGCCTAACATCGTGTTGTAGAACGGCGTATTGGCCGAAATGCTGGCGAACGCGCTGCCGTTGTTGTTGCCTGCCGAGGAGAATGCATAGAGGATTTCCGAGAAGCCGTGCGGTCCCGGGTTACCGACGCTGGAAATGCCGGCCGGCAACACACTCGCGACCGCAGTACCGATGAGCACCACAGCTGGAGGAATCAGCAGTACAACCGCGGCCATCTTGATCTCGAAGGCTTCGATCTTCTTGCCGAGATACTCCGGGGTGCGGCCTACCATGAGTCCGGCGATGAACACGGCGATGATGGCGAACATCAGCATTCCGTACAGGCCGCTGCCAACACCGCCGAAAATCACTTCGCCGAGTTGCATGAGCCATATCGGCACCGCGCCGCCGAGCGGCGTGAAGGAACCGTGCATCGAGTTCACGGATCCATTAGAAGCTGCAGTCGTCGCGCTCGCCCAGAGCGCGGAATTCGTGATGCCGAAACGCGTCTCCTTGCCCTCCATGTTTCCGCCCGCTTGGAGCGCCGTGGCCTCCTGATCGACGCCGAGCGCCTCGAGACGCGGGTTTCCACCTTGCTCAGCCGCGATGCTGCCGATGGTTAGCGGCAGGAAGATCACGAGCATCGCGATGAGCACCGCCCACCCCTGGCGCGTGTCGCCCACCATGCGACCGAAGGTGTAGCAGAGCGCCGCCGGGATCAGCAGAATCGCGAGCAGCTCGAGGAAGTTAGACAGAGGCGTCGGATTCTCGAATGGATGCGCGGAGTTGACATTGAAGAACCCGCCGCCGTTGGTGCCCAACTGTTTGATCGCGACCTGGCTGGCCGCCGGGCCGAGCGGAACGGTTTGCTGGGTGACCTTTCGCGCTTCGGTGACTGGCGCGCCAGCGGCATCGTGAACCACGTTGCCGTTGGCATCCTGAATCGGCGCTTCGATGATAACCGGCTCGGTCAACTCGACCGTGCGGTAGGCCGAGAAGCTTTGCACGACGCCCAGTGACAGGAGCGCAATCGCGAGCAGGAGTGACAGGGGCAGCAGGATGTAAAGCGTGCTGCGTGTGAAGTCCACCCAGAAATTGCCGATCTCAGCAACCTGGCGGCGAGCGAAACCCCGAATCAGTGCGATGAGCACGACAATACCCGACGCAGCAGAAAAGAAATTCTGCACGCCGAGAGCCAGCATCTGCGTGAGATAGCTCATCGTGGTTTCGCCGGCGTATCCCTGCCAGTTGGTATTGGTGGCAAAACTCACGGCCGTGTTGAAAGCGGAGTCTGGGCTCACTTCGCCGAAACCCTGCGGATTGAGCGGCAACAGGCCCTGCACCCGCTGCAACAGATAGACGACGAGAAACCCCAGGACGTTGACGAGCAGTACGCCGAGTGTGTAGCGCTTCCATCCTGTTTCCTGTGCGGCATCGACTCCGCCGGCCCGATAAATCAGCCTTTCGATGGGCTGCAATACTGGCGACAAAAACGTACGTCGGCCCTCGAACACCGCGGCCATGAATGCGCCCAACGGCTTGACGAGCAATAGAAGAACGCCGAGGTACACGGCCAGCTGCAATGCGCCTTGCGCGGTCATTGGAATTTCTCCGGGTACAGCAGGGCGATCACCAGGTAGACGCCGATGCCGAGCGACAATGTGAGACCGATCCAGTTCATGACGCTCATGACTTCGATCCCAGAGCAACGCACAACCGATAGAGCAGGTACGTACCGCCCAACAAGGCGGCGCTCAGCGCAAGAACGAACAATTCCACGAGTGCTCCGGTGGTCAACGAACGTGCGGGGAGCCTACCGCGCGATGCGTTAGTGCGGAGTTAGGAAATTGGCGATGCCGGATGTGCCGATCCGCCAGAGCAAAAAAACTCACAACTCATTAACACGCAGCAAAGTACGGTACGCCGCAACAGATCGGCACAGCGCGAAGCGCCACCGGGCATGTCACATGGCACGCCCCGAGCGTTCGTGCGCAAGGGTGAGCATGCTCGGCGTCTTCAATGTCTTCGGGTCACTCCTCGCCCTGTTCTCACTCTTCTATGTGCTGCCGCTCGTGTCGGCGCTGTGGTTTCGCGACGGGACCTTTGCGAGCTTCGCGACCGCAGCGTTGGGCACTCTGACTCTCGGACTGCTCATCAGGATGTTCACACGGCGGTATATCCGCGAGCTCAAGGCTCGCGACGGATACCTGTTGGTTGTGCTTGCCTGGACCGGCATGGCGCTTGCCGCGTCCATTCCTCTTCTTCTCCACGATCGCGAACTCTCGTTCACGAATGCATATTTTGAGGTGATGTCGGGGCTCACCACCACCGGAGCCACGGTGTTCGTGGGGCTGGACTCCTTACCGCCAACGATCAACCTCTGGCGTCATGCGCTGAACTGGTTTGGCGGCATGGGAATCATCGTGCTTGCGGTGGCAGTGCTCCCCATGCTCGGCGTCGGCGGTCGGCAGCTCTACCGTGCCGAGACGCCAGGTCCCATGAAGGACTCGAAACTCACGCCACGGATCACGCAGACCGCAAAGGTTCTCTGGTTGGTGTATGCCGGAATCACGCTCGCTTGCGTCATCTCCCTCGTGATCGCCGGCATGCCGCTCTTCGATGCCATTTGCCATGCCTTCGCGACGCTATCGCTCGGCGGTTTCTCGACGCATGACGCGAGCGTTGGTTTCTTCAATTCGCCTGCGATCGAGGCGGTGCTCATCGTTTTCATGATCATTTCCGCGCTCAACTTTGCGACTCACTTTCTCGCGGTGCGACGCTTGAGCTTCGAGGTGTATTCGGCAGATCCCGAGGCCCGCTGGGTCGTCGGGCTTGTTCTCACCAGTTGTGTGTTAGTGGCGTTGCACGTGTGGATGCAAGGCACCTACGACGACTATCTGACGGCCCTGCGTCACGTCACATTCAATCTCGTTTCGATTGCGACCGATTGCGGATTCACCAGCGTTGACTACAACAACTGGCCCGTGTTCGCTCCGTTCTGGATGCTGTTGCTGAGCTGCGTGACCGTGAGCAGTGGCTCCACGGGCGGAGGCATCAAGATGTTCCGCTCGCTGATCCTAATGAAACAGTCACAGCGCGAAATGCTCCTGCTCGTCCATCCAACGGCGGTCGTGCCGCTCAGAGTCGGGGGCCACCCGCTGCCGGATTCGATCTCCCAGTCGGTGCTCGCGTTCATATTCCTGTACTTCACGACCGTGGCCGCGCTCACATTCGCGCTCCTTATCTCGGGGCTCGATTTCGTGTCCGCCTTTTCGGCGATCATCGCGTGCATCAACAATATGGGTCCGGGTTTGAACGATGTCGGCCCGGCCGGGAACTACGCGGGACTGACAGACTTTCAGAAATGGGTATGCGCACTGGCCATGCTCGCGGGGCGCATCGAAATCTTCACGCTTCTCGTGTTGTTCACGGTGCAATTCTGGCGCAAGTAGTCGGAAGCCGCGGATCGCCACGGCATCTTTTCAAGTATCGGAAGGCCCTTGCCGCAGTTCATGGGGCTTTGCTGGAACGCAGCGCAGCGGTCAGACTCGCCAACTGCAGCTCGACACGCTTGATTTCGCGCACGATGCCGACTTTCTGCAACTCCATCCAGAACCACAGCTTGATCATTCCAAGCCAAAGGAAAGAAATGATGGTTCCGGCACCCCACAACAGCATGCTGCGTACATCAGTCTGTGTGGCGAACCGCCAGGCGCAGAATACGGCGACGGCAAAAGAAATCAGGCCGCCAAACCAGCCAAAGGCGTTCAGCCAACGCGTGCGACCTCGGAACGTGGCGGCGATGTCGCCATAGAGCGAGCCATCGGCCTCCATCCGCGCAAGGAACGCCTGATCTTCAGATGACAAGGCCTTCTGGATTCGTTCATCGATGCTCTCCATTTCATTCTCCTAGGCAATTTTTGAGTGATTCGCGCGCGTGATGCAGTCGCGATTTCACGGTCCCGGCGGGCACGGTCAGAACCGACGCGATGTCATCGATGCTCAAGTCTTCGCCGTAGAACAGATGCACGACATCGCGCTGTTCCTGACTCAGTTGCGAGATTGCCGTTGCGAGGTCCGATCGATCGTCCGGATCTGGGCGACCCTGTTCGCCAGAAGATGCAACTATCGCTTCATGCCCAACGGTTGCGATCAAGCGCCGTTGTCGTTGATTTAGGCGAATGCCATCGATGCATTTCCTGTGTGCAATGCTGTAGATCCATGCGGCAAATCGCGAAGCGTCGTCCAGCTTCTTCAATCCGCGAATAGCTGCGACCCAAGTTTCCTGGACGATGTCGCGGGAGACCTCTGGACGACCAAGTACGCGCGTGGCATAGCGCAAGAGCTTCGGAGTCCAGCGGCGCACCAGCCGGTCGAACGCCTCTCGCGATCCGCCTTGGACAAGCGTGATGAGATACCCATCCAGTGCCCGTTCTGCCTCGTCGTTCATCGACCGAAACGCCTCTCTTGGTATTAAAGTCGCTCGGAACAGGCTGCAGGTTCAAATGTGCCCGCTGCATCGGCAGGAGACCCCGAAGCGTACCGGAGGCGAGGTTGGAACCCTTGATGAGGGTGTGGTTAATCGAGTAGCCGCCGCTCAGCTCTCGTGCTAAAAAAGATGTCATCTAGGCGGTCGAATTGACGTTTTTTTGCGAGGTATTTCCTGAGGTATGGATATTCGGGAATATTCGGAGAGGGCTGAAAAACAAGCACCTTTGAAGCTGGTATGAATCCCTCTCTCCCGCCAGTTTTTCAGAATTGGCCAATGCAATTTTCACACTTGTCCGCGGACAAGTCAGCGTTTGGTTTCGCGTGAATTTCGGCCAATACCCCAACCCACAAGTCTGGATGTGGGGGCACGAGCGGCAACCTCTAACTACGACGATCAGCAAATTGAAGGGCAGAGTCACGGGCATCTGCCACGGTCAATGGGGAATAGACATTTCTTGCAGCGGGAAGTGTCATGGAATGCACCTGTTCCATTTGCGCTAGAGCGCCCCGGCGTGCATCCTGAGGCGCTGAATGGCAATGCTTATCGGGGAGCGTGTGGCCACCGAATCGAGCGCTTCGGCTGAAGGGCAAGCTGCGCCGGAACAAGCCGCACCGGAACACCCCGAGGCGCTCTCAGTGCCCGCGCCTTCGATGAGCGTGTGGGCGCAAATCAACGAACACAAAGTTGCACAGTGGACGCTCGCCTATGGGGCGGCGGCCTATACCTTGCTGCACGGCACAGAGATGGTGAGCAACGCCTTCCAATGGCCGCATCTGATCGTACGAATCCTGACCCTGCTTCTGTTTCTCGGCGTGCCGATCGTCGCCACGCTCGCCTGGTTCCACGGCCATCGGGCACAACGGCGGGTAGGCGGCGTGGAATTGACGATCATCACCGTGTTACTCGTAATTTCTGGCGCCGCGCTTTGGTACCTTGCGCGCCCGTCCGAAGGTCACGCAGAACCGAAAGCTGGCGCGACAACAACGATGGCGACCGCCGATTCGCCGCCTGCGACAAAGCTTCCGGACAACCCTACCGTCGCGGCAGCACCAAAAACCATTGCGATCTTGCCGTTCGCCGATTTGAGCCCCACGCACGACATGGAGTACTTCACCGACGGTATCGCGGAAGAGCTGATGAACAGCCTCGCCAGGGTCAGCTCGCTACGCGTGATCGGCCGCAGATCCGCGTTTGCGTTCAAAGGCACGAACGATGACGCGCGCACCATTGGTGCGATGCTCAAAGTCGACAGCATTCTCGAAGGCAGCGTGCGGAAAGCAGGCGAACGGATCCGCATCTCTGCGCGGCTGGTGCGAACCCAGGATGGCTTCAGTCTCTGGTCGGAGAACTACGATCGCAAGCTCAACGACGTGCTCGATATCCAGAGCTCAATCGCCGGCGAGGTGGCCGCGGCGCTGTCTCCTGTGATCAACCCGGCGGGTCCGCACGCATCGCCGGCTGGTGAGCCCCCGACGAAGAGTCCAGAAGCCTATAACGCATACCTGCGCGGCATCTATCAGTCTCAGCGCCTCACCGATTCCAGCTATCTACGCGCGCGCGACGAATTTCGTAAAGCGCTGGAGCTCGACCCGCAATTTGCGCTTGCGCACGCCCGCCTGGCAGAGGCCTATGAGAGGCTCGCGCGCGCCGCCATCGGGAATGTCGCGGAAAACCGCAAGCTCGCCGCGTCCTCGCTCAAACAGGCAGTCAAACTCGATCCAAGTATCGCCGATCTGTGGTGGGTTCGGTTTTGGCTCGAAAGCGAAGTAAGCACGTCAATACCGGCGCTCGCCAAGACTCTCGAACGCGCGCTGACGGCCAGTCCCGACAACGGTACCGTGATACTGCTGCTCGCCGAGCAGTACCTGTATCTCGGACGACGCGACGAAGCGCTGGATCTCTACGAACGCGCCCGCAGGGTCGATCCATTGTGGGTTCCCGCCATCTACGAGGTCGCAAAAGCTAACTACCTGTACAGGGGTGATCGTCAACGCGTGCTCGCCTTGCTCGACGAGATGGAGAGTATCGCACCCGAGAACCCGCTCGCGGCGGACCTTCGTGCCCTTATGGCGTTCAGCGAGGGACGCGCACTCGACTGGGACTATTGGAAGGCGAAGGCGATTGAATTGGACCCTCGCGATCAACCGCTGCATGGCTATCTATCGCTCGACTATGGACATTTCGGCATGATGGACGCGGCCATGTACCACGCGCGGTTGTGCCGCGACCTGAATCCGCAAAGCGCCGCGAGTGACTACAACATTGCGCATATTCGGCTGTTCTCCGGGAATGCGGATGCCGCGCGGCCGGTGGTGCAACGGGCCGTGGCGGAGCATCCCGAAGATTTCCTGGCGCAATACGCGCGAGCGGAATTGCAATATTTCACTGGTGATTGCGGTGGCGCCATCCATTCGTTCGAGCTGGCAAAACCCGGCTACAAGCAGCCCGCGGGGTCGTACTCCCTGATGTTCAATCGCGAACAGGCCGTGATCCTGGTCTGGTGCCTTCGCAAACAGGGTGATTTCACGCGCGCCCAGGACTTTGCCCGCGCGTTCGACCAGCAGATGGCACCCCCGATTACCGCAGGAGTGATGGATGGCGTTCAGGCGCGCATGGCTGCCGCCAGCGGCGATCGGCCCGCACTCACGCAGCACCTCGAAGCCCTGGTCAAGACGAATTCCATGGCGTTTGCCTTCGCACGCCACGAGCCGATGATTCAGCCCTATCTGCAAGATCCGCAGGTGAAGGCCATGCTCGACACGCTGGATGCGCGCCGCGCCGAGTGGCGCAGGCTGTTGCCAAAGTCCTCGATGCGCGTGCCCATTCCCGACATCAATGAGCCTTGACCCTCGAGGATGGTCTGCGCCAGCGGAGTTTCGACCTGCTGCTGAAGCGCATGTCGATGCGCAGCTGTCAACGCCGCTTCACGGTCACGGTCGAAGCAGCGCAGCGAGGGCACCTTGCGCCTCCACTTTCGCCAAAATCTGATGGCATGAAAATTCAAGCAGTCGCTTCAGCGATTGCAAATCAATACGTTACGCTTGGACCTTGATTCCTCTCTCTCCGCCAGCATTCATCGCAAGAGCCTCGACGAAGTACATCGCTATCGGCCTGCCTCTCTGTCGCCAATATTCCTTTTATAGAGCAGCTCAAGATCTCATTCAGGTAACGCGAAGGCCACGACGTAGTCGCCCGGCCGCCCCGTCGCTACGCTGCCGCCTGCACTGATCACCACAAATTGGCGGCCATGCGGAGATTCGTAAGTCATCGGCGTCGTTTCCGCAATCACCGGCAGTCGTCCTTTCCATAGTTCCCGACCTGTGCGTACATCGAGCGCGCGCAGATAGGCATCCTGTGTGCCCGCCATGAAGATCAGGCCAGAGGATGTCGTCACCGGGCCGCCCCGAGTCGGCATGCCGATCGGGATTGGAAGACGCGTGACGATGCCGAGAGGTCCAGTGTCTCTGACGGTGCCGAGCGGCACGGACCAGACGACCTTTCTCGTGGCCAAATCGATCGCAGTGATCGTTCCGAAGGGCGGCGCCTGGCAAGGAATGCCAAGAGGAGACATGAAGATTCGCTGCTCGACACCCCAGGGCGTGCCGAGCTGCGCCGCGCCACCGCCTTCGGAAGTTCCAGCGCCATGCGCGGCATCGTACTCGGCACGCGGAACCAGTCGATTCACGACGCCCAGGCGGATGTCGTTGACGATGAGGTAGCCGAGGTTCTCGGCGACCGAGACGGAACCCCAATTCATGCCGCCCATCCAGCCCGGATATTGAATCGTCGGCTTCTCGCTTGGCGGCGTAAATCCTCCGTCATAGCGCGCGCGGCGAAAGTCGATTCGGCAAGCGAGTTGGTCGAGCAGCGTCAGGCCCCACATCCGTTCCTCGCTCAAACGCTCGGTACCCAGTGCTGGCATCCCGATGGAAAAAGGCTGCGTGAGTGATGTACGTTCGTCGGGAACTCCGCCTTGCGGCACTGGCCGCTCTTCGACCGCCGCAATGGGTTTGCCGTCGCGTCGATCGAGCAGGAAGATCTGTCCCTGCTTGGTGGTTTGAATCAGCGCAGGAATGGTGCCGCCTCGGCCGTCCGGCACATCGTAGAGTGCCGGCTGCGAGGGCACGTCGTAGTCCCAGACGTCATGGTGGGTCGTCTGAAAGCGCCACCGTTCTCTGCCGGTGTCGATATCCAGTGCCACGATAGACGATGAGTACTGCTCATCCGCCGGCGTGCGGTGTCCACCCCAGAAGTCAGGCGTCGAATTTCCAGTAGGTAGATAGATCAGTCCCAGCGCGTCGTCGAACGACGGGGTGGACCAGACGTTTGGCGTGCCGCGCGAATAGCTGGTGCCCTCGGGCGGTAGACGGGAAATCCCAGGGTTACCGAGATCCCAGGCCCAAACCAGCGCTCCCGTGCGAACGTGGAAGGCGCGGACGACACCGGATGGCTCGCCGACCTCCGCGTTATCCCAGACCAAACCTCCGACCACGACCAGGTTGCGAACGACGGTGGGCGCCGCGGTCGGAAAGTAAAAACCCGGCTTGATCTCGCCCATGCCCATGCGCAGGTTGACGACGCCGTGGTCGCCAAAATCCTCACAGGGTTTTCCCGTGTTCGCATCGACAGCAACCATCCGCGCATCGACTGTCGTGGAAATGACGCGGCGAGTACACGCTTCCATTGAACTCGAAGAAGCTGAGTCGGCTGCCGTCGCCGGGGAAGCGTCGTGGAAGCCGACGCCCCGGCAACGCGGACGCCGGTTGCCGCTCGCTTGCGCGTCAAAGCGCCAGCGCTCCTTACCCGTGTCGGCATCCAGCGCGAAAATCATGTTGGTTTGAGTGCAGCCATAGAGCAGCCCATTCACATACAGCGGCGTTACCACGAATCCCTCGGGGCCCTTCGGGATCTCGCCCGTGCGGTAGGTCCACACGAGCTTCATTCGTGCGACGTTCTCGGGTGTGATGGTCTTCAGAGGCGCGAAGCGCGTGCCGGACGGCGTGCGCCCGTAGTTGGGCCAGCCAGTGCCCTCGATCGCGCCTACTGCAATGCCCGGCACCGGCGCCGGTGTGGAATCGGCCGTCACGAGCGGCCGGGGCTGGAAGGCGGAATAGAGTGTGACAAGCAAGGCGAGGAAGATGGTTGTCGCCAACACATTGGCAGACATCCGCCGGGCCGATCGCTCGCGGTAACGAAAGGCGGGGATCAGGAACAGAACAGGAAGCGCCAGCACGGAAAGGAGAACGAGGCGCGATACCAGCGGCCAGAACGCAAACCCAACTTCCCATAGCGACCAGGCAACGGTGGCGGCGAGGACCATTAGATAGATCGCCGCGCCCACCGGGCGTCGCAACGCGATGAGAACTGCGGCCACAACGAGGCCAAGGCCAGCGGGCGCGAAATACCAGGACCCACCGAGACTGATGAGGTATGCGCCCCTTATCAGCATGAACAGGCCAATGAGGAGAATTGTGATGCCAACGGCGATGAGGGCGATTCCTCCAGCGCCGAGCGCGTTCGCGTGCGGACGTCGGGTGACGACGGAAGCCAACCTGTCGTTCGGCGCGCTCATAAGGTGATGGTATAGAAAAGCTGCGTGAGTCGCGGAGCCAATATTTTCAAGTGCATAGCCAATGAGCTTGCTTCCTCTCTCACTCTCTCTCCGCCAATTCATGCCTCGCCGCTGTGGCGATGTTGGCACTTCTTCCCGATCACCGCACCGGGAAGTTTCGCGGTTAATTAGATCGATTCCTCGACAAGTTCGACGGCGAGCCGCCGTGCGGGAGGGACGTTTCAATTTGATCGCCTGCACCGTAGAGCTCCGAGGTGTGTAGGAGCCGAAGGTCTGGATCAGCCACTTCGGTCATGAGACATCTCAGCATCGGCACGGCTGAGAACTCGTCTGCGGTCAGTTCGAATGCATGACGCGGACGATCGTACGGTACCAACAACGTCTAACTACAGTCACTTAACTGCGGGCTCAAGTGCCGGCACGACTAAAACGGGTGTCAGGTCGGTCTGGAGAAAAGCGATCGAACCCGGATCGAAGATCCGACTTCGCATCGTGAAGTTCATCGATGCGATTCCCAAGTCTGCGTCGGGAAAGATCCTGCGCGGGGTGCTCGCGCAGCGGCCGAGTTAGATAGGGTTCATTTTCTCTTGGGTGAGCAACGCCTGCGGCCCCGGTCTCGGTATTCCGCCTGGCTTGCAATGCACAAGAACTAACAGGTCAACGCTCCCAGTAGGACCAATGGCCACTGGTCTCGACAAACCTGCCGAGACGAGAATCCGGCCGCACTTCGATTGCGATTCAGGCACATCGAAATACCGCACGAATCCACAGAACGAGTTCGGCACAGGCGGAATCGCAAAAGATGGACAGGCAACCGCCCGGCGACAGCGCCGCAACAGGCCCTTTGGCCGCCACTTCGGCTGCCAGTTACGCGCAATACGTTGCGACTGACGCGGTGGAGCTGTGTCAGCAAACGGGCGAATGGAACTTCGAGGTGTCCCAGCTCACGAAAGGCCCGCTCCATGTAGAGAGCAACCTGTTTGTGCTGGACGGAGTGAGCCTCCTGCACATTTCGATGAACCAGACGGTGCTGCAGCGGGGTTACGGGCCGCCTAACATGGTTGCAGTATTCATTCCGCAGGAAGGATCTGCTCCGGCCTTCGCCTATGGGCAACGGCTTGAGAGTGGTCAATGTGTAACTCTCGTGGGATCAGAACTCGAAGGGGTCACACACGCGAGATACATCGAATCCGATCTCGCTTTCGACATGGACGCATGCCGTAGTCAGATCGAAGCGCTGAACGGTGGTTCGATGGGTGTGAAGTTCGGTACGACAATAGCGGCGCCGGGTCCGGAATGGATTGCCGACATGACGGGCCGGGTCAAATGGCTGCTGGCGGCGGCCAGGAGTCACGGGTCTGGCTTGGGCAATCCGCAACTGCGTACCAGCCTGGCAGATCACCTGTTGGCTGCGATGGTCCGGTGCGACCCGTCACCGGCGGATATCGATTCCACGACGCGCAAGACGACCGCCGGGAGACGCGTCGCCGTGCGTATTGCGCGCGAATACATCCACGCGCGACTGTCGGAGCCCTTGCCACTGTCGGAGCTGTGTCGCCACGCGGGATTGAAAGTCAGGACCCTGGAAATCGGGTTTCGGGAGGTCACCGGTCTGACTCCCGTCGCCTACATCCGCTCGTTGCGACTGAACGCCGTACGGCGGGCACTGCACGATGCATCTGCCAGGCAACGTTCGATTTCGGAACTTGCCCTCGACAACGGTTTCTGGCACCTGAGCCAGTTTGCAATGGATTATCGCAAGCTGTTTGGCGAGACGCCGATTAACACCAGGCGCCGCAGCCTGGCGACTGAATTGCGGCAAACTGCCATTGCGCATTGACTGGTAGCTGCCACGCGATATTTCTTGATAGCAGACACGTAACGCCCGGCATTCACTGCTGGCGTGCAGACCAATGATCTGGAAATCGAGGACGTGTCGGCTTTCTTCCACGGATGGCCGCTGGAAGCAATCCAGCTTGGACCGGCCTCCGAGCGAACGCTGGTGTCCTGCAATGCCTTTCGATCGCACCGGATCCTGCGGCTGGAAGCGGGCAGCGGGTTGGCCATCCACGGCTCGGTGCACAAGAAGTGCTCATGCATGTTGCTGTCGGCATCTCCGGATCCGGCGCCTCGTTTTGCCGGCAAGCCCCTGCGAGTAACCGACCTGGTGCTGGCGGGCGCGGGTGCGCGCATGACGCTGTTCGTGCCGGTCGCTGCCATCGTGTTCATCCTGGTCATCCCCTCGAGCGCGATCATTTCACCTCATGCCCTGAGTATCTGCGCCGATGGTGATGCGCACGGCGTGATTCAGTACATCAAGCAAAACCACCGCGCCAGCGACGCGCCACTGGCTAGCCACCTGCGGCAGGTAGTAGCGACTGCGCGCGCGATGCCAGTCGTGAACACACGTCTGGCAGCGGTGATGTCGGCCTGCAGGCTCATTGAGCGGCACTTCCCCGCGGTTCTGACACTCAATGAGCTGTCGCGGGATTCTGGTGTCGGCGCGCGGACGCTCGAGTACGGATTCCGGGAGATATACGGCACAACTCCCTTGAACTTCGCGCGCAGTCTTCGCCTGACGCGCAGTCGCATGGCACTGCTGGGCGCGACGAGTTACACGCCTATCAACGAGATTGCGAGTGCGCTTGGTTTCAAGCACATGGGCCAGTACTCACGGGACTACAGGCGCTGGTTCGCCGAAACCCCATCCGCGACGCTGGCGCGTGCACAGAAGTCAAACAAGAAAATAGCCAGAGGATGAACATTAAGAATTATTAATGGCGCCGTGCAACGCGGCAGCAAACTACTTCGTGCGCCGCCACCGCCCGCCGTGGACTGCGCAAGACATCCACGTGAATGAGAAATCTTGATATTCAAGGCAACGCCAGAGGTGGAGGCTGCGTTCAGCCGGCGTCATTCCACCGTGGACCTGACCCCTGCGCACAACTGACGAGGACGGCATCGCCATGAACAATATTCGAAGCACACCGAAGGTTTCGATTGCATGCGCCCTGGGCGTCGTTGCCCTGGCGCATCTTGATGCACGGGCAGCCGGGGACACATCCGGGTGGGAATTTGCAGCAACGATCTATGGGTGGCTGCCGGACATCGGCGGAAGCACAGAGTTTCGAACCGGCGCCGGCGGCGACATCGATGTCGACATCGGCACGATCCTCGATCACCTCAAGATGACGTTCCAGGGCTCGTTCGAATTTCGCAAGGAGCGCTGGGGTGCATTCACCGACCTCGTTTACCTGGACGTCGGCGATTCCAAGACAACCACGCGCAACCTGTCCATTGGCGGAGTGCCAATTCCAGCCACCGTGACAGCCGCTGCGGACTTCGACCTCAAGTCCACGATTGTGACATTTGCCGCAACTTATCGCGTTGCGGACACTGACGTGGCGACATTCGATTTGCTCGCCGGCGCGCGCCTCGCCGACATGAAGCAGCAGTTCAGCTGGAGCTTCACGGGAGACTTCGGCGCAACTCCGCCGCCGCCGCTCACGGGAAGCTCCAGTGAATCCGTCGAACAATGGGACGGAATCGTCGGCGGCCGGGGGCGAATCATGCTCGGCTCCAGCCATAAGTGGGCGATGCCTTACCACTTCGATATCGGAGCCGGCGACTCCGACCTCACCTGGCAGGCCGAGCTCGGCGTCACGTACTCGTTTGGCTGGGGAGATATTGGTGCGGTCTGGCGCTATCTCGACTACGACCTCAATTCTGACGGACCCATCCGGGATCTCAATTTCAACGGGCCGGCTGTGGGACTGGCGATCCGATGGTGATATCGGCAAGGGCGCGATGGGTCGTGCCAGTGGGCTGCGGCATTGTTGCGCTTGCGTCCCAACTGGCCGCGGCGGACGAGGGCGGGGTGAGTTTCTGGCTGCCCGGCCAATACGGGAGTCTCGCATCCGTGCCCGGCACTCCAGGTTGGTCGCTCGGCAGCGTCTACTACCACGCGGCCACGGATGCCGGAGGCGAGCGACTGTTTCCCCGCGGCGGCCGCATCACCGCGGGACTGGATGTCACCGCGGATCTGCTGATCCTGGCGCCTGGCTACGTATTCAATGACCCGGTGCTCGGCGGACAGGCTTCTGTGGGCATGACGACACTGGTTGGGCACGTGAAAGTGGGTGTCGACGCCACCGTTACCGGTCCGGGCGGTGGCACGGTTACCGGTGAGGAGAGCGATTCCCTCAGCGGCCTGGGCGATCTCTATCCAGTGGCGTCACTCAAGTGGACTCGCGACGTGCACAACTTCTTGGCGTACACCATGGCGGGAGTTCCCGTGGGTGCCTACGACGCGGAGCAGCTCGCGAACATCGGCACTAACCACTGGTCGCTGGATGCGGGCGGCGGTTACACGTACCTGGATTCGAAGAAGGGCCGCGAGTTCTCCGCGACGCTGGGCTTCACCTACAGCTTCGAGAATCCCGATACCGACTA
>Ga0315912_10001870_pt1 | contig 24037 bp, 37 predicted proteins | sample VfabasoilMG_FD_204469 | JGI IMG/M metagenome (GOLD analysis project Ga0315912, IMG submission 204469) | Garden soil microbial communities collected in Santa Monica, California, United States - V. faba soil | ecosystem: Environmental > Terrestrial > Soil > Garden | place: USA: California... | reverse complement strand
GGGGACAACATCAAGATGGTGGTGACGCTGATTTCGCCGATTGCGATGGAGGAAGGGCTGCGGTTTGCCATTCGCGAGGGCGGCAAGACGGTCGGCGCCGGCGTCGTCGCCAAGGTCATCGAGTAAACCAAATGGCCGCGCAGCAAATCATACGCATCCGTCTCAAGGCGTTCGATCATCGCCTGATCGACCAGTCGACGCGCGAGATCGTCGAGACCGCGCGTCGCACGGGTGCAACGGTCAAGGGACCGATCCCGCTGCCGACCAAGAAGGAACGGTTCACGGTTCTGACCTCGCCGCACGCCGACAAGGACGCGCGCGACCAGTACGAGATCCGCACGCACAAGCGGTTGCTGGACATCGTCAACCCGACCGAGAAGACGGTCGATGCCCTGATGAAGCTGGATCTCGCGGCCGGCGTCGACGTGCAGATCAAACTGAACTGAGCGCACCATGGCACTTGGAATCGTAGGCAGGAAGCGCGGCATGACCCGGGTGTTCACCGAGGACGGCACGCACATCCCGGTCACCGTTATCGAGGCGCAGCCGAACCGCGTCACGCGGCTGGCGACGCCCGAGAAGGACGGCTATCTCGCCGTGCAGGTTGCCTGGGGCAGCAAGCGCCGCAGCCTGATCAACAAGCCGGCCGCCGGCGAGCTCAAGAAAGCCGAAGTCGAAGCCGCGGAGGGACTCGTGGAGTTCCGCCTCGAGGCCGACGAGGCCAAGGACCTGGCGCCGGGCGCGCAGATCAAGGTGGACCGCTTCAAGGTGGGACAAATCGTGGACGTGGCCGGCACCACCATGGGCAAGGGTTTCGCGGGCGTCATCAAGCGCCACCACTTTGCCGGCGGCAACGAGACGCACGGTGCCTCGCTGTCACATCGCATTCCCGGGTCGACCGGCCAGCGCCAGTCGCCCGGCAAGGTATTCAAGGGCAAGCGCATGCCCGGCCATCTCGGCCATGACCGGCGGACGACGCAGAACCTGGAAGTCGTGCGCGTGGATGCCGAGCGCAACCTGCTCCTCATCAAGGGAGCGGTGCCCGGTCCCCGCGGCGGCCGCGTGGTCGTCCGGCCGGCCGTGAAAGTGCGCAGGAAGAAGGCCTGAGGAACGGATCCATGGAACTCGTACTGCACCAGGCTGGCAAGAAGAAATCGGGGAAACTCAAGGTTTCCGAGTCGGTGTTCGGCCAGGCCTACAACGAGCCGCTCGTGCACCAGGTGCTGGTCGCGTACATGGCCGGCGGCCGCGCGGGCACCAAGGCGCAGAAGACCGAGGCCGACGTGCGCGGCGGCGGCAAAAAGCCGTGGAAGCAGAAGGGCACGGGCCGCGCCCGCGCCGGTTCCATTCGCAGCCCGCTGTGGCGCGGCGGCGGCGTCATTCACGCGGCGACGCCGCGCGATTTCAGCAAGAAGGTGAACCGCAAGATGTACCGCGGCGCGATGCGCAGCATTCTCTCCGAGCTCAACCGCCTCGAGCGGCTGATCTGCGTGGATGAATTCGCCCTGAGCGAACCGAAGACGAAGACGGCGAAGGCGCTGCTGGCCGGGTTCGGCGTCGAGAAGGTGCTGGTGATCACCGACGAGGTGACCCGGAACGCAATGCTGGCGATGCGGAACATTCCGGACGTCGACATGATCGCGGCCAAGGACATCAACCCCCAGGACTTGGTGGGATTCGAGCACGTGATCATGACGAAGGCGGCCGTCGAAAAGGTGGAGGCCTGGCTGTCGTGACGAAGAAGGAACAGCTCATGAACGTGCTGGTCGAGCCGCGGGTCACGGAGAAGACCACGCGCCTCGGCGACAAGTACAAGCAGTTCGTGTTCAAGGTTGCGGGCAGCGCGCGCAAGCCGGAGATCCGGCAGGCGGTCGAGCTCATGTTCGACGTGAAGGTGGAATCCGTGAACGTGTGCAACGCGAAGGGCAAGACCAAGATGTTCCGGCAGGCGCAGGGACGCCGGTCCGACTGGAAGAAGGCGTACGTGCGCCTGAAGCCGGGCTTCGACATCAATTTCACGGGCGAGTGAGCGCGGAGAGACAGCCATGCCGTTGATGAAGCCGAAGCCGACTTCCCCCGGGCGCAGGGCCGTCGTCAAGGTCGTCACGCCCGGACTGCACAAGGAAGGGCCGCACCTGCCGCTGGTGGAGAAGCAGGGGAAGACCTCTGGCCGAAATCATTACGGCCGCGTGACGGTGCGTCACCAGGGCGGCGGGCACAAGCAGCGCTACCGGGTGATCGATTTCCGGCGCGACAAGGACGGGATCGCGGCGAAGGTCGAGCGGGTCGAATACGACCCGAATCGCAGCGCGCATATCGCGCTGCTGCTCTACGCGGACGGCGAGCGGCGCTACATCGTTGCGCCGAACGGCATCGCGCCGGGCGCGAAGCTCGTATCCGGCAGCGGCGCGCCCATCGAGCCGGGCAACTGCCTGCCGCTCAGGAACATACCGCTGGGTTCGAACGTGCATTGCGTCGAGCTCAAGCCCGGCCGCGGCGCGCAGCTCGCGCGCAGCGCCGGCACCAGCGTGCAGTTGATCGCCCGCGAGGGCCCGCACGCCTCGCTGCGGCTCCGTTCCGGCGAACTTCGGAAGGTGCCAATCGACTGCCGCGCCACGATCGGCGAGGTCAGCAACACCGAGCATTCGCTGCGCGAGTTCGGCAAGGCCGGCGCGAAGCGCTGGCGCGGCATCCGGCCGACGGTGCGCGGCCTGGCCATGAACCCGGTCGATCACCCGCACGGCGGCGGCGAAGGCAAGTCCGGTCAGGGCAACCCGCACCCGGTGTCACCGCACGGGTTGCCGACGAAGGGCTACAAGACGCGCAAGAACAAGCGCACGAATTCCATGATCATCCGGCGCCGGAAGTAGAGCAGGAGACAGCAGATGCCTCGTTCCATCAAGAAGGGCCCGTTCGTCGACCACCACCTCGTTGCGAAGGTGGAAGCGGCGCGCGCGACGAACGACAAGCGTCCGATCAAGACCTGGTCGCGCCGGTCGATGATCGTGCCCGACATGGTCGGCCTCACCATCGCCGTGCACAACGGCCGCGAGCACATGCCGGTGTTCATCTCCGAGAACATGGTCGGGCACAAGCTCGGTGAATTCTCGGCGACGCGCATCTTCCGCGGTCACGGTGCCGTGGGCGACAAGAAGACGGCCTCCGGACCTGGCGCCGGTGGTCCGCCGGCGGCAGCCCCGGCCGGCGCGCCCGCCGCGGCACCGAAGGCTTAACGGACAGGAACGGCAATGTCTACGTCGGCAAAACTGAGATTCGCGCGGATGTCGCCGCGGAAGGTGCGCCTGGTGGCGGACCAGATCCGCGGCATGCCGGTCGATCGCGCGCTGAACCTGCTCAAGTTCAGCAACAAGAAGGCGGCCGGGATCATCCGCAAGGTGCTGGTCTCCGCGATCGCCAACGCGGAGCACAACGACAGCGCGGACATCGATGCGTTGAAGGTCTCGCGCATCTTCGTGGACCAGGGGCCGACGCAGAAGCGCATGTCTCCGCGCGCGCGCGGCAGCGCGGATCGCATCCTGAAGCGCATGAGCCACATCACGATCACGGTAGCCGAGACGAAGGAGTAAGGCGGCATGGGACAGAAAGTTCATCCGACCGGATTCCGCCTCGGGATCATCAAGGACTGGTCCTCGACGTGGTACGCGGGCAAGAAGGACTATGCGAAGTATCTGCACCAGGATCTCGCGGTGCGGGACTTCCTGCGCAAGAAGCTGGCGAGCGCCTCCGTCAGCCGCATCCAGATCGAGCGCCCGGCGAACAACGCGCGCGTCATCATTCATACGGCGCGCCCCGGGATCGTGATCGGCAAGAAGGGCGAAGACATCGAGCGGCTGCGCCAGGAGATATCGAAGATGCTGGGCGTGCCGTCGACGGTGAGCGTCGAGGAAATCCGCAAGCCGGAACTCGACGCCTACCTGGTCGCGGAAAGCGTGGCGCAGCAGATCGAGCGCCGCATCATGTTCCGGCGCGCGATGAAGCGCGCGGTGACGAACACCATGCGGCTCGGCGCACTGGGCATGAAAATCTGCGTCGCCGGCCGTCTGAACGGGTCGGAAATCGCGCGCACGGAATGGTACCGGGAAGGACGCGTGCCGCTGCACACGCTGCGCGCCGACATCGACTACGGGCTGGCCGAGGCCAAGACGACCTACGGCGTGATCGGCGTGAAGGTCTGGATCTTCAAGGGCGAAGTCTACGGCCAGAGCGCGACCGAAGAAGAGTCGACGCCGAGCCGCGCGCAGCAGGATGACTGAGGAACGGAACCGTGCTGCAACCCAAGCGAACGAAGTTCAGGAAGCAGAGCAAGGGCCGCAACCGCGGCAAGGCAGGCAACGGCACGCGCGTGAGTTTCGGCGAGTATGGCCTGAAGGCAACCAGCGCCGGGCGCCTGACCGCGCGCGAGATCGAAGCGGGACGCCGCGCCATCAGCCGCAACGTGCAGCGTGGCGGCAAGCTCTGGATCCGCATCTTCCCGGACAAGCCGGTGAGCAAGAAGCCGCTCGAAGTCCGCATGGGCGGGGGCAAGGGCAACGTGGAATTCTGGGTGGCGGTCATCCAGCCCGGCAAGGTGATCTACGAGATCGAGGGCGTTGGCGAAAACGACGCCCGCGCGGCGCTCAAGCTGGCATCCGCCAAGCTGTCGGTGCGCACCACTTTCGTGAAACGGACGTTGATGTAATGAAAGCATCGGAACTCAGGAAGAAGAAGCCGGCCGAGCTGAAGCAGATGCTCGCGGACCTGCAGAAGGAGCGGTTCACGCTGCGCATGCAGAGAGGCACGGGCCAGCTGGGCCGTCCGAGCCAGATCCGCTCGGTGCGGCGCGAGATCGCGCGGATCAGGACCTTACTCGGCGAAGCCGCGCGGGGAGCCGGCAAATGAGCGAACAGAAAGAACAGAAGAAGGAGTCGCGCACCATGACCGGGCGCGTCGTCAGCAACAAGATGAACAAGACCATCTCCGTGCTGATCCAGCGCACGGTGAAGCACCCGCTGTACGAGAAATACCTGCGCCGGTCGACGCAGGTGCTGGCGCACGACGAGAAGAACGAGTGCAAGGAAGGCGACCTGGTGGTGATCGAGTCCTCGCGCCCGATTTCGCGGCGGAAGGCGTGGCGGTTGCAGAAGATCCTGTCGCGGGCCCAGGAAGTCTAGAGCCGGCGGGAGAACAGCGATGATCCAGATGGAAACCGTGCTCGACGCCGCCGACAACAGCGGCGCGCGCCGCATCATGTGCGTCAAGGTGTTCGGCGGCTCCAAGCGCCGCTACGCGGGCGTGGGCGACATCATCAAGGTGAGCGTCAAGGAAGCGATCCCGCGCGGCAAGGTGAAGAAGGGCGAGATGTACAACGCGGTGGTGGTCCGGACCCGCAGCGGCGTGCGCCGCCCGGACGGCTCGCTCATCCGCTTCGACAGCAACGCCGCCGTGCTGCTCAACAACCAGTTTGAGCCGATCGGCACGCGCATATTCGGCCCGGTGACCAGGGAGCTCCGGGGCGAGCGGTTCATGCGCATCATCTCCCTTGCACCCGAGGTGCTGTAGCCGTGGAACGGATCAGGAAGGGCGACGAGGTCGTGGTGCTTGCCGGCAGGGACAAGGGCAAGCGCGGCGTCGTGCTGCGCGTCCTCAAGGACGAGAGCAAGGTCGTCGTGGAGAACGTCAACATGGTGAAGCGGCACACCAAGGGCAATCCGCTGCGCAACATGCCCGGCGGTATCGTGGAGAAGGAGTCGCCTCTGCACCTTTCCAAGGTCGCGATCTGGAATCCCACGGCGAAGAAGGGCGATCGGATCGGCATCCGTTCGCTCGAGGACGGCCGCAAGGTGCGTTATTTCAAATCCAATGACGAGGTCGTCGATGTCTGAGTCGAAGGACAAGGCGAAGAGCAAGGGCAAGGCCAAGAGCAAGCCCGCCGCCGAGGCGACGGCCGAGGCCGGCGCCAAGGGCAAGCGGGCCGCCAGGTCCGGCTCTGCTCCGGCGCGACTGCGTGACTTCTACCAGTCGACGGTCGTGCCGCAGTTGACCAAGCAGTTCGGGTACAAGAGCCCGATGCAGGTGCCGCGCATCGAGAAGATCACGCTCAACATGGGCGTGGGCGAAGCGGTCGCGGACAAGAAGATCATCGATCACGCGGTCGAGGACATGACGAAGATTTCCGGCCAGAAGCCCCTGGTCACCCGGTCGAGGAAGGCGATCTCGAATTTCAAGATCCGCGAGGACCTCGCGATCGGCTGCAAGGTGACGCTGCGCCGCGAGCGGATGTACGAATTCCTGGATCGGCTGATCACGATCGCCATCCCGCGCATCCGCGATTTCCGTGGACTCAGTTCGCGTTCTTTCGACGGCCGCGGCAATTACAGCCTCGGGGTGAAGGAGCAGATCATTTTCCCGGAGATCGATTTCGACAAGATCGACGCGATCCGCGGGCTGGACATCACGATCACGACGACGGCGAAGAGCGACGAGGAAGGCCGCGCGCTGCTGACCGCCTTCAAATTCCCGCTGCGCAGCTGAGCGGAACGGAGAGACAGGAGATGGCCAAGAAGTCGATGCTGAACCGCGAGACGAAGCGCACCGCGCTCGTACGCAAGTACGCGGCCAAGCGCAAGGCGCTCAAGGCGGCGATCAGCGACATGTCGCTCGACGACGAGGAGCGCAGCGAGGCCCGCACGAAGCTGAACAAGCTGCCGCGCGATTCGAGCGCGTCGCGGCAGCGGAAGCGCTGCGCGCTGACCGGCCGCTCGCGCGGCAATTACCGGAAGTTCGGCCTGGGGCGCACCAAGCTGCGCGAGGCCGCGATGCGCGGCGACGTGCCGGGCCTGATCAAGGCCAGCTGGTAACCGTCCCGAACCGACAGAGAGAGAAGAGAGAAATGAGCCTTCAGGATCCCATCGGGGACATGCTGAGCCGCATCAAGAACGCCCAGGCGCGGATGCGCCGGGAGGTCGCCATGCCGTCGTCGCGGCTGAAAGTGGCGATCGTCGAGGTGCTGAAGCAGGAAGGGTACGTGTCCGCGTTCCGGGTGGACGACGACGGCAGCCGCAAGAAGCTGACGATCGAACTCAAGTATTTCGAAGGCAGACCGGTCATCGATCGCCTGGAACGCGTGAGCGGTCCGGGGCTGCGGCGCTACCGCCCGAAGGGCAAGCTGCCGAGGATCCTGAATGGGCTCGGCACGGCCATCATCTCGACGCCGAAGGGCATCCTGACCGATCGCGTGGCCCGCGAGCAGGGCGTCGGCGGCGAAATCCTGTGCATCGTGGAATGAGGCGGGGCTGACATGTCCAGAGTCGCAAACATGCCGGTGAAGATCCCCACGGGGGTCGAGGCGAACATCGCCGCCGGCGCCGTGCGTATCAAGGGCAAGAAGGGCGAGTTGTCGTGCCCGTTGCCCGAGGGCGTGACGGTTACGTCCGAGGACAGCACCCTGAAGGTGAGCTGGTCATCGACTGCCCGGACCGCGGGCGCGGTTGCCGGCACGCTGCGGGCGCGCCTGCAGAACATGGTGGACGGCGTCAGCAGGGGTTTCGAGAAGAAGCTGGAAATCGTGGGTGTCGGCTACCGCGCCCAGATCCAGGGCAAGGTGCTGAACCTCACGCTCGGCTTCTCGCATCCGCTGCAGGTCGCGGTCCCGGCCGGGATCACCATCGAGACCCCGAGCCAGACGGAGATCATCATCAAGGGCGCCGACCGCCAGCAGGTCGGGCAGCTCGCGGCGGACATCCGGGCGTACCGGCCGCCGGAACCGTACAAGGGCAAGGGCGTCCGTTACGCGAATGAAAAGATTCTGCGTAAGGAAGCCAAGAAGGCATAAAGATCATGAGCAAGAAAGAATCGAGAATGCGGCGCGCGTTGAAAACGCGGTCGCGCATCCGGGAACTCGGCGTGTTGCGCCTGTGCGTGCATCGCACGCCGCGCCACATCTACGCGCAGGTCATCGCCGCGGACGGCGGCAAGGTCCTGGCGAGCGCCTCCACCCTCGACAAGGAGGTCAGGGGCGGGATCAAGTACGGCGGCAACGCCGCGGCGGCCACGGCCGTCGGCAAGGCGATCGCCCTGCGCGCGAAGAAGGCGGGCGTCACGAAGGTCGCCTTCGACCGCTCCGGGTTCAGATACCACGGGCGGATCAAGGCGCTGGCGGACGCGGCGCGCGAAAACGGCATGGAATTCTAGGAAGCGGAGCGCATGGCAAACGAATCGATTACCGGAAACGATGACCTGCTGGAAAAGCTGGTCGCGGTCAACCGCGTGGCCAAGGTGGTCAAGGGCGGCCGTATTTTCGGCTTTGCGGCGCTGACCGTCGTCGGCGACGGCAACGGCCGCGTCGGCATGGGCCGCGGCAAGGCGCGTGAAGTGCCGGTCGCGATCCAGAAGGCGATGGATCGCGCGCGGCGCAGCATGGTCAACGTGCCGGTCAACGACAGCACGCTGCACTACGCGGTGAAGGGCGTGCACGGCGCGGCCAAGGTCTACATGCAGCCGGCCTCCGACGGCACGGGCATCATCGCCGGCGGTCCGATGCGCGCGGTGTTCGAGTGCGCGGGCATCCACAACGTGCTGGCGAAGTCGCACGGCTCGACCAACCCGGTCAACGTCGTTCGCGCCACGCTGCGCGCGCTGCTGTCGATCAAGTCGCCCGAGTACATCGCCGCCAAGCGCGGCAAGTCTGTGGAAGAACTGACGGATTGAGATCATGGTCAAGCCTGCAAATGGAAAATTCCGCGTGACGCTGCGGCGGGGCATCAACAAGTGCCTGCCGAGCCACAAGGCCTGCATCGCCGGGCTCGGCCTGCGCCGGATCGGGCATTCGGTCGAGGTCCTGGACACGCCGGCGAACCGCGGCCTGGCCCGCACGGTGTCGTATCTGATTTCGGTGGAGGGAACATGAGCCTGCGCCTCAACGACATGCGCCCCGGCAAGGGTGCGCGGCAGTCGCCGAAGCGCGTCGGCCGCGGCATCGGTTCGGGCCTCGGCAAGACCTGCGGCCGCGGTCACAAGGGTCAGCACGCGCGCTCGGGCGGATTCCACAAGGTCGGCTTCGAGGGCGGCCAGATGCCCATGCAGCGGCGCCTGCCGAAGGTCGGCTTCCGCTCGCACCTGAAGCGCAGCACCGCGCAGGTGACGCTGGGCGAGCTTGCCCGGGTCGAGGGCGAACTGGTCAACCTCGCCGCGCTCAAGGCCGCCAACCTGGTCGCCAAGAGCATCAAGCGCGCGAAGATCGTCGCCTCCGGCAAGGTCGCGCGCGCGGTCACGATCAAGGGCCTGCGGGTAACGGCCGGCGCGCGCGCGGCGATCGAAGCCGCGGGCGGGAAGGTGGAGAAGTAACATGTCGAGTCCCGGACAGACGCTTCCCGGCGGCATCGGCGGACTGGCGCAGCTCACGGAGTTGCGGCAGCGGCTGGTGTTCGTCGTGCTCGCGCTGTTCGTTTACCGCGTCTGCACGTTCATCCCGGTGCCCGGCATCAACCCGGTGGCGCTGGCGGACCTGTTCAACCAGCAGCGCGGCACGATCCTCGACATGTTCAACATGTTCTCCGGCGGAGCGCTGGAGCGCCTGTCCGTGTGCGCGCTCGGCATCATGCCGTACATCTCCGCGTCCATCATCATGCAGCTGCTCACCTTCATCGAGCCGAGCCTGAAGCAGCTCCGCAAGGAAGGCGAGTCCGGTCGCCGCAAGATCACGCAGTACACGCGCTACGGCACCGTCGTCCTGGCGATCATCCAGTCGACGGGCGTCGCGATCGCGCTGGAAGGACAGCAGGCGGGCGGCGGACTGGCCGTGGTCATGGACCCGGGCATCGCCTTCCGCGTCACGGCCGTGACCACGCTGGTCACCGGCACCATGTTCCTGATGTGGCTCGGCGAGCAGATCACCGAGCGCGGCGTCGGCAACGGCATCTCCATGATCATCTTCGCCGGCATCGTGGCGGGACTGCCGCGCGCCATCGGCGGCACCCTGGAGCTCTCGCGCACGGGCGAGATGCACGTACTCACCGTGATCGTGCTGTTCGTGATCGTGATGGCCGTGACGGCCTTCGTCGTGTTCGTGGAACGCGGCCAGCGGCGCATCACCGTCAACTATGCCAAGCGCCAGGTCGGCCGCAAGATGTACGCCGGCCAGTCCAGCCACCTGCCGCTGAAGCTCAACATGTCGGGCGTCATCCCGCCGATCTTCGCCTCCAGCATCATCCTGTTCCCGGCCACGGTCGCGAGCTGGTTCGGGCAGAACGAGGGCGCGCGCTGGCTCAAGGATATCGCCCAGATGCTGTCGCCGGGGCAGCTGCCCTACGTGCTCCTGTACGCGGCCGGCATCGTGTTCTTCTGTTTCTTCTACACCGCGGTCGTGTTCGACCCGCGGGATACGGCCGAGAACCTGAAGAAGTCCGGCGCCTTCGTGCCCGGGATGCGTCCCGGCGAGCAGACGGCGCAGTATCTCGACACCGTGCTGACCCGGCTGACGCTGGTCGGCGCGATCTACATCACGTTCGTGTGCATGCTGCCGGAATTCCTGATCCTGGAATTCAACGTGCCGTTCTACTTCGGCGGCACCTCGCTGCTGATCATCGTCGTCGTGGTCATGGATTTCATGGCGCAGGTGCAGGCGCACCTGATGTCGCACCAGTACGAAGGCCTGCTGCGCAAGGCGAACCTCCGGAGCCACGGGCGCCGGGCCTGAAGCGGAGAATCGAGATGAAAGTAAGAGCGTCGGTCAAGAAAATCTGCCGGAACTGCCGGGTTGTGCGGCGCCGCGGCGTGGTCCGGATCATCTGCGCGGACCCCCGGCACAAGCAGCGCCAGGGCTGAGCGAGGAGCGGACGAATGGCACGTATTTCGGGCATCAACATACCGGACCAGAAGCACCTCGGTATCGCGCTGACCTACATCTTCGGGATCGGTCGCGCGCGGGCGCTCGTGGTCTGCAAGGCGGCGGGGCTCGACCCCGCGCGCAAGGTTCGCGACTACGGCGAGGACGAGCTGGACAAGCTTCGCGCCGTGTTGAGCAAGTACCCGCTGGAAGGCGATCTGCGCCGCGAGGTGTCGATGAACATCAAGCGGCTGATGGATCTCGGCTGTTACCGCGGCATCCGGCACCGCAAGGGGCTGCCGGTGCGCGGCCAGCGCACGCGTACCAACGGCCGTACCCGGAAGGGCCCGCGCCGCATGGTCAGGAAACCGTAAACGGGTAATCACATGGCGAATCCTCCGAATACACCCCCCGCCGCGACCGGTCCCAAGGTCCGCGCGGGCAGGAAGAAGGTAAAGAAGACCGTGATCGACGGCGTGGCGCACATTCACGCCTCGTTCAACAACACGATCATCACGATCACGGATCGGCAGGGCAACACGCTGTGCTGGGCCACCTCCGGCGCCAGCGGCTTCCGCGGCTCGCGCAAGAGCACGCCCTTCGCCGCCCAGGTCGCCGCGCAGAAGGCCGGCGAACTCGCGCGCGAGTTCGGCGTGAAGAGCCTCGAAGTCAACATCCGCGGCCCGGGACCGGGGCGCGAGTCGGCCGTGCGCGCGCTGAACGCGGTCGGCTTCAAGATCACGAACATCATGGACGTAACGCCCATTCCGCATAACGGCTGCCGGCCGCCGAAAAAGCGCCGCGTGTAGGAGAGAGACTGGATGGCAAGATATCTCGGACCGAAGTGCAAGCTGAGCCGTCGGGAAGGCACCGACCTGATGCTCAAGAGCCGCGCGCGCCCGATCGAAACCAAGTGCCAGATCGACAAGCCGCCGGGAATGCAGGGCAGCCGTCCCAAGCGCCAGTCGGATTACGCCGGCCAGCTGCGCGCGAAACAGAGACTGCGCCGCATCTACGGCGTGCTCGAGCGCCAGTTCCGCCGCTATTACCATGAAGCCTCGCGCGGCAAGGGTTCGACCGGCGAGCGCCTGCTGCAGATCCTGGAATGCCGGCTGGACAACGTGGTCTACCGCATGGGCTTCGGCTGCACGCGCAGCGAGGCACGCCAGCTGGTTAGCCACCGGGCCGTCATGGTGAACGGCAAGTCGGTCAACGTGCCGTCGTACCAGGTCATGCCCAACGATCGAATCACGATCCGCGAGCGCAACAAGAAGCAGCTCAGGATCCAGGACGCCCTGAACGTCGCGGAACAGGTGGGCTTCCCGGACTGGGTTGACGTCGATTCCAAGAAGATGGAGGGGGTGTTCAAGTCGGTGCCGGAGCGCAGCGACCTGCCGTCGGACATCAACGAACAGCTGGTCGTCGAGCTTTACTCCAAGTAAGCAGCCACAGGACCAATCCCATGCCCTCAACTTTCAGTGAATTGTTGAAGCCCCGCCGGGTCGATGTCGAGACCCTCAGCAGAACGCGGGCGAAGATCACCATCGAGCCGCTGAACCGCGGTTTCGGCCACACGCTCGGCAACGCCCTGCGTCGCGTGCTGCTGTCCTCGATGACCGGCTGCGCCGTTACGGAGGTCGAGATCGAGAAGGTGCTGCACGAGTACACGACGGTGGAAGGGGTACAGGAGGACGTCACCGACATCCTGCTGAACCTGAAGGGCCTCGCCATCAAGATGCACGCGAAGGACGAGGCGACCCTCTCGCTGGCCAAGAGCGGCCCCGGCACGGTCACCGCGCGCGACATCGCGGTGGACCACGACGTCGAGATCGCCAATCCCGATCACCACATCGCCTCGCTCACCAAGGTCGGCGAGCTCAACATGACGATCAAGATCGAGCGCGGCCGCGGCTACCGCCCGGTGGTCATCGGCGCGACGGAAGAAGGCGTCGACCAGGCGATCGGCAGGCTCAAGCTGGATGCGTCGTTCAGCCCGATCAAGCGCGTTTCCTACGAAGTGCAGAGCGCGCGCGTCGAGCAGCAGACCGACCTCGACAAGCTGGTGCTGGAGATCGAGACGAACGGCACCATCGATCCCGAGAACGCGGTGCGCGAGGCGGCTCGCATCCTCCGCAACCAGCTCGGCGTGTTCGTGGACCTCGAGGCCGAGGAGGCCGAGGTGGCCGCGATCAGCGCGGAACCGGACATCGACCCGATCCTGCTCCGGCCGGTGGACGACCTGGAACTCACGGTGCGTTCGGCCAACTGCCTCAAGGCCGAGAGCATCTACTACATCGGCGATCTGATCCAGCGCACGGAAGTGGAGCTGCTGAAGACGCCGAACCTCGGCAAGAAGTCCCTGACCGAGATCAAGGACGTGCTGGCCTCGCGCGGACTTTCGCTCGGCATGCGGCTCGAGAACTGGCCGCCGCCCGGACTCTACGAGGACAAGGACAAGGCCATGTCGACGGCACCCGGACCGCTACTGACCGGCTGACGACGCGACCGCGGAGACAGACACATGCGCCACAGAAATACCGGCAGGCAACTCAGCGTCAACAGCAGCCATCGCAAGGCGCTGTTGCGGAACATGACCGTGTCGCTCATGCGCGAGGAACTCGTGCGCACGACGCTGCCCAAGGCCAAGGAACTGCGCCGCGTCGCCGAGCCGCTGATCACGCTCGCCAAGACCGACTCGGTCGCGAAGCGCCGGCTGGCGTTCGATCGGCTGCGCGACCGCGCCATCGTCACCAAGCTGTTCAATGAACTCGGCCCCCGCTACAAGAAGCGTCCGGGTGGCTATCTCCGCATCCTGAAGTGCGGGTTCCGGCCCGGCGACCGGGCGGAGATGGCGCTGGTGGAACTGCTCGACAGACCGGAATTGTCTTCGGAAGAAGAAAAACCCGCCACGGAGAAGGGGAAAAAGAAGAAGGCATAAAAAGGCGATCGAAACCGTGAAGGCCGGGTGCCGGGAGGCGCCCGGCCTTTTTCTTTTCCGGGGGGCGCATCACCGGTACGGGCGCCGGGATCGGGTCCCCGTGCGGTTATACTGTGCGCATCCACGCCGGGGAGAAGACCATGAAATGGCTTCGTTATGCGCTGTTCATCCTGTTCGTGTCGCCGGCTGCCTGGGCCGGCAGCGCGGACGATCTCGCCAGACTCGCCGACGAGTACTGGCAGTGGCAGCTCCGCGAGTTTCCCGAGAGCGCCACCTGGCTCGGCGACAACCGCTACAACGACCGCTTTACCGACCTTTCACCCACCGCCATCGAGCGGCGCAAGGCGGACATCCGCTCCTTCCGTGATCGCGCGGCCGCCATCGACGCCGCCGGTCTCGCGGGCCAGGATGCACTGTCGCTGGAACTCCTGAACTGGGAGCTGGGGATCGCGGTCGACGGCCAGAAGTATCCCTCGGAATACCTCGTCATCGAGCAGCTGGACGGACCGCAACTCGCGGTGCCGCAGCTCATGGGCGTGATGCCCGCCAAAACGGTCAAGGACTACGAGAACTACCTCGCGCGCCTCGCGGCCATTCCCGGATATTTCGGCCAGGTGCAGGCGCTGCTCGAGGCCGGCATCAGGAAGGGCTGGACGCAACCCGCCGGGCCGCTGCGCAGTGTGCCGACGCAGATCGAGGAACAGCTGGCCGATGCGCCGGAGAAGAGCACGCTGTACGCGCCGTTTGCGAAATTCCCGGACGGCATCGCGCCCGCCGAGCAGGAGCGGCTGTCGGCGGCGGCGAAGAAGGCCATAGCCGAAGGGGTGGTCCCGGCGCTGCGGAAGCTGCACGATTTCGTGCGTGACGTGTACCTGCCGGCAGGGCGCAAGCAGATCGCCGCAACGTCCGTGCCGGACGGCAAGGGCTACTACGAGCTCGCGATCCGCAGGTACACGACCACCACGCTGGACGCCGGGAAGATCCACGCGCTGGGTCTCTCCGAAGTCAAGCGCATCCGCGCCGAGATGGAGAAGGTGATCGCGGACTCGGGCTTCAAGGGATCGTTCGCCGAGTTCCTCAAGTTCCTCCGCACCGACCCGCAGTTCTACTACACGAAGCCCGGGGACCTGCTGATCGGCTACCGCGACATCGCGAAGCGCGCCGACGAGCAATTGCCGAAACTGTTCGCCGAACTGCCGCGCCTGCCGTATGGCGTGCAGCCGTTCCCGGATTTCGAGGCGCCGAGCCAGACGACGGCCCGCTATTACCCGGGTGCGGAGGACGGCTCGCGCGCCGGGTTGTTCATGGCGAATCTGTACAAGCTCGATGCGCGGCCGAAGTACGAGATGGAGGCGCTCACGCTGCACGAGGCGGTGCCGGGCCATCACACGCAGATCGCGCGCGCGCAGGAGCTGGGAGATCTGCCCGCGTTCCGCCGCAACGGCAACTACACGGCCTACATCGAGGGCTGGGGCCTGTACGCGGAGAGCCTCGGCTCCGAGATGGGTTTCTACGCCGATCCGTATTCACGCTTCGGGCAGCTGACCTACGAGATGTGGCGCGCGTGCCGGCTGGTGGTCGATACCGGCATGCACGCCAAGGGCTGGACGCGGCAGCAGGCCATCGACCTGATGGTCCAGAACACGGCGAAGACCGAGCAGGACATCACGGTCGAGATCGATCGCTACATCGTCTGGCCCGGCCAGGCGCTCGCCTACAAGCTGGGCGAGCTCAAGATAAAGGAACTGCGGGCACGGGCTGAGCAGGCGCTGGGAGAGAAGTTCGATATCCGGCGTTTCCACAACGCGGTGCTCGACAACGGCCCGCTGCCGCTGACGGTGCTGGAGCGCGAGATCGACCGCTGGATCGCAGCCCAGCGCTGAGGGGACTTTAGTCGGTACTCTGTATCGCCTCGGCCATCGCGTCCTTGATGACCTGGTCGCTGACGCCGCGTTTCCTGAGGCTGGACACGATTGCCGCAACTGCGTCGCTGTCCAGCCGCTCAAGATCGCGGCGCAGTCCCTGGCCGACGTAGGCGCGGATCAGCGGCTGGTAGCCTGAGAAGCCGAGCAGGGGTGCGATCCGCTTCAGGTCTTCGACCACGTCGTCAGGCATTCGAAGCGTCACCACCGACATCGGCCGGTCGCGCTTAAGGCGCTTTCGCAGTCTCTCACTCTTCATAGAAGGTCCGTTCGGACCGGGTCGCCTTGCGTGCAGATACGATTCTGAACCTGGAATCCTCGATCGCGACATGCACGACGAACAGCAGGTTCCAGTGCAGGTCCATTCCGATCACTGTGTCGCGCGCCTCGGCATCCGTGCCCGCCTCGACGACGCGGAGGAACGGATCGAAGAACGCCTCGCATGCCTGCTCGAAGGAAACGCCATGCTTCTGGAGATTCTCCCGCGCCTTGGCGCGGTCCCACAGGAAGCCGATTCCATTCAGCTCAAAGTACTCATCCATGAGTACAGGGAAGTCTAGGAAGGTGTATTTACGATGTCAATATGCGCACATGAACCCTGAGAGTATCCGGAAGCGGGCTAGGGTGAGGCGGTTACCCCGGTCCTGAGCCGGCCGCCGAGGGCGATGGCCCCGGCGATGACGAACGGTACGATGACGTTGTACCAGTCGGGCAGCATGCCCCACACGCGGTAGAAGTGGTTGAAACCCATGTAGGCGAACGCGATCAGCGCCAGGATCTGCGCGGCGCCCCGATTCCTGGCGGTCATCGACACGAGCCACCCCGTCGCGATGCCGATGCTGAGGAACAGCACGAGGTTCAGACCCAGCATGGGCGTGGTGAACAGCGTGAACGCGCCCGTTTCGAACATCAGGCGCGCCGCCGCCCGGTAATCCGGCCACAGCATTCCGAATCCGGTGCCGACGAGCATGAACAGGAACCACCAGATGAAGGTCCCGGCGACAACGCCAACGGCTGGGCGGATGGACATGGCAGCCTCCCTGTGTTCGATTGTGTGCCGTTGATGTTACGCCCGGCCCGCCGGCGCCTCTAGCGCCCGAGCTTCTCCCGGAGGAGGGCGTTCACCTGCTGCGGGTTGGCCTTGCCGCCCGACAGCTTCATGACCTGGCCGACGAGGAAACCGAGCACCTTGTCCTTGCCGGCGAGGTACTGCGTCACCTGGTCCGCGTTCGCGCCGATGACCTGGTCCACGTAACCGGCGAGCACGCCGGCGTCGCTTTCCTGGCGCAGTCCGCGCTTCTCGATGATCGCGTCGGCGTCACCCTCGCCCGAAGCCATGCCATGCAGCACCTGCGGCGCGGTGCTTGCTGAGATCGTTCCATCGACGATGCGCTCGGCCAGCCTGGCAAGATTGGCCGGGGTGACCGGGCTCTGGGAGATGGAGATGCCTTCCCGATGCAGCAGCGCGCTCAGGTCGCGGATCACCAGATTCCCCGTCGTCCGTGCCACAACCTTGGGATCCGCCGCGCCCGCCAGTGCGGCATCGAAGTACAGCGTCGTGGAGGGGCTTGCCGTGAGTTGTTCGGCGTCCTGCGGCGACAGGTTGTACCGGTCGATCAGCCGCTTCTGTGTCGCGTCGCGCAGTGCGGGCATGGCGGCCCGGATCTGCTCCACTTCGGCGCGATCGAATTCCACGGGAAGCAGGTCCGGATCGGGGAAGTAGCGGTAGTCCTGCGCTTCCTCCTTGCTCCGCAGCGGACGCGTTTCCTGCGCATCCGGGTCGTAGAGCCGTGTTTCCTGCACGACTTTCTTCCCGGCCTCGAGCAATTGCGTCTGGCGTTCGATCTCGTGCTCGATGGCCTGTTCGATGAAGCGGAAGGAATTCAGGTTCTTGATCTCCGCGCGCGTGCCGAGCGTCGTCGAGTCCGCGGGTCGCAGTGAAACGTTCGCGTCGCAGCGCAGCGAGCCTTCCTGCATGTTCCCGTCGCAAATGCCCAGCCACGTTACGATCTCGTGGACTTTCCGCATGTACGCGGCAGCCTCCGCGGCGGAGCGCAGGTCCGGTTCGGAGACAACTTCTATCAGCGGCGTTCCGGCGCGGTTGAGATCGATACCGGTAAGGTTGCCGAGGCCCTCGTGTACGGACTTGCCGGCGTCTTCTTCGAGATGCGCGCGGGTGATGCGGATGGTGCGTTCCTTGCCGTCGGCGCCGGTGATGCGGATGCCGCCACCGCTCACGATAGGGAGCTCGTACTGGCTGATCTGGTAACCCTTCGGCAGGTCCGGGTAGAAGTAGTTCTTGCGGGCGAACACGGAGCGCGGCGCGATCTCGCCGCCGGTGGCAAGGCCGAAGCGCACGGCCATCCGCACGGCCTCCGCGTTGATGACCGGGAGCACGCCCGGCAGGCCGAGGTCGACCGCGCAGGCCTGCCGGTTTGGTTCCGCGCCGAAGGCCGTGGCTGCGCCCGAGAACAGCTTGCTCTTCGTGAGGAGCTGCACGTGGATCTCGAGGCCGATGACCGTTTCGAATTTCATTCGAAACCCTTCGGCACGCGCGTATGCCAGTCGGTCGCCTGCTGGAAGCGGTGCGCCACGTTCAGGATGCGGCCTTCCCCGAAGTAATTGCCGATGAGCTGGAGCCCGACCGGCAGGCCGGCGCGGAAGCCGGCGGGGACCGTGAGCGCCGGCAGGCCCGCGAGATTCACGGATACCGTGTAGATGTCCGAGAGATACATCTGCACCGGATCGGAGACGTGCTCGCCGACGCGGAACGCCGTGCTGGGCGCGGTCGGTGCGGCGATCACGTCGACCTTCTTCAGCGCCTCCTGCAACTCCGTGCGGATCAGGCGCCGGACACGCTGCGCCTTCAGGTAATAGGCGTCGTAATAGCCGGCGGACAGCACGTAGGTGCCGATCATGATGCGGCGCTTCACTTCGGCGCCGAAGCCCTCGCCGCGCGAGCGCGAGATGAGATCCGTGATGTCTTTCGGATTCGCGCACCTGTGGCCGAAGCGCACGCCGTCGTAGCGCGCCAGGTTGGAGGAGGCCTCGGCCGGCGCCACGACGTAATACGCGGGGATCGACAGGTCCATTCCCGGCAGTTCCACTTCCACGAGCTTCGCGCCGGCTTTCTCCAGCACGGCGAGCGCGGCATGCAGCAGGCCCGCGATTTCGCTGTCCAGCCGCGCGTCGAAATACTGCCGCGGCAGCCCGATACGCAACCCCTCCAGCGGCGCATTCAGGGAGGCCGCATAGTCCTCGGCGGCATGGTTCGCGGATGTGGAGTCGCGCGGATCGGACCCGGCCATGGCACCCAGCAGCAGCGCGACGTCTTCCGCCGAGCGGCCGAAAGGACCGCCCTGGTCGAGGCTGGACGCGAACGCCACCATGCCGTGCCGTGACACGAGTCCATAGGTCGGTTTGAGACCGGTGATGCCGCAGAGCGAGGCGGGTTGGCGGATCGAGCCGCCGGTATCGGTACCGGTGGCGGCGGGCAGCAGGCGCGCCGCGATCGCGGCCGCGGAACCGCCGGAGGAGCCGCCGGGCACGCGCTCCGTGTCCCAGGGATTGCGCGACGGTCCATAGAAACTGTTTTCCGTGGAGGAGCCCATCGCGAACTCATCCATGTTGGTCTTGCCGATCAGCACCATGCCGGCGGCGCGCAGGCGCTCGACGACGGTCGCATCGTAGGGCGCGACGAAATTGTCGAGCATGCGCGAGCCGCAGGTGGTGCGGACGCCGTCGGTACAGAACAGGTCCTTGTGCGCGATCGGGATCCCGGTGAGCGGCCCGGCCTTGCCGGCGGCGATCCGCCGATCCGCGGCGCGTGCCTCATCGAGCGCGAGTTCCGGGCAGAGCGAGATGAAGCACTTGAGCCGCCCGTCGAACCGCCCGACGCGATCGAGGCAGTGGCGGGTCAGTTCCTCGCTGGAGAATTGCCGCGCCCGGAGCAGCCGGGACAGCTCGGCGATGGAATGGTTATGCATGGGGTCGGGAAGCGGCCCACCGAGGGGGGAGGGCCGCGGGCGTGGTCGTCAGTCGACCACCTTGGGAACGAGGTACAGGCCGTCCGCGACCGCCGGGGCGATGGCCTGGAACCGGTCGCGCCCATCGGGTTCGGTGACGGCGTCCGGACGCAGGCGGGCCTTGAGTTCCAGCGGGTGCGCCAGAGGCTCCAGGGCGGCCGTATCGGCCGCGTTCATGCGTTCCACCAGCGCCAGTATCCCGCTCAATTCCTGTGCGTAGGAGTCCGCCTCCTGCGGCGACAGGGCGAGTCGGGCAAGCCGGGCGATCCGGTCAATTTCTGTCCTGTCGAGGGACATCAAGAGGTGTCCTTTTGTCGTTGAATTATGGGAAATTTATCACATCGACCTGCTTGCCCAAAGAGTTCGCCACTGTTACAGTGAACATATTAAATGACTGATATTGCAGGAGTTTGAGATCAATTCCGCGCCCCGTCTCCCACCCGCAACAACCGATCGGAGCCCGGGATTGCCATTGTGTGTGATCGTGAAGTGAACGACACGAACAGTTCATCGACGTTGCGCCGGCGCGTGCTCCGCGCGGATCGCGTTTCCTGAAAAGATCATGCTGAACAGAATCCGCGGTTTCTTTTCCAACGATCTCTCGATCGATCTCGGCACGGCCAACACGCTCATCTATGTGCGCGGCAAGGGCATCGTACTGAACGAACCCTCCGTCGTCGCGATCCGCACCGACGGCGACGCGATCAATTCGAAATCCATCGTCGCGGTCGGCGCGGAAGCGAAGCGCATGCTCGGCCGCACGCCGGGACACATCACTGCCATCCGTCCGCTCAAGGACGGCGTGATCGCGGACTTCACGGTCACGGAGAAGATGCTGCAGTACTTCATTCACGCCGTGCACGGCGGCACGCTGTTCAAGCCGAGCCCGCGCGTGCTGGTTTGCGTGCCCTGCGGCTCGACGCAGGTCGAGCGCCGCGCCATCAAGGAATCGGCCATCGGCGCCGGGGCCCGTACCGTGCATCTCATCGAGGAACCCATGGCCGCGGCCATCGGCGCCGGCATGCCGGTGTCGGACGCGCGCGGCTCGATGGTGCTGGACATCGGCGGCGGCACGACCGAGGTCGCGATCATCTCGCTGAACGGCATCGTCTATTCGGATTCGGTGCGCATCGGCGGTGATCGTTTCGACGAGGCGATCATCAACTACGTGCGCCGCAACTACGGCACGCTGATCGGCGAAGCCACCGCCGAGCGCGTCAAGCACGAAATCGGCTGCGCCTATCCGGGCAATGAAGTGCGCGAACTTGAAGTGCGCGGCCGCAACCTGGCCGAGGGCATTCCGCGCAGCTTCACGCTGAACAGCAACGAGATCCTGGAAGCGCTCCAGGAGCCGCTGACGGGCATCGTCGACGCGGTCAAGAACGCTCTCGAAAAGACGCCGCCCGAGCTCGGTTCGGACGTGGCGGAGCGGGGCATGGTATTGACCGGCGGCGGCGCGCTGCTGCGCGATCTGGATCGCCTGCTCATGGAGGAGACGGGGTTGCCGGTGATCGTGGCCGACGATCCGCTGACGTGCGTGGCGCGCGGCGGCGGCCGTTACATGGAAATGATGGACGAATACGGGACCGACATCCTGACGGTCGAATAGATGAACTGCATGGCGGGATTCGTCCCGCCGGAGCACCTGGCCGGATAAATCCGGCCCGGGACGGATTCGGGGGGCTGGCATCAAGACGCTGTTTCTCAAAGGGCCGTCCGCGAACGTCAAGATCGTGCTGTTCCTGGCGGCTTCCATCGTGCTGATGACGGCGGACCATCGCCATCGGCACCTGGAGTCCGTGCGCTCCGCGCTCAGTGTCGCCGTTTACCCGCTCCAGTACGTCGTCAACCTGCCCGTGGTGACCGGCCGCTGGATCTCCGAGTCCCTGATCACCCGCAGCATGCTCACCGAGGAGAACCGCAGGCTCAGGGAAGATCACCTGCTGCTCAATTCGCGCCTGCAGCGCTTCGCCGTGGTCGAGGAAGAAAACCGGCGCCTCCGCGAGCTGCTCGAATCCTCGATCGAACTCCGCGAGCGCGTGCTGGTCGCGGAACTGCTCGCCGTGGAGATGGAGCCGTTTCGCCGGCAGATCGTGATCAACAAGGGCCGGCGCGAGGGCGCCTATGACGGCCAGCCGGTCGTGGACGCGGGCGGCATCATGGGCCAGGTCATCCACGTCGGCCCGTTCTCGAGCACCGTGCTGCTCATCACCGATCCCAGCCACGCGCTGCCGGTGCAGGTGAACCGCAACGGGCTGCGCGCGATCGCCGTCGGCACCGGGCGCGACAACGTGCTGCTGCTCGAACACCTGCCGACGAACGCGGACATCAAGCGCGGCGATCTCGTGGTGTCCTCCGGTCTCGGCCACCGGTTCCCGCGCGGCTATCCCGTCGGCGTCATCGCCGACATCGGGCTCGAGCCCGGCGAATCGTTCGCGCACGTCGAGGTCACGCCCAGCGCGCGGCTCGGCCAGAGCCGCGAAGTGCTGCTGGTGTGGCCGCAGCGCATCGAGGAAGAGACGCCGGGCGGCGACGAAGTGGCGGCGATCCCGTGAAGCAGGAACAACATCACGCCGGCTGGATCATCGCCGCGAGTTTCATCGTTGCCTTCATGCTGACGGCCATGCCGCTGCCGGAATGGGCGGTGAGCTGGCGGCCGGCGTGGGTGGCCATGGTGCTCATGTACTGGTGCATGGCGCTCCCGGACCGCGTGGGGATCGGCATCGCCTGGATGCTGGGGCTCCTGCTCGACGTGCAGCAGGGCACGGTACTCGGCCAGAACGCGCTCGCGCTGGCGCTGCTCGCCTGGATCACGCTCAAGTCGCACCAGCGCATGCGCGTGTTCCCGCTGGCGCAGCAGGCGCTGGTCGTCTGCGGCTACCTGCTGTTCCTGCAGTTCATCAACCTGTGGATACGCGGCATGATGGGCGTGCCGCCGGAGCACTGGACTTTCTGGATGCCGGCGCTGACCAGCATGCTCCTGTGGCCATGGTTGTTCATCATCCTGAGGGACCTGCGGCGGAAGCATCACGTCTTCTGATGTCGTTGTAACGATGCCCCCCATCCTCACGCTCCACGATCCCGGGCACGAATTCCGCGTCGTCCGCAGGCGCATCTTCGCCGCCGCCGGCATCATGCTGCTCCTGCTGCTGGTGCTCGTCGCGCGCGTGGTGGACCTGCAGGTCGCCCGCCACGAGCACTTCACCACGCTGTCCCAGCACAACCGCGTGAAGATCGTGCCGATCACACCGAGCCGCGGTCTCATCTTCAGCCGCGACGGCACGCTGCTCGCGGACAACCGCCCGTCGTTCTCGCTCGAACTCGTGCCGGAATCGATCGGCGACGTGGACAGCACGATCCAGCGCCTCAGTCACGTCCTGCGCATCGAGGACGGCGACATCTCCCGGTTCAAGGACCAGCTGCGCAAGAAGCGGCGCTTCGAGAGCGTGGCGCTGCGCTTCAATCTCACGGAGGAGGAAGTTGCGACGTTCTCCGTGGACCGGCACCGCTTTCCGGGCGTGGAGGTCGTGGCGCGGCTCAACCGGCACTACCCGCTCGGCGAGAGCGTCGCTCATACCATCGGCTACGTCGGCATGATCGACGAGGCCGAGCTCGAGACGCTCGACAAATCCAACTACAGCGGCACCGCGCACATCGGCAAGATCGGCGTGGAGAAAGCCTACGAGAGCCTGCTCCACGGCCGCGTCGGCTACCAGCAGGTCGAGGTGAACGCCGAAGGCCGCGTCATCCGCGTGCTGGACCGCACGCCGCCGGAACCGGGGCGGAACCTGTACCTGACGCTGGATGCCTCCCTGCAGCACATCGCCACCGAGGAACTCGCCGGCCGGCGCGGCGCGGTGGTCGCCCTGGATCCGCGTGACGGCGGCATCCTCGCGCTGGTCAGTGCGCCGGGCTACGACCCGAACCTGTTCGTGAACGGCATCGACTCGAAATCCTACAAGGCGCTGATCTCGGATCCGGGCACGCCGCTGCTGAACCGCGTGCTCCAGGGCAAGTACCCGCCGGGTTCCACCATCAAACCGTTCCTCGCGCTCGCCGCGCTGGAGTTCGGCGTGCGCGCGAAGACCGACGACACCTGGTGCCAGGGCTGGTATTCGCTCAAGGGCAGCTCGCACCGCTACCGCGACTGGAAGAAGGGCGGTCACGGCCACATGGACATGACCCAGGCCGTCGCCCAGTCCTGCGACGTGTATTTCTACGCGCTGGCGAACGATCTCGGCATCGATCGCGTACACGAGGCGCTGACCCAGTTCGGGTTCGGCACGCCGACCGGCATCGACATCGGCGGCGAATCCGGGGGCGTCGCCCC
>Ga0315912_10001869_pt1 | contig 24038 bp, 20 predicted proteins | sample VfabasoilMG_FD_204469 | JGI IMG/M metagenome (GOLD analysis project Ga0315912, IMG submission 204469) | Garden soil microbial communities collected in Santa Monica, California, United States - V. faba soil | ecosystem: Environmental > Terrestrial > Soil > Garden | place: USA: California... | reverse complement strand
TCACGATCGACGCGCCGTCGCTGATCGTGGCCTGCGGGCTTGCGATGCGGAGGTTCGACCCCTAATGATCCGCATCAACCTACTGCCGCACCGCGAAGAAAAGCGGAAGCGGCGACAACAGCAGTTCCAGATCCTCGCGGGCATCTCCGCGGTGGTCGCGTTGCTCGTGGGTGGCGCCATCTGGCTGTACCTCGACACCCAGGTGACCCAGCAGCGGGCGAACGTCGCCTACATGAAGCAGGAGATCGACAAGCTCGACAAGCAGATCGAGGAGATCCGCAAGATCCGCGAGGAAACGGCCTCCCTTCTCGCGAAGAAGCAGGTGGTCGAGAACCTCCAGAGCAACCGGTCCGAGCCGGTCCAGCTCCTCGACCAGCTCCTGCGGCAGCTCCCCGAGGGCGTGTACCTCAAGAACTTCAAGCAGGCCGGGGCCAAGATCAGCATCAGCGGGTTCGCCCAGTCGAACGCGCGCGTCTCGACGCTCATGCGCAACCTCGGCGCGTCGCCGTACCTCGAGAACCCCGAGCTCGTCGAAATCAAGGCGGTGCCGAATCCCGACAAGTCGGGCAGCCGGGTCAACGAGTTCAACATGAACATTTCGATCAAGCGCGCGCGCCCGGATGACGGCCGCAGCGCGCCCGCCAAGGGTGCCGCACCCGGCGGTGCGGCGGCGCCCGCCAAGCCCGCGGGGAAATAATGGCCAACATCCTCGACGAACTAAAGACACTCGATCCGAAGCAGCCCGGCAACTGGCCGTGGTTCGCCAAGATCGGCGCCTTCGTGCTCATCTTCATCGCGGTCCAGGTGGCCTTCTTCTTCCTGCTGTGGACCGACCAGAAGGACCAGATCGAAAAGGGCGAGCAGGACGTCGCCAAGCAGAAGGAAGTGTTCCTCGAGAAGAAGAAGCTCGCCGTGAACCTCGAAGCGTACAAGCAGCAGCGCGCGGAGATCGAGCAGGCGTTCGGCGCGCTCCTCAAGCAGCTGCCGAACAAGAGCGAGATGGACGCGCTCCTCATCGACATCAACCAGGCGGGCCTCGGCCGCGGCCTGCAGTTCGAGCTCTTCAAGCCGGCGGCCACCGAGAACCTCACGGAGTTCTACGCCGAGCTGCCCGTGAGCATCAAGGTGACCGGCAACTACCACGACCTCGGTGCCTTCGCGAGCGACGTCGCCAAGATGCCGCGCATCGTGCTGCTCACCGACCTCAAGGTCGATCCCCCGAACAAGGAAGGCCTGCTCTCGATGGAAGCGGTCGCGAAGACCTACCGCTACCTCGACGAGGAGGAGGTGGGCAAGCAGCGCAAGGCCGCGAAGGACAAGAAGGCAGGCGCCAAGCCGGGAGGCAAGTGATGAAGCGTCTTCTCGTTCCCGTCGCGGTCGCACTCGTCGCCGGAGGCTGCAGCTCCGGCCTGGACGACCTCAAGCAGTTCGTGCGCGACTCGGAAAAAGGCGTGACGCGGCGCGTCGAGCCGCTGCCGGCGGTGAAGCCGTTCGAGCCCTTCGCCTACGAAGGCTTCGACCTGCCGGATCCCTTCAAGCCGCGCAAGATCGCCTCCGGCGACCAGAAGCGCGACATGCGCGTGGAAGAACAGATCAACCGCCGCAAGGAGCCGCTCGAAGCCTTCCCGCTCGAGCAGCTCAAGATGGTCGGCACGCTTTCGCAGAACAAGGAAACGTACGCCCTCGTCAAGGCCGACAAGACCCTCTACCGGGTCAGGAAAGGCAACTACATGGGGCAGAACTTCGGCCTCATCACCGACGTGAGCGACACCGAGATCAAATTGAAGGAAATCGTTCAAGACAGCGCCGGCGATTGGGCCGAGCGGCAAAGCGTCCTGCCGCTCTTGGAGGAAGCCGGCAAAGGGGACAAAAAGTGATGACCACGCTTCGCATCCGAACTCCCCGCCTGCTCGGGGCCGCGTTCGCCGCATTGGCCCTGATGCTCTCGCCCGCCGCATGGGCGCAGAAAAACGCCGTCGAGTCGATCTCCTTCTCGTCCGTCCAGGGCGGCAAGGTCGTCGTCAAGGTGGGCATGAAGGAAGCGCTCGGCGCGGTGCCGCAGGGCTTCGCGGTCACGAACCCGCCCCGCATCGCGATCGACCTGCCCGACACCGCCAACGCGCTCGGCCGCAACCAGGTCGAGGCGGGCGAAGGCGACCTCAAGAGCATCTCCGTCGTGCAGACCGCGAACCGCACGCGGCTCGTGATGAACCTCACGCGCAACCTCTCCTACACGCAGGCGGTGGATGGCAAGACGCTGCTGGTCACGATCGAAGGCGGCACGGTGTCCTCCTCGACCGGCCAGGCGAGCGCGACCGCGCCGACGGCGACGGCGAGCTTCGCCGAGCCGCCTCCGGGCGTCACGACCCGCTACAACCTCCGCGACGTCGATTTCCGCCGGGGTAACGCCGGCGAAGGCCGCGTCGTGGTCGACCTCTCGTCGCCGAACGTCGGCATCGACATCCGCCTCCAGGGCCGCCAGGTCCTCGTCGACTTCATCAACACGAACGTTCCCAAGAACCTCGTGCGCCGCCTCGACGTGGGCGACTTCGCCACGCCGGTGAAGTTCGTCGACACTTTCGAGCAGGGCCCGAACGCGCGCATGGTGATCGACCCGCGCGGCCTGTGGGAATACTCGGCCTACCAGACCGACACGCAGTTCATCGTCGAGGTGAAGCCGGTCAAGGAAGACCCGAACAAGCTCGTGCAGAGCTCCGTGCCGGGCTACGCCGGCGAGAAGCTCTCGCTCAACTTCCAGAACGTCGAAGTGCGCGCGGTGCTGCAGGTGATCGCGGACTTCACGGGCCTCAACATCATCACGAGCGACACCGTCGGCGGAAACCTGACGCTGCGCCTGAAGGACGTGCCGTGGGACCAGGCGCTCGACATCATCCTGCAGGCGAAGGGCCTGTCGAAGCGCAAGAACGGCAACGTCGTGCTGATCGCGCCGACGGATGAGCTCGCCGCCAAGGAGAAGCTCGCCCTCGAAGCGACGGCCGCGATCTCGGATCTCGAGCCGGTGCGCACCGAATCCTTCGCGCTTTCGTATGCGCGGGCCGAGGACGTGCGCAAGCTCCTCACCGACAAGGACCAGAAGATCCTCTCCAAGCGCGGCACCGCCTCGATGGACGAGCGCACGAACACGCTCTTCGTCCAGGACACGGGCGGCCGTCTCGAGGAGGCGCGCCGGCTCATCCAGCAGCTCGACGTTCCGGTGCGCCAGGTGCTCATCGAAGCGCGCATCGTCATCGCCGACGACCGCTGGGGACGCCAGCTCGGCGCGCGCTTTGGCACGCAGTCCGCGTACAACCAGAACAGCTACAACTTCGGCGTGTCCGGAACCCTCACCGACACCGTGAGCCCGGTCGCGAACAACCCGTTCTCGCGCGGCTCTTCCTCGCTGGTTTCGCCGTTCACGGTGATCCCGCCGGGCCCGCAGGCCTTCACCTCGACGCTGCCCGCAGCCGGCCAGCCCGAGCAGCTCAACGTGAACCTGCCGGTCGTGGGTGCCGCGGGCTCCCTCGCGCTCTCGATCCTGAATCTCGGCAGCGGCAACCTCGTGAACATCGAGCTGTCGGCCCTCGAGGCCGACAATCGCGGAAAGGTCGTCTCGAGCCCGCGCGTGATCACGGCGGACAAGAAGAAGGCGGTGATCTCGCAAGGCACGGAGATCCCGTACCTCACCGCGGCGGCGAGCGGCGCCACGACGATCACCTTCAAGCCGGCCGTGCTCGAGCTGGCCGTCACCCCGCGCATCACGCCGGACGACAAGATCATCATGGACCTCGAGGTGAAGAAGGACACGGTGGGCGCGGTGATCGGCACCTCCACCGGCACGATCCCCTCGATCGACACGAAGAAGGTGTCGACGCAGGTCCTCGTCGACAACGGCGACACGGTGGTCCTCGGCGGCATCTTCGAGCAGGAGACGCGCACGACGACCACCAAGGTACCGCTGCTCGGCGACCTGCCGATCGTGGGCTACCTCTTCAAGAAGACGCAGAAGCAGGACGACAAGACCGAGCTCCTCATCTTCGTGACGCCGAAGATCGTGAAGGACTCGCTCACCGTCCGCTGAACAGGACTCCTCCAGTCGAAGCCCCGGTTTCCGGGGCTTTTTTTTCGGCTATGCTCGACCGGAACAACTCCCTCGCATGGCGAAAGGCAACCTCTTCCTCGTGGGCATGATGGGTGCGGGCAAGACGACGCTGGGACGCGCGCTCGCCCACCGTCTTGAACGCGACTTTGCCGATACCGACAAGGTGCTCGTCGAGCGCACCGGCGTCCCGGTCGCGACGATCTTCGAGATCGAGGGCGAGGAGGGCTTTCGCAAGCGGGAGTCGGCGGTGCTCGCGGAGCTCGCCTCGCGCGAGAACCTGGTCGTGGCGACCGGCGGCGGCGCCATCCTTTCCGAGCAGAATCGCGAGGTCATGCGGGCGAACGGCACCGTGATCTACCTGCGCGCGCGCCTCGAGAGCCTCTGGGAGCGCACGCGCCACGACTCGAACCGGCCGCTGCTTCGAACGGCGGATCCGCGCGGGACCCTCGCGGACCTCCTCGCGGCACGCGAGCCGCTATACCGCGAGGCCGCGCACGTCATCGTCGACACCGGAGCGCAGAGCGCTTCATCGCTCACGAACAAGGTGATCGCGGCGCTTCGCGCGCGAGACCCGGAGCTTGCCCCTTGAGCGAGAGACCGCTCGAAGTCGCGCTCGGCGACCGCAGCTACCCCATCCACATCGGGGCAGGGCTCCTCGACCGCGCGGCGCTCTTCGCCCCTCACGTCGCCGGCCGCCGCGCGGCGATCGTCAGCAACGAAACGGTCGGACCTCTCTTCGGCGAGCGGCTCGATGCGACGCTGCGGGCGGCGGGCGCCACGACGTTGCGCGTCGAACTGCCCGACGGGGAAGGTTTCAAGACGCTCGAAACGCTGAACCGGATATTCGACGCACTGCTGGCCGCGAGCGCCGACCGGCGCACGGTCATCGTCGCGCTGGGGGGTGGCGTCGTGGGCGACATGGCCGGGTTCGCGGCCGCGACCTACCAGCGCGGCGTCCCCTACATCCAGGTGCCGACGACCCTCCTCGCGCAGGTGGATTCCTCGGTGGGCGGCAAGACCGCGGTCAACCACCCGCTCGGCAAGAACATGATCGGCGCCTTCCACCAGCCGCTCGCCGTGATCGCCGACACCGATACGCTGAACACGCTTCCGGAGCGGGAGCTCGCCGCGGGGCTCGCGGAAGTCGTGAAGCACGGCGCTATCCGCGACGCGGCGTTCCTCGACTGGATCGACGCGAACGCCGCCGCGCTTCGCGCGCGCGATCCCGCCGCCCTCGCCCACGCCATTCGCCGCTCATGCGAGATCAAGGCCTCGGTGGTTGCCGAAGACGAGCGCGAGACGGGCTCGCGCGCGCTTCTCAACTTCGGTCATACGTTCGGGCATGCGATCGAGAGCGGATTGGGATATGGCACCTGGCTTCATGGCGAAGCCGTCGCGGCGGGCATGGCCCTCGCGGCGCGCTTCTCCGCGCGACAGGGTCGCATTCCGCCGTCCGCCGCCGAGCGCCTGGTATCCGTCATGGGCAAGCTCGGGCTTCCCGTCGAAGCGCCGAAGATGCCGCCCGAGCGTTGGCTCGAGTACATGGGCCGCGACAAGAAGAACCGGGATGGCCGCGTGACGTTGATCCTTCTCGACGCGCTCGGCGCGGCATCGATCGTGAAGGACACGCCTTCGGCGGAGATCACCGCGTACCTCGAGGGGTCCTAGCCGGTCGGGTTCGCCTTCTCCAGGCGGCGAAGGAAAACGAGCATTTCCTTCGCCGCTTGCTTGTCCCCCTTGGCTTCCGCGGCCGCGATCCCCGCGCGATAGGCCGCCATCGCTTCCTCCGGCTGGCTCGATTCGGCGAGGGCCTTCCCGAGAAGCTTCCACGCCGCCGAGTAACCCGCGTCCTGGGTCACGGCCGAGCGCAAGTGCTCTACCGCCCGCGCTGGATCGCCCGCGCGCAGGTATTGCATCCCCAGGCTGAAACGCAGGAGCGGACTGTCCTTGCCCGCGGCGAGCAGGGCTTCGAAGCGCTCGAGGGGATCGTTCGGCATCGCGGGAGGGTGGGTCGCGGATGAATCACGGTATCATCGAATTCCTCCGCGGTGCCCCACTCCTTCGCACGCCATGAGTTCCGATTCCGCCTTCACCCTCCATGCGCCGCACGACCGGTTGATTCCGCTCGTCCTCGATTCCCCGCACAGCGGCACCGACTATCCGGGCGACTTTCGTCCAGCGGTCAGCCTCGAGGCGCTTCGCCAGTGCGAGGACAGCTTCGTGGACGAGCTGTACTCGTCCGGACCCGGCATCGGCGCGACGCTCATCGCCGCGCGCTTTCCGCGCGCCTACATCGACCCGAATCGCTCGATCCTGGACATCGACACGTCGCTCCTCGACGGTGCGTGGCCCGGCCCCGCGATTCGCAGCCGGAAGACCGAGCTCGGGATCGGGCTCATCTGGCGCATCCTGGATTCGGGCCAGGACATCTACGGGCGGAAGCTCAGCGTCGAAGAGGTGAAGCAGCGCATCGTGCGCTACCACCAGCCCTACCAGAAGGCGGTGAAGGACGCCCTCGACCACGCCCACGACCACTTCGGCGCCGTGTGGCACATCAACTGCCATTCGATGCCGGCCGTCAGCGGCCGCATCTCGGAGGAGGGACCCGGAAAGCGCCGGCCCGATTTCGTGCTCGGCGATCGCGACGGGACGACCTGCGACGTGGAGTTCACGGACCTGGTCGCGGGCGTGCTGCGCAAGATGGGCTACGAGGTGAAGATCAACGATCCGTACAAAGGCGTGGAGCTGGTGCGGGCGTTCTCGGATCCGAAGGCGCATCGCCACAGCCTCCAGATCGAGACGAACCGCCGCCTCTACATGGATGAGAAGACGCGCGAGCGTTCCGCCGGCTTCGGCGAGCTCCAGGCGAACATCGGCCGGCTGCTCGAGGAGGTCGCGAAGTACGGCGTCGAGCGCTCGCACGACTGCCAAGCCCACGATCACCACGATCACCATCATGGCCACGGCCACGGGCACGGGCACGATCATGATCATCACCACGATCATGCGCATGGCCATGGGCATGACCATCCTCATCCGCACAAGCACTAGAGCGCCATGACCGTCAAAGTCGAGCTGCAGGCCCCCGACATCGAGCCGCACCGCGCGTCGAACACCGGTACCGCGTTCGTTCACCGCCTGGAAAGCGGAAAGCCCGGGCCCAAGGTCCTCGTGGTCGCGCTCACCCACGGCAACGAGATCTGCGGCGCCATTGCGGTGGATCGCTTCCTGAAGATGGGCGTGAAGCCGGCGCGCGGGACGCTCACGTTCGCCTTCGCGAACATCGCGGCGTTCGGCCGCTTCGACCCGAAGAATCCCTTCACTTCGCGCTTCGTCGACGAGGACTTCAATCGCGTGTGGACCCGCGACACCCTCTCGGGCAAGCGGGACAGCGTCGAGCTTCGGCGCGCGCGCGAGCTGCTCCCCTTCGTCGAGGAGGCCGAGTACCTCCTCGACATCCACTCGATGCTCGAGTCGAGCCCGCCCGTCATGATCTGCGGGCCCCTCGAGAAGGGAATCCGCTTCGCGTTCGACATCGGCATTCCCGAGCACGTGGTCAGCGACACCGGCCACGCGAATGGGACGCGCATGCGCGACTTTGGCGGCTTCGGCGATCCGGCGAGCCCGCGCAATGCCCTCCTCATCGAGTGCGGCCAGCATTGGGAGCACAACGCGGCGCGCGTCGCCTGGCAGTGCCTGTGGCGTTTCCTGAGGGCCGTGGACGTGGTGGACCCCGGCGAGGCGGCGCGGCAGATCGAGCCCGCAGGCCCGCAGAAACTGATTCGCGTGACGGAAGCGGTCATCGCGAATTCGCCGGCCTTCCGCTTCGCGAAATCGTTCACCGGGCTCGAGGTCGTGCCGCGCGAAGGCGACGTCATCGCCTGGGACGGCGACAAGCCGGTCCGCGCGCCTTACGACAACTGCGTGCTGGTAATGCCGGTTCCGAACAACATCAAGACCGGCCTCACGGCGGTGCGCCTCGGGAAGATCGAGGCCTTTGCCTGAGCGGCGTCAGCTCGTGACGTCCTCGCCCTTGCCGGACGGACGGATCCCGAGCTGCTTCAGCTTGCGGTAGAGGTGCGTGCGCTCGAGGCCCACGCGGTCCGCGACGCGCGACATGTTCCCTTCCTCGCGGCGGATGTGGTGCATGAAGTATTGCTTCTCGAACTGCTCGCGCGCGTCGCGCAGCGGCAGGTCCAGCGAGACACCCACCTCAGTCGTTGCCTGCTCCCGGGGCGCGAGGCTGAATTCGCGAGCCACGCGGTTCACGTCGTCCCCCAGGATGTCCGACGCGAGCGAAGTCAGCGCGAGCGTCTTCACCACGTTCTGCAACACCGGCAGGTTGCCCGGCCAGTCGAGGTTGCGCATCACGTTGAGGGCGCCCACTGTCAGTGTTCTCAATGGTACTTCGTTGGCATCCACGAGCTGAGTGAGCAGCGTCGCCGCAATATCCGGAATGTCCTCGGCGTGGTCGGCGATCGACGGCACACGGATGGTGAGGCCCGAGATCTGGTTGTAGAGGTTGGCGTCGAACTGGCCATCCTCGACGAGCGCCGGGAGCGACCCGGTGGCTGCGCAGATGAGGCGCACGTTGAGCTTCTCCAGCTTGCCGAGAATCTGCGACAGGCCCTTCTGCTCGGCCTTCTCGAGGTGGGCGATTTCGCCGAGGAAGAGCGTGCCCTCGCGCGCCTCGTTCAGCGGCTCGAAGGGATTCGTGCCCAGCCACTCGGTTTCTTCCGGCGCGACCCACGGCGTGTTCGGCAAGTGCAGGTGGCGCGCGCAGAGCTCGAAGCCGCATCCCGGCTCGCCCACGAAAAGCACCGGCGTCCGCAGGCGGCTCACCTGCTCGAGACGCTGGCGCAACTCCTGGATCACGCGGCCTCTTCCAAGATTGACCAGCGTGAGCCCGGTCTTCGGCAGCACGCGCCCGCCCGCGAGCGCCTTGCCGACCGTGGCGAGGAGCTTCGGCAGGCTGATCGGCTTTTCCAGGAAATCGAAGGCGCCAATGCGGGTGGCCTCCACCGCGGAGTCGATGGTGCCGTGGCCCGACATCATGACCACGGGCATCGTGAGCAGCCCGTTGCCGGCCCACTCCTTCAGGAGCGTGATGCCGTCGGTGTCCGGCATCCAGATGTCGAGCAGCACGAGGTCGGGACGCATTTCCTTGCGCGCCGAGCGCGCGGTCTGCGCGTTCTCGGCAAGGCGCACCCCGTAGCCTTCGTCCCTCAGGATCTCGAAGAGCAGTTCACGGATGCCGACTTCGTCGTCGACGACGAGGATCTGGTTCGCGGACATTGAAAGGGGTTAGGCGGCCGCCTTCGAGGGCAGGACGATGCTCACGTTGGCGCCGTGAGGCTTCACGTTCTCGACGAGTATCCGCCCGTGGTGCTCGTCGACGATCTTCTTGACGATCGCAAGCCCGAGCCCGGTTCCCTTCGGCTTCGTGGTGACGTAGGGCTCGAAGATCCGGCCCATCACCGCCTCCGCGATACCCGTCCCGTTGTCGCGGACGGTGAGGAGGACTCCGCCGGTGCCAAGGCTCGTGGAAACGAGGATGCGAGGGCTCTCCATGCCGGAGAGAGCGTCCAGCGCATTCTGGAAAAGGTTGTGCAGCACTTGCCGAAGCATGCTCGGATCGGCATGGATCGGCGGAAGGTTCTCGGCGAGTCGCGGCTCGATGTTCACGCCCATCGCCTCGTAGAGCACGAGCACTTCGCGCACGAGCTCGTTCAGCATCACCGGCTTCATGCTCATGCGGGACGAGTGCGCGTATTCCCTGAAGTCGTCCACCATGCCCTTCAGCGCTGCGACGTGGTTCACGATCGTGCTCGTCGCGCGCTTGAGGATGTCGGCCTCGTTCGCGGGGAGCTTGTCCTGGAGCTTCAGCTGCAGGCGCTCGGCCGAAAGCTGGATCGGCGTCAGCGGATTCTTGATCTCGTGAGCGAGCCGGCGCGCGACCTCGCCCCACGCGGCGTCGCGCTGGGCCTGGATCAGGTGCGTGATGTCGTCGAAGACGATGACGTAGCCGTTCTCGCCGTGGGTGCCGAGCCGCGTTCCGCGCAGGAGCAGCGTGCGCGTGCCGTCGAGGCGCCGGTATTCCATCTGCTCTTCCCATTGCCGCATCCCCGAGGAGGCGAACTGGCGCAACGAGATCTCCGCCACCTGCGCGACCGACTGCACGTGCCGCGGCCACTCCGAGAGCTTGAGCCCGTGGAATTGGGCCGATGGCACCGCGAGGATGTTGCTGGCCGCGGCGTTCATCGTCTTGACGTACATGCGCTCGTCGAAAGTCAGCACGCCCGACGTCAGGTTCGAGAGGATGCTCTCGAGGTAGGCGCGGGCGTTCTCGAGCTGCAGCTGGTTGCGCTCCATCGCGTCCGTCGCGTCGGCGATCTGGCGCGTCATGGTGTTGAAGGACTGCGTGAGCACCCCGAACTCGTCTCGGCTCTTCACCGGATTGAGCTTCGAGTAATCGCCCTTCGCGATCGCGCGCGTCGCCTCGGCGAGGGCGGAGAGCGGTGCGGAGAGCCTCTCGGAAAGCACGAAGGCGAGCGCGAGCGCCGAAAAGAGCGTGAGCAGCATCGCGAGCGTGAGGGTCAGCGCGAACAGGTCCTTGAGGTCCCCCCGCGTGATCTGGAGCTGCCTGTAATCGGTCACGCCGGCTTCGATCAGGCGAGCATCGCGCACGATGGCCTCCGGCGCGCGCTGCATCACCTGCAGGATCCGGATGTCGTCCGCGATGGTGAGGACGTTCACGGGCACGAGGACGCGCAGGTAATAGCCGCGATCCGGAATGTCCTCGATCTGGGCCACGCGCTGCTGCGTCCGGATCTGGCGCAACAGGTCCCGGTTCGGCACGCCCGAGAGCAGGGACACCGGCTCCGCGCCGGCCTGGGCGATGACGCGGCCGCGCCCGCTCAGCAGCATCACTTCCTCGATCGAATGCTGCTCCCGCAGGCGGTTCAGCGTCGCGACGTCAGCCGCGTTCGACGTGGCGAGCGTATTCGCCATCGATTCGGCGCGGTCGCCCAGCTCCCTCTTCGAATTCTCGAGCGCGTTCTGCGCGAGGCGCAGACCCACGCCGAGCGAATCGTCGACGCGCACATCGAACCACGACTCGATCGACCGCTGGATGAACTGGTACGAGACCGCGTACATCAGGCCGCCCGGAATGAGCGCCATCAGCGCGAAGACGACCATGAGGCGCATGGTCAGCTTCGAGCCGAACACGCGCTCGCGCAGCTTCCTGCGGAGGATCGCCAGCTGGTAGACGATCAAGCCCATCAGGCCAGCCGCGAGACCGACGGCGAGCCTCAGCAACCAGTCGATGTTGGTGGCGAACGCTTCGCTGTTCGACGACGCCTGCGACATCAGATACACCAGCGCGGCGCCGGTGATCACGCACAGCGCGATCAGGAATCTCATGGATTCTGCACCCAGCGATGCCAGTCCGAGGTGAGCGTCCAATCGCGCGAGGCGATGGCGTTCACCTGGAACGGTTTCGGCAGCTGGGCGGTATCTAGCCGCATGCGCACCGCGGCCTGATACGTCGAGTCCTTTTTGACGGTTACGCGATCGGCGACATACCAATCGCGAACGCGCGAGAGGGCGCGCGTCACTTCTTCGAGGCGAGTGAAGTTCTGGTAGTTGTTCCCGACGCTAAGGCGATATTGGCGAAGCAGCGGCGTGTAGCTGACCTTGTACGTCTGCGCCTGCACGACCGGCTTTTCGTCGAGCCAGTACCACCGCGGCTTGGAGAGCTCGAACTCGACAACGAAATACAACGGCACGCCGCTGTTGACGGCTTCCTCGAGCCGCGGACTGAACTGGATGTCGAAGTCGGCGTTTACGTGCCATCCATCGTCCGAACGCTCGATGGTCGCGGTGCGGACTGCGATGCCTTCCGCGTGCGAAAACGACGCGAATGACACAAACGCAACAATGAGTATTCCGCGCAACAGTGCGAAAAAGCGACTCCCTCCGCGGGGCGACGGAAAAAGCGAAGAAAGAAGCGACGCGGTGCTCATGGCTTGGCGGTTCGCCGCCGCAGAAAAAGGTCGCGGGCAGCGAGACACAATTTACCACTTCCCTCAAGGACTTGCCAGCGGCTTTTCACCAAGGGTCGCCTCGGCATCCACGGGGGTGCCGCGAAGGAACTCCGGGACCCCCATTCGGCGGGCCCCAGGCCTTTGGATTTCAAGCAGTTCTAGCGCCCCATTTCCGCAAGCGACCACTAACTGACTGTCTCTAAACTGCAACACTCGCCCGGGGAAGCCGCTGCCGGCGACGGGGCGAGCCCGCCAGATCTTCAGGGGCGATCCGAGCAACTGCGACTCCGCGCCGGGTGCGGGATTGAAGGCGCGAACCTGGCGATCGATTTCGATAGGGCTTCTCGTCCAATCGATCCGCGCTTCCGCCCTGGAAATCTTCTGCGCGTATGTCACGCCGTCGGGCCGTTGCGGCGTCGCCACCAGCGACTCGATGCCCGCCAGCGCTTCAACGACCGCCGCCGCGCCAAGATCGCCGAGCCGATCCGTTAGCGACCCGGTCGTGTCCTCGTCCCCGATCGGCATCCGCCTTTCCAGGAGGACCGGCCCCGTGTCAAGGCCGGCTTCCATGCGCATGATCGAAATGCCGGTCTCGGGGTCGCCTGCGAGAAGCGCCCGCTGGATGGGAGCAGCACCCCGCCAGCGTGGCAGCAACGACGCGTGGATGTTGATGCAGCCGAGCGGCGGGATGGAGAGAACGTTGGCAGGCAGGAGGAGGCCATACGCGGCAACGACCATCACATCCGGCCGGACGTCCCTGATGAGGGCCACGGCCTCGTCTGCCTTCAGCGAGGCCGGCTTCGCGACAACCAGCGAGTGGCTCGAGGCCCAGGCGCCCACGGCGCTCGGGGTGAGCTTCATGCCGCGCCCTGCCGGGCGATCGGGCTGGGTCAGGACTAAGGGGATCTCGTAGCCGGCTGCGTGAAGCGCGGCCAGGGCACGTGCGGCGAAGGGGGGAGTGCCGGCGAAGACAACGCGCAAGGCGAACGCCGCCTCAGGCGGCCTTGCGCTGGCGTTTCTTGAGCTTTGCGCGAATGCGGTTCTGCTTCAGCTCGGACAGGTGCTCGATGAAGATCTTGCCGTGCAGGTGGTCCATCTCGTGCTGGATGCACGCGGCGAGCAATCCCGACGCGTTCAGCGTGAACCGGGACCCGTTGCGGTCCAGGGCCGTGACGGTAACGCTTTCGGCACGCTCGACGTTCTCGTAGACCCCCGTCACCGAGAGGCAGCCCTCCTGGTTCACGGCCACGCCTTCCTTGCGGGTGACTTCCGGATTGATGAAGACGCGCAGGTCGCTGCGGTCCTCGCTCACGTCGATCACGATGATCTGCTTGTGGACGTCGACTTGCGTCGCCGCCAGGCCGACTCCCGGCGCCGCATACATGGTCTCCGCCATGTCGTCGATCAGCTTTCGCGTCCCGGCGTCGATTTTCTCGACGCGCTGGGCCGGCTCATGCAGCCGCGTATCGGGGTATTGAAGGATCTCCAGAATGGCCATAAAAGCTTGCTAAAAGAAGAAATTATGTGCAGAATTTCTTGCGCTACTTGAAAAAGGGGGCGTAACCCTTTTCCTGAATATGGGTCCTGAGGTCCATATCCACAAGTGAGAGCCGCCATGGGAAAGAGAATTATAGCTTTAGGCGTCGCCTTGGCCACTTTGGTTCCGATCGGAGTTTTTGCCGATGGGATGCCTCCGGAGGCGCAAAAAGGGGCGGCAAAGACAGCAGCCGGAGCCCCCGCGGCGGCCGGCGTTCCGGTGTCCGATCTCAAGACCGACGCTCCGGACACCTATACGGTCCAGAAGGGCGACACCCTCTGGGGAATCGCAGGCAAGTTCCTGAAGAATCCCTGGCAGTGGCCCGACATCTGGGCCATGAACAAGGACACCATCAAGGACCCGCACCGGATCTATCCAGGCGACGTCATCCGCCTCGACAAGAGCGGCGCCATGGCGTCCCTGTCGCTGGCCTCGGGCGGCACCGCGGAGCAAGCGGCCGCTAACGTCGTGAAGGTGGAGCCCCGGGTTCGCGTGGAACCCCTGAGAACCGCCATTCCGAGCATTCCCGGCACGGCGATCGGGCCCTTCCTGACGCAACCGCTGGTGGTGGATGCGGGCGGCCTGGACAACGCACCCTCCATCGTCCACAACGACGAGGCACGCGTCATCATCGGCGCAGGCGACATCACATACGCCGACCGCATTACGGCGACCGACGTCATCAACTGGCAGGTGTTCCGTCCGGGCCAGCCGTTGACCGACCCGCAGAGCGGCGAGCTCCTCGGCTACGAAGCGAAGTACATCGGCGATGCGCGCGTGAAGCGATTCGGTTCGCTGACGACGCTCGAAGTGACGAAGGCCCGCGAAGAGATCAACCGCGGCGACCGCCTCATGCCCGCGCGCGAGGTGAGCCTGCCGAGCTACGTTCCGCACGCGCCGGACAAGCCGATCAACGGCGTCATCATGTCGGTCGACGGCGGCGTCTCGGAGCTGGGGCAGTACCAGATCGTGACCATCAATCGCGGCTCGCGTGACGGCATCGAAGTGGGCCACGTCCTCGCCAGCTTCCGGGCCGGTGGGCCTATCAGCACACGCGCCCCGGACGCCCCCTTCCAATGGAGAGACCCGTCGACCTGGTTCACCTGGAATGCCGTCCAGAAGGCGAGCGCCGATCCGGCACCCGATCCTTCGATCTCCGGGGCCCTCGTCCTCCCGGATGAGCGCAATGGACTGATCTTCGTCTTCCGCGTGTTCGAGAAGCTGTCGTACGCCATGGTGATGAAGGCGACGCGTCCGATCTACATCGGCGACAAGGTGCAGACGCCTTAACGCCAGCCCGACCCGGAAAAGGGGGCGCAAGCCCCTTTTTCTTTTTTCGCGGCTCGTCATCGTGCGTGACCGCGGGCCGTTTATCGGGCATCCTCCCGTTCCCGCGACATGGACACTCCCCTCGATCTCCTCGCCTGGCTGCGATTCACGCTCGCGCCACGGCTCACAACGCCGCAACGCCACGCGCTCGTGAAGGCTTTCGGTGGACCGAAGCAAGCGTTCACAGCGCCGCGCAGCGAAATCGTCGCGATCGTCGGGACGCAGGGGCTGCAAGCGCTGGAAGTGGAGCCCGATGAAAGGGTTGTGGAGCAGGCCGTGAAGTGGGCGGGCGCGCCGAACAACCACTTCATCACCCGCGACTCGCCGGCGTTTCCCAAGCAGCTCGCCGAAATTCCGGACCCGCCGATGGCCCTGTACGTCCAGGGCCGTTTCGAGCTCCTGGACGCGCCGTCTTTCGCCATCGTCGGCAGCCGCAACGCTACGGTTCAGGGAACGCGTGACGCAGAGGCGCTCGCGGAAGCATTGTCGAACGCGGGGCTTGCGATCGTGAGCGGTCTCGCGCTCGGAATCGATACAGCCGCGCATCGCGGAGGGCTTCGCGGACGTTCATCGAGCATCGCCGTGATCGGAACCGGCGCCGATCGCGTCTATCCGCCGCGCAATCGCGACCTGGCTCACGAGCTGGCGGATCGCGGAGCGATCGTGAGCGAGTTTCCGTTGGGGACTTCGCCGCGCCCCGGGAACTTCCCATCGCGCAACCGTCTCATCAGTGGACTCGCGCGAGGCGTGCTGGTCGTGGAGGCGGCGATGGAAAGCGGCTCGCTCATCACCGCGCGGCGCGCGGTGGAACAGGGGCGCGATGTCTTCGCGATTCCCGGCTCGATCCACACCGCGCTTGCGAAGGGATGCCACAGCTTGATCAAGGACGGAGCGAAGCTGGTCGAGCGTGCCGGCGACATCCTCGAGGAGTTGCGGATCGCGCACGCCGATGCAGGCTCGACAAGCGACGATTCGCTCGATGCCCCGGACTGCTTCCTTGATGCCATGGGGCACGCCCCCATCTCCCTCGACGAGATCGCGCTGCGCACCGGTGAAGCCGCCGGCGCGATCGCCGCACGCCTCACGCGCCTCGAAATCGAAGGCCGCGTGACCTCGATCGCGGGCGGACTTTTCCAGCGCGTGCATGGCGTTCGCGAAGGACGCCGCGAAGCGCGTTATAGAATGAATTAAAGGACTTCATCGACTGCATGGCTTCCAACCTGCTCATCGTGGAATCGCCTTCGAAGGCGAAGACGCTCAAGAAATACCTCGGCAAGGACTTCGAGATCCTCGCTTCGTATGGTCACGTGCGCGACCTCATCCCGAAGACGGGCGCGGTCGACGTCGACAACGACTTCGACATGAAGTACGAGATCATCGAGCGCAACGCGAAGCACGTCGACACGATCGCGAAGGCCGTGAAGGATGCGGACACCGTGCTCCTCGCGACGGACCCGGACCGGGAAGGGGAGGCCATCGCCTGGCATCTCTCCGAGATCCTCAAGGGACGCAAGGCGCTCAAGAACAAGAAGCTCCAGCGCGTCGTCTTCTACGAGATCACCGAAGGAGCGGTGAAGGACGCGGTGAAGAATCCGCGCTCGATCTCCATGGAGCTCGTGAACGCGCAGCAGGCGCGGCGCGCGCTCGACTACCTCGTGGGCTTCAACCTCTCGCCGCTGCTCTGGAAGAAGATACGTCGAGGCCTTTCCGCGGGCCGCGTGCAGAGCCCGGCGCTACGCCTCATCGTCGAGCGCGAGCTCGAGATCGAAAAATTCCAGACGCGCGAGTACTGGACGATCCATTTCGATTCGGAAAAGGACCGGCTGCCCTTCACGGCGAAGCTCACGCACTTCCACGGCGAGAAGCTCGACCAGTTCACGGTGGGAAGCGCCGAGCGCAACGCCGAGATCACCCAGTTCCTCGAGACCCACGGCAAGGGCAATGCCAAGGTCCTGGAGATCGAGAAGAAGCGCAAGCTCCGCTCGCCCGCGGCTCCCTTCACGACTTCCACGCTGCAGCAGGAAGCCGTTCGCAAGCTCGGCTTCTCGACCGAGCGCGCGATGCGGGTGGCGCAGAGCCTCTATGAGGGCGTGACCGTCGGCAAGGTGGTGACGGGCCTCATCACGTACATGCGCACGGATGCGGTGACGCTTTCGAAGGAAGCGATCGCCGAGATGCGCGGATACATCACCAAGACCTACGGCAGCGACTACCTGCCAAAAGCGCCGAACGTCTACCGCAGCACCTCGAAGAATGCCCAGGAAGCCCACGAGGCCATTCGTCCGACATCCATCGCGCGCACTCCGGAGTCGGTCGCGCCGTACCTCAACGACGAACAGCGCAAGCTCTACGAGATGATCTGGAAGCGCGCGATTTCGTCGCAGATGACGCCGGCGAAGTTCGACACGGTCGCGGTCGACTTCAACGTTGGCGGTCCCGGCAACACCTTCAGGGCCACGGGCCAGACCATGGTCTTCCCGGGCTTCTACACGGTGTACCACGAGGACGAAGACGATGTGGCCGAGGAGGAGGATCGGCGCCTTCCGACCTTCGAAACCGGGGACGCCGTCAAGATCCAGAAACTGTACGGCGAGCAGCACTTCACGCAGCCTCCGCCGCGCTATTCCGAGGCGAGCCTCGTGAAGGCGCTCGAGCAATACGGCATCGGCCGGCCGTCGACGTATGCCTCGATCATCTCGACGCTGCAGAACCGCGAGTACGTGATCCTCGACAAGAAGCGCTTCACGCCGACGGACGTGGGTCGCGTCGTCAACAAGTTCCTCACGGAGCACTTCGCCCACTGGGTCGACTACGAGTTCACGGCCAAGATGGAAGACGAGCTCGACGACATTTCCAACGGCAAGCAGGAATGGGTACCGGTCCTCGATCGCTTCTGGAAGGACTTTTCCGCTCAGGTCGGCGAGAAGGAATCCGTGCAGCGCAAGGACGTGACGCAGGAAGCGCTCGACGAGATGTGCCCGAAATGCGGCAAGCACCATCTCACCATCCGCCTCGGACGCCGCGGGCGCTTCATCGGGTGCACGGGGTATCCCGACTGCGACTACACGCGCAACCTCGATGGGCCCGAAGGCGCCGAGGCGGTTCCGCAGAAGAAGGAGCTTGGCGTGGATACGAAGACCCACAAGCCCATCTTCCTCATGCAGGGCCCGTACGGTCCTTACGTGCAGCTGGGCGAGATGGAGGGCGAGAAGAAGCCCAAGCGCGTGTCGATCCCGAAAAATGTCGCGCAGGACTCCGTGAACCTGGAGATCGCGCTCAAGCTCCTCGCGCTGCCGCGAGACCTCGGGCCCCATCCCGAGTCGGGCAAGAAGGTGCACGCGGCAATCGGGCGCTTCGGGCCTTACGTGAGCCACGACGGGCAATTCAAGTCGATCCCGCGCGACGAAAACGTCTTCGACATCGGCCTCGAGCGGGCCGTGGCGCTGCTCAAGGAACCGAAGCAGTTCGGCGGACGGGGTGCGCTCAAGGTCCTCGGCAAGCATCCCGAAGATGGCCAGGCGGTCGCTCTTTACTCCGGCCGGTACGGGCCGTACGTGAAGCACGGCAAGGTCAACGCCACCCTTCCCGACGAAGGCATGATCAACACCGTGACCCTGGAGGAAGCGCTCGAGCTTCTCGCCGCGAAGGCGAAAAAGGGCAAGGGCGGGAAGAAGCCGTCGAAAGTGAAAAAGGCCGCCTGAGAGAGGCGGCCTTTTTCTTCAGACGTCGAGGTTCGTCACCCCGAGGGCATTGCTCTCGATGAAGAGTCGCCTCGGCTCCACCTCGTCGCCCATGAGCGTCGAGAAGATCTCGTCGGCGCTGATGGCGTCCTCGATCTGGACCTTGAGGAGGATCCGCTTGTCGGGATCCATCGTGGTTTCCCAGAGCTGCTCCGGATTCATCTCGCCCAGGCCTTTGTACCGCTGGATGCCGATGCCGGTCCGAGCCTCGGAGAGGAGCCAGTCGAGGCCTTCCTTGAAGCTTCGGATGCTGCGTGCCGTCTCGCCGCGCTTCATTTCGGCGCCTTCGCGAATGAGGCCCGAGAGGGTTTCCGCCGTCTTCAGGATCTGCGCGTAGTCGCCGCTCTCCAGGAATGCATGGTCGATGACGGTCTCGACCTTGTTTCCGTGGACCACTTTTTCGAGCCGGAGGCGCCAACCATCTGAAGTCGGATCACGCTCGATGTGCGCCTTGGGCGGATTGCGCACCAGCGCCCCGTGGAGCGCCTTGGCAGCGAGCGTCGCTCCCTCTTTGTCGGCGAGCGAGATGCGCGGCACTTCGAGCATCGCGCGCAGCACTGCGGAGTCCATGGCGATCGACAGGCGCTCGATCACCGCCTCGGTCATGAGGTACTCGGAGGCGATGCGCTCGAGCGCTTCGCCCGCAAGCGGCGCGGCGCCGCCGCCTGGAAGCAGGGAAGCGCCATGCAGCGCCTTGCGAAGCTGGTACTGCTTGAGCTCGTGCTCGTCCTTGAGGTAGCGCTCTTCCTTGCCGTGCTTCACCTTGTAGAGAGGCGGCTGCGCGATGTAGATGTGCCCGTTCTCGACGAGCGCAGGCATCTGCCGGTAGAAGAACGTGAGGAGCAGCGTGCGGATGTGCGCGCCGTCCACGTCCGCGTCCGTCATGATGATGATGCGGTGGTAGCGCAGCTTCTCGAGCGAAAACTCGTCTTTTCCGATCCCGGTTCCGAGCGCCGTGATCAGCGTCGCGACTTCGACCGAGGAAAGCATCTTGTCGAAGCGCGCCTTCTCGACGTTGAGGATCTTGCCCTTGAGCGGCAGGATCGCCTGGAACTTGCGGTCGCGGCCCTGCTTCGCCGATCCGCCGGCGGAATCGCCCTCCACCAGGTAGAGCTCGCACAGCTTCGGATCCCGCTCCTGGCAATCAGCGAGCTTGCCCGGCAGGCCGCTGCCGTCGAGCACCCCTTTGCGCCGGGTGAGCTCGCGCGCCTTGCGTGCCGCTTCCCGCGCCCGCGCCGCCTCGACGATCTTCGTGCAGATGATCCGTGCATCGGCAGGCTTCTCGAGCAGGAATTCGCCGAGCTTCTGGCCGACGATCTCCTGAACCACCGGCTGCACCTCGGACGAAACCAGCTTGTCCTTCGTCTGCGACGAGAACTTGGGCTCCGGGACCTTCACCGAGAGCACGCAGGTGAGGCCTTCGCGCATGTCGTCGCCGGTCGTCTCGACCTTGGCCTTCTTGGCGATTTCTTCCTTCTCGATGTAGTTGTTGATCGTGCGCGTCATCGACATGCGCAGGCCCGTGAGGTGCGTTCCGCCGTCGCGCTGCGGGATGTTGTTCGTGAAGCACTGCACCGATTCCACGTACGAGTCGTTCCACTGCATGGCGACCTCGACCGTGATGCCGTCCTTCTCGCTGATCGAGTGGAAGATGTTGCCGTGCAGGACCGTCTTCGAGCGGTTCATGTACTCGACGAAGCCCTGGATGCCGCCGGAGTGCGCGAAGCTTTCGCTCTTCCCGGTCCTCTGGTCGATGAGCTCGATCTTCACGCCGTTGTTCAGGAACGAGAGCTCGCGCAGGCGCTTCGCCAGGATCTCGTAATGGAACTCGATGTTCGAGAAGGTCCCGTGCGACGCGAGGAAATGCACCTCGGTCCCGCGGCGATCGGTCTCCCCGGCCAGCTTCAAGGGCTCGACCGCCTCGCCGTCGCGGAACTCCATCACGTGGATCTTCCCGTCCCTCCAGATGCGCAGCTTCAGCCACTCGGAGAGCGCGTTCACGACGGAGACGCCGACGCCATGAAGGCCACCCGAGACCTTGTAAGAGTTCTGGTCGAACTTGCCGCCGGCGTGAAGCTCCGTCATCACGATTTCGGCTGCGGAGCGTTTCTGCTCGTCATCCTCCTTGACGTCGGTCGGGATGCCGCGGCCGTTGTCCACCACCGAGATCGAGTTGTCGGTGTGGATGACGACCTTGATGTCGTCGCAATGCCCGGCGAGCGCCTCGTCGATCGCGTTGTCGACGACCTCGAAGACCATGTGGTGCAGGCCCGTACCGTCGGACGTGTCGCCGATGTACATGCCGGGACGTTTCCGGACGGCGTCGAGCCCCTTCAGGATCTTGATGCTGTTGGAATCGTAGTCGGCTTCAACGCGGCCGTTGGTGTGCGTCTGGGGAACAGTTGCCAATTGGTTTCCTGGTTGCTGGGGTTGCCTAGATCCGCATCGGCATCACGACGTACTTGAAGTCGTCGCGGCCGGGCATCTGGACGAGCGCGCTCGAATTCGAGTCGCCCATCGAGAAAGTGACGGTTTGCGTGTCGACGTGATTGAGCACGTCGAGGAGGTACGAGATGTTGAAGCCGATGTCGAGCGGATCGCCGGCATAGTCGACCGCGAGGCCTTCCTCCGCTTCCTCCTGCTCGTTGTTCGTGCAGATGATCGAGAGGGCGTCCTTGGTGAAGACGAGCCTTACGCCGCGGATCTTCTCGTTCGAGAGGATCGCCGCGCGGTTCAGCGACTGGGCGAGAGCCACTCGGTCGAGCTCGATGCGGTTCTTGTGGGCCGCGGGAATGACCTTCTGGTAATCGGGAAACTTGCCTTCGACGATCTTCGACACGATCTCGATGCCGCCGAAGGAAAAGCGGACCTGGTTCGAGCCGATCGCCAGGGAAACGGGGTCGTCGGTGTCGGAGAGCAGCTTGATGAGCTCGAGGACGGTCTTCCTCGGCAGGATCGCCTCGACACTGCCGTGGTCGCCACTGAGGGCCTGGCTCGCGAACGACAGGCGATGACCGTCGGTGGCGACGACCCGCAGCGTGTCCTTGTCGACCGAGAAGAGCACGCCGTTGAGGTAGTAGCGGATGTCCTGGACCGCCATGGCGAACTGCACGAGTCCCAGGGCGTGCTTCAGCGCCTTCTGCGGAAGCGTGAGGGTCTTGGAAGCGTCCTTGGCCTCGACCATGCGCGGGAAGTCGGCGGCCGAAAGCGTCTGCAGGTTGAATCGGCTCTTGCCGGCGCGAACCGTCATCCGGCTTTCCTTCGCCTCGAGGGACACTTCGGCATCTTCCGGCAGCGACCGCAGGATGTCGTAGAGCTTGCGCGCGGCCGCCGTGACCGATCCTTCGGCGCCATTGCCCAGGCTCGCACGCGAGGTGATCTGCACCTCGAGGTCCGTCGCGAGGAAATCCACGTTCCCGTCCGCCGCCGAGATCAGGACATTCGAAAGGATCGGCAGGGTGTGGCGACGCTCCACGATCCCGGTGACCTGCTGCAACGGAGCGAGGAGCTTGTCGTTGGTCGTCTTTATTTTCAACATGGTTTTATATAAGGGATTGTTGACAGCTAATAGGAGAGCGCCCGGAGCGGGATAACTCGGGAATGCCGTGCGGGATCAAAGCGTTGACGAGCGGAAAAATGGGGGTGGAAAGTCCGGAGTCCGATGAAAACCTGTGGATAAGAAAGGGGTGCTCCCGGGCCTTCGAAACTACCCACAGGTTTTTCATGGGTTCGCGCCGCTTCATCCCAACAGGATCTGCTGGAGCTGCGCGTAGTCGCGCGCGAACTCCTGGTCGGTGTCGCGGAGCTCCGCGGTCTTGCGGCAGGCGTGCAGCACCGTCGTGTGGTCACGGCCGCCGAAGGCCTCGCCGATCTCGGGCAGGCTCTGCTGGGTGAGTTCCTTCGCGAGCGCCATCGCCACCTGCCGCGGACGGGCGACCGAGCGGAAGCGCTTCTTCGAATACATGTCCGACACCTTGATCTTGAAGTAGTCGGCCACGGTCTTCTGGATGTTCTCGATCGAGACCTGGCGATTGAGCACCGCCAGCAAGTCCTTGAGCGCCTCGCGCGCCGTCGCCACCGTGACGGGCGCATTGTTGAAGCGCGCGTAGGCGAGGACTCGCTTCAGCGCTCCTTCGAGCTCGCGGACGTTCGAGCGGATGTGCTTCGCGATGAAGAAGGCGACGTTCTCGTCGACGCGCACGCCGTCGTTCTCGGCCTTCTTGAGGAGGATCGCGACCCGCATCTCGAGCTCGGGCGGCTCGACGGCGACGGTGAGGCCCCAGCCGAAGCGGGAAATGAGGCGTTCCTCGATTCCCGTCATCTCCTTCGGAAAGCAGTCGCTGGTGATGGCGACCTGCTTGTGCGCCTCGAAGAGGGCGTTGAACGTATAGAAGAACTCTTCCTGGGAGCGCGACTTGCCCACGAAGAATTGCACGTCGTCGATGAGGAAGAGGTCGAGGGAACGGTAATAGCGCTTCAGCGAATCGAAGCTCTTGTGCTGGTACGCGCGCACCACATCCGCCACGAATTGCTCGGCGTGGATGTAGCGCACCTTCGCCCTCGGGTTGCGCTTGAGCACCTCGATGCCGATCGCCTGCAGCAGGTGCGTCTTGCCCAGGCCCGTTCCGCCGTAGATGAAGAGCGGGTTGTAGGCGGTGCCCGGATTCTCCGCGACCTGGATCGCCGCGGCGCGTGCGATCTGGTTCGCCTTGCCGTTCACGAAGTTTGTGAAGGTGAAGCCGGGGTTGAGGCGATGTTCTTCGCGATTGGGGCGCTCGGGCGCGACCGGGACCGGCTCCGGCAGGACGATTTCCGTCTCGGAAGGCTTCTCGTCGAGCATGAGGTCGATCGCAAGGGGCACGCCGGCGACTTTCTCGGCCCTGGATTCGATGCGCTCGAGCAGGTTCTGCCGGATCCAGCGAAGCACATGATGATTCGGCGCGAGCAGGACCAGCTGGTCGCCTCGCTGCTCCGCTTTCAGGGGCTTGATCCAGGTCTCGAATTGCTGGGCCGGCAGCTCCTTCTTGAGTTCGGCAGCGAGCGACGGCCAGAGCGAATCCATGTGTGGTGAATCGAGGGCTTGCAGGGGAGGAAGGCGGGAAGGAATCGAAACGAAATTTTACTTGGAACGGCGTCACTTATCCACAGGCCCGCAAGGGTCGCGGGCTACAGCGGAAATGGCGCTCCGGGGCCCGATCCGCTATAATTTCGCGTTTTTCTTTCCGCAGAAGCCGAAGAGGTTTTTTCCATGAAACGCACGTTCCAGCCGTCAGTCGCCCATCGCA
>Ga0315912_10001868_pt1 | contig 24042 bp, 25 predicted proteins | sample VfabasoilMG_FD_204469 | JGI IMG/M metagenome (GOLD analysis project Ga0315912, IMG submission 204469) | Garden soil microbial communities collected in Santa Monica, California, United States - V. faba soil | ecosystem: Environmental > Terrestrial > Soil > Garden | place: USA: California... | reverse complement strand
GCGCCTGATTCGCGCAGCCGGTTGTAGCGCCTCACATAGTCCGCGAAGTACCGTTCATATTCCGCCTTGTTCCATCGAGTGGGATGCGGGCCGGCTACGGTGATGATATCCCGCCACTTCGCGCGTTCCGGCGTGATCGTGACGTTGGGCTGCCACGGTTCGATCGGGCCCGGGTGAGCCGGACCAGCGGCTGTCGGAACGTAGTACTCGTCCGCGAGACCCGCCAGGGCATGGGCAAACTCGTGAATGACGAGGTAGCGCGCGGCTGCGCTGTCGATCGCCACGACCGCCGGGCCGCCCCAGTACGCGCTGCCGCCATAGCGGCGGGCATTGGCGAGGATCAGCACGAAATCGTACGGCACCGCTGCGGCGACCTCCCGCACGGCATGAAGGTTGCCGTCTGCGAGCGCCCGCTCCGAGCCGCCGGTGAAGTAAGCGCAGCGGAATACCGTGTCCTTCTTCAAGCCCAGATAGTCATCGGTCACGCCGCTGCTGGCGCTGGCCGTGAATACCGAGTGGACATTGAAATCCGGCTTGCGCTTGCGGAACGGCTCGACGGAAAAGAGATAGCCGGCCGCTCGCGCCGCATCCTGGGCGAACTTGGCATATTCCGCTTCAAGGTAGCCATCGCCGAGTATCGCGAGATCCACCTTCGAGCCAGGCTCGCCGCCAGCGAAGATGGCGTCAACGCGCGTGGAGATTTCGCCCGGCGCGCGCTCCACGCTGTCCAGTTTCGGGTCGATCGTGACGCCCGATACCTGGTCGAAGGTACGCCCGCCCCGGCGTTTTTCGATCTCGGCGCGAACCGCGCGCAGCGGCATGGGAAAGCGAACGCTGAGCTGCGTCGTCCCCGAGCGCGCCGCCGGATCGAGATTGGTGTCAAAGCCCTGCCGAAAGATCAGCGCTTCGCGGTCGGGATCGTAAACCGACAGCCGGTAATCGCCCCAATCGAGACCGTCGGCGAGACCCTTGCGCCGACCGGGCCACTCGCGCTCGAATCGGAGCCGCTCGAGCGTGAAGCGCTCGTCGCCGCCAGCCCGCCACTGCCGCCAATGGAGTCGCAGCGCGCCGTCCGCGAAATCCGGCGGATTCTCGGGGGTGGACTTCGCCGGTTCGGGGGGGCTGCACGCCGGGATCAGCCACGACAGGCCCGCGACCCCGGTACGCTTCAACGCGCTGCGGCGGGCGGGCGAGAAGCGCGCGCGCAACGTGGGCCTTACATGGAATGGACCGCCGATCGTGGCCGGTCGATCAGACCTCGACCATCTCGAACTCGCTCTTGCCGGCGCCGCAATCGGCGCAGGTCCAGGTCTCCGGCACATCCGCCCAACGCGTGCCGGGCGCGATGCCCTCTTCCGGTATGCCCGTCTCCTCGTCGTAATAGAAAGCGCACAACAGGCACTGCCATTTCTTGTACCCGCTTGCGCTCGCGGGGGCGTGGCTTTCCTCCGCCCGCGGCGCGACGCGTGGAAAATTAAGGATCAGGGCCTCGAGCCCCTGCGCGCCGGCCTCGATCCGGAAAGCGTCCTCCTCCGGCCTGACGTGCACGACGGCAAGCGCCTGGCGTTCGCGGCTGTCATGCACGAGGCTGCCTTTGACGACAACCACGTACTGGCCGTCGCCGCCGGCGGGCGCCGGCGCGACGGTGCGAGCGCCGGGGGCCATGGTCAGCGCCTTGACGAACAACCCTTGATCGTCCTGGATCTCGCGGATGTCCTGCACGCCGACGCCCGATCCCGCTGCCGGAAACGCAGCTGTCGTGGTGACCTGCCATGGCTTGCGGTCGGCAACCTGCCTCAGTCTCGGCAACGCTCCGGGCAGGCGCTGCGCGCCCGGGTCGTAGCGCGTGCGCAGTGTCATGAAAGTCCATCCGGTCGCCTGGTCCGCGTGCAATGGGCCGTAGGGCGTATAGGCCCGCGCGAAATGAACGTAATACGGCGCAACGTCGTGCCGGCCCAGCTGCCCCTTGCCTTTCACCAGGATCTGAAACTGATCGACGGTGTGGAAATGAGCGCAGGAGCGGTCGCCGGGCTCGTATTGAGCGAGAAACGCGCTGGGGGCGTCGGGCGCATCGGGCGTCGCCCTGAAGAACGGGAAGTTGGTCGAAGCCGGACTGTCGGGACCGCCCTTGTTCTTGCGGATCCGGTCCGGCGTGATCTCATCGAATGCGACAACCAAAGACATGGACTACCTCCCGTTGATCGAGCGCCTGGGTGCGGAAATCATAGCATCGCGGCGCGGTGATGGGTGCAGCATGCAAAATTGACGCGCGCCAGGCCCGGACGGCCGCCCTGCGCGCAGGTCAGTCCGCCTGTATCTTCGCCCGAGCGATGATCTTCGCGTACTTCGCGACCTCGCGCCCGAAGAACGCGCCGAGTTCGTCGGGCGTGCTGCCCACCGGCTCGGCGCCGTCCGCCGTAAGATGCTTGCGCACCTCGGGCAGCGCGAGGCCCTTTACGGTTTCGGCATGCAGTTTCGCGACGATGTCCCTGGGCGTGCCGGCGGGGACGAACATCGCGTACCACTGATCGCATTCGACGCCGGGATAGATCGAAGCCAGCGTCGGCAACTGCGGCAGGATCGACGAGCGCTTCGCCGTCGTCACCGCGAGCGGGCGTATCTTGCCGACGCGGATGTGCGGGATGCTCGTGAGCACCGATGTGAAACGGAAATCGACCTCACCCGCGAGCATGGCCACCAGCGCGGGGCCGCCGCCCTTGTAGTGGATGTGCACGACTTCGATGCCTGCCGCCTGCTTGAGCATCTCGATGGCAAGATGGCTGGTGGTGCCGGCGCCGTTGGTGCCCGCGTTCATCCCACCGGGCCGCGTCTTCGCCAGCGCGACCAGTTCCTGCGGCGATTTCGCCGGCACGCTGGGATGCACCGCCAGCAGCAAGGGCACCGAGACCAGCCAGCTCACGGGCGCCAGGTCCTTGACCGGGTCGAACGCGATCTTCTTGTGCAGGCTGGCGTTCACCGACAGCGACGCGGTCGTCACCAGTATGTTGTAGCCGTCGGGTGGCGACTTGGCGACGATCTCGGCGCCGATCAATCCGCCGGCGCCGGGCCGATTCTCCGCCACGAACGTCTGCCCAAGGGTCTCGGTGAACCGTTTCGCGAACAACCGGCCCATCTGATCGGCGCCGCCGCCGGGACTGAACGGCATCACGATGCGCACCGTTTTCGCCGGCCACGCCTGCGCCGTGGCATCCGGCAACGATGCCACTGCCAGCAGAAACGCGGCCGCGCCGCGCGCCAATCCGAGGTTCATATCTTCGCCTCCCATCGCCGGCGCGGCGGGTTCGCTGCTGCCGCCCCGATCAGGTTCCCCGCCCCCACAAGCCGCAGTAGCGCCGCAGCACGAACGGCAGCATTATGCCCTCGGAAACCCGGAAACGAAACTCTGGACCGCGACCCCGCCGGTGCCGCCTCGGCGGGCGGCTTTCGCCTTCAACTGCCCATGGCAGGGCTCCCACTGCGGGCGATAGTCGTTGACCCTTGCCCCGGGAGCGCGTATAAGCGATCGAGGCGTTCTCTCCTTGGGCCCGCGGGTTTCGGGCCGCTCCTTCAGCCGCAGATCGCAGGGCTTTGGATCAGTCCCCGGGTTGACTGTCGCCTATCTTCATTTCCAGGACACCCTCGCCGCCGTGCAAACGACCTTGCTCGCCGAATCGCCGGACTCGCCTCAGCAACTGCATGAATCGCCGCGACAGAGCGTGAGCCATGGATGCGCCGGTCGGTCTTGAAGAAGTGCGCTGGCTGCAGGAACTGACCTACAAGACGCCAAAAGGGGAAATGCCCGAGATCATCGGTACCCGCCTCGTCAGGAGAGGGTTCATCGAGTGCAGGGAAGGGCGCTACTCGCTCACGCCGAGGGGCCTGATCGCCCTCGCAAAACTCGCTTGATGCGCGGGGCGCGATCGCAGGGGGCAGGCCAGCCGGCGCGCGGGCAGAAAATTCAGAGGAGGAGAGTACTTTGAGAGCGCAGAAGATGCATATCGAGAATGCCGTTGGGCGGGTGCTGGTCGGCCCCAAGAAGCTGCGGGATGGCTACGCCCGCATCGTTTCGCAGAAGGACGGTTCCGGACGCATTGAGAAACTCGATGTGGCGTCGGGAACCTGGTGCGAGGCTCACGAAAGCGTCACGTTCAGCGAGGTCTGGAGCGCACCCTCCGTGCCGGCATCGCCCTGGACCAGCATCGAGCGCAAGACCTGATCGATGTACCGTTGTCAGACCGCTGCCCGGCGTGGCCGGTTGCCCCCTCGATGATCAACGAGAAAATCCCGGTGCGTGTGACCGAAACCGGGCAGACGCTGGAGGTGGTGGTTCTCGACAAGCGGGCCGAACGGATCGCGGTCGTAATCGGTGAAGGCATACACAACGTCAAGTGCGATCTCACGCCGACCCGGAACGGACTCGCCTATGCCGGGAAGGTGATGGGGCGGGAAATCGTCTACGAGCGAAGTCGCCAACAGGTGCAGGCCGATATCGACCGGCTCAATCCGGCCCTGCGCAAACCCCAGAGGCGGTGAGCGGCGCCCGCTGAGAAGTCCGGTATTCCCTTTCCCGCCATTCGCCCGGCGCGTTCGAAGGGCCGGGTCACGCTCGACGGGCCTGGTGTAACATTTCCGCTGCCAGTGCGTTCAGAGAGTATGGACTTGCCCAACCGCCGGTACCGGCCTGAACAGCAAGCATTGCCCGCGGCGCGTAGAGTCGCGCCGCTTCTGCTTTTCGTGGCGGCGGGCTGCGCCATGACGGGATGCGTCGCGCCGCGCGAACCGCGCCCTGCTGGCGCGAAGCAGGGCGGACCGGTCGCGGTGGAGTCGCCTCCCGCCGTCTTGCGGAGCGAAACCGCCGCGCCCAAACCGGAATCCGGTGGGGAGAAAGGGCCGGTGTCTGGTTCCACGGGAGGGAGCGTGGCGGCGACCGAAGCCCCTCTCGCCCACGTCGAGAGGGTGCCCATGCAAGAGACGCCGCCACCCGCCGTCAAGATCGATGTGCCGGCACCCAAGGTCGAGCCGTCCGCCGCCAAGATTGAATCACCAGCGCCCAAGACCGACGGGCCGGCCACCAAGGTCCCGGCCAAGGCCGCCGCGCCGCCGCCTCCTGCGGAGAAGCCGCCAATGAAGGAGAGCGTGGCTGCCGCGCCCGTGAAGTCCCCGACCCTGGATCTGGCCTTGCTGGAAAAGCGGCTCAAGGAGACCAGCGCGATCGGCGTATTCACCAAGCTCACGCTCAAGAACCAGGTCGATGACCTCCTGAACCGATTCCGGGCGCACTACGAAGGACGGGCCAAGACGACCCTCGCCGACCTGCGGCAGCCATACGATTTGCTGATCCTCAAGGTGCTCGCGCTGCTGCAGGACGGCGACCCGTCGCTCGCTCGCGCGATCACCGATTCGCGTGAGGCGATCTGGAGCATTCTTGCCGACCCTGCCAGGTTCAAGACCCTTTGAGGAGTGACACCATGAATTGCCGCCTGACGCGATGGGCTCCCATCCTCCTGACAGTGGCGTTCTACGCCGGGCCGCTGCCCGCCGCCGATGCCCTTTCCAAGGATCTCACCTCGACGATCGCCCTCCTCGGCCTGCCGTGCGGACAGGTCGTCAGTTCAAGGCGGCTGGGCGAGAACGACTACCTCGCCACCTGCAAGAACAAGATGCGCTACCGGGTATTCGTGGATGCCAAGGGCCGGGTTGTCGCGCAGCGACAGTAGCGGCGCCCTTCACCCATTACCCATCACCGGCGGTCAGTCCGCCTTGAGTCCCGCATCCCTGGCGACCTTGGTCCAGCGCGCGAGCTCCGCATAGTACGCGGTATTGAACGCCTTCACCCCGAGCCCGGTCGGATCCATGTCCTGCTGTTCGATACGCGGCCGCAACTCGGGGCTTTTCACCGCCTTGACGAATTCCGCGTTCACCTGCTCCAAAACCGCGGGTGCAATCCCTGCCGGCGCAAACACGCCCTGCCAGGTGGTCACCACAAATCCCGGCAGCCCCGACTCCTCGAGCGTGCGCACCTCGGGAAGCGACTTGATACGCTTCGACCCCGTCACGGCGAGCGCCCGCAGCCTGCCTTCGCGAACGTGGGGCACCGCGGTCAGCACGGCGCCCATCAGGAACTGGGTGCGCCCCGCGATCATGTCCACCAGCGACGGCGCGGTGCCCTTGTAAGGAACGTGCTGGGTCTGGATCCCGGCGCGCTGCGAGAACAGCACCGCCGCGAGATGGGTGCTGGTGCCGGAACCGGAGGACGCGTAGTTCAGCTGGCCCGGCCGCGCCTTTGCATAGGCGATGAATTCCTGCACGCTCTTCACCGGCAGCGAGGGATGCACCACGAAGATTAGGCACCCGGCGCCGATCTCGGTGACGGGCGCGAGATCCTTCATTGGATCGTAGCCGAGCTTCGAATAGAGGCCGGGAGAGAGCGCGATCGCATTCGACGAGTAGAGCAGCGTATGCCCATCGGGATTCGACTTGGTCAGGATCTCGACCGCGATGTTGCCGGCGGCACCGGGCCGGTTGTCGATCACGATGCGCTGATTGACCTGGCTGGCGATCTTCTCGCTCACGATGCGAGCGACCACGTCGGTCGGACCGCCCGCCGGGAATCCCACCAGCATGCGTATCGGCCGGTTCGGCCAGGTTTGCGCCTGGCATGCGGCGCCCGCGACGGCGCAAGCCGCTGCGATGCCAAACGCCGTCAACTTCACTGGTAACGTCATTCCCTTCTCCCCTTGGATGTCGAGTCCCCGCGTATGCCCCGCAGGGTTCATTGATTGTAGCGCAGCGACCGCCGGCCATTCCGTGGGATCGTGAAGGCGGGAAACGGATTGCGTTGCCCTCGCCTGCTCCCGCCCTCGCGCTGCCACGGTTTCCCCTGCTGCGTGTATGATAGCAACGCCGTATCGGCGACGGGCGATCCCCGCGCACACACACTCAAGGAGGAGAACGACGATGAATCCACGCTTGGCAAAATTGATCAACCGCGCCATGGTGCCGGCGCTCGTGTTCGGCATGCTCGGGGTAACGGGCCAGATGGCCGAGGCGCAACCGGCGCCTGCCCCGGCCGCCAAGCCGGAGTCCCAACCCGATGCCAAGCCTGCGGCCAAGATATCGGAGGAAGATCGTCGCAAGGCGATGGGCGGCTATCACCCGGAACGCATGAAGAATCCCAAGCTCACGGGGCACCCGCCCAAGCTGACGGTGACCCCGCCCGACCAGATCCCGCTGAAGAAGCTCCAGTTGCCGCCCGGCTTCGAAATCGAAATCTGGGCGCACGGCAATCCCGGCGCCCGCATGATGACCCGCGGCGACAAGGGCACGGTGTTCCAGGGCACGCGCAACATCGGGCGCGTCTACGCGACGATGGACAAGGACGGCAAGCGCACGTCAAGAATCATCGCCGAGAAACTCACGCAGCCCAATGGCGTGCTGTTCCTCAACGGTTCGCTCTACGTGGCGGCGATCAACAAGGTCATGCGCTACGACAATATCGAGGATGCGCTCGCTCAGGACAAAGTCCCGACGCCGGTCGACTTGACGGACGCGTTCAAACTCCCGCCTGAAGTCCATCACAACTGGAAGTTCCTCGCATTCGGGCCCGACAAGAAGATTTACATCCCGGTCGGCTCGCCGTGCAACCTGTGCGAGGTCAACCCGGGCAGGCACGGGCAGATCCGCCGCTACAACCTCGACGGCTCGGGCATGGAAATCGTGGCGCGCGGCGTGCGCAACAGCGTCGGCTTCGACTTCCATCCGAAGACGGGCGAGCTATGGTTTACCGATAACGGCCGCGACTGGGCGGGCGAGACCGGCTTCGAAGAGGAGCTGAACCGCGTGCCGGCCAAGATGATCGGCGCGCATTTCGGCTTCCCTTATTGCCACGCCAACGGCCAACCCGATCCCGACATCAAGGTGCCGAATCCATGCGCCAACGTCGTGCTGCCGGTGGCCACGCTCGGCGCGCACGCAGCGGCGCTGGGCATGCGGTTTTACACCGGCAAAATGTTCCCGGCCGAGTATAGAGACGCCATTTTCGTCGCCCGGCGCGGCTCTTGGAATAAAACCGAGAAGAACGGCTACGACGTCTTGATGGTGAAGGCCACGGCCGACGGCAAGAACGCCCAGGTGAAACCGTTCCTGACCGGCTTCCTCGACAAGGCCAAGAACGAGTTTTGGGGCCGGCCGGCCGACGTCATGCTGATGCCGGATGGCGCGCTGCTGGTGGCCGACGAGGAGAACGGCGCGATCTACCGGGTGAGCTACCAGACAGCCAAGGGCGCAGGCAAAGGCAAGAAATAGATGCAGGAATGCGATGCGGCGCGGCGGATGACTCGCATCCGCCGCGCCCTTTTTTTGTGCTGCGGAATCGTCGCCACAGGGGCCGTTCCTGCTCAATCAAAGGGCGATCCGTCGCGCGGCGCGGCAAAGGCCGCGGCATGCGTGAGTTGTCATGGCGCGCCGGGTCGCGCGCCGCTTGCCGGCAACCCGTCTCTGGACGGCCAGATGGCGCAGTACCTCGAGTTGCAGTTGGTCCTCATGCGCGAGGGCCTGCGCGAAGTGCCGCAGATGGCGGGGATGTTGAAAGGCCTCTCCGATCGCGATCTCGGCGACATCGCAGCCTGGTTCGCCGCCCGGAAACCTCCGCCGCGTAGCGTCAGCCGCGACGCGAAGCTCCACGCGCGCGGGGCGGCGCTCGCCAAGGCCATGATTTGCGGCAACTGCCACGGCGAGGACTACCGCGGGCAAAACCACCTGCCGCGCCTTGCGCACCAGCGCGAGGACTATCTGATCACGGCACTGAAGGCGTACCGCGACAACCAGCGCACCGGCATCGACACCAGCATGAACGGCGTCATGCATCAGGTGACCGACAGCGAAATTCGGGCGCTCGCGCACTACCTCGCCCATCTGTAACGTCGTACGGGCGTAAGAAGCCGCGTCAGAACGAATCCACTGTCGTTGCGAGGAGCGGGAAATCGCGACCACGCAACCGAAACCTCGCGGCGGACGCGGTGACGTTGCCTGCAACGAGATGATGGCGTCGTTCCTCGCAATGACCGCGAGCGGGTTATGATTCGTGCGGTGAGCGACCAACCGGATTGAGGGAGAACGCCATGACCGTCGCGCAGCGTCCCGCCATAGTGCTTCGAACGTTCACCGTTGCGGTCGTGGTGGTCGCCGCCTGCGGGAGCCTCGCTGCAAGCGACGCCGCCGCCCAGAAGTGGCCCGAGAAAGCGGTGCGCATCGTCACACCGTTCGGCCCCGGAGGCGGCACCGACATCTTCGCCCGCATCCTGGCGCAGCGGCTCTATGAAACGCTGGGCCACCCATTCCTGGTCGAGAACCGGCCGGGCGCGGGATCCACGCTGGGCACCGAGCACGTTGCGAAGTCGCCCGCCGACGGGTACACGTTCCTGATGACCTCGGCCTCGTTCGCCTTCAGCCCCGGCCTCTACCCCAGGCTGCGCTACGACTCGATCCGGGATTTTGCGCGCGTGTCGCAGGTGGTGCAGGTTCCGCATGTCATCGTCGTGATCCCGTCTCTCCCCGTCAAGGACCTGCAGGGCCTCGTCAAGCTGGCGCGCGCAAGACCGGGAGAAGTGCTCTACGCGTCCGCCGGCGCAGGCAGCGCGATGCACCTGGCGGGCGCGCTGTTCGGCATGGTCACTCAAACCCAGCTCACCCATGTGCCGTACAAAGGCGGCGGCGCCACGGCGACCGCAGTGATGGGTGGCGAGGCCACGACGGCATTCAACACGCTTGAAACCGTGCTGGCGCTCGTTCGCTCCAACCGGCTGCGGGCGCTCGCGGTATCGACGCGCGAGCGAGCGCCGGCGCTGCCAGCAGTACCGACCGCGATCGAGGCCGGCTTCAAGGACTACGAGGCGATCGGCTGGTTCGGGCTGATGGCGCCGGCGGGGACGCCGCCCGCGATCGTCGAGCAGATGAGCGCCGAGGTGGCGAAGGTGATGACGACGCCTGTCATCCGCGAGCGCACGGCGGAACAGGGCGCCACTCCGGTTGGCAGCACCCCGGCCCAGTTCGAGCGCTTCGTGCGCGACGAGATCGCCAAGTGGACCCGCATCATCCAGCAGGCCGGCATCAAGCTCGACTGATACAGGGCGCACCATGAGCCGGGAGATCGAGCAACTCGCGCAGTTTGTCGCGCAAACGCAATGGGAAGCGATCCCCGGGCCGGTGCGGCACCACGCGAAACTCGTGCTGCTCGATACGATAGGCGTGATGCTGGCAGGGTCGGTGCGGCCTGAAGTACGGCAACTGCGGGAGCGTCTGGCGAACACCGCCGGCACCGGCGCCACCGTGTTCGCGCACGGCTGGCCCACGCATGATCCGCGCAGCGCCGCGCTGCTCAACGGCATCGCGGGCCGCGCGATCGAGTTGTGCGAAGGCCTGCGCCTGGTGTCCGGCCAGGCCGCGATGCAGGTGCTGCCGGGTGTGCTGGCAGTGGGCGAATCGGCATCGTGCAGCGGGCGCGAGATGCTGACCGCCTTCATCGTCGGCTACGACATGGCAGGCCGGCTCTGCTCCGCATTCACCCCGCGACCGCTCGCGCATCAGAACGGCCAGGCATCGCTGCTCGCCGCCGCCGCGGCCGGCGCGCGGGTGCGCGGCCTGGGCGCGCCCGAAGTCAGCCGCGCCATGCGCATCGCGACGACGCTGCTGCTGACGCCGAGTTACACGAATACGGTAGCCGGCGCGACGGCGCTCAATGTGGCGGGCGGCATGAGCGGCTTCGTCGGCGCGCTCGCACCCGACCTGGCGCTCGCCGGATTCGAGGCCCAGGAAGACGCCGTCGAGGAAGCGCTCGGCAAGATGGTCGGCGAGGGATTCAGATCCGACGGCCTGCTCGCCGATTTGGGCACGCGCTGGGAGATCACGCGCAACTATTTTCGCCTCTACGCCTGCTGCAATCCCATCCATCCGGCGCTCGATTGCCTGCATGAGATCCTGAAGGCGCTGCAGCCACGGCCCGAGGATATCGAACGCATCGACGTCGCCACTTATCGTTTTGCTTCCGTGATGCGCCACCCCGATCCGTCGAACTACTTCGCGTCCAAGTACTCCCTGCCCCACGCTGCCGCGGTCATGGTGGCGAAAGGCGATGCCGGCCACGCATCGATAGACGACGACGCGCTGCGCGATCCGGCCATCGCAGCGTTGCGCCATCGCGTGCACGTGACCGAGGACCCGGCGATGAGTGCGGCCGCGCCGCGCCTGCGGCCGGCGCGCGTGACCGTTACCCTGCGGGACGGGCGCCAGGCAACCCACGCCCGCGACAGCCACCGCGGTGATTTTCTGGAGCCGTTCGCGGAAACGGAGATACGCGGGAAATTCCGCGAGCTGGCGGGCCATGTGTTGACGGCGGAAGGCGTCATCCAGGCCGAGGCGTCGATCGACCGCTGCGATGAATGGACGAGCGTGCGCGAACTGACCGAGACGCTGCGCCGCGACCGCCGGGGCTGATCGCGGGTCACGAATGGGTACCCAGTGCTTTTTAGGAGGGGGCGTCATGCGACCTGAGGGAAAGACAGCGCTGATCGCGGGCGCAAGCCGCAATATCGGCCGGATCATCGCGCTCACTTTTGCCGGCGAAGGGGCGAACGCCGCGCTGTTTCTCGCCTCCGACGAGTCCTCGTTCATCACCGGCGACCGCATGATCTGCGCCGGCGGCAGGTACATGTGACCATGCGCGCCCCACGAACTGCCTCTCCTCTGCCCCGAAACGACATGCCATCGCGCATTGCCACCGGCTGGATCGCGCTGGGCGCGATGCTGCTAGGCGCCGGCGGCGCATCGTCACAGGATTATCCGACCAAGCCCGTACGTCTGGTGACCGCCGAGCCGGGCGGCGGCAACGATTTCGCGGCGCGGCTCATCGTGCAGGGGCTCGGCGGCAGGCTCGGGCAGCCGATGATCGTGGACAATCGCGGCGGCGCGGGCGGCCTCATCGCCGCGAGCATCGTGGCCAAAGCCCACCCCGACGGCTATACGCTGCTGCTCTACGCCAACAATGTATGGATCATCCCCCTGCTGCAGCGTAACGCCCCCTACGATGCGGTCCGGGACTTCGCGCCGATCACTTGGGCCGCGAAATCGCCGAACGCCGTGGTGGTTCACCCTTCACTGCCGGTCAAGTCCGTCACGGACCTGATCGCGCTCGCCAAGGCGCGGCCGGGCGAACTCAACTATGGCTCGGGCGGCACGGGATCCTCGACCCATCTCGCGGTGGAACTCCTCAAGTCCATGGCGGGAGTCAACATCGTGCGTGTCATATTCAGGGGTAACGGGCCGGCGCTGAACGCGCTGTTCGCGGGCGAGGTGCAACTGATGATCGTGCCCGTGGGCAGCCTGGCGGCGCACCTCAAATCCACAAGACTGCGCGCATTGGCGGTGACGAGCGCGCAGCCGTCGCCGCTGGTGCCGGGCCTGCCCACCATGGCCGCATCGGGGCTGCCCGGCTACGAATCCATGCAGATCTATGGCGTGTTTGCCCCGGCCCGAACGCCCGCACCCATCGTCAAACAACTGAACGACGCGATCGCGCGGACACTGGGCCGCTCCGACGTGAAGGAGAAGTTTCTGGCAAGCGGAGTGGAGACTGTCGGCAGCACGCCGCTGGAACTCGCGGACACGATGAAGTCCGAGATCGCCAGGATCGGGAAGGTCATCAAGGACGCCGGCATACGCAACGAGTAACGGGATTTCCAGCCGGCCTGAAAGCGGAAGATCCGGGTCAGTTCACGCCGCGGATCCCCGCATCCTTGATGACCTTGCCCATCCGCGCCATGTCGGCCTTGATGATGGCCGCAAACTCCGCCGGCGAACTGCCGATGCCCTCGATCCCCACGTTGGTCAGCCGTTCCTTCACGTCCGGACGGTCGAGGAGCTGCACGATTTCCCGATTCAGCCGCTGGATGATCGCGGCGGGCGTACCGGCGGGCGCGAACATGCCGGTCAGCACCGCCGATTCGTATCCCGGCAGGAATTTCGCCACCGGCGGCAAGCCCGGGGTCAATGCCGACGGCTGCGCAGTGGTGACCGCAAGCGCCCGCAATTTACCGGACTTGATATGCGGCGCCGCCGGACCGAGGCCGGCGAACATCAGTTGCACTTCGCCCCCGAGCAAGCCGGTGATCGACGGCCCCGTGCCCTTGTAGTTGACCAGCACCATGTTCACGCCGGTCATGGCCTTGAACAACTCGAACGAGAGGTGATTCGACGAGCCCGGTCCGCCCGTGCCGCAGTTGAGATCACCCGGCCGGGACCTGGCGAGTGCGATCAATTCGCCAACCGATTTCACCGGAACCGACGGATGTACCACCAGGACATTGGGCGCCCGGGTCACCAACGCGATCGGCGCGAAGTGCCGCACCGGATCGTAGGAAATGTTCGCCTGCAACAATGGCAGGATCCACAGGTTCTGGCCGTTCACCGCCAGGGTATAGCCGTCGGGCGCCGCCCTGGATACCAGTTCGATGCCGATGAATCCGATTCGATTGTCCACGACCACCGGCTGGCCGAGGCTGCCGGCGATTCCCTGGGAGATCAGGCGGGAGATCAGGTCGGGCGTGCCGCCGGGCGCAACGGTGACGATGCGCACCGGCTTGTTCGGATAACCCGGTGCCGAACCCGCCGAAGCGGGTTCGGCCGCCCCCACACCCGCGCTGGAAACCAGCAATGCTACGAGGAACACCCCTGCAGCAGACCGAGGCAACATAGATTCTCCCCCCACTCCTCCAGCCAATATCATCTTTGCCCCGCGCCTGCAAGTCGAATGGCAGAAACAACTACGTGCGCCGGGTTATCATCCCGCCTTGATCCACCCAAGGTTGGCGTCACGCCGCATTCAGGAGGACACCCGTGAAGACCCCGTCCAGGTACCGCTACGACCGCACGATTTATGCATCCGAACGCAACGATATCGATTTCGCTCTTGCCGGCGAGGCCCTGATCAGCCAGGGCCTGCGGATGTACACGGAGCCGAATTTTCTCAAGCTGGTGGAACTGATCCGCGGCGCCGATGCCGCCTACGTCCACGGTGAGATGCTGTTCCACAATTACGAACACCCGCCCACGGACAAGCGGGTCGGCACCTACATGCGCTGCGACCCCAGATTCATCGAGGACTTGAAGTGGATGGGATTTCGCATGATGTCGATGGCGTCTAATCATTCCATCGACTTCGGCGAGGGCGGGGTGCGCACGACCATCGAGAACCTGAACCGTTACGGCATGGTACACGCCGGCCTGGGCCGCAACCTGGCCGAGGCGCGCGCGCCCGCCTATCTTGAAACGCCCAAGGGCCGCATCGCCCTCCTCTCCGGAACCACGACCCTGTTCTCGTGGGGCCGCGCCGGCGACCAGCGGCGCGACATGCAGGGACGCCCGGGAGCGAATCTCCTGCGCCATTACGCCGACTACACGGTGGACCGGAAAACCTTCGCGGCCATCAAGCAGTTCGGCGCAGCGCTCGGGCTGACGGCCGGGAGCCATGCGCACGCCGGACACGGCGCCGCCATGCCGCCGGATACCGCTGCCGAGATCCACGTCGGTGGATTCTCCAACGGTCCGCTCAACTACATGAAGTTCAAGCTCGGCAGCAAGGTCGAGAAGCATTCCTACCCGCACCAGGCGGACCTGGACGGCACGCTCGAGCGCATCCGCGACGCGCGCCGCATGGCGCAGTGGGTGATCGTCGCCATGCACAACCAGGACGTCCCTGGAGACGAGCCGCCCGACCACGCCCGGATCATGTACCACGCCATGATCGACGCGGGCGCGGACCTGATCGCGGGCACGGGACCGCACCAGGACCGCGGCATCGAAATCTACAAGGGCCGCCCGATCTTCTACGGCATCGGCGACTTCATCCTGCAGAATGACACGGTGCTGCTCGAGCCCCAGGATCAGTACGAGAACGCGGGCCTGTCATGGGGCGCGAATCCGGCCGATTTCTACGACAGGCGCGCCGGCTACCAAGGTCCCGGCGCAGGCCGTCCCACCAAGGGACAGGGCGTAACGCCGCACAACTGGCAGAGCGGGATGCATCGCCTGCGGTTCGAGGCCGGCAAGCTGAAGGAGATTCGAATATTTCCCGTGGACTCGGGCTACGGCAAGCCGCGCTGGCAGCAAGGCCGCCCGGTCCTCGCCGATGGCGACGTCGCGAGTGAGATTCTCGATCGCTACCAGCGCCTGTCCAAGCCGTTCGGGACGCGCGTGCAAATCAAGGGGAACGTCGGCCTGATTCGCCTGTAAGGAGATGACCCCCCTTCTGCCCGAGGAGTAATCATGCTGGCTCAATTGAAGCGGCGGATAGCGCCCGCAGCGGCACTGGCTCTGTTCGCCGCAACGGCAGCGGTTGGCGCCGCTGAAGTCAAGTATCCGACCAAACCGATTCGCATCATCGTGCCGTACCCGCCCGGCGGTTCCACCGATCCGACCGCGCGTGCGTTCGGCAGCTGGCTATCCGACAAGTTTGGCGTGCCGGTGGTGATCGACAACCGGCCCGGCGCGGGCGCCACCATCGGGCACGGCCTTGGCGCCAAGGCAACGCCGGATGGCTACACCTTGCTGCTCGGCACCTCCGGCGGGCTCGTCACCGGCCCCGCCTTCGGCACCAAGATCTCGTACGATCCAGTCAAGGATTACGCGCCGGTGGGGCTGGGCGTCTATGTGCCCTTCCTGCTGGTGGTGCATCCCTCGGTGGCGGCAAAAACGCCGAAGGAACTGATCGAGCTGGGGAAAGCGCAGCCGGGCCGAATCAATTTCGGTTCGCCCGGCACCGGCACGCCGAATCACCTCGGCATGGAACTGCTGACGGCCATGGCCGGCGCCAGGTTCACGCACGTGCCGTACAAAGGCGGCGGGCCGGCGATGATCGATCTCGTCGGCGGGCGCATACAGGCGCTTTTCGGCGGCATACCGTACTGTCAGCCGCAACTTTCCGCGGGCCGGATTCGCGCGATCGGCATAGGTCACCCGAAGCGCGTGCGCTCGCTGCCCGATTTGCCCGCGCTCGCCGAAACGCTGCCGGGATTCAACAACACGACCTGGTACGGGCTGCTCGCGCCGGCAGGCACGCCTGCGGCCATCGTCAACAAGCTCAACGCCGAGATGAAACATGCGGTGGCCGACGCCGAGTTCGCGAAACAGCTCGACACCTTGGGCCTGGAGCCCGCCAGCAGCACGCCGCAGGAATTCGGCGACATGATCCGCACCGAGCTCGCGCGCTGGACCAAGGTCATACGCGACGCCGGCATCCAGGCGAACTGATTTTCACACCCTTCACCCGTTTCGCATGAGACTGGCGATCGCATTGCTCTTCCTTGTCGCCGCGCATCCTGCCGTAGCGCAAAGTTATCCCACGCGCACGGTGCGCTACATCGTGCCGCAGGCGCCAGGGGGCTCATCCGACACGCTGGCGCGCGTGATCACGCCGCGGCTCGCCAGCGCGCTGGGGCAGCAGGTGGTGGTCGACAATCGTCCTGGCGCCACGGGAATCATCGGCGCGGAGATCACCGCGAAAGCGCCGCCCGACGGACACACGCTGCTGCAGGTGGCGACTTCGCATGCTACCAATCCGGCGATGGGCATCAGACTGCCGTACGACACACTGCGGGATTTCGCTTCCGTCACGCTCATCTCCCAGCAACCCAACATCTGGCTCGCGCATCCGTCACTGCCCGCGCGCACCATCAGGGAACTGGTGGCGTTCGCGAAGCCGCGCCCGGGGCAGATCGATTTCGCGTCGTCGGGCACCGGCGGCTCGCAGCACCTCGCCGGCGAATTGCTCAACGTCATGACCGGAATCAAGCTCGTGCATATTCCATACAAGGGCAGTCCACCGGCGCTGACCGACACGCTTGCTGGGCGCGTCGCGTTGATGAGTTCGACCATGGCACCGGCGATGGCCCACGTAAAAAGTGGCCGCCTGCACGCGCTGGCGGTGACGAGCGCGCATCGCTCGCCCGCGGCGCCCACCGTTCCCACCGTCGCGGAGTCCGGCGTGCCGGGCTACGAAGCGATCGCGTGGCAGGGGCTGGTGGCGCCGGCCGCCGTGCCCAAAGAGGCGATCGAACGCTTGAATCAGGAAGTGACGCGCATCGTCAATCTCGCCGACGTGCGCCGCATGCTGACGGAACAGGGCTACGAGCCGGTCGGCAGCAGCGCGGCGGAATTCACCCGCTTCACGACAACCGAAATCGCGAAGTGGACCAAGGTCACCGCGGCAGCCGGCTTGCGCGGGAAGTAGCTCAGGCGGATTCGCGCCAGGACGCAGCATCATCATGGCGCAGAAATATCAGGCCGTCCTGTTTGACCTGCTGACGGCCCTGCTCGATTCCTGGAGCCTGTGGAACGCGACGGCGGAATCGCCCGAAGCGGGGAGAAAATGGCGCGCCGAGTATCTCAGGCTGACCTACGGTTGCGGCAGATACAGGCCATACGAGGACCTGGTCGCGGCAGCGGCGGAAGCCGTCGGACTCGGCAGGCACCATGCCGGCCGGCTCGAATCGAACTGGTCCGGCTTGACTCCATGGGCGGAAGCCCCATCGGTGCTGGCCGGCCTCTCAAAAACGCACAAGCTGGGCGTCGTCACGAACTGTTCCGAGCGCCTGGGCAGGATGGCAGCCGGGCAAATCGGCGTGCGCTTCGACGCAGTGGTGACCGCTCAAGGGGCGGGGTTCTACAAGCCGCACCCCCGACCGTACCAACTGGCAATCGGCGAGCTGGGCGTCACGGCGGCGCAGACGCTGTTTGTGGCGGGTTCCGGTTACGATCTCTTCGGAACGTCCGCGGTCGGGCTGGACACCTACTGGCACAATCGTGTCGGAATGCTCGCGCCCGAAGGCGCGCCGCCCGCGATGGTCGAGCAGCGATCGCTGTCCGCGCTTGCGGCGATCGCCGCCATTCAGCGGTAGAGCAGCACCCCCGCGCGCGCTTTGCGCCACGCCCGCTCTTCGGGGCGGGCGAGCGCATCGAGATCGGCCGCCGTGGCGGCGGGATCATCCACCCACTCGCGCAGCAGCGGGCTGCCGTTGATGAGATCGATGGCGAGCCGGTCGCGTTCGTACTCGTACGGGAAATCGCGCCACAGCTGGTAATCCGGCGCGAGTTTACGTACCGCCTTGAAGGCGAGCGCGACGAGCCGCCACGGACGAAACGCGTCATGGTCGTACGCCGCGTCATCGACGTGAATCTGCACGCCCGCGCAGAACTTCCCGGCGTGCTTCTGAAACGTGGGCTCGAACCAGCATGCGCGCAGCCGGCAGCCGCGCATCCATTGCGGCGCGATCGACTCCATCGTCGCGATCAACGCGCGCGGATCGAGGTCCGGCGCGCCGAACAGTTCCAGCGGCCGCGTGGTGCCCCGGCCTTCGGACAGCATCGTTCCCTCCAGCATCACGGCGCCGGGATAGCAGCGCGCCATCGACAGGCTCGCCGCGTTGGGGCTGGGATTGACCCACGCGCGCTCGCCGAGCGGCCAGCCGCAGCCCGGGACGCGCTCGGGCTGCCAGCCCTCCATCATCACCACTTCGCACTGCACATCGAGACGGAGGGTGCGCACGAACCACCGCGCAAGCTCGCCCAGCGTGAGTCCGTGGCGCATCGGCAGCGCCCCCGCGCCGACGAAACTCTCCCACCCGGCGCGCAACCGCAGCCCCTCGATCGGACGGCCCGCAGGGTTGGGACGGTCGAGTATCCAAACGGCCTTGCCGTATTGCGCGGCCGCTTCGAGCACGTAGCGCAGCGTCGTGATGAAGGTGTAGACGCGGCAGCCGATGTCCTGCAGATCGACGAGCAGAACGTCGAAGCTCGCCATCATCGCGGGCGTGGGACGGCGCACCTCGCCATAGAGGCTGAAGACCGGGATGCCGTGCACCGGATCGACGAAGTCCGGCGATTCGATCATATTGTCCTGTTTGTCGCCGCGCAGCCCGTGCTGAGGACCGAAGGCCGCCGTGAGCTGGATGTCGTCGAGCGCCGCCAGCACGTCGAGCGAGTGCGTGAGATCGCGCGTCACCGATGCCGGGTGCGCGAGCAGCGCCACCCGCCGCCCCGCCAGCGGTTTTCGCAGCGCAGGCTCCTCCCGCAGCCGGTCAATCCCGAACTTCACCCAAGCCCCAACGCGAACGAATCACGATGATGAAAATCCGGCTTCCCGGCCGGATGCCCGAGCGCCCAGTACGACAGCACGCCGTCTGTATCCTCGACCACCGCCGACAGCGCCAGCGCAAGTCTCCGGCGCGGGTGCGCGTCGGACAGGCGCTCGAGCGGTATCGACGCTTCGAGTGCCAGCTTGTCGGCGGCGCGGCGCACGGCGACGCCAGGATTCAATGTCTCATCCGCGAGCGGCACGCCGTCGCGATACTTCGCGAACGCATAAGCCGCCCACTCGCCCGAAGGCGCAAAATTGAACTCATGGTAGCCGGGCTGGCCTTCCAGCGCGATGAAGCACTCGCAGCACGTGTGCTGCCACAGTCCATGCGCAATGCGCGGTTGCCGCGGTGACGGCACGCGCACCCGCGAAAGATCGCCTTCGATCGAATAGGCAATCCCGAGCGTGCCCCCTGCCTCCCTGCGTACGGATGCGCCGATGCTCCAGATCGCCCCGCTGCGGCTTTCAGGATGAAGGAATAGTTCTACCGTGTATGCGACCGGCGACGCCATCACCGCGCAGTCTATCAAATGGCCGCCCTCCGTCAGGCAGCGCGCGCGAGTTCAAAGCACACGCGGCCGCGCTCGTTGGCGCGAAGCGCGAGCGCGTAACCAAGCCGTTCCGCGTGGCGCGCCGCATGATAGAGCCCTATGCCCAGCCCCGTACCGGATGCGACCGGCGCGTTGAACAGTTGCCGCGCGAGGACCGGTGCTACGGGAAGGCCGGTATCGCACACCGTCAGCCGGCCGCCGGCCGCGGGTGAAAAGGCGACCGTCACCTGCGATGCCCGATCCTGCACCCTTTTTCCGAGAGCGTTTTCGATCAGGTTGTCGGCGACCCCGTCAAACAGTTCTCCGGGAATCGCCGGCACGGATCCGCCGGCGGCCTCATCGTATTCGAACCGCACCTGTCTTGCTCCGTATCGCTGCACCAGGGCCTGCCACCACACGTCCGACGGGATGAGCCTGGGGTCGGCGGCGCGCGGCGCATGCAGCTTCTCGAGCGTCGCATTCAGGCGCTGCGTGATCTGCGGCAGCTGCCGCTGCATCAGGGCCTGCAGTGCCGCCGTCTGCTCCGGGCCGCTCGTCTCCGCCGCCGCGCACAACGAATGCAGCGACTGCAGGAGGTTTTTGACATCGTGCGTCAATCGCGAGCCGGTCTCGTAGATCGCCTGCGTATAGGCGTTCTGGCGCTGCGCCATTTCGCGTTGCTTGGCGCGATAGAAGTGGCCCACCATTTGCGCCAGCAGCTTGGTGTGGAGCAGTATCGCAGGCGACGGCCGCCACCGCGTGTAGACGCGCAGGGTGGCATCCTCGGCGGAAAATTCGGTGGCATGCGCCGACTTCCTGCCAAACTCGCCCGTCGCACGCGTGGTGCGCCATTCGAGCCCCGTGACCCATGGCAATTCGAGCATGCGCTGCAATGCGGCTTCGAGGAAACGATCCGGCTGGATCTCTTCCTGCGCGAGATCCGCCAGATTCTGCATCCAGCGCTCGAACGGCAATCCCAGACTCAGCAGATAACGCGACGCCATCTGACCGAGGCCGGCGAATCCGCTGCGCGGGTTCCACAGCCAGGACAACGCCAGCAGCAACAAGGCGGTGACGAACAGGGTTTGCACCAGCGCCCAGGCATAATTGCTGCCGCTCAGGCTGCTGACCACGAAGCTTCCCAGCACCAGCACCAGCACCAGCAGAAACAGCAGCACGCTGTAGAACAGATCAACGACCACCTGCCCCGGAGCGCGTGTGGCGCCACCACGCGTCAGGGCGATTGCCACCGGGATGAAAGGCAGGCCATAGCGCACCAGCGCCACCTGCACCATCTCGATGTCCGCCCCCTCCAGGATCTGGGGCACTACCCAGATCAGCAGCATCGACAACAGATAGAGGGCAGCGAGGACCGACGCGACGCGTTGTCTGCGGTCCGTGATGCCCGGCACCGACCCGCCAATCAGCCCGATCAGCGCCGACAGCCACAGCGCCACCAGCCACCAGTTGTTCGAGGCGGCCAGCCCCACTCCGGCACCCACCACCAACAACGCGTGCCGCAGATCGAGTTGACGCTCGCCACCCCAAACCGGCTGCCACATGAGAAACAGGCCGAAATGCGCAAGCAGGAAAGCGCGCGCCCACCATTCGCTGATGTCCCAAGCGAGCGCCGCGTGCAGCGCGAGCAGCATCAGGCCGAGGCGGATGTGCCCGTGGGCCGAGGCTGCCGCCGCAAACGCCCCCGGCGCGCCACGACCGGCGGGTGGCGTACCGTCCTGCGAGCGGACCGCAACCGGAGATTCGCTATACTGTGCCATCACGCAACGCCGTCCATGCTGCGCCCCATCGCGACCATCGCGCGCTATACACTCGTCGAAGCCCTGCGCACGCGGCTTCCCATGCTGGTGATCGCGGCGGTACTGGCGCTCGCCGCCGCGAGCACGTTCGGCCATCAGCTAGCCATCGCCGAAAGCGCCCGCATCCAGATTGGAATCTACGCCGCGAGCGCGCGCCTTGCCAGCGTCTTCATCGCGGGATTGTACGTGCTGGCGAGCATGGCGCGTGAATTCGATGACCGGGGCCTCGATATCGTGCTTGCGCTCGACCTCACGCGCGCCCACTACCTGCTAGGCAAGCTCGCGGGATTCCTCGCGCTCGGCGTGCTGGTCGCAGCGGTGGCAACCGTGCCGCTCGTGTTGTTTGCCTCGCCGGCCGCGGCGCTGCAATGGGGCCTTTCGCTCGCGCTCGAACTCGCCGTGATGATGGCTTTCGCCCTGTTCTGCATCGTTTCGCTCAGCCAAGTACCGATGGCGGCGGCGGCGATGCTGGGATTCTATCTCCTCGGACGCGCGCTCACGGCGATGCGGCTGATGGGCGCCAACCCGATCGCCGGCGGCGACAGCTCGGCGCACCAGGTCATGCAGTGGATGATAGAGGGTCTTGCGCTGCTGCTGCCGGCGTTTGACGGCTGGACCCGCACCGAATGGCTGGCGGATGCGCCGGCAGGCTGGATGGAAATCGCCACGCTTGCCGGGCATGGGGCACTCTACGTTGTGTTGATTGCGGCTGCGAGCCTGTTCGACTTCTATCGCAGGAACTTCTGATGTCTGAACGCGGTATGGCCGCTGTCCCGCGCACGGTAGTGGGTCTGCTGGCGGCCGCCTTCGCGGTGCAGATAGCGTGGCAGGCGTCGCGTCCTGCCCCCACCGCGCGCGCGGAGGCGCTGCCGCTTCCGTACTCGGCCAACGCGATGCGGGCGTTGAGCGGAAGCGACACGATCGTCGCCGCGCAGTTGAGCGCGCTCTACCTGCAGGCGTTCGACAATCAGCCGGGCGTCAGCATCCCGTTCGCGGAGTTGAACTACGCGCGCGTGGAGCGCTGGCTCGCGATGATGCTGGACCTCGACCCGCGCGCGCAGTACCCGCTCATGATGGCCACCCAGCTTTATGCCCAGGCCCCCATCGCTGAAAAGCAGCGCGCCATGCTCGATTTCGTGCACCGCCGTTTTCTCGACGATCCTGGCCGGCGCTGGCGCTGGCTCGCGCATGCCGCCATCGTGGCCCGGCACCGCCTGGGCGACCTGACGCTCGCGCTGCGCTACGCCGACGACATCGCACGCCACGCATCTGGCGCGCCCGGCTGGGCGCGCCAGATGCGCATATTCATACTCGAGGACATGGGCGAGCGCGAGGCCGCGCGCATTCTGCTGGGCGGATTGCTGGCGGGCGGCGAAGTAACCGATCCCCAGGAAATCCGCTTCCTGAGCGAACGGCTGGAGGCGCTTCGAGCCGCCGAGAATTCGTCGCCCCCGTCACGAAATTGACGTTGTTGCACTGGGGTCTATGCCATTCGTGGCTCGCCCTGTCAGCGCCAGGCCTCGGCGTAGCAGTGCAACGTCCGAAGCATATTTCAACAATTTCAATGTGTTAAAAAACGGCATCGCCTGCGACGACGCGGATGCTGGTCAGGAAATCCCCATTCGCTCAATAACTTGGCACACTTATTGCTCACTGTGCGGGTCCGGTGCCCAATACTCAAGCTTGAGAGGAGAAATCATCATGAAGGCGCAGAGAGGCTTTACGCTGATTGAGATCGCGATCGTGCTCGTCATCATCGGGCTGCTGTTGGGCGGGGTACTGAAAGGCCAGGAATTGATCACGAGCGCGCGCGTTCGCAACCTTATCGCGCATCAGGACGGGGTCAAGGCGGCCTATTTTGGCTTCTTGGACCGCTATCGCGCCCTGCCTGGCGACTACAGCCAGGCGCAAGCGAACATTCCCGGATGCAGCGGGTGCCAGCAGGGCGACAACAATGGCAGGATCGACGGCGCGACGGAACCGATCAGCGCATGGGAACACCTGTCGAGAGGCGGCTTCATTACGGGCAGCTATGTCTATTCGGCTACCCCGGCGCCCGCCAATACCCCGGTGAATCCGTACGGCTCCCTGATGCAACTGGCATTCGACAACGTCTATCAGGATGCCGCCCCCACCAACCGGCACAATCTCAAGACCGGAGCGAATGTTCCTTCCGACATCCTCGCGGAAGTGGACCGCAAGATTGATGATGGGCTGGCGACCGGCGGGCAGTTGCGCTTCTCGACTTTCGGCGGCGCGGTCAACACCAGTCAGGAGTGCTTCAACACCACGTCCGGCGCATGGCAGTCGGCCACGCCCAACGCCAACTGCGGCGCGACCACCTTGTTCTGAGCGACGCCTACCTTGATTCAAAGCCCGCCTGAGGCGGGCTTTTTTCTTGCGTCGCGCCCCGGCTGCATCTCACCCCTGCAGCAGCTTGATCTCGGCGGCCGCCAGGTTCTGGGCGGCACCCAGCAGCACCAACACGTCGCCTTGCTCGATGCGGGTGTCG
>Ga0315912_10001867_pt1 | contig 24050 bp, 20 predicted proteins | sample VfabasoilMG_FD_204469 | JGI IMG/M metagenome (GOLD analysis project Ga0315912, IMG submission 204469) | Garden soil microbial communities collected in Santa Monica, California, United States - V. faba soil | ecosystem: Environmental > Terrestrial > Soil > Garden | place: USA: California... | reverse complement strand
CGACGCAGGTGCAAAGCTGAACGTCGTCTTCGGCTGCAAAGAAACCCTCATCCGCTGAGGCTCCACCATGAGTACTCGTTTCCAACTCGACTCACTCCTGCCATCTTCGCGCCGCTGTGCTCGGTTGACCTGGCTGCTCCTCCTCGCAGCCTGTTCGTCCTCCGAGCCGGGGCCAAGTGTCGACAGCGACCAGACTGGCGGGAGCCAAGACTCTGGCGACGGCGACGGCGACAGCCACAGCGGTGGAGACCAAGGAACTGGGGGCGCCCTGTCGCAGGACCGCGGCGCTGGTGGCCGGACTTTTCCTGAGGTCGAATTCCTCTACGATCCATCCAAAGACGTCGAACCCAGCACCTGCGCGGAAACCACCATTTCGGCCCAACCTCTGCCGCTGGACATGTTCATCGTGCTCGACCGCACGGGCAGCATGGGCGAGGACTGCACCCTTCAACTCGATGGACCCCCTCAGGTCGACAGCATGTGGTGCAAAGCGGTCAGCGCGCTCGCTCAGTATTTCACCAGTGCCGAGGCGGCCGGACATCGCGCGGCATTGCAGTTCATGATCCCCGCGGCCACGCAGAGCACCGAGTGCGGCACGGCTAGTACCAACCTGCACACCCAAGCTGAGGTTGATCTCACCCAACTACCCGAAGCAAGCAATGGCCCGTTGATCTTGGCGCTCGAGGCGCAGGTCCCAGATGCAACCAGCACGGCCCTTGAGTCAGCCCTCAACGGCATCGTGGTTTACACCGCCGCTCACCAGACCCAAGGGCGGGAGATGATCGGCATCTTGATCACCGATGGCGACCCAAGCTTTTGCTCGGACTCGCTCAGCACGCTCTCGCGCATACCGCGCGAGCATTTCGAGGACACAGGCATCCGCACCTTCATCATGGGTATGACTGGGGCGACGGCGAGCACGCTCGAAACCATGGCCGCCGAGGCGGGGGCACCGGAGCATAGCGACTATTGCGACCCCGCCGACGCCAACGAGACTTGCCACTATTGGTCAGTCGCTGACGGCGATCCCGCCGCGTTCGTTAGCGCCCTGGGCGCCATCCAGAACACGGCGGTAGGCTGTGAATTCACCGTGCCGGACACGGACAGCGGCGTCGTTGACTTGGACACCGTGCAGGTCGCGATCAACGACGACAGCGCGCCCAGCATCATGCTGAGCCCCGTCGACGGCACGGCCAACTGCGGTAGCGAGCACTACACGACCAGCCAGCGCGACGGCAAACCCACCGTGGTCTTGTGTCCAAGCACCTGCGAACGGATCACAGATACCAAGCGACTCGATATCACCACCGAATGCCAAGGCAATTGACGGTGGGTTTAGTGCTGCAGCTCACAGCCGTAGGGCGACTCGACTAGCCACTTTTTCAACGCACTCGCAGGCAATGGCTTGCTGAAAAAATAGCCTTGGCCCAATTGGCAGCCCCAGTCACGGAGCGCAAGGTAGGCGCTTTCCATTTCGATGCCTTCGGCCGTGGCTTCGAGCCCCATATTGCGCGCCAAGTCGATCGCCGATCTGACCACAGCAAGGTTATTGGCCTCATCGAAGTCCATCACAAACGACTTGTCGATCTTCATCTGCGAGATGGGAAGCTCGCGCAGGTAAGAAAGCGATGACTGCCCTACCCCAAAGTCGTCCATCGATATGTGGACCCCCGCTTGCCGCAAGTCGCTCAGCACCATCTTGGCGCGCACCGGGTCGGCCATGATGGCTGTTTCTGTCACCTCGAAGGTCAATCGAGAGATTGGAAAGCCCGCGCTCCGCACCAAATCCAGCATGCTCTTGGCAAACCCGGGCTGGTGTAGATTGCGAGCAGAAAGATTCACCGCCACATCGAGGTAGAGCCCTTCGTTCATGAATTCAACGCCTTGGCGTACCGCACACGCCACGACTTGCGCCGTGAGCGCATTGATCAGTCCAGTGCGCTCCGCGAGGGGGACAAACGTATCTGGGAAGAGCAAACCGCGGGTTGGGTGCTGCCAACGCACCAGCGCCTCCACGCCACACGTCCTACCGCGGGCGAGGTCAACCTTGGGCTGATAGTGCAAGACCAATTCCTGAGCATCAATGGCCGCGCGCAGCTCACCCAGCAAGATCAGCCGGGCAGGATCGTAGTGATCAAATTCAGGACTGTAGACAAGGTGCGACTGAAAACGCTCCTTCGCGGTGCGTAGCGCCACGTCAGCATGCTGCCACAGTACGGCGCACGACTGACCGTGACCTGGATGGACTGCCACACCCAGTGTCGCGTCAACCTGCAACGGAATGGCACCTACCTGAAACGGCACACGCAACGCATCCTCAATGCGTTCAATCAACTCCTCCACGTGCTCCCCGGGCGCCACCTGGGGCAAGACGATGGCGAACTCGTCCCCACCCAGCGAGGCGACTTCACCACGTGACCCAACGGCACCACTCAGTCGCTCTGCCACGTGTTGCAGCAGGGCGTCCCCGTTTTGGTGACCCAGGGAGTCATTTACGTCGCGAAAGCAGTTGATGTTGAATAGGATGAAGCCAACCGAGGAGCCACGAAGATTGGCGTGCTCAATGCATTGGTCCACTCGCAATTGAAAAGCTGCGCGATTGGGTAGACGCGTGACTGGCTCTCGATAGGCCAATTCGCGGATCTGTGAATCCGCCCGTTTTTGCGCCGTGACATCCTGCATCATGCCGATCATTCGGATCGCCATGCCCTGCGCGTCCCGCATGACGTAGCCCCGATCCTGAACGAAGGCGTAGCTGCCGTCCTTCTTCAGGAATCGATACTCCTCCCGCCACGAGTGCGCGGTCGACTGCGCAGCGGCATGCAGCCTGCCCTGGATTCGATCGCGATCTTGAGGATGAACGCGCTCACCCCACCAATGGAGTTCACTCTTCACCTCCCATCGCTCGTAGCCAAAGAGCAGTGATACGCCGTCGTTCCACCACAGAGTTCCAGAGCGCAAATCCCAATCCCACACCGCGTCTTTGGTCGCCAGGTTGATGAGTCGATAGCGCTCCTCACTCTCCATGAGCGCTTCTTCGGCGTGGATGCGATTGAAATACTGTGCGATTGATTCGGCGAGGGTATCGAGCAGCTGTCGTTCTTCGGCCAAAAAGGCCACTGAAGGGTTGGGCAACTCGCGGCCATTCGGCCATGATGCGTAGGCGATTTCGAGCAGCCCTTGACTCCGTGTGGTCGAAAATGAGCGGGACAGCTTGCACGGAGAATCGACATACCCAGGGCTGCGGCCACACCACGGGCCATAGTTGATACGTGCTCGACAGTGCTCTGGGTAGAGCCACCCCTCCGGCAGCAATGCTGCCAACCTGTCAAAGAATTCTGGTTCAAGCGGACGATCGGTCAAAAGCTCCTGGTCCACACGGCGACGTAAGGATAGCTCCTTGACTCGTTCTCTCAGCTCCATGGTAAGTCGAGCGTGAGCGCGATCTTGAAGCTCTTTGTTGATTGCAATGCTGGCGACATGCAGAGCAATGGCCAACAGCTGTTCGTGAATGGGCTCGGGCTGGGCGACTCGCTTGAAATACATCGCAAAAGTCCCGAGCACTCTGCCCTCTGCATCCAGAATTGGCGTCGACCAACACGCCCGTAAGCCGTAGGCCATGGCTAGCGGACGATAGTCAGACCACAACGGATCACTCTCAATGTCAGTGACAACGACGCGTTTTCCTAGAAAGGCCGCAGTCCCGCATGACCCAGCGCGTGGTCCAATTGCGGACCCATCGATAGCTCCACAGTATTCTTTAGGTAGACTGGGTGCCGCGCCGTGACGCAAGTGCTTTCCATCCGCGTCAAGGAGCAGAATGGAGCACGCCATCTCTGGCGCACCCGATTCGAGAAACCGAAGCAGCTCGTCGAGAGACGCAGCCAACGGTCGTCCCGCGGCGATGTGCTCCAAGATGTGAGTTTGCCCGAGCGCCAGATGAACAATGCGCTGGCTATCTGACCGCGGTTCCTCGGTGTCGGGTGGCAGTGTTGCCAACGTTTTCATCCTGTGTCCCTCACGTCGGAGCCCTGCCTGTTCACCGCAAACCGACAGCTACTCCCTCTTGCCCCCCAGCTGCACTCTTCCCACACAAGGGAGCAAGGCTTCTAACCCATGATGAGGAAACGCACACAGGGTGTCAATTGCCGCAAGCTGCCACGCTGGGCAGGCGGAGCCCTGCATCGAGGGACGGACGCTCACTCGTCACCGGTTTGGTCTCCCTCGATTGCCCCGCCAACAATCAACAAGGACGTGTCCGACTCGGCCAGCAGTCGCTCGGAGTGCATGCCAAACCAAGGCTGATGCAGACCCCACTCGCGCCCCAGGCCCACAATCACCAAATCATAACCCTGCTTACTTTCGGCGATAGCCACGTCGACAGGAAAATCATCGTAGACCACCTTCAAGGTGACCTGACTCCCCGTGGGCTCCTCAAGCACCTCCGGCATCATGTCAGGCGACCGCACGTCATTGGCTGAGCGCACGTGCAAAAGCGTGATGGACAGCGGAGTGTCCCCAGAGGCGGCGCGCTCTACCATGCGCAGCGCCGCGCGATCGAACTTGGTCCCCACGAAGGGCACCAAGATCCGCTGCCATTCGTGGTGCCGACGGTCGATGTACACACCGACGGGCACGCTCGATTCGCGAAGCACCCGCGCCACGGTACCGGCCAACAATGACTTGCGAAGCACTGGCTTGTGCCAGCCCATGAGAATAAAATCTGCACCGCGCGTCCCAGCGACCCGGCAGATGTCATCGGCAGCGACGCGCGACACGAAGGAACATGGTTCGACGCTCACCCCCAAGTGCTCCGCCCGACTGAGCAGGGGCAGCAACACCGGGTCTTCCGGAGTGCGCGCGGCGTCACGCTCTTCGAGTTGAAAAGAGGCGCGTTCGGTGGCCGGGATCAGGTGAAGTGCCTGGATCCGGACGACGTGCGCGCCGCCCAGCCAAACGGCAAGTTCTAGCAACCTAGGCCCCGATTGTTCGTTTGCTACGCACACGAGCGGGCGCAAGGTCGGCAAGGGCGCGGTAGCCTGACTGGGCCGCTCTCCGTCGGGACTCTTGCCCTCCGCCCCATCGCGGGCCTGCGCAGGTGTAGGGTAAACCCACGCCAAGAGCGGGGAGGTGATGAAGGTCGTCACCAGCGCCATCACCACCATCATCGTAAACACAGCGGGGGAAATGACGCCTAGGTCCAACCCGATGTTGAGAACAATGAGCTCCATCAAGCCGCGGGTATTCATGAGGAGGCCCAAAGCACCCGATTCTCGCCAACTGAGGCCGGTCAATCGCGCGGCTAGAAAGCTGCCGCCAAATTTGCCCAGGGTCGCCACGATGATGATCAAGCCACAGGTGAGCCAGGCCTGTGACGAGTCCAACAAGGACAGCTGCGTTCGCACCCCGCTATAAGCAAAAAACAGCGGCAGCAGTGCGACGATCACCACGTCTTCGAGCTTTTCTGCCAAGGAATGTGCCAGTCCTCCCTCTTTGGGGAGCACGACTCCGAATACGAACGCCCCAAACAAGGCGTGGATCCCGAGCAGTTCAGTGGTCCAGCTGGAGAACAACAACAGCAACAACACCACGGCCACCAGGTTTTGGGTCAGGCCCGCGCGTGTGGTGATCTTGTCCGCTACGCGTCCAAGGATCGGACGGATGACAAAGGCCATGAGCAAAACGTAGAGCACCGTGAGCGCGGTGGTCATGCCAGCTTGTGCGAATCCATCTGCATGAGCAGCGGCCACCACGAACGCCAGGAGACACCATGCAGTGACATCGTCCACTGCCGCACAGGCAATGGCGACCGCCCCCACCCTGGTGCGGAGCAGCTGGCGTTCGCTCAGCACACGCGCCAACACTGGGAACGCCGTGATGCTCATCGCCACACCCAAGAACAGGAAAAAGGTCGAAAATTTCACGTCTGGGCTGGACCACTGCGGGTACAGGTACCAGGCCAGCGCCGCACCTAGTCCAAAGGGTACGATGATGGAAGCGTAGCTAATCGCTACCGAGCTGGCGCCTCGCCCCCGCAGGAGCTTTGGATCCAGCTCCAAACCGATCAGGAACATGAATAGGATCAACCCGACTTGGCTCACCAGCTGCAAATGTTGCAACGACGAGACGGGGAACAAGAACTCAGTCGTGGCTGGCCAAAGGAGACCCAAGAGTGACGGCCCAAGGATGATGCCTGCCGTGATCTCGGCGATCACCATCGGCTGGCCAACACGCCGAGCCAAGACGCCGAGCGCTCGTGAGACGATGATGATGGCCACCATTTGGGCAATGAAGCGAGTCAAAGGATCATGAATCAGGCGCTCCGACAGCATTGCTGGGAAAGTACAGGCGAACCAAGCGCGAAACAACCTACGCTCCCCGTGGTTCAGTTGTTCCGTCCAGAACGGACACCCAACCTGGCCCTGTGCCTGCTCCCGGCCCCCGGAAAAACAGCACAAAAAAACACTCGCGACGATTGGCTTTGGCTTCGTCGCGAGTGCCCATGAGACAGCGCCGTATTCGGAGGAACGAAACGAGCAACGCTCTCCCATGTGAACGAACAGCTGCGGAACGTAGACAATTTGGCTGTTGGGTGACCTCCTTCACGTAGACCGCATCAAGCTCACCGCGCGCGGGAAGGCTCACGGACCATGTGCAACCGAGAGAACGAGAGCACTTCCCAGCGAGCGGACCAGCTTGATACGAGTCGTTTGCACTTAAGCTCAGGCTTTGCCCCGCATCGGGGAAAAACCAAACGTCAGCGGGACATCTTCCGACGGCTGCCGCCGCCGCTCATATTCGAACATCGCCTCATTGAATGTGTCGCACAGCTCAGCCATCGCGCAGGCGGCCACACGCAACGTCATCGCACCAATATGCACCTGCAACATGCCGCACTCACACTCATCGACCGCAGCCAGACTGCCTTGAGCAAGTCGAGTGCGAGCGCACTGATGGTCATCACGGGGTGGTAATTTCATGAGCCAGCTCTTGGTGATTGGTTTTCAGTCGAGCGCCCCCCATGCGGGGCTGCCCCTCCAACAGGCGACACGACTGCCTGCTGACCCAATCTCTTTAATGAAAACGATTTTCATAATCAAGTAAAAGAGTGGTGAGCTGACCAGTTTTTCCGGGCTAGGCCGAATTTATGGTTTCATTTCGCGACCTTGATTCCGGGCGCGCCGAGGACGATGACCTAGGCATGACGCGCCCCTTCAAGTGGTCCGTTTGCATCATCGCTCCCCGAATCGGGAGTCAATCGTGACCGAACTCTCGTGGGCGCGCAGCAGCATGGCACTGAGTCTGGGGTTTCACATCATCTTTGCGAGTGTATCGATGGTGCTTCCCTTCTTCATGGCCTGCGCTCATCGCCACTATCTCAAAACCGGGTCCACCACCCATCTTCGATTGACGCATGCGTGGGCCAAGGGCGCAGCGGTTCTATTTGCCACTGGGGCAGTGAGCGGAACCGCTCTGTCCTTTCAGTTGGGGCTCTTGTGGCCGGGCTTCATGGTGCACGCCGGACCGATCATCGGCATGCCATTTTCATTGGAAGGCGCGGCCTTTTTCTTGGAGGCCATCTTCTTTGGCCTCTTCATTTACGGTTGGGACCGTCTCTCACCACGCGCTCACTTCGCCTCAGGCGTAATGGTGGGAGTGTGCGGGCTTGCTTCGGGGATCTTGGTGGTCGCGGCCAACGCCTGGATGAACAGCCCGGCTGGCTTTGTTTGGGAAAACGGCCAAGCCTCCGAGATCCAGCCTTGGGTGGCCATGTTCAATCGCGCCTGGCCACTGCAGGCGGCGCACATGCTGACAGCGGCCGTGCAGGCCACCAGTTTCGCAGCCGCGGGTCTGCATGCGTTTGGTTTGTTGCACAAGGGGCTCAAACCCGGCCCCGCCGAGCTGCACCGCGCGGCCCTGCGCATCATCTTGCCCTTTGCCGTGGTGTCATCACTTTGTCAGCCAATTCTGGGCGACTTGAGCGCCAAGGCGATCGCCGTGCGCCAACCTGAGAAATTGGCCGCGATGGAGGCCCACTACCACACGGCTTCGGGAGCCGGCTTGTATGTCGGTGGTTGGGTCGACGAGCAAGCGGAGACGGTGCGTCTGGGAGTGCAGATCCCGTACGCACTCAGTTTTCTCGCCCACGGCGACCCGAGCGCCGAAGTGATCGGCCTCGACCGATTTGCCCGTCAGGATCGGCCGCCCGTACTCATCACCCACCTAGCGTTTCAGGTGATGGTGCTGCTCGGTACGCTCTTGGCTGGCGTGAGCGTGGTGTGGCTGTTCGCTCGCAAGTTCAAGCGCGCGTGGCTTGATGCCCGCTGGTTCATGAGGCTGCTCAGTCTGCTTACCCCGGCTGGTTTCTTGGCCCTGGAGGCGGGCTGGATCGTCACTGAGGTGGGACGACAACCGTGGATCCTTTACCACGTGATCCGCACCAAAGACGCAGTCACGAACGTACCCGGACAAAGCATCACGTTCTTGGCCATAGGCCTTCTGTATGCCGTGCTGTTCGTCATGACGTTCTTGGTGCTCGCGCGCATCTTTGCCGCGGAGCAAGCCAAATCGACGCTGGAGGCGCAGCTTTGATGGCCACGCTGACGGCTTTGTTCCTGGTCACTGCGCTCACGGCCTACGTCGTCTTTGGCGGAGCTGATTTTGGTGGCGGCATTTTGGAGGCCACGCTCCCGCACGCGGGGCTCAAGGCGCGACTACAAAAGGTGATCGCCCCGGTCTGGGAAGCCAATCACGTGTGGTTGATCGCGGTGGTCGTGATCTTGTTCGTCGGGTTTCCACGCGTGTACACAGGCGTGCTCACTCGGCTCTACCTGCCGGTCAGCTTGGCCCTCATGGCTATCTTGGTGCGGGGAGCGTGTTTCACATTGCGCAAGTATGATCCGTCGCCGGGCGGGCTGAGTCACGTGTACTCGGTGGCGTTCCGCGCAAGCAGCGCCGTAGCGCCATTTGCATTTGGACTCATCGTCGCCGGGCTACTGTCTGAGCACCCAGCTTTGCCGACGAAGCTCGATGACACAAGCCCGGGGTCAGCTGGATACGATTACTACGACTTCTACGTCGCGCCCTGGTGGGGCGTGTTTGCTGTGCTTTGTGGGTTGTTCATCGCGGCACTGTTTGCCTACGTGGCCGCGGTGTTCTTCTATGGTGAAGTCCACACTGCTCAAGACCGAGCGCTCATTGTAAAGCGCATCTACGCTTTCCTCGCCAGCACATTTGTCCTGGGTGGAGCGGTGCTGCTGACTGGCCACCTCACCCAGCGCGTTCCCCTCGCAGCGGGACTGCACCCGATACAAATCAGCTGTCAGCTCCTGGCCGCGGCCGGCTTGTTCAGTTTGGTCCGCGCCATCCGGCGAAAGCGCGTGTGGGCGATGCGGTTTTCCGTTGGAGCCCAGGTGCTCGCCATATTAGGTGGATGGTTCAGCGCCCAGTACCCAATACTGCTCAAGGTGGCGCCCGAACCGCTCACCCTGCACAACGCGGCGGCCCCTGCCGTGACCCTGTTGTGGCTCAACGTGGGCCTGGTGACCGTCCTCTCGCTCGTCATTCCCCTGCTCGTCGTGCTGTATCGGGTATTTCGCGCCAGCGATGGCAATCCACCGGAATGAACCGGGGTTTTGCTGGCTGCGACAACATGTCGCACGACCGCGCAGCGCACAATTGCTAGGGGAGGCGGCCCGTCCCGCTCCCCCCGCAGCCCACCATGCTCCCACCTCGATTCAGCGACCGTTCTCTCCGCCCACTCCTGATGGGGTTAGGATGCGTCTTGGGCGTCGGTGCGTGCAGTGCGCCTCAAGAAGCAGAGCACGTTGAGCTGACGGTTGAAACGGACGCCACGCAGCTCGGACCCGTCACCACCAACCTAGGGTACTCAGTTGAGCTCACCGAAGCCCGGATCATGGTGAGGGATCTCACCTTCGCCACGGGCGGCGACCTGCTCACGCGCAGCTTCGTTGAGCGCACGTACGATTGGCTGATTCCCACCGCCCATGCTCATCCCGGGCATTTTGAAGGCGGCGACGTCACTGGTGAACTGCCGGGAGCCCTGGTCTTGGACTTTCTGCCGGGACAAGAGCAGACGCTCGGCACGGCGACATTTTTGGCCGGGGACTACCGCAGCGCCAACATGACCTTTGGTCGCGCTGCCTCATCCGACGTGGAGAACCAAGACGATCCATTGCTGGGGCACACCGCGATCTTGCGGGGTACGGCCAAAAGTGACGATAAGACGGTGGAATTTTTTGTGCTCGTTGCGATCGAGGACGGCACGGCCCTGATGGGCATTCCGTTCGAAGCGCACATCGACGGCAGTACTGGTCACAGCCTCGGCGTGCAGCTGCGCGCGCTCGACGAGATCGAGGGTGACACTTTGTTCGACGATGTTGATTTCGCGCTCCTCGACGACAACCACGATGGGCACATCACCATCTCCCCGGAACAGACGTCCAAAACAGCAACGGAAGCTCACTCGACGCTCAGCAGGGCGCTCTTGGTTCACGACTTCTACGCGATCAAGCTGGCCAAGTGAAAAACCGCAAGGCAGAGTTCGCGCATGCAAACATCTAGCTTCACCTTGGTCAGTCCGTGCCTGACGGGCCTACTGCTCTTGTGTGCTGCAGGCTGCAGCGACCCAAAAGAATCCGTGATCGTTGAGCTGCCCGTGCACGTCGATGCGAGCGCGCTCGAGACTACGGAGACCGACTTGGGTTACGCTGTTGAGCTCAGCGAGGCGCGGATCATGGTGAAGGACCTGACGTTTGCCATGGCGGGCGAAGCCCACACCGCGAGTTTGTTGCGAGAAACCTACGACTGGCTCATTCCCACGAGCTTTGCCCACCCGGGCCACTTTCAAGGCGGTGACATCACGGGGGAACTCCGCGGGCGTTTCTTGCTCGACTGGTTGCCAGGAAAGTCACAAGACTTGGGCCAAGCGACTCTGCTCGAGGGGAAGTACACCAATGCCAACTTCATCTTCATCCGCGCCAGCGACGACGACGTCGGGCCCGACGACGAGCTGCTGTCGCACACTGCAATTTTGCGAGGCAGCGCCGAGAAAGGCGATCGCAGCATCGAATTTCTGGCGCTGATCGATTCACCGGATGACCGTCCTCTCACAGGCGTCCCGTTCGAATTCGAAGTGAAAGCTTCTTCTCCCCGCGCTGAACTGCACCTGTTCCTTGAGCTGCGCGATCCATTGGAAGGCGATTCGTTGTTCGACGGGCTCGACTTCCTCGCCCTCGATGAGGACGACGACGGGCAGGTGTCCATCTTGCCTGAGTCAGACGACGCAACTCTCAGTGATGCGTACAACCTGCTGCGCCGCACCCTACAAACCCACGACAACTACGAGGTCCGGGCCATCATCCCGGAAGAAGGAAACTAATCATGCGCACCATCCGGAGGACCAAGTGGACCGCCGCCTTACTCACGCTCGCTTTGGCCACGGGCTGCGGGTCCGACAACGAGGAAGCTGGAACCATCACCGTGAGCGCCTATGGTGAGGAGTTCATTGAGGAAGGTATTCCTGCTTCAGCCATGGACGACGGTTGGAGTGTCGATTTCAGCCGCTTTGAGGTCACCATCGACGATGTGTCCATCGCCGGAGAAGAACTGACCGATCTCGATCCGGTTGATTTGACCGAGGACTCGGACGGACAGGGACAGGAGTTGGGCACGGTGCCCGCGCGTGCAGGGACCCACAGTGACGCGGCGTTTGTCATCCGTCGCGTTGAGCTGACGGGTAAAGCCGAGAAGGATGGAGAGACCAAGAGCTTTTCTTGGACCTTCAAGGACGCCACGGACTATCACGCCTGCGAAAATGAAACCGAGGTGAGCGCTGGGGCAAACGGCAGCTTTCAGATCACCGTGCACGCAGATCACTACTTTCTCGACAGCCTGGTAGCAGCAAATCCAAAGTTGCTGTTTCAGCCCCTCGCGGACGCCGACACTGACGACGACGGCGAGATCACCCAGGATGAGCTCGCGAAGGCAGACATTGGCGCCTACGACCCGGGCAACGACGACGAGATCGACAACTTATGGAGCTGGCTCAGCGCGCTCACCAAAACACTGGGCCACGTGGATGGCGAAGGACATTGCCACGTCGATTGACACCATGCCTTCGCTGGGTGTGCCTGCTGTCGCTGCTCCCCCGTCTGGCCGCCGCGCACGACGAGCCACCGGACGAGCAGGCTGACGCTTCTCCCTCCTCACCAACGGTCCCGGCCGAGGAGGGGGAAGCGGTCGTGGTCGTGCATGGGCCGCTCCCCCCCGCGCAAACCGCATCACGCACGACGGTCACCGCACGCCAAATTGAGGCCGTGCCCATCCGCACGGCTGAAGACGCGCTCAAGTTGACGCCAGGGATTACCCTGGTGCAGCACGGAAGCGAGGGTAAGGGCCAGCAGTTTTTCTTGCGCGGTTTTGACGCCGTGCACGGCATGGATTTCGAGGTGACGCTCGATGGGATCCCACTGAATGAATGGTCCAACGTACATGGCCAAGGCTACCTCGACCTCAGCTTCATCATCCCGGAGACCATCGCTGGAATTGGCGTGACCAAAGGCCCGTTTTATGATCAGCAGGGCGCCTTCGCCATGGCGGGTAGCGCGGACTATCGCTTGGGGATCAGTGAGGACGACCGGGGTCTGCGGGGCAACTACACGGTGGGCACCACAAATCGTCATCGACTGATGCTCAGTTATAGTCCACGGCACGGAGATGGGCGGGACTTTGTTGCTGCAGAGGTCGTGCACGACGAGGGCTACGGAGAGAATCGGAGCATCAGTCGCGGCTCCGTGCTCGGACGGGTACGTCTGCTCGATTCTCCGCGCAAAGGGACGCTGTCGCTGCTCGGTTCGGCGTATTTCGCGGACTTCGAGCTCCCGGGAACCGTCCGCAACGAGGACGTTGAAACAGGGACACTGGGCTTTTACGACACCTACGATCACGCGAGCCACGGTCAGTCCGGTCGAGGATTGTTAGCTCTCCAATATGAGCAACACCGCGCGCGCCATCACGTGCGCGCTCAAGTCTACGCTGGTTACCGGGATCTGGAGCTCTTGGAGAACTACACCGGCTTTCTCATCGACCCGGTGCACGGTGACCGTCGGAGACAAGAGCAACAAACCTTGAGCTACGGGGCCATGCTGCATGACGCGGTTGAACTCGGTCCGCGTTGGGCCGTTGATTTTGGAGCAAGCGTGCGCGGGGATGCCCTCCGGCAACAGCAAACGCACGTAGATCAAAAGCAGGTGGAGATCGGAACGGAGCGTTCGCTTCAGGGCTTGCAGGCCCTGTCCTCGTTGCACGCTTCCTTGCGCGCTCGTCCGCTCGACAACCTGAACCTCAGCGCTGGGGGACGACTCGATATGGTGGACGTGTATGCCCAGGACCGACTGGACCCAGCAGCGAGCGAAACGGGCCTGCTCTTTGCCGCCTCACCGCGGCTGACCGCTGACTTTCACGTCCTGGAGCCCGTTTGGCTCTATCTGGCGTACGGACGCGGGTTTCGCCCGCCTGAGGCGCGTGCCTTTACCAGCTATCAGCCGCCCCGCACGGGTATCTCGGAAGAACTGTATGATGGTGGGGAGCCGAGCATCACACGCTCTCACGCGGCCGAGCTGGGGGTTCGCCTCATTCCGTCCCGCTATTTGAGCGCGGTCGCATCGGGGTTCGCTACGTTCATCGCCCACGAGGCGGTGTTCGATCACGTCTCGGGGCTCAATTTGGAACTCAACCGCACGCGTCGCTTGGGGGGTGAGTTGGATCTGCGCTCGAGCCCCACCAGTTGGCTGTTGTTGTTGGCTGACATCACCGCCGTGGACGCGCGCTTCGTCGAGTCGGGCAACCCCGTGCCGTTTGCCCCTTGGCTCTCGGGTAGTTTCTCGGCCATCGTCACTCATGGTGCGGGTTTCCGCGCGGGTCTACGGTTGTTCGCGCTGGCTCCGCGCCCATTGCCCCACGGCGCGCGGGGCGCGCCCCTGGCTAAACTGGACGCTACGCTGGGCTACCACTGGCCTCACGTCCATTTGGACTTGGCCGTGGAGAATCTGCTCAACCAACACCTGCGCGAAGGCGAGTATCATTACGCCAGTGACTGGACCCAGGACAACTCCTCAAGCGCGCTCCCGGTACTGCACACCGCCGCGGGCCCACCCCTCAATGGACGCCTGGGCGTAACGGTCATTTACTGAGGTCTGGCGGCCCGCCGTGCACGTGATCACTTGGTCTGCACGATGTGGATGTTCCGCATGTTGCGCGACATTCTGCGTTGTAGGAGTCATTGTGCGCGAACCAGCGGCACTTCAACCGCCTGGCGCGCCGCAGCTCCGAGCAACTCTTCCACGATGCGCAGCGCGAAGTCCAGAGCGGTCCCCGGCCCTCTCGACGTGATGAGTCGTCCGTCCACCACCACGGCTTGCTCCCGGTAGTGGTAGGACGGATCCGTCGGCTGCAAGGCACCAGGGTAGCTGGTGACATGTTTGCCCGTGAGCACTCCCGCCCGCAGCAGTACGCGCGGTGCGGCACAAACTGCCGCCAAGAGCATTGGCCGCGTCGCGGCGGCACGCACCAGCTGCAGCACTCTTGCATCCTCCTCGAACGCGTGGGTGCCACCGTTGCCGCCCGGAAGCACCAGCGCATCAAACTGACTCAGGTCCTGCCCCTCGAGCACGGTGTCAGGGATCAAGCGCACACCCCGCGATCCGGTGATGGGACCTTCCTTGAGACCAGCCACCACCACCTCGATCTTTGCCCGTCGTAAGATGTCCACGACGGTGACCGCCTCCATCTCTTCACTCCCGTCGGCGACTAGGACCAGTGCCCGTTTCATGCCTCAAGGATCGCACGGCTTTGGGCCGGAAACCAGGCCCGCGTCGCGCTTGCGCGGCCTGTCCACCGCCCCCGGTCGACTGCCCGCAGTGAGCTCAGAGTCAACTTGCCGCGCTGGCCGAAGCGCGCGAGAGTTGGGCCATGTCCGCCGTGCTGCGCCTGTACACCGACTTTGTTTGTCCATTTTGCTACATCGCCGAGCGGAGCACCGTGCCTCGCTTGGTCAAGGAATTTGGCCTGACCCTAGAGTGGCATGGCTTTGAGCTTCACCCCACCACGCCTCGGGGAGGCAAGCCCCTCTCGGCGCTCTTTCCCGGAGCTGATCTGGACGCGCTGCACGCGCGTACCCGAGCCTTCGCCGCGACGTTTGGCGTGACTGACTTTGATCCGCCTAAGTGGTTGTCCAACACGCGACGCGCCCTGGCTGCCGCCGAGTACGCGCGCGCGCAGGGGCAATTGGAAGCGTTTCGACAAGCCGCATTTCTTGCTAATTTTCGTGACGGCCTGGACCTTGAACAGGAGGACACATTGCGCGTAATTGCCCGCGCGGCCGGCCTCGACGAATCCGCCACGGTGAGCGCCTCTGATGATCCGACGTACCTCGACCTCATTGACCACAAGCAATCCCAGGCGAAAAAAGCCGGAGTGACAGGGATCCCGACATTTGTCTTAGGGAACCACCGGGCCGTGGGGTGCCAACCCTACGAACGCTTGGTCGCTTTCGTGCACGCAGCGCTCTCCGACAACCGCTAGGCCAGGGAGTTCATCGCTGACGCACGGATCACCCACGTCACCCAAACTGCACGGCAGAAATGCGCACGCGCATCCAATCTTCGTTGAAGGTGATGCGCCCCACGTCCTGCCCAGCAGCGCCCGCGATCACCATCAAGGGCAAGAGGTGCTCTTCTCGGGGATGAACCTCGCGCGCCCTGGGTGCATCCTGCCAGCGAGCGAGCAAGGCATTGCGCTCACTTTCTGGAGCAGTCGACGCTGCTCGCAACCAATCGTCGAATTCAACCGATGCACCGTGCGCCGACCCGGAGAAGAAACCACGCATGTTGTGATAGCTCATGCCGCTCCCCAAAATGAGCACTCCTTCTTCACGCAAGGGCGCGATGGCCTTACCCAAGGCGATGTGTTGCTCCGGATCGAGCCCTCGTTTGAGCGAAAGCTGAATCGTCGGCACGTCGGCCTTGGGCCACGACAACTTGAACGGGACAAACGTCCCATGATCAAAGCCCCGCTGATCGTCCTCGGCCGTAGGGATCCCCGCAGCTTGGAGCAGGTCCACCACACGCTGGGCCAAGGCGGGGTCACCAGGCGCTGGCCACTGAATGTCGTACGCTTCGGCGGGAAACCCCGAATAATCGTAGAGCATGGGTGGATGCGGCGCGGTCATCACGGTGGGCACGGCTTGCTCCCAATGTGCGGATATGACCAAGAGCGCGCGCGGGGGTTCCGACAGCGTCTCAGGGAGCGTCTCAAAGTAGCGACGCATGGTGGCCACGTCCTTTTGCGACACGAAACTCCCCAGATCGACGAAGGGCCAAGGTCCACCACCGTGGGGGACGTAAATCGCCGGCTGGCGCCGAGAACGGCGCAGTTTGGACCCAGACGCTGAGCCTTCATCAACTGGGGCAGCCGCCGCTGAGTGGTGGAGGACACCGGGAGCCGCGATGCCGATTCCGCCAGCGATGGCGATGCCTGTGATGAGTTCCCTGCGCGTAACTTGATCGATGCTCATGAAATGCTCCCGATGATGTCCATCAATATGGCTCCCGTTTCCTTGCCTGAATAGTGCGACGGGGAGCAACAGTGAGTTGCGGAAAGGACCAGAAATGGGAAAAACTTTAACATCGCTGCAAGTTCCAAGCCGGTTTTGTCAGCAGGATCCATTGCGTCTGCCGCCCTGAACGGCAAAGCTGGGAAACTGTGACGTCCGAGCTGTTCCGTTTCCTGCCCCGCTCACGCCTTTTGGTTCCCAACCAGCTGCGCGCTACGCTCGCGCTCTGCGTCGTTGGATGGGCGGCGCCGGGCTGTACTGGTGCGGATGGCAACCCCGCGGAGCTACCAGTCGAGAGCACGTCGGGCGGAACACAAGGCCAGAACACAGGAGGCTCCGGTTCGAGTGGTTCGGGTGGTCGAGCGAGCGGCGGCCAAGCCAGCGGCGGCGCGGCCTCGGGGGACGGCAGTGGAGGAACGCAGGAGGGCTCAGGCGGACGCAGCACCGGGGCCGGCGGGAGCGAAAGCGGCACGGGCGGCGAAACATCGCCTGACGCAGATCCGGTGACCTGGCCGCTCATCAACGGGGTGCAATGGGCAGATACCGAGGGCAAGCCCATTCAAGCGCACGGTGGCGGCCTGCTCAAGGTGGGCAGCGACTACTACTGGTTCGGCGAAAATCGCAACCCGGACGGTACCTTTTACGCTGTATCTGCGTATCGGTCCCGTGATCTGCGACGCTGGGAGCATGCTCACGATGTGCTCACCATGAACTCGGATCCTGGTCTCAAACCGGCCAATGTGGAGCGCCCCAAAGTCGTCTACAACGAAACGACCCACAAATACGTGATGTGGATGCACTGGGAGAACGGCAGCGACTACGGGGAGGCGCGCGCGGCCGTGGCATCCTCGGACACCGTGGACGGAGACTACACCTACCACGGTAGCTTTCGGCCAATGCAGGACGGTGGGGTCACCGATCACGGCAAACCTGGCTACATGTCTCGGGACTGCACGCTGTTCGTGGACGACGACGGCAAGGGCTATTTCATCTCCGCGTCCAACGAGAACTACGACCTGCACCTGTACCTGCTGAGCGCCGACTATTTAGGGATCGACCGCCGGGCCGCGCTGTTGTTCGAGGGCGGCCATCGCGAGGCCCCGGCGCTATTCAAGCGCGGAGACACTTATTTCTTGCTCACCTCGGCCGCCACGGGTTGGGACCCCAATCAGGCTCAATATGCCACGAGCTCGTCGCTCACCACAGGTTGGTCCAGCATGAAAAACGTGGGCGACGGTAACACATTCTACTCTCAATCGACGTTCGTCCAGGCCATCACGAGCGACAGCGGCACGGAGTACTTGTACCTGGGTGACCGCTGGGCGGGAGCGTGGGGCGGGCGCGTCAACGACTCGACGTACGTTTGGCAAGCCATCACGTTTCCGAGCGCCACCGCGATGAGCATGTCTTTTAGCAACAACTTGGTGATCGACGTTGCGCAGGCAGCGATCACCGGAAAAGTGGACGCGTTCTGGCTGGAAAATGCGCAGAGTGGGCTGCGCTTGGCGGTGGATGGTCCCGCCGATCAGGATGGGTCGGACGCGATCCAACAACCCGCTGACAACAGCGCGCCCCAGGCGTGGCGGTTCAACTACGATGGAGCTGGATACTTCCGCATCGCCAGCGATGAGGGCGGAAAGATTTTGGACGTGCCCGATGAATCCAATGAGCCCGGTCACGCTTTGCACGTGTGGGGCGACCATGGCGGGGACAACCAAGTCTGGCGCTTGATCGACTTGGGGGAAGGAAAGTACCGCGTGCAAAATAAGAAGAGCGGCCTGTATGTGGGCGTGCGCGCCGGCTCGGCGACGGCAGGCGCAGTGATCGAACAACAAGCATCGTCAGAAGGCGCCGAGCAAGTTTGGTCCATCCGCGTCGCCGACTGACGCCGGGTCAGCTAAGGTACACCCCATGCCGCGCCCCGCTTGGCCCAGCTTCATTGCTTGCTTGTCGCTCGCTTTTGCGCCGTCCTGTACCGACGACCGTGCGCCCCACCCGGATGGGGCAGCAGCCAGCGGTGGGCAATTCACGGACGACCCCGGGCCCGGGGTGGGTGGTGGCCCCAGCCCGGGCAGCGGCGGCAGCTCCGTGGACCCAGAGAGCGCAGGCGGGTTGAGTGGAATCATGAGCGGCGGGACAACCGCCGCCGGAGGCGAACCTGCTCTCGGCAGCGGCGGACAAGCTTTGGGTGTTGGGGGTAGCCCTGATTGGCCAGAGAGCAGCTGCCCCAAGCCCAAAGACTTGGGCGTGCGCATCGTTGGGCGCCACGACGGCTGCGACGAACAAGGCGTGCGCATGGCGTGGTCCGGCACGGGTTTTGTGGCGCGGTTTTCTGGAAGCGGGCTCCGCTTCACGCAGAGTGGCAGCGCCGTGCAATACACCGTGTTAGTTGATGGTGAGGTGCAGGACAACTTGAGCACCACAGAGGGGAGCGCCACCTACGACATCGTGTCTGGGCTCACGACGGCCGAGCACGTGGTGGAGCTCTATCGCCGCGGTGAGGCGAGTTTTGGCGCCACCACGCTCACAGCCGTGCAAGTAGTGGGGGGTGAGTTACTTACGCCTCCGCAGCGGCCAAGCCGCCGCCTCGAATTTTATGGCGACTCCATCACGTGTGGGTACGGCAACGAAGGGACGAGCACTAGCTGCACCTTCTCTGCCGACACCGAGAATCACTACTTGACCTACGCCGCCCTGCTGGGACGCAAGTTTTCAGCTGAAACATCCACCATCGCATGGTCCGGCAAGGGCGTCGTCGTCAACTACAACGGCGATCTGTCGACCACCCTGCCCCAGATGGCCGAGCGCGCCCTACCCGAACTGGTCGAGAGTGTATGGGACTACTCCCTTTTGCCGGCGCCCCAAGCGGTCATCATCAACTTGAGCACCAACGACTTCAGCACCGATCACGATCCCTCGGCGGAAGAGTTCACAAGTGGCTATCTGGATCTCGTCCGCCGCATTCGCGCTTGGTACCCGGCGGCCTTCATCCTGGGCACCGTGGGTCCCATGCTGTCAGGCAGCGACCTCGAGAACGCCCGGGCCGGCATCGCGAGCGCCATGACCCAGCTGGCCGCAGCGGGCGATCAAAATGTGCTGTCGTATGAACTCCAAGTGGGCAACCCCGAGCCGGGCTGTGACTGGCACCCCAATCTCGACACCCATCAGGCCATGGCCGACGAGCTCGGCGCCATCGTCGCACAGCACCTCGGCTGGTAGCGCGATGCCAAGCTTTAACTCGTGCTCACGGTGACACCAAACTTCAGCGTGGACGAAACGCTGGAACCGACGAATGAAAACCCGCCCTCGACGGGCATGGTCGCCGACTGTGCGGGGGCCGCACAAAGACGAATGTGACCGTCACTCACCGTCAGCCCGTGAGTGGGGTCATAACCGCAAAAACCAATGCCAGGAAGAAACACCTCGGGCCAAGCGTGCAGGTAGCGTTGACCATCTGGCGTCTCCGCAGCAGATTGGTAACCGCTCACAAACTGCACCACAAAGCCGAGGCAGCGGCAGCAGTCCATGAACAACACGGTGATATCGCGACAAGCCCCCCGCAGGCTGGAAAGCGTCTGCACGGCAGACTGTGCGTCCCCCTCGAGCCTGACCTGGCGATCCATCTTCCGGTAGAGTTCCTCACACAAGCGGTCAAGAAATGACAAGGCCTGATAACCCGTCTCGGCAGCGAGCCGGTGAGCGAAGGACGCCACCTCAGGATGGACACTGGACGCAGCGGCGCCCAACCACGGCAATGGCGGGAGGTCGGCCGCGGTAGGCAGAGAAATCGCGGTGGTGACTGCCTCAAAGCGACTATCGATGCGAAAGCTGGTAGTGGTGGTGGCAAAGGTGAGGCAAAGCACTTGGTTGCCGTGAGCATCTGTCTTGGTCACGCGCGTGGCGGGCAATGGATCGACCGTCACCTCGTGAGCGAGCAGCGCTAGGTTTTGGCCTTGAGGGAGCAAACGCACGGTGTGCTCTCCGAGACTCACCGGCAACGAGTACTCGTAGTGGGTAAAATGGTGGACGACAAAGCGCATCGGGCAAAAAGATGTTGTGGGGTTTGTTCTTTCAGGCGGACATGAAGCAGGTTTCCGCTTCGAGTCACCCAAGCAGCCAGTGGGCGGATCGTTCCCTGTCACTAGGGATCGTCGCCGTGCTGTTATGGTCCACAGTCGCCGTCGCCTTCAAGTGGGCGCTTGCTTCCGCCACTCTACCCCAGCTCCTTTCAGGTGCCACCCTGACGTCCACTGTCGTGCTGGGGTTGGCGCTGGCCACGCAGGGCAAGTTGTCTGATGCACTGCGCAGCGTGAAGCTACACTTTATCCCCAGTTGTCGCTTGGCATTGCTCAACCCACTCCTTTACTACTCGCTGTTGTTTGGGGCCTACCAGCGCCTACCGGCCCACCTGGCGCAAGCGTTGAACTACACTTGGCCCATTGCACTCAGCCTAGGCGGACGGATCGTCCTGAAAACGCAGCTCAGACGCGTCGAGTTGGCGGGCATTTTCCTCTGCTACTTGGGCGTGCTCGTGCTCTATCCGAGGGACATGACGGGGCCCGATGGTCTCTTAGGGTTCGCGCTAGCTCTGGGCTCAGCGTTGGTCTGGGCCACAAGTTGGCTGCTCGCGGCGCGCGATCGGCGCCCGCCAGAGTATGCCCTGTTTCACCAATTTCTGCTGGCCACTCCGGTCGCCGTCATTGCCCTACTTGGACTTCAGGGACCACCCCAATCGCTCGACATGCGCGCGATCTTCGGGGCCATCTACATAGGTCTGTTCGAGATGGGGCTCACCTTCTTGATCTGGCAAAAGGCGCTGCGCACCACGCGTCACCTAGCCCGCCTGAGCGCACTCAGCTACCTGTCACCGCTGCTCAGCCTCGGCTGGATCCACCTCGTGCTCGATGAGCCCCTGGGCCCGCACTTCGTACTTGGTGGGGCGCTGGTGGTGGGTGGAGCGATGATTCAACAAGGACGGCGGCGATCCCATTCCCTGGATGGACCAGGCGCAGGCACATAATTCAAAAATTGCGAGAAATTGGCCCGACCGCGGCCACCCGCGGGGTGAAGAGCCGCACGCTCGGGGGCGGCTCAGTGGTGGGCCGAGCGACCAATAAACGGCGACAACCGGCGCAATTTTCTCGACAATCTGTGGTGCGCGCTTATCTTCTGCTGCGGTGACACAGGGCAGGGTGCTCTCCTTCTTCGCTCAGATCATTGCGGTCCTCGTAGTACTCGCAATGATGCTCGGCGTGCCGCGACACGAAGGCGCCGCGCAGACCGATTGCGCGTGGTGTCCGGCCCACAGCGACCTGACATCCGCTCAGTCCCTCTCATCCGAGGATGCACCGCGCGACAGTGAAGAGCGGCAGGACCACGAACAGGAGTCGAGCGAGGGCAAGTTGTTGGCACTGCCTCGCGATACCTGGTCGGGATACGCAGGCAATCATCTAGTGGTGCTGCTGTGCCCGCATGCGGTCGGCCTTTCTGCCGGGCGCGCCGCTCCGGTCATGGTCTTTCGTCCTCCTTGCTGACTGCGCCAAGCTAGCGATCGTGATCAGCAGCCCTGCCTCCGCGCTGGGCTGAACGAACTCGTGCACGCTGAGGCCACGCTCCCAAGCCCGTGCACTCCCGTCCCAGGCGCTCCTTGCGCCCTGCGCCTGGGACGGATGGCGGCCCTCGCCGCGCCCCACCAACCCCTTTTTTGGTCGAATCGACCAGTTTCTTCGCTCGGTATTTCACCCATGAGTACACAAAAAATCATCTCACTCAAAAATCTCGCGGCGGACGTGCCCTCGGGGATCGTCACCTTCTTGGTCGCCCTGCCGCTTTGTCTCGGAATCGCCCTGGCCTCTGGCGCCCCCCTCTTCTCCGGCTTGCTCGCGGGCATCATCGGAGGCGTCGTCATTGGTCTGCTGAGCGGTTCCCCCACGAGCGTCAGCGGGCCTGCAGCCGGTTTGGCTGCGGTCATCGTGACGCAAATGGAGGCGCTCGGAGGCTTCGACAAGTTTCTTCTTGCCACCTTCCTTGCCGGAGTGCTTCAGGTGGGTTTGGGCCTCGCCAGGACTGGATTCTTGGCTTCGTTCTTTCCGACCGCCGTCATCAAGGGCCTCCTGGCGGCCATCGGCTTGCTGCTCATCCTCAAACAAATTCCCCACCTGGTCGGCCACGATCCCGACCCTGTGGGGGATTTGGCATTTGAACAACCGGACCATGAAAACACATTTTCCGACCTGTGGGTCACCTTGGGTGATCTGCAGTCCGCCGCCATCATCATCGGTTTAGTGTCCGTGGCCGTGCTGGTATTTTGGGAAAAATTCCCAGCAATCAAGCGGCTCAACGTCCCCGGCCCGCTGGCAGTCGTCGTGCTGGCCGTCGCCTTACACGCGGCGCTGAGTGCCCTTGTCCCCGCCTGGCGGCTGGGTGCAGATCATTTGGTCCAGGTCCCCATCTTGAAGGACTGGAATGACGTCAAGGGCGCCATCACCCTGCCCGACTTCAGCCAGTTTTCGAACCCCAAGCTCTACTTGGCCGCAGCCACCCTCGCCATTGTCGCTTCGCTCGAGACCCTCCTCAATCTCGACGCCATCGACACCATCGATCCCAAGCAGCGGCACTCGCCCCCCAACCGTGAGCTATTCGCGCAAGGTGTCGGCAATATCTTGGGCGGGCTCATCGGCGCCCTGCCGACAACCAGCGTGATCGTGCGGAGCAGTGTCAACGCCCAATCTGGGAACGCCACCAAGATGAGCACCATCATCCACGGCCTGCTGATCGCGTTGTGCGTGGCGTTCGTGCCCGGTCTGCTGAACTTGATCCCCTTGTCTTGCCTAGCCGCCATCTTGATCGTCACCGGCTTCAAGTTGGCCAGCCCCAAGTTGATCAAACAAATGTGGAACGGCGGTCCCGCGCAGTTTTACCCATTTGCCGCCACTGTCCTCGGCATCGTCCTCACCGACCTTTTGATCGGGATCTTCGTCGGGCTAACGACGAGCATCGGTTTCATCTTGCACAGCAACTTCCGTCGCCCAGTGTACCGGGTGGTGGAAAAGCACGTCACCGGTGATGTCATTCGCATCGAATTGAGCGAGCAAGTGAGTTTTTTGAATCGCGCCTCTTTGGAAAAGACGTTTGAGAACTTCCCCCAGGGCAGCCACGTCGTGGTCGACGCGACTCGTTCGGATTTCATCGATCCTGATGTGATCCAGCTCATCTCACAATTCGTCGAAACCAAGGCCCCTGTCCGCAACATCAGAGTCACGCTGCTGGGACTGAAGAGCAAATACACGCAAATCCAAGCCGACGAACACTTGGTCGACTACTCGACGCGCGAGCTCCAAGAGCAGCTCACGCCAAAACAGGTGCTTGCCCTGCTCAAGGAGGGGAATCAACGGTTCATTCACGGACAGCGCCTGCA
>Ga0315912_10001866_pt1 | contig 24050 bp, 19 predicted proteins | sample VfabasoilMG_FD_204469 | JGI IMG/M metagenome (GOLD analysis project Ga0315912, IMG submission 204469) | Garden soil microbial communities collected in Santa Monica, California, United States - V. faba soil | ecosystem: Environmental > Terrestrial > Soil > Garden | place: USA: California... | reverse complement strand
GCACGTGGGGCACCACCCGTACCGCGAGTTGTACGAGAACAAGCGCGGGTCGAGCGGCTCGAAGCTGCGGCTGCACGACGGGCACGCTCGCTCCGTCGAAAAGAGCTCGCCGTCGTCCGTTCCGACCGGCAGCACACGAACCATGTTGCGGCCGAGCTCGACTGCGCGCGCGAGCGCGTCGGCGAGCTCGCGCGCAGCGGCCGGTTTCACGTCGAGCTCGGCGACGGGCAGCTCGATGTCGTGAACCTTGAAACGGCTGAGCCGCGGCCAAGCGTCCGTCGGGGTCGATACGCCGTCGACGCGCAGCGCCGCGTAGCCGCGGTTGCGCGCCCACTCGGCCAGCTCCGTGTAGTACCCCTTGCGCGCGATCACGAGCGGCGCCAGCAGCGCGACCCGCTTGCCGCGGTAGCGCTTCATGACCTTCGCGTGAATCGAATCGAGACTCTGTGCATCGATCGGCACGCCGCAATCCGGGCAGTGCTGCACGCCGAGCTTCACGAACATGAGCCGCACGTAGTGGTAGACCTCGGTCAGCGTCGCGACCGTGCTCTTGCGGCCGCCGCGGCTCGTGCGCTGCTCGATCGCGACGGTCGGCGGAATACCGTAGACGGCGTCGACGTCGGCACGCCCGGCCGGCTCGACGAATTGCCGCGCATACGCGTTCAGCGACTCTAGATACCGACGCTGCCCCTCCGCGAACACGATGTCGAACGCGACGGTGCTCTTGCCGCTGCCGCTGACACCCGTCACGACGGTGAGCTTGTCGCGCGGAATCTTGAGATCGACGTTCCGCAAGTTGTGCTCGCGCGCGCCGTGAATTTCGATGATCGGCTGCGTCGCGGGCGATGGCGGGCGCGACACAGGCCCTCGCTGTGTCGCACCCGCCATCGCTTCGGCGTCGGCGATCGACCCACGTGCGGTCTCGTATTCGGCGAGCGCGATTGCCGTGTGACCGACGCCGGCGTCTCGGACCTGCGAGGGCGGGCCTTCGGCGACGATCGCGCCGCCCTCGTCGCCGCCTTCGGGCCCCAAGTCGACGAGCCAGTCGGCCGCGGCGATCACGTCCAAGTTGTGCTCGATGACGACGACGGAATGCCCGGCGGCAACGAGGCGGTCGAGCGCCGCGACGAGCTTCGCGACGTCGGCGAAGTGCAGGCCCGTCGTCGGCTCGTCGAACAGGAACAACGTGCGGCCTTTCGCGCCGGCCTCCACGAGCTCGGCCGCAAGCTTGAGCCGCTGCGCCTCGCCGCCCGACAGCGTCGGCACGGCCTGCCCGAGCGTCAGATACTCGAGCCCGACGTCGACGAGCGGCTGCAGCCGCTCGCGCACGGCGGCGTGCTCGCCGAAGTACTCGCGCGCCTCGGCCACGGTCATCTCGAGCACGTCGGCGATCGACTTCGCATCGCGCTTGCCGAGCGCGAGCTTCACCTCGAGCACCTCGCCGCGGTAGCGGCGGCCGTTGCACTCGGCGCAGCGCAGATAGACGTCGCTCAAGAACTGCATCTCGACGTGCTCGAAGCCGTTGCCCGAGCACGCAGGACAGCGGCCGTTGCCGGTGTTGAAGCTGAACGTGCCGGCTGTGTACTTCCGCTCGCGCGCGAGCGGCTCGGCCGCGAAGATCTGCCGGATCGGCTCGAGCACGCCGACGAAGCTCGCCGGGTTCGAGCGCGTCGTGCGGCCGATCGGCGCTTGGTCGACGAGCACGACGTCCGCAAGGCCCTCGACACCGTCGAGAGCCGAGTGCGCGCCCGGCGCGTCCTTCGGCTTGCCGAGCAACGCGAGCAGCCCGTTGTAAAGCACGTCCTCGACGAGCGTCGACTTGCCGGAGCCGCTGACGCCGGTCACCGCGACGAAGCGGTTCAGCGGAATCGCAACGTCGATACCTTTCAGGTTGTGCTCGCGCGCACCGCGAATCACGAGCTTTGGCTCGTCGGCGCCGACGCTGCGCGGCACGCGGCCGCGCGCGACCGTCAGCTCGCCTCGAAAGTATTTCGCCGTCAGCGAATCCGCGCTCGCGACGAGCTCGGACGGCGTGCCGTTGAATACGACCTCGCCGCCTGCCCGGCCGGGCCCGGGGCCCATGTCGACGATCCGATCCGCGGCGAGCATGACCTGCGCATCGTGCTCGACGACGAGCAGCGTGTTGCCGGCGTCGCGCAGCTTCGCGAGCACGCCGACGATGCGCGCTAGGTCGCGAGGATGAAGACCGACGCTCGGCTCGTCGAGCACGAACAGCGTGTTGACGAGCGACGTGCCGAGCGCCGTCGTGAGATTGATGCGCTGCACCTCGCCGCCCGACAACGTACGCGACTGCCGGTCGAGCGTCAGATAGCGCAACCCAACGTCGCACAGATACGAGAGGCGTGTGCGGATCTCGCCGAGCACGAGCTCGGCCGCATCGTCGAGCGGCCGGGGCAGCTCGATTCTCTCGAAGAACTCGCGCGTGCGCTCGACGGGCAGCATCATGAGGTCGTGGATCGAAAGCCCGGGGAGCGCCGCGAACGCCGCGTCCTCGAGAGCCGGCAAATGGCTCCTGAACCGCCGCAGCGGCGGGGCGACTGCAGCCGCGTCGGCCAGCGAACCGAGCCGCCAGCCGAGCGACGCGGGCTTGAGCCGCGCGCCGGCGCACTCCGGGCAAGAGTCGTAGCTCCTGTACTTCGACAGCAGCACGCGCACGTGCATCTTGTAAGCCTTCGACTCGAGCCAATCGAAGAATCGCTTGACGCCGTACCACTTGCGCTGGCGCCATGAGCCTTCGCCGTCGATGACCCACGCGCGTTGCGCCTTGTCGAGCTCGCGCCACGGCACGTCGACCGGGACGCCGCGCTGCTTTGCATACCGCAGCAAATCCTGCTGGCACTCCTGGTTGCTCTTCGTTTGCCACGGCTTGATCGCGCCTTCTGAGAGCGTCTTCTCCTCGTCGGGAATCACGAGCCGGTAGTCGATACCGATCGTGCGGCCGAAGCCGCGGCATTTGTCGCAGGCGCCGACCGGCGAGTTGAACGAGAACGTGTTCGGGATGCAGTCGTCGTAGGCGATGTCGCAGTGCGCGCAATGGCGGTGCGCCGAGAACTTGAGCGCCGTCGAGTCGTCGTCGGCGCTGCGCACGGTCACATGACCGTTGCCGACCTTGAGCGCCGCCTCGAGCGCCTCGACGATGCGCGCACGGTTCTCGGGCTCGAGCTTGAGCCGATCCTGAACCACCTCGACGGCCCTCGCCGTGCGCGCGTGGATACGCGTGTAGCCCTGCCCGGCGAGAAACGCCTCGATCTCGTCGCGCGCGAAGTTGTCGGGCACGGGGACCGTGAACGTCACGAGCACGCGCGCGCCGCGGACGGACTGCTCTCCTGCGAGCTGCGCGTAGATCGACTCCGCGTCGTCGCGCCGCACCTCGCGCCCGCAGTTGCGGCAATAGAGAAGCGCGGCCCGCGCATAGAGGAGCTTCACGTGGTCGTTCAGCTCCGTCATCGTGCCGACCGTCGAGCGCGACGTGCGCACGGGGTTCGTCTGATCGATCGCGATGGCGGGCGGAATCCCGTCGATGCGGTCGACCTGGGGCTTGTCCATGCGGTCGAGGAACTGGCGCGCGTACGGCGAGAACGTCTCGACGTAGCGGCGCTGGCCCTCGGAGTAGACGGTATCGAAAGCGAGCGACGATTTACCCGAGCCCGACACGCCCGTCACGACGATCAGCTCGTGCAGCGGCAAGTCGAGGTCGAGGCCGCGCAGATTGTTCTGGCGCGCCCCGCGAATGCGGATCACGTCGTCGCTCATGGGGTTCTGCGGCCGGCGGTTGCGGCGGCTGCCGAGGGCGAATTGTGCCGAAACTGGGGCGCGCGCGCGAGCGCAGGCTGACTTTCACCGCGCAGGCACGCTAGAGTTTGGCACCCGCTCCGGCCGAGGCTTAGACGTGAACGAGCTCGATAGACCGCTGACGACGCGCCGCACCGTGCTCGAGAGCGCCGCAGGGCTCGCGGCGCTCGGCCTCGCCGGGCCGCTGCTCGCTCAGCCCCCGGCGGTAAACCGCCCTCCGCCGCCGCCCGGCACGCGGTTGATCATGCTCGGCACGCGGGGCGGGCCCGGTGTATCGACCGACCGCAGCGAGAGCGCGAGCGCCGTCGTCGTCGACGGCGCGCCCTATCTCGTCGATTGCGGCTACGGCACGATGCGCGCGCTCGTGGCCGCTGGCGTCGGCTTTCAGTCCGTGAGCACGATGTTCCTGACGCACCTGCACGACGATCACACGGCCGACATCGCCGCCTTGCTCTCGCACCAATGGACCGGCAGCAAGGCGACGCCGACCAACGTCTACGGCCCTTACGCCACGGAACGCACAGTGAAGGGGGCGATCGAGTTCTTCCGCGCCAACGTCGAGATTCGCACGGTCGACGAAGGGCGCACGGAAAAGCCCGAGGAGCTGTTCTTCGGTCACGACCTCGACGTCGGCAACGAGCCCGTCCGCGTGTTCGCCGACGACAAGGTCGTCGTGACGGCGGCGACCAACACGCACTATCCCGAACGTTTCGTCGCACGCATGCAGCACCGTTCGCTCGGGTTTAGGTTCGAGACGAGCACGCGCTCGATCTGCTTCTCCGGCGACACGGCGTATTCAGCCAACATCGTGAAGCTCGCGCGCGGCGCCGACGTGTTCGTCTGCGAGGTCATGGACCACCGCACCTACGAGAACAACGTGCGGCGCGCGCAGGAAGCGGCCGCCGCGGGCAACCCCGAGAACGTCTTTCGTCATGTCGCCGAGACGCACTCGACGCCGGGCGACGTCGGCCGCATGGCCAAAGAGGCAGGCGTCAAGACTGTCGTGCTGAATCACCAGCTGCGCGGCCAGGCGGCGCAGGGATGGACGATCGCGTCGTTCATCGACGGCGTGCGCGCCGAGTTCGACGGCAACATCGTCGTCGGCGAAGACCAGCTCGTGATCTAAGCCCGTCAGTACGCCGAGCGATCGACGCGCAGCCCGCGCAAAAAGACGTCGCGAATGCGGCGCGTGTTCGTGATGTCGTCGAGCGGGTTCGCCTCGAGCACGATGAAGTCGGCGCTCTGACCCGGCGCGACGGTGCCTGCGTCGGGAATCCGCAGGAACTCCGCCGCATTACGCGTCGCGGCGACGAGCACCTGCGCAGGCGTCATGCCCGCGGCCACCATGTCGGCCATCTCGAGGTGCGCGCCCCACGGCACGTTGCCGTCGGTTCCGAGTGCGATCTTGACGCCTTCGCGGGACAGACGCTCGAGATTGCGCGCTTGGATCGCGAAGAACGCCTGCGCTTCCGGACGGTCCGTCGCGGCCGCTTGCAGCGGCGCGAGTTGCTCGGCCGGCAACGTCGAGGCGAGCCAGCTCAAGTCCGTCGCCACGCCGCGGTCCGGCAGATTCGGGACCACGACGAAGTCGGTCCGTGCCTTGAGCAGCGCGACGAATTCGTCGTCGACGTCCTGATCGCGCACGCCGTGCGCGAACGCGTCCAAGTCGGCGCGCACGAGCGCTTTCGCGTCGGCAAGATAGTACTCGTGGGCCGTCACACGCAGGCCGTTGCGGTGCGCTTCGTCGATGATGGCGCTGTAAATCTCGGGCTGCAGCTTCGCGTACTGGCCCGCGCGGTCGTCGACCCAGACCTTGATGATGTCGACGCCGAGCGCAGCCTGCTCGAGGACGCCGGCTCGCGCTTGCTCCGGCGTCGTGACCCAATAGGGAATCTCCGTGCGGCCGGGCTCGGGCGCCGTGAAACCTCGCCCTGCGGTCCGATAGAGCGCGTGACCGGGAATCACTTCGCGGCGCATCGCATGGATCACGTCGCCGTCGTCCTGCCCCAAGCTCATCGCAGCGCTGACGCCGAAGTATGCGCGGCGCTTCAAGTCGGCCATGAGGCCGGCTCGATCGCGCGACAAGTGCGTGTGCGTGTCGACGATGGCCGGCATGACCGTGAGCCCCGCAAGGTCGATCGGCATGGCGCCGCTCGGCAATTGGACGGCGGCCGTCGCGCCGACGAGACCGAACGTGTTGTCGGGGCCGACCGTGAACGTCGCATTCTCGATGACGGTGCCGTCGCCGACGATGACGCGCGCGCCCTGAAAAACGGTCGTGCCGCTCGGCAGCGCCGCGCGTTCGGCGGTGGGCGCGGGACCTGACTGCTCCGAGCACGCGGCGAGCGCACCGAGCGCGCCGAGCGCCAAGATCCACTCGAGACCACTGCGCAGCGTTGCCGTTCGCATCATGGGCTAGCCCCCCTCGCCGGATACGAACGATCTTAGGCCACTAAGCTCCGGCGCGCAGCAAGGTCTCTCCGCGCACGGCCTCGGACGCGGCCGACGCACGGTTGCGCTCGAGGCTCACGAGCAGCTTGCGCAGCAGCTGCGCGAGGCGCTGTTGCTCGCGTTCGCCGAGCGTGCGCACGAGCAGCGCCGAGTCGAGCTCCCGGACAGCGCTCTGCGCAACCTCGATCGCGGCGCAGCCCCGCGGCGTCAGCTCGACGAGTGTGCTGCGCTTGTCGGCAGCATCCGCGCGGCGCGACACGAGCCCCTTGGCTTCGAGCTGTTTCAGGATTTTCGTCATGCCGCCCGCAGAGAGAACGAGCGTCTCGTGGAGCGCGCTCGGTCTCATGACGTGCGGTGCGGGTTCGCGGCGCAGCACACGCAGCGTCACGAACTCGATCGTCGTCAGATCGAACTGCGCGAGGAAGCGCTGCAGCTCCTCGGTGTGCCGCAGCGCCGCATGGTAGAGCCGCAGCATGACCTCCTCGGAGGACGAATAGCCTTCAGGCCAGTTCTCCTTGAAGAGGTGCAGCAGCTCCTCGGACGTGCGCCGCGACATGGCGGCGCGTCAGTCGAACGTCTCGCCTTGCTGACCCCAACCGAAGCCGTCCGACGGCCGCAGCAGCGTACGCATGCGGATGCGGTGATCGACGGGGTTACGGCCCGGGTTACCCGTGATGACGACTTTGTCGCCGGGCTTCAACGATTCGCGCGTGACGCCTTGACCCGTGAGAGCGCCGGCACCGCCCCACTCGACGCCCCAGCGCTGCATCTGGCCGTTCTCGTCGGGCGCCATGACGTGCACCCACGCGTGTGGGTTGCGAAACATGAACTGCACGAGCTCGCCTTCGATCTCGATCGTCTTGCTCTCGTCGTAGGTCGCCGTGAACGAGTGATGCGCGTAGACCGGCAGCGCGACGGCGGCGGCGCCGAGTAGCAAACCGAGGTACTTCGATCTCATACTTCGACCCTCTGAAGAGGCACGGCTTTAATTTACTAGAAAACTAATCGGGCGGTCGTTTTTGGGCTGAATTTTTCTTCGCGCTCGGGGTTTCTTGTGACTCGACCCGCGTGCGCCGTTTCGTAAGTCCGTATATTGCCTAGCCTTTTCTGGACAACCACAAAACAGCGCCAGCCCGTGCTTCTGCACCGACCACAACCCCTCCGCCGGATCTCGAGCGCGGTGGCCGCACTCACGGCTGCGGCGCTCGCTGCATTCGCCGGCCAGGCCGACGCACAACCGAACGCACCCGTCGACGCGGCCGTGAAGACGGTGCGCATCCAGCGCGTGGCCGATCGGCCCGTCATCGACGGCGTGCTCGACGAAGAGATCTGGGCGCGCGCACCGGTCGTCGCCGACTTCCACCAGGTCACACCCGTGGAGTTCGAAAGCCCAAGCGAACGCACGGAAGTCTACGTGCTCTACGACCGCGACGCGCTCTACGTCGGCGCGCGGCTCTTCGACGCGCAGCCCGAGCAGATCAACGCGCGAATCCTGCGGCAGGGGCAAAACATCAACACGGACGACCGCTTCTTCGTCCACTTGGACCCGTTCAACAACCGCCGCAGCGGCTACTTGTTCGGCGTGAACCCGAACGGCGTGCGCTACGACGGCGTATTCGAAGGCGTGACGCAACGGCAGTTCGATTGGGACGGCATTTGGCAGGCCGCGGCGAGCATCACGTCGGAAGGCTGGGTCGTCGAGATCGAGATTCCGTTCAAGACGCTGTCGTTCGATCCGTCCACGACGACGTGGCGCATGAACTTCGCGCGCAACATCGAGCGCAAGAACGAAGGCATGGCGTGGAACTCGCGCAATCGCAACACGGATCTCTCGACGATGGGCGACGTGACCGGCATCTCGCAGATCGAGCAAGGCGTCGGCCTCGACGTCGTGCCGTCGGTCAGCGTCCGTGACCGGCGCGCGATCGGGCCGGTTGCCGCCGAATCGGCCACCGAGCCTTCGCTCGACGTGTTCTACAAGATCACGCCGCAGCTCAACGCTTCGCTGACCGTGAACACGGATTTCTCGGCGACGGAGGTCGACGACCGACAGGTCAACCTCTCGCGCTTCAGCTTGTTCTTCCCCGAGCGCCGCGACTTCTTCTTGCAGGACGTCGACATCTTTCTATTCGGCCGCCTGCAGCAAGATGGGCGGCCGTTCTTCTCGCGGCGAATCGGCATCAACTCCGCGGGCCAGCCCGTGCCGCTCGACGTCGGCGGCAAGGTCAGCGGGCGCATCGGCCGGTTCGACGTCGGCACGCTGGCCGTGCAGCAGGAGGCGTACCGCGACCCGTCGCACCCGACCGAGGTCATCGACGCCTCGACGTCGCTCGTGGGCCGCGTCGCAGCCAACGTGCTCGAGGAATCGAGCGTCGGCATGATCGTGACGAGCGGCGACCCGACGTCGAACCGCGACAACACCGTCGTCGGCACCGACTTCCGCTACTTGAACAGCCAGATGCTGCGCGGCAAATCGCTGCAGGGCGACGCATGGATCCAGCAGTCCGACACCCCGGGCCTCACGGGCGACGACACGGCGTTCGGCGTCAACGTGAGCATGCCGAGCAACACGGGTTGGCGCGCGGAAGCCGGCTATACGCAGATCGAGGACAACTTCTATCCGGCGCTCGGCTTCGTGCGGCGCACGGGCGTCGACGAGGTTGCGATGTCGACGGGCCACACGTGGCGGCCGAGCGGCACACCGATCAGAACCCTGTTCTCGGGCCTGAACGTCACGCGCATCGAATACCTCGACGACGTCTTCGTGAACGGCGAGAAGCTCGACGTGCAGACGCAGAACTTGAACCTGCAAGCGCTGAACATCGACTTCAACTCGCAAGACTCGGTGAGCCTCGGCTTCTCGAACACCAAGGAAGGGCTCGAGGGGCCGTTCATGATCTCGCGCGGCGTCGTGATCCCCGAGGGTCTGTACTCGTTCGATCAGCTGAATTTCTCGGTGCGCTCGGGCGACCAGCGCGCGATCGGCGGCGGGTTCTTCATCAACGAGGGCGAGTTCTACGACGGCGAGCGGCACGGCATCACAGGGTTCTTCGGCTGGCGGCCGAGCCCGCATTTCCGCACGAATTTGAACTACCAGTACAACGAGATCTCGTTCCCGGACAAAGGAGACGACCTGCTCCCGAGCGGCCTGCCGCGCTGCACGACGCTCGACTGCGCGTTCATCACGCGCGTCGCGCGGTTGTCGCTCGAAACGATCTTCTCGTCGCGCTGGTCGTGGGTAAACCTGCTGCAATACGATAACGTCAGCCGCACGATCGGCGTGAACAGCCGGTTGCACTGGATTCCGCAGGCAGGCCGCGAGGCGTTCCTAGTGCTAAACCACAATCTGCGCGACAACCCGCTCGAGCCCGCCAACGATTTCCATACGTCGTTCCACGAAGTCACGGTGAAGTACAGCTACACGTTCAGATTCTGACAGGGGGAAACCTTATGACGATTCTGACAGCGATACTGCGGACCTTAGCGCCGGCGGCTGCACTGCTGTTGCTGCCGTTGGCCGCTGCGCACGCGCAAAACGACAACGCCGCTGCGTACGCGCTCGCGAACCAGGTCGCCGACGAGCTCGAGCTCGTGCGCGAGCGAATGGGCCGGCCGTTCGACGACAGCCCGCGACTACCCGTGTCGGCCGTCTCCGAGCTCGAGCTGTACTACCAGACGCAATCGATGCTGAAGAAAGCGAATCAGCTCGCACAAGAGCTCGCCGGCGCTGCGCCGCGCTCGCCGGGCCCCGTGCCGTCGGGCGAGATCGCGTCCGAAGACGTGTACGCGTTGCTCGAGGATTCACTCGCGCAAATCAGAGTCGCGGCCGAGGCCATCGGCATCACGGAGCGCGCGACGTTCGAGCAGCGGGTCACGACGATCGCGCCAACCGGCGTGTTCCTCGTCGTCATCGACATCAACCGCCAGCTGAACCAAATGCTGCGCGTGCCCATCGGCAACACGGAAGTGTTCGAGGAAGTCTCGGCCGCGATCACGTCGGCCGCGGCGCTGCTCGCGACGTATCCCGGCGCGACACCGGTGCCGGAGCCGCCGCCGTTCGACGGCTACAAGCGGCCCGCCGACGTGTACCAGCGGCTGACCGAGTGCATGGACGCCGTGATTCGCGTGGCGCCGAAGATCGGCGTGCCGGTCATGGGGTTGAGCGCGCGGCGCAACGTGCCCGAAGACACCGAGCCCGGCCATGCGTACGACATCGCGCGGTTCCTCGTGGCCGATCTCATGGCGTTTGCGGACGCGCGCAAGGTGCCGCGCATGCGCGTGTCGTTGCCGGCGCCGAAGCACGTTTTCCCGACCGAGGTCTACGCGCACACGGGAATCTTGCTGCGCCAGCTCGAGGAGCTCGAGCGGCGGCTCTAGCTTCGCGTCAGCGGCCGCTCGTGCTGACGCGCGGCCGCGAGCCGACTTGCTCGTAGCGAAAACCGTCCGCGGGACGGTCGAGCTGGCGGATGTACAGCGTGCGCGGCTCCGTGCGGCCCAGGCTGCCCGTCACGACGACGCGGTCGCCGGGCTTCAGCGTCTCGCTCGTCATGCCGACTTGCGCGAGCTCGAACCGGTTGTCCATCTCGAGCCGCCACGACTCTTCCGCGCCGCCCGCTTCGACGGTCACGACGACGAATGGATGCGGGTTCACGAACTCGAACCGCGCAACGACGCCTTCGACGCGCTCCTGGCGAGAGGAGTCGTAGACGGCTGCGATCGAGTGGTGTGCGAGTAGCGCGGGGCTAACCGACACCGATGCAGCGAACACGATGACGAACCGCATGCTCATCGAGACTACCGTACCGCGATGGACGCTGGGGCGCGTCGGGCGTAGGGTACCTCTTAGGCGCATGAGTGTACGAGGGGCACCGTGTTCGCTCTGACTAGAATCCTCGTTCCGACGAATCTCGGCGACCCTTCGCGGGCCGCAATCCAGTACGGCGTCGCGTTCGCACGCCAGTTCGGCGCGCAGCTCTATCTGCTGCACGTGCTCGACGGCAAAGCCTTCGACGCCGCGCTCGAGACCGAGCGTGTGCTCGAGGTTCTCTCCGCGGAAGGCGGCGACAGCGCCGTCGGGAACGATCCGAGCCCACTCGAAGTTGCACGCAACGCCGCGCGGCACGAGCTCGAGCGGCTGCTCGGCGCCGACGACGAGCGCGACACGCGCGCCGAGTATTTGCTGCGCGCGAGCGGAATGGCCGGACCCGCAGACGCGATCTGCGCGTGCGCACGCGAGCTCGGCGTCGAGCTGATCGTCATGGGCAAGCACCATTTGGGCTTCGTCGAGCACATGATTGCGGGCAGCGTCGCGGAAAGAGTCGTGCGGCATGCGCCGTGCCCGGTGTTGATCGTGCAGAGTCCGGAGCGCGAGTTCGTCGTGGCAGAGCCTGCGCCGGCGAGTGCGACGCTGTGATCCGCATTTCACATCCGTCGGAATTGGCCGGCGTAGGCACGGCTAACGGCTAGCACGTCTTTGTGGTTCTTGAGATGGATCTCCGTGCCGCCAAGTACGTCGCGCTCGACGCGCTCGATCGCGCTCAGGTTCACGATGATGCTGCGGTGAATTTGCACGAACTGCCGTGGATCGAGCTGCTGCGTGAGCTCTTTCAGCGATGAGCGGATCACGTGGCGCTCGGCGGCGGTGACCACGTCCGTGTACTTGTCGGCGGCCTTGAAGTAGAGGACTTCCGTCACGGACAGCACGCGCGTCGTATTACCGGCCCCGACGTGCAGCCAGGCGAGATGTTGCTCGCTCGGCCGCTCGAGCTTGCCGAGCAACGCCGCGAAATCGGTGCGCGGCGCCGCGGTTTGTTGGAGCTTTAGCACGCACTGCGCGAGCCGCGCGTCGGAGACGGGTTTCAGCAGATAGTCCGCAGCCGCGGCGTCGAAGGCGGCGACCGCGTATTCCTCGTAAGCCGTGACGAACACGATACGTGTCTCCGCCGCAGCCGCGGCGACTTCGAGCCCGCTCAACCCCGGCATGCGGATGTCGAGAAACGCGAACTGCGGATTCAAACGTGCGATCTCCGCGGCCGCGCGCGCGCCGTTCTCGACCACGGCGACGATCTCGACGTCGTTCCAACACCGCTTGAGCCGGCGCGCGAGATCTTGCGCGAGCTTCGGCTCGTCGTCCGCAATCAGCACGGTGCTCATGGGATGATCAATCTTGCGACGACGCCACGCGGTGCATTCCCATAGAGCTGCAGCTTGCCGTTGGCTCCGTAGAGGCTCGCGAGCCGGGCGCGCACGTTCGCCAAGCCGACGCCTTCCGGCGCGTTCGCGTTCAGGCCGGCACCGGTGTCGGCCACCGTCAGCTCCAAGCCAGCGCCGCTCCGGCGCACGTCTACGTCGATCTTGCCGCCGTCGATGGCGGGCTCGATGCCGTGGCGAATCGCGTTCTCCACGAGCGGTTGCAGCAACAGGGGAGGCAGGGGAACGCTGCGCAGTTCCGGCGGCACCGAGACCGTATGCTCGAGGCGCGCGCCGAGTCGCGCGCGGCCGAGTGCCAGCAACGCTTCGACGAGCTCTATCTCCTCACCCACAGTCGCCGTCATCTGCCGGCTGCGCCGTAGGCTTGCCCTCAGATAGGCATTCAGCTCCTCGAGCGTTCGGCTCGCGGCGGTCGGGTCCTGTTCGATCAGAGCGTGAATGTTGGCGAGCGTGTTGAACAGGAAGTGCGGCTCTATCTGCGCCTGCAGCAGCGCGAGGCGCGCCGCGGTCTCGCCTTGCAGGGCCTCGGCTGCGCGGCGGCGTTCGCGTTCAAGCTCCTCGCGCACAGCACGTGTGTACGAGAAATACAGAAGAAACGCCGTGACGACGACTCCGACAAACAACGAGGCGCCGATGAAGCCGCGCATGGCTACGGGGGCTTGCAGCACGAGTGCGGCCGGGTCGGGCGCACCGACCAGACTTGCGAGCTTCGAGCCGAGCACGAAGCCGGCCAGAATCGCGAATGCAAGCCCGAGGGCGGGCAGCCTGCCGCGGAAGCGCAGGCGCACGAGCGTGGAGAGCGCGAGCTGGCTAAAGCCGATCGCGTGGATCGTAATGAGATTACCGGTGAGCGAGCTGCCGTTCAGCAGTGTGAAAAAAATCGCGCTGACGCTGCAGACCGCGCTGACGACTACCACGACGACATACTCGCCCTTCTGCCACGAGTCGGGCAGCACGCGGAGAGGAGTCGTGCGCGGGTTCATAGGGCGACAGGCTGCAGGATTGGCTCGCTCGCGTCGAGCGGTCGCGACGAAGGGCCGTTTCCGGCGACGAGCTGCAATGGCACGGCGCGAACCGTTCACTTGGGATAAAGCGCGGTCCGGCCGACGAATTCATGCGTTCGTCGCGTTCTCGAGCAGGCACCGGCGCGAGTGCGCAGTGTGGGCTTCCCAGAGTCCCCAATTCGAAGGAGCCAGCGATGAACGCCGTTTTCAACACAAGAGATACTGCGATGCGTCCTGATACGGTCAAGGCGCCCAAGAGACGGTGGCGCGTCGCCGTCGCGCTGGCGGGCCTGGCCCTCGTCGCCTGCGTCGGGGCGGGCGCCGTGTGGTTGAACAGGGAAGGCGGCGTTGCCTTTTTCAAGACGGAAGCGGCGGAGGCCCGGTACATGGCGGCCTATGACGCCGTGCTCGCGACGTGGCCGGTCGAACATGAGGACATCACCGTCCCTACGCGTCTCGGCGCCACGCACGTCATAGCAAGCGGCTCGAAGGACGCACCACCGCTCGTCTTGCTGCACGCCGCGATGGCCACCGCGACCGTATGGCGGCCGAACGTCGAGGCGCTGAGCGAACATTTCCGCGTCTATGCCGTCGACGTCGTCGGACAGGGCGGAAGAAGCGTGGCTAGCAGGAAGGTCGAATCCCGGCGCGACTACGCGGACTGGCTGAACGAGCTATTCGACGGCCTCGGGATCGAGCGCGCGTCGATCGTCGGCAATTCCTATGGCGGCTGGCTCGCACTCAGCCAGGCAGCGCTGGCGCCGGAGCGCGTCGACCGGGTGGTGTTGATCAGCCCGCCCGGCCTCGTCTCCTACATGCCGGTGTTCAGGAAGATGATCTACATGATGCTGACGGGAGCGCTGCGCCGCGCTTTCGGCGCCAAGACCAGGAAGGCTGACTTCGTCACGCTCATTGCCTACCCGGTCGGATTCAACGAAGAGGACAAGGATTGGCTCGCGCTAGGCCGGCAGCTACTGGACGGATCGCAGCGCATCAACATGATCATGCCTGAGGTGTTTTCCGACGAGGAGCTCGGCGCAATCAAGACGCCAACGCTGCTGCTAATCGCCGAGCACGAGATCCTCTACGAGCCGCATTCGACACTCCGCAACACGATGGCGCGAATGCCCGGACTCGAAGGCGAGATCGTGCTCGGCGCTCATCATTTCGCGGCGATGTCGCAGCCCGACGTAGTGAACGCGCGGATGGTGAGCTTCCTGCAAGCGGATCAACGGAAGACGAACGACTGAAGCGGCACCGCTGCTGTGCAAAACCCCTCACGTGAGGGGTTTTGCCGGCGTACCATCGCCGCATGACCGACGATCGCTTCCGCCGCGCGTTCGGCGAACGCTTTTTCGACCGCTACTGGGAGCTCAAGACCGACTGGGCCATTTCGATCGGCTACTACAAGTACGCCGACCGCCTCGTCGTGCCGGACGCGGCTTCGCGCAACGAGCTGCTCGCGCAAGTCGACCGGTGGCTCGCGGAGCTGCGCGAGATCGACCCAGCCGCGCTGAGCCCCGCCGTGCGCGCCGACCGCGCGATGCTCGAGACCGAATTCCTGGCGAATCGCTGGGCGCTGACGGAGCTCAAGGCATGGCAGTGGGATCCGTCCGTCTATAACGTCGCGGAGCCGTTCGCGCTGCTGCGCGACCTCACGTTCGCACCGCTCGACGAGCGACTGCGGCTGTTCAGCCGGCGGCTCGAGCGCGTGCCGGCCTATTACGCGGCCGCGAAAGCGAACATCGAAAGCCCGACGCGCGAGCACACCCAGCTCGCGATCGACCAGAACCGCGGCGCGCTCGGCGTGTTCGGCGCGGACCTCGAGCAAACGCTCGAGATGTCGGACCTCTCGGCCGCCGAGCGCGGCACGTTCAACGAGCGGCTCGCAGCAGCGCGTGCCGCGATCGAGGGGTATGTGCGTTGGCTCGAGCAGCTCGACGAGCGGCTCGCGAGCGGCGCTGCGACTGCGCGCTCGTTCCGCTTGGGCGGCGAGCTCTACGCACCGAAATTCGCGTACGAGATCCAGTCCGGCGACACGGCCGAGGCGCTCTACGCACGCGCTCTGGCGGAGAAGGAAGCGCTGCACGCGCGCATGGGCATGCTCGCGGGGCTGCTCTGGCCGAAGTATTTTCCGAACGAGGCCGTGCCGACTGACGCGCTCGTCATGATCGGCCGCGTCATCGAACGCCTCGCCGACGACCACGTGGCCCCGGAGCAGCTCGTGGCCGAAGTGAAGCGCCAGATTCCCGAGCTCGAGCAGTTCGTCCGCGAGCACGACCTGCTCGAGCTCGACGCTTCGAAGCCGCTCGTGGTCCGCGAGACGCCGCCGCACAAACGCGGCATCGCGGGCGCGGGCATCGACGCGCCGGGCCCTTACGACGCGGGCGCGCCGACCTACTACAACGTCACGCCGCTCGACGGCGAGCGCGCTGAGCGCGCCGAGAGCTGGCTGCGCGAGTACAACCGCTGGATGCTACCGATCCTGAACATCCACGAGGCGGTGCCGGGCCACTACGTGCAGCTCGTGTACGCGAACCGTAGCCCAAGCTTGATCAAGTCGATCTTCGGCAACGGCGCGATGATCGAAGGCTGGGCCGTCTACTCCGAGCGCGCCATGCTCGAGGCCGGCTATGGCGAGCACCGCGCCGAAGCCTGGCTCGTCTACTCGAAATGGAACCTACGCAGCGTCTGCAACACGATCCTCGACTACGGCGTGCACGTGCTCAATATGACGGAAGCCGAAGCGCTCGATCTGTTGACGCGCCAGGCGTTCCAGACGCAAGCCGAGGCGACGGAGAAGTGGCGGCGCGTGCAGCTCACGAGCGTGCAGCTCACGAGCTACTTCTCGGGATACGCCGCGATCGTGGACTTGCGCGAAACGTTGAAGCGCGAGCGTGCCGATACGTTCGAGCTGAAGCGGTTCCACGAGCAGCTCTTGAGCTACGGCAGCGCGCCGGTGCGCGTGATTCGCGAGCTGATGCAAGGCGCGTGACGCGTCAGTCGTTGCCGAAGCGGCGCGTGATCTCGCCATAGGCGTCAATACGCCGATCGCGGAAGAACGGCCATCCGGCGCGCACTGCGTCGATCTCGGCGAGGTCGATTTCCTCGACGATCACGGCCTCGCGGTCGACCGGCGCGCGGACGAGGATGCGCCCGTCGGTGCCCGCGATGAAGCTCTGGCCCCAGAACTCGATGCCGCCCGTGCCGCGCGGATCGGGCTCGAATCCCGTGCGGTTCACGGCAATCACGAAACACCCATTCGCGACGGCGTGACCGCGTTGCACGGTCTCCCACGCTCCGTGCTGCCGCTCGCCGTACTGCGCCTTCTCCTCGGGATGCCAGCCGATCGCGGTCGGATAGACGAGGATCTCGGCGCCTTGCATGGCCGTGAGGCGCGCGGCTTCGGGATACCACTGATCCCAGCAGACGAGCACGCCGAGCTGCGCCGGTTTCGTGGCGAAGACCTTGAAGCCCAAGTCGCCCGGCGTGAAGTAATACTTCTCGTAGTACCGCGGGTCGTCGGGAATGTGCATCTTGCGATACTTGCCGAGATACCCGCGCTCCGCGTCGAGGACCGCAGCCGTGTTGTGATAGAGGCCGGCCGCGCGCTTCTCGAACAAGCTCGCCACGAGCGTGATCTTGAGCTCCGCCGCCAGCTTGCCGAGGGTTTCGGTGCTCGGGCCCGGAATCGCCTCGGCCAAGCCGAACTGCGCCGCGTCCTCGCTCTGGCAGAAATAGCGCGAGCGGAACAGCTCCGGCAGCACTATGAGCTGTGCCCCGCGCTTCGCGGCATCGCGCACGCCGTCGATCGCTTTCGCGAGATTCGGCGCGGGGTCCTCCCCCATCGCCATCTGCACGAGCCCGACCTTGAGCGGGCGCGGCTTCGTCATCGCTGGTGCTCGCGCTCGATGTCGCGCGTGTCGCAGTACGTGGTCTGCGGGAAGCAGGCCATGTACTGATCGAGGATCTCCATGCCCTGCGTCGGCCGCACGACGTTCTGCTGAATCTTCGCGCGCACGAGCTCGCTCATGCGCCGGTGCAGATCGTTCGGGAAGTACTGCACCTGCGCGAGCATGTCCTGCACGGCGGTGCCGTGAATGATCTTCTCGATCCAGAAGTCGCCGTCCTCGTCGGGGTCGGCGTAGATGTGCGCTTCCGTCACGCGGCCGAACAGGTTGTGCGCGTCGCCGATGATGTCCTCGTACGCACCCATCAAGAAGAAGCCCAAGTAGTACGGCGTGCCGTTGGCCGTCGGGTGCACGGGCAGGAAGCGGTTGTCGCGCGTCGATACGTAGTGCGTGACCTTGCCGTCGGAGTCGCAGGTCAGGTCGACGAGCACGGCGCGTTTCTCGGGATGCTCGTCGAGGCGGTCGATCGGCACGATCGGGAACGGCTGGCCGATCGCCCAATGGTCGAGCATCGACTGGAACACCGAGAAGTCGCAGAGGTAGAGCTCCGTGAGCTTGTCCTCGAGCTCGACGATCTCGGGGCGCGACGAGTCGGGGTTGTTGCGCTTCAGCGATTTCAGGAGCCCCGTGCAGATGCGCCAATAGAGACTTTCGGCGAGCGCGCGCTCCGCGAGCGTCAGGTAGCCGAGCGTGAACAGCTGGCGCACCTCGTCGAGCCGCTCGTTGATGTCGTGGTACCCCTCGAGCAGCTCACCTTGCTTGCGCATCTTCGGCAGCGCCGTGAGGATCTTGTTCAGCGCGAGCAAAGGCTCGGCCGCGGCTTCGGGAACCGTGAGATCCTGGGCGGGATCGTCTTTCGCATGCGCGCCGAGCACGGGCACGATCAGCACCGAGTGGTGCGCCGTCAGAGCGCGGCCGCTCTCCGTCACGAGCGTCGGCGTCGGCACCTCGTGCGCGTCGCAAACTTCTTTCACGGTGAACACGACGGCATTCGCGTATTCCTCGAGCGCGTAGTTGATGCCCGCGTCTTCCTCGAGGTGCCCCTTGTCGTAGTTCACGCCGAGACCGCCGCCGAGGTCGAGGTACTTCAGCGCGATGCCGCGCTTCACGAGCTGCGCGTAGATCTGCGCGATCTCCTTCGTCGCCTCTTTCAACACTTGAATGTCGGCGATCTGGCTGCCGATGTGGCAGTGCAGCAGCACGAGCTTGCTCTGCTGGCCGCTCGCCTCGAGCTCGTTGACCATGCGCATGAGCTCGGCCACGTTCAAGCCGAACTTCGAGTTGGTGCCCGACGACTCGGCCCAACGGCCCGCGCCGCGCGTCGCGAGCCGTACGCGCACGCCGAGCTGCGACATGTAGCCCGTCGAGAACGCGAGCCCTTTGACGTCGTTGAACTCGGAGTACTTCTCCATGACGGGCACGATGTTCTGCCCGAGCTTTTGGCCCGCGATCATCAGCGACAGCATCGTGCGGTCCTTGACGCCGTTGCAGACGAGCAGCGTCTCGCCGTCGATGTGCGGCAAGCAGGCGATCAGCTCGGCCTTCGAGCCGCACTCGAGGCCCATGCCGTACGGCCGGCCCGCGTCGAGCAGCTCGTCGACGACCTCGTGCAGCTGATTGACCTTGATCGGATAGATGCCGCGATAGACGTTGCCGTAGTTCGCCTCCGCGATCGCGCTGCGGAACGCCTCGTTGACGCGGCGCACCTGCGCGCGCAGCACGTCTTGGAACCGCAGCAGCACCGGGAACTGCACGCCGCGGCGGCGCAGCTCGTTGACGATGTCGACGACGTCCATCGTCGTGCCGTGCTCATCGAGCGCGCGCACGGCCATGTGGCCCTTCTCGTTGACGAAAAAGAACGGATCGCCCCAGCTCGGGATCCGATAGAGCTCGGCCGCGTCTTGCGGCTGCCATTCGGCGGGTACGGGCTTGGTCTTCGGCTGCGTGGACATCTCATTATTCTCCGAGCACGTGAGCGAAAATCAGCGGCGCGACGATCGTCGCGTCGGACTCGATGATGAACTTCGGAGTCGACGCGGAGAGCTTGCCCCACGTGATCTTCTCGTTCGGCACGGCGCCCGAGTAGGAGCCGTAGCTCGTCGTCGAGTCGCTGATCTGGCAGAAGTAGCCCCAGCGCGGGGTGTCGGGAAGCTGCAGGTCTTGCTGCAGCATCGGCACGACGCAGATCGGGAAGTCGCCAGCGATGCCGCCGCCGATCTGGAAAAACCCGATCGAGCCTTTTCGGCACGTCGCCTGATACCAGTCGGCGAGGCTCATCATGTACTCGATGCCGGAGCGCACCGTGTGCACGTTGTCGATGTCGCCGGCAATGCAGTGGCCGGCGTAGATGTTGCCGAGCGTCGAGTCCTCCCAGCCCGGCACGAACATCGGCAGGTCGCGCTCGGCGGCCGCGACCATCCAGCTGTCCTTCGGGTCGATCTGGAAATGCTCCTCGAGCACGCCCGAGCGCAGGATCTTGAACATGAACTCGTGCGGGAAGAACTGCTGGTTCGCCTTGTCGGCGCGCTGCCATTCGTCGAGCACGGCGCCCTCGATGCGGCGGATCGCCTCGAACTCGGGGATGCAGGTATCCGTCACGCGGTTCAGGTGCTGGTCGAGCAGCTCTTCTTCCTGCTCCGGCGACAGGTGCCGGTATTGAGGAATGCGGACGTAGTGGTCGTGCGCGACGAGGTTGAAGATGTCCTCCTCGAGGTTTGCGCCCGTGCAGCTGATCGCGTGGACCTTGCCGCGGCGAATCATCTCGGCGAGCGACAGGCCGAGCTCGGCCGTGCTCATGGCGCCCGCCAGCGTGACGAGCATCTGCCCGCCGCCGTCGAGGTGCTTCACATAGGCATCGGCGGCGTCGACGAGAGCCGCGCCGTTGAAATGCCGATAGTGATGACGGATGAAATCCGAGATCGCGCCCATCGAAATACCTCAGGCGTCTTAAGCGCCCGTCGAAAGCGTGAAGATTAGGAAATCGAGCCGCGGGCTACAACCCCGCTCCGCTTTGGAGCCGCTCATGAGCTCGCCGGAACCGCCGGCACCTGCTGCGTCATGCAGTGCAGGGCTCCGAGCCCCGCGATCAGAACGCGGCAGTCGACGGGCACGACGCGCCTACCCGGGAAACACTCGCGTAACGTCGCGCACGCGACCTCGTCGGCCGGGCACGCGAACGTGGGGACGAGCACGGCGCCGTTCGCGACGTAGAAATTCGCGTAGCTCGCCGGCAGGCGCTGGTCCTCGAGGTACTGAGGGACGGGCATGGGCAGCTCGACGACTTCGAGCGTGCGGCCGCCGACGGTCAGCGTGTCGAGCAGGCGCCGGTTGGCCTCGAGCGGCACATGGTTCGGATCGGCGCGGTTCGGCTCTACGACGGTCACGACCGTTCGCGGGGCCACGAACCGGGTCAGGTCGTCGATGTGCCCGTCCGTGTCGTCGCCCTCGATGCCATCGCCGAGCCACAGGATTTCGTCGACGCCGAAGCTGTCGCGCAATAGGCCTTCGATGTCAGCACGCGAGAGCGTCGGATTGCGGTTCGGGTTCAGCAGGCATTGCTCGGTCGTCAGCAGCGCGCCCTCGCCGTTGACCTCGATCGATCCGCCCTCGAGCACGATGCCGGGTTTCGCATAGCGTGGGACGCCGAGCACATCGGCCATTTGCCGCCCGATCTGCCGATCGAGGTCGAACGGCGGGTACTTGCCGCCCCAGGCGTTGTAGTCGAAATCGACCGCGAGGAGCGGCTCGGTGCGCGCACGGCGCGTCACGAAAATCGCGCCGTGATCGCGCGCCCACGCGTCGTTCGTCGGAAAGCGGTGGAAGCGCACGCGCTCGGGCGGCACGGCTTTCGCGAGCAGTTTGCCCACGTGCCGCTCATGGTCGGCGCCGAGCACGTTGATATGGACGGGCTCGCATTCGGCGAGCGCACGCACGAACTCGACCATCGCCGGCTCGACGCTCGCGAACACGCCGGGCCAGCTGTCGCGATTGTGCGGCCACGACAACCAGGTCGCTGCGTGCGGCGCCCATTCGGCGGGCATGCGGTACCCGCGGGCAGTCGGCGTAGCGGCAAGATCGGCGGCCAATACAGCTCCTGTGAAGGCAGGCCTGGCCTGCCCAAAGGGCGCGCATCATACGCCCTCGTCGTGAGGATCGATACACCTTCGAAGCGGCGAACGCGGTTATGATGACGCCGTGACGACGGCCTCCTCCAAACGGTTCCGAAGCCTCGGTGCGAGAGCGAAAGCGTGGGCGGCAGTAGCAGCCCTCGCCTGCGGCCTCGCGGCGGCTCCTGCCGAAGCGCAGAGCGTCGGAGCCGGCACGCTGCTCATCGCTTCGCCGCAGCTCGCGGACGCCAACTTCGCCCGCGCCGTGCTGCTCGTGCTGTCCCACGACGAGAACGGCACGATCGGGGTCATGCTGAACCGGCCGACGAACCTCGTGCCGGCCACCATCTTCCCCGAGATCGCCGAGGGCGTCGGCAACTACCCAGGGCATTTGTTCCGCGGCGGGCCGATCGCACCGACGCGGCTGATCTACCTCGTGCGCGGCTTGGCCGCCGCAGCCGTCTCGGGGCCCGAGGTGATCGAGAAGGTTTTCTTGAGCATCGACGACGCATCGCTGCCCGACATGGTGCGGCTAGCCGATGGGACCGACGAGCTCAGGTTCTACGCAGGCCACGCGGCCTGGGCGCCCGGGCAGCTTCAAGCCGAGATCAGCGCGGGCGGCTGGCAGGTTCTGCGCGCGACGCCCGAGCTCGTCTTCCATGCCGATCCCGGCACCCTGTGGATGGAGCTCGAGGGCCGCGGCGCCGACGGCGCGAACATCGTCGCTTCGGCCCGCCCCGAATAGCGCTCGCGCTCTACGAAGCGGCGCTCAACCGGGCTCTCGGGATCTTGGCGAGGTCTGCGTTCAGATAGACCACGGCCGCGTCGCCGCGCTTGGCAATCGCAACGGCTTTCTGGAGCGCGGCTTGCGCGTCGAGCTCCATGTCGGGAATCAGCTCTTTGATGACGTAGTCGCCCGGGCCGGGTCGAACCAGGAACAGCGTCGCGCGGGTGCGGACCTGCTTGCCCTCGTTGACCTTCCAGAGACGCAAAAACAGCGTGGGGCTCGTGATCGGCGCCGTCGGCGTCCCCTGGATCACTTGCACGCCGTCCTTGACTGCTTTCGAGCCCTGCTGAGACATGCGTAGGCTGCGACCCGTCCGTGGTGCGCCATAGTCTCCGCCCCGGCTCCCGTGGCCGCTGTGACGGACGTATCAAAGCGCCGTCGCTGCGGCGCTACAGCCGTCGTCAGTGCGCGGATCGAACCTTGTAGTTGCCGCGTTGCGGGTCGAGCTCGAGCTCGATCACGCCTTCCTTGGCCGCGTCCTCGAGCAGCTCCGCGAAGTTGCGGTAGCCGTAGTAGGTCTCGTTGAACCCGGGGTAGACCCGCTTCAACGTCGGCTTCACGAGCGAGCCCCACACGGGGTCGTAGTCGGTCTCGAGCGAAGTAACCGTCGCGACGAGGCGCTCGAACGCTTCCTGCTTGCGCTTGTCCGTGCCGTCCGCCGGCTCGACGTTCTCCGTGCTTTCTTTGTTCTCCGAGCTTTCCTTCTTCGGTCTGCGGCGCTGCTGTGTGCGCTGCTGCGTTCGTTTCTGCACGCGGATCAGATCGTCGTAGAAGATGAACTCGTCGCAGTTGTTGGCCAGCAGGTCGGACGTCGAGCTGCGCACACCGCAGCCGATCACGCGCTTGTCGTTCTCCTTGAGCTTCGACACGAGCGGCGAGAAATCGCTGTCGCCCGTGACGAGCACGAACGTGTCGATGTGCGACTTCGAGTAGCAGAGGTCGATCGCGTCGACGACCATGCGAATGTCGGCGCTGTTCTTGCCGGACACCCTCGAGCTCGGAATGTCGATCATCTCGAAGCCCTGGCGGTGAAACTCCTGCATGAAATCCTTGAAGCGCGGCCAGTCGCAATACGCGCGCTTGAAGACGATGCGGCCCCGCTCGAGCAACCGCTTCAGCACGAGCTCGATCTCGAACCGCCCCTTCTTGTCCTGCTCGACGCCGAGGGCCAGGTTCTCGAAATCGACGAAGACGGCGGTGATCAGCTCGCTGCGTAAGGACGGTTCTGCGGACATGCGGGGTTCCTATCGTGGGCGCCCCGCATAGTGAGCGCACGAGGCGGCGCGAGGCAAGCTAAGCGCGTTCGATTGCAGCCGCGAGCGTCGTGGCGAGCACGCCGACGAGCGCGCGCCAGCCGCGGCTGCCGACGTGCTTCTGGTTGACCTCGAGCTCCATGCCGACGTAGCCGCGGCCGCTGTAACGGCGGCGCAAGTGCGTCACGAGCGCGTCCGAGACGCCGCGGTACGGGTAGTTGCGCCGCAGCACGAGCGTCGGCTCGGCCTCGTGCAGCGCCTCGTACCACGCTTCGATGAAGCGCACTTCGCCGCGGCGCGCAGGGTCGTAGAGGAACCCGACGTCGCAGTTGCGAACCTCGCCGCGCAGCTCCGGCGTGAAGCTGTGCGAGGAGACATGCAGCACGCCTTCTCCGGCGCGCACGGCATTGGCGACCACGTCTTCGACAGACTTCCTGTAAGGCCAGTAGTGCGCCGCGAGCGCGGCGTCGCGCTGCGCGTCCGTCAGCCCGCGCGTGTACTGCGAAAACACGTTG
>Ga0315912_10001865_pt1 | contig 24073 bp, 15 predicted proteins | sample VfabasoilMG_FD_204469 | JGI IMG/M metagenome (GOLD analysis project Ga0315912, IMG submission 204469) | Garden soil microbial communities collected in Santa Monica, California, United States - V. faba soil | ecosystem: Environmental > Terrestrial > Soil > Garden | place: USA: California... | reverse complement strand
ATCAACGGCAGCGTGGGCAGCGCCGACGTGAACTCGGGCCAGGTGCAGCTGCGCGTGACCGGCACGTGCTCGGCCGGCAACGCGGTGCGCGCGATCGACGCGAATGGCAACGTCACCTGCGAGGCGCTCGGCGGCGGCACCGGCGGCAGCTGCGACATCACCAGCGTGAACCCGGGCGCGGGCCTGATCGGCGGCGCCACCTCGGGCGACGCGACGCTCGCGATCGCGAGCGGCGGCGTCACCAGCACCATGATCCAGGACGCCGCGGTCACCAGCGCGGACGTCGCCGACGGCACGATCGCCGGCGCCGACATCGCCACGGGCGCCATCACCGCCGCGCACATCGGCGCGAACGCCGTGGGCACGACCGAGATCGACGCGAACCAGGTGCAGCGCCGCGTGGCCGCGTGCACCACCGGCCTGGCGATCCAGAGCATCGGTGCCGACGGCACGCCGGTGTGCGTGAGCACGACGGGCGGCGGCGGCAGTGGCTGGGCCCTGATCGGTAACGCCGCCTCGACCGGCAACTTCCTCGGCACCACGAACGCCATCCCGCTGCAGCTCAAGAGCAACAACCAGCGCGTGGCGCAGTTCGAGTTCGCCACCGGCGCGCTTTCCGGCTCGTCCTCGGGCAACGGCGCGAACGTGATCGCGGGCCATTCGGGCAACAGCGTGACCGCCGGCGTGATCGGCGCCACCGTCGCCGGCGGCGGCATCCAGCAGACCACGCCGTCCCCAGGCGGCAACTTCTTCAACCTCGTTAGTGATCTCGCCGGCACCGTCGGCGGTGGCGTCGTGAATGTCGCCGGCAACGCGGGCACCAATCCTCCTTACCTCCCCTGCAAGGATCCCAACGGCAACACGATCGCCGATACCGGCACGACCGACAGCCCGTGGGCGACCGTCGGTGGTGGATACCAGAACACGGCCTGCGCCGATGCCTCGACGGTGTCCGGCGGCAGCGTGAACGTGGCGAGCGGCAAGGGTGCCACCGTCGTCGGCGGCCGCAACAACGTCGCCAGCGGCCTGCACTCCATCGTGATCGGCGGATTCACCAATCGTGCGAACGCCGATCTCAGCCTGGCCGGTGGCAATCGCGCGATCGTTGCGCCAGCCGACACGGGCACGTTCCTGTGGGCCGACAACTCCACCACCAGCACGTTCGGCTCGACCGGCGCGAACCAGTTCCGCGTGCGCGCCGTCGGAGGAGTTCAGTTCATCACCGGCTCGACCGGTGCGGGAGCACAGCTCGCAGCAGGCTCAGGCTCCTGGTCATCGCTCAGCGATCGAAACATGAAGCATGGCCTGGTCTCCGTCGATACGGAAAGCGTGTTGGAACGCGTCGTTGGCCTGCCTCTGTCGACTTGGACCTACACCAGCCAGGACGACAGCATTCGCCACCTCGGTCCGATGGCCCAGGACTTCTACGCGGCATTCAACCTCGGCGAGGACGAGCGCCGCATTTCGTCCGTGGATGCCGATGGCGTCGCGCTCGCCGCGATCCAGGGCCTGAACGCGAAGGTCGAGCGCGAGAACCAGGCGCTGCGTGCGCAGAACGCCGACCTGGCAGACCGCAACGCCGCGCTGGAAGCGCGCCTCGAGCGCCTCGAGCGCGCGATCCTGGGCGGCGACGACGTCCAGGCCCGTCGCTGAGCGCAGCGGCCATGGCAACCCTGTTCGTTCCCGCTCGGCCGGTGTCCCGGCCCGCGTCCCCTGCTCGGACCGGGCACCGGCTGCGCGAGTTCCTGGTCGGCGCCCTCGTCGTCGCCCTGCTCGGCACCCCGGTCGCGCTTGCGCAGCAGGCGGGCGGTTTCGATGCCCGCTGGGCCACCGTCGGTGGCGGCGGCAAGTCCACGGGCGGCACCTTCGTGGCCGCCGGCGTGGTCGATCCGAAAGCCGGCAGCGCAGCCTCGGGCGGCACCTTCTCGATCGAAGGCGGCTATGCCTCGTCGCCGATGTCCTCGGCGGCTCCCAGTGTGGTGATCTTCTCCGACACCTTCGACTGAACCCGGTCCCGCCCGACGCCGTTCAGGCGGGACGCCCCGGATCGAATCCGGCACCGCGCGACTGGCGCGCGCAGCCCGATCAAGGCTACGCTACTCGTTTGTCCGCCAGCCTCCAGGGTTCGTGAACGAGTCGACGACGCCCACCGCCGCTCCCGCCGCACCAGGTTCCGGATCACCGTCCGGGCATGCCGTAGGCGTGTCGGCCACCGTCGCAGGCGAGGTGCAGCAGGCCGCCGCACGTGCATCCGAGGCGCTCGCGGCGGCGTTCGATGCCCTGCCCGCGCCCATGCCGGTGCTCGAGTTCCGCATGAGCCGGTTCGCCGCGCGCGGCACCCAGGGGCAGCCCCGCGCGCTCGCGCTGGTCGCGCTGGGCTTCGACTACGGCGGCACGCGCGTCGCCGCGCACGACGACGACGACGGCATCCCGCGCAACCGCGGCGCGGAGATCGCGGCCGAGGAACGACTGGAGGCACTCGGCCTCGCGCCGCTCGCGGCCCTGGGCGAGGTTGCGGCCGCGCTCGAACGCCCGCCGCGCCCGCACGACTGGGTGCTGCCACGACCCCGCGGCGTGGCGCCGTCCTCTCGCCTGGTGCGCCTGCTGCCGCGCTTCGAGGCGGAGGGCTTCCGGCTCGAATTCAACCGCAACTTCCCGATCGAGGTGCTGCCGCCGCCTGAATCCTGGTTCGGCGAGCTGAGCGGCGAGGAGAACACGCGCACCTTCGGCCTGCGCATCGGCGTGGTCGTGCGCGGCGAGCGCATCGCGCTGCTGCCGGCGCTGCGCGCGGGACTCGCCGAGGGCAGCCTCTCGTTCAGCGCCGGTGCGCGCGAGAGCGACGACACCATCTGGCTCGCGCCGGTGGATGCGCGACGGCGCGTGCCGCTGCCCATGGGCCGCGTGCGCGCCATCCTCAGCGCGCTCACCGGCAGCATCAGCGGCCCGGGCGACCACGAGCGCCTGGAACTGCCGCGCGCCGCCGCGAGCGTGCTGAGCGAACTGACCGAAGACGACACCCTGCCGCCGATCCGCTTCCTCGGCCGCGCCGACCTGACCGAGCTGGCCGAGCGCCTGGCCGCGCCCGCCGTGTTCGTGCGCGAGACGCCGGCCGGATTGAACGCGACCCTGCGCGGCTACCAGCTCGACGGCCTGGCGTGGCTGCGCTACCTCGCCGAATGCGGCCTCGGCGGCGTGCTCGCCGACGACATGGGCCTGGGCAAGACCGTGCAGGTGCTAGCGCACCTGTTGAGTGAACGCGCCGCGGGACGGCTCACCGCACCCGCGCTCGTGGTGGTGCCCACCAGCCTGATCCCGAACTGGCGCGCCGAAGTGCTGCGCTTCGCGCCCGACCTGCGCGTGGCCGTGCTGCACGGCCAGGCCCGCGACCTCGAGTACTCGCGTCTGGCCGAGACCGATCTCGCGCTGACCAGCTACGCGCTCCTGGTGCGCGATCGCGAACGCATCGCCGCGCAGCGCTTCTCGCTCCTGGTGCTCGACGAGGCGCAGGCGATCAAGAACGCGCGCAGCAAGTCGGCCGAGGCCGCGCGCGCGCTGCCCATACCGCGCAAGCTCGCCGTCTCGGGCACGCCGCTGGAGAACCACCTGGGCGAACTGTGGTCGCTGATGGACTGCGTGCTGCCCGGCCTGCTCGGCAGCGAGAGCGAGTTCTCGCGCCTCACCCGCATCCCGATCGAGCGCCACGACGATCCCGACGTGCGCGCACGCCTGAACCGCCGCATCGCACCGTTCATCCTGCGCCGCACGAAGGAGAAGGTGGCGCCGGAACTGCCCGCGAAGACCGTGATCGAGCGCCGCATCGAGCTCGGCATCGAGCAGCGCGTGGTGTACGAGCGCTGGCGCATGCAGCTCAAGGCCAAGGTCGAGCACGCGGTCGCTCAGGGCGGCCCGGGCATGGCGCAGATGCTGGTGCTCGAGGCGCTGTTGCGATTGCGACAGGTCTGCTGCGACCCGCGCCTGATCGGCGCGTACGACGCGGAGTCGGCGAAGCTCGACGTGCTGCTCGAGATGCTCGAGGAACTGATCGGCGCCGGCCGCCGCGTGCTCGTGTACTCGCAGTTCACCCGCATGCTGGATCTCATCCAGCACGCGCTCTCCGCGCGCGCGATCAAGTTCCTGCGCCTCGACGGCGCCACGCGCGATCGCGAGACGCCGGTCAAGCGCTTCCAGGCCGGCGAAGCGCCGGTGTTCCTGATCAGCCTCAAGGCCGGCGGCGTGGGCCTGAACCTCACCGCCGCCGACACCGTGATCCACTACGACCCGTGGTGGAACCCCGCCGCCGAGGAACAGGCCGCCGACCGCGCGCACCGCATCGGCCAGCACCAGCCGGTGTTCGTCTACAAGCTGATCTGCGCCGGCACCGTGGAAGAACGCGTGCGTGCGCTGCAGCAGCGCAAGGCCGCGCTCGTGGGCGCGCTGCTCGAAGGCGGCACCCGCAGCACCGCCCGCTTCGACCCCGAGGACCTCGACGAGCTGTTCGCGCCACTCTCGTAAGTTACGTCCCGGAGGCACCGCTCCCGCCCTCCGCCAGCGGATGCGACCGGTCCTACAGTTCGCGCGTCTGCACGCCGTCCGCCGTCACCCACCTCGCCATGCCCGCGCCGAAATCGATCTCGACGCGCGCCGGGAAGTCGCCCGGCTGCTTTCCCGCGTTGAACAGCCAGGTGTCGCCGATGCGCTCGTGCCAGGAGCCGTCGGCCTGGAACGGGGCCTCGTGGATGTGCCCGCACAGCACGGCCGTGGGCGCGTGCCGCTCGATCAGCTCGGGCAGCAGCGCATCGGCGAAGTGGCGCTTTCCCGTCCAGCTCAGCTTGCCTTGCGGGGGCGCGTGGTAGAGCCACACCCAGCGCCCGGTGCGCAGCGCGGCTGCCGCTTCGAGCAGCTCGACCACCGCCTGGCGGCTCCTTGGTCCGTCCCACCACGGGCACACCGTGACGAGCGTGTCGCCGATCTGCACCGAGTCGCCATCCACGGCCAGCGTCGCGCTGCGGCACTCCTGCACCCAGCCGGCGCACTTCTCGCCGAACGCATTGCGCGCATTGAGGTCGTGGTTGCCCGAACTCACGAACAGCGGCCGCACCTGCGCGATCGCCTCCAGGCTGGCGCGCACGGCCTTGATCTGCACGTAGGCCGGCACCGGCTGGAAGCCGTCGATGTGATCGCCCGCGATGGCGACGGCGTCGAAGGCATGCGCCGCGTTCATCACCCAGTCGTAGTGCGGCAGCTTGTAGTGCAGGTCCGAGGTCAGCAGCAGGCGCATGGGGGTGGCGGCCGTGGGGAGTGCGGGGGACCCATCGCGAGTCTATGCCACCTTCAATTCGCCCGCCGCATCGTCCCGCCCCGCGGCTTCCGCGCCGGGCGAGGCGCGGATACGCTTGCCGCTCCAGGAGCCCCACCGATGCATGTGCCCCTCACGCTCGCCGATTTCCTGCATCGCGCCGAACTCGTGCACGGCGCGCGCATCGCGGTGGTGGACGAACCGGATCCGCCCGGCGGCGGGCTCGGGCGCATCACGTACCGGGAGCTCGCCGACAAGGCGCGCAGCCTCGCCGCGGCGCTCGACGAGCTCGGCGTGCCCGAGGACGCGCGCGTGGCGATCGTCTCGCCGAACAGCGCGCGGTTCCTGGTCGCGCTGTTCGGGGTGAGCGCGTTCGGGCGCATCCTGGTGCCGGTGAACTTCCGGCTGAACGCGCAGGAGGTGCGCTACATTCTCGAACATTCGGGCGCGACGGTCGTGCTGGTCGATCCCGAGGTCGCCGGCCTGGTCGAAGGCATCCCGATCGAACACCGCTTCGTGCTCGGTCACGGGACCGACGCGCAATTGTTCGGCCGCCGCGATGCGGTGCCGCGCTTCGCGGCGGACGACGAGACGCGCACGGTCTCGATCAACTACACCTCGGGCACCACGGCGCGCCCCAAGGGCGTGCAGCTCTCGCACCGCAGCGCGTGGTTGAACACGGTCACCTTCGGCTTGCACATCGGGATGAGCGAGCGCGAGGTGTACCTGCACACGCTGCCCACGTTCCACTGCAACGGCTGGGGCATGCCGTACTGTTTGTCCGCGATGGGCGCGCGGCAGGTGATCGTGCGCAAGATCGACGGTGCGGAGATCCTGCGGCGCATCGCGGCCGAGGGCGTGACGCTGTTGAACTGCGCGCCCACGGTCGTGGCCGCGATCCTCGACGCGGCCGCCGCGTGGCGCGCGCGCGGAGAGGCGGTGCCGGGCGCGGGACGCGTGCGCGTCGTGGTCGCGGGCGCACCGCCGCCGTCGAAGACCATCGAACGCGTGGAGACTGAACTCGGCTGGGAGTTCATCCAGATCTACGGCCTGACCGAAACCTCGCCGCTGCTCACCATCAACCGCGCGCCGCAGGAATGGGATGCCCTGCCGGCTGCCGAGCGCGCGCAGCGGCTGTCGCGCGCGGGCGTGCCGGCGATCGGCGTGCGCATGGCGACGAGCGACGACGGCGAGCTGCTCGCGCGTTCGAACCACGTGTTCGAGGGCTATTACGAGCAGCCTGCGGAAACGACCGCCGCGATCGTGGACGGCTGGTTCCACACCGGCGATGGCGGACACGTCGAGGACGCGTACTGCGTGATCGCCGACCGCAAGAAGGACGTGATCATCACCGGCGGCGAGAACGTGTCGTCGATCGAGGTGGAGGATTGTTTGTACCAGCATCCGGGCGTGGCCGAGGCCGCGGTGATCGGCGTGCCGCACGAGAAGTGGGGCGAAACGGTGATGGCCGTGGTCGTGCCACGGCCGGACGCGGCGCTGGACGAGGCGGCGGTGATCGCGCATTGCCGCGCGCACCTCGCCCACTACAAGTGCCCCACGCGCGTGGAACTGCGCGACACCCTGCCGCGCACCGCGACGGGCAAGTTGCAGAAGTTCAGGCTGCGCGAGCCCTACTGGGCGGGCCGGACGCGGCGCGTGAACTGACACGTTCCCCTGCCACCGCGAACTCGCGGACAATTCCCGTTCCCATCCCCGACCCAGGAAGGAGTCGCCCATGGCCACCGGTACCGTCCGCCTGCACCGCGTGCTGCGCACGAGCCAGCAGAAGCTCTATCGCGCGTTCCTCGAACCCGACGCGATGGCGAAATGGCTGCCGCCGTTCGGCTTCACCTGCACTGTGCACCACCTCGAGCCGCGCGAAGGCGGCACCTTCCGCATGAGCTTCCGCAACTTCACCACCGGCAACGCGCATTCCTTCGGCGGCGAATACCTCGAACTCGTTCCGAACGAGCGCCTGCGCTACACCGACCGCTTCGACGATCCGAACCTCCCCGGCCAGATGACCGTGACCGTGCAGCTCAGGGCCGTGGCCTGCGGCACCGAACTCTCCGTGGTGCAGGAAGGCATCCCCGAGGTGATCCCCACGGAGATGTGCTACCTCGGCTGGCAGGAATCGCTGGTGCAGCTGGCGCAGCTGGTGGAGCCGGAGATTCCGGATCAGTGATGTTACGGCTGGTCCCTTGCTTGATTCGAAGGCGAGCCTGGCAAGCGACCCTCAGTCGGTCCCCTCTCCCCCGTGGGGAGAGGGCTAGGGTGAGGGGGTGGCGACACGCTTCCACGAGCAGTACCGACGACCTGAGGCCACCCCCTCACCCCCACCCTCTCCCCACGGGGGAGAGGGGGTCGGTTCTCGGCGATTGGTGGGCATGGCTACGGCCGAACCCTGCGCGCCACAGGATCACTTCGCGTACTGCTGATCCAAATACTCCAGGATCCGCACCGACTCGAACAGCTCCGTCTTCGTATTCGGATCGATCAGGTACGGCACCTGCGCCTTGCCGGTGTCGGCGAGCATGCGCTCGCGGCGGCCGCCGGGTTTCGGCGACCATTCCTTCAGGGTGAGCCGCGCGCTCGGCGGGCCCCAGTCGGCGAGCTGTTCCTTGCCGAAGCTGCGCAGGATCCACGGCAGTTCCAGTTCGCACAAGCGCTCGCGCACCAGGCGCGAGTACGGGCTCGATTCGAAGCTGTACAACTCCAGCGGCTTGCGCGGCGCACGCGAGGGCGTCGCGTCCAGGCCGACGTCGCCGCGCAGCGCGGAGGCCAGCCTGGAACTCAGGCGCATGAGCGCGTTGTCGAGCAGCGCGCGCGACCAGCCCGCCTGTGCGTAGTGCGTGAGCACGTGTTCCATGCACGCATGCAGGCCCCCCGCACGCACGTCCAAGTCGCGATCGACCAACACGGGCAGCTGCGCCCCGCGTCCCAGCTGGCGCGCATGGCGCTTGCCGCCGTTCGGGCAGGGTCGGACCAGGGCATCGAGCTGCAGTTCGGTCAGCAGCTCGCGCAACAGCCGGCAATCGGGATCGTTCTCGCGGTCGTAGACGACCAGCAACTGCTTCGGTGCCCGTGCCTGGCGCAGCACCTGCGTGCCGCGCCAGCCGCGCGCGGTGGAGGCGAGCAGGGATCGGACCAGGGTGGCGCGTGGGGGTTGGGGCACGGCGACGGACTCCGATCGACCTCGGATGCCACCAATCTATCAGGCGGCAGCGCCGTTTCACGCCGCATACCCTTCCGGCAACCCGCGACGCGTTACATTTGCCGACGCCTTCCGTTCCCCGGCCAGGTTACGCCTACACTTGGGTCGTGCGCCGGGAATGGGGCGGGCGCCCATACCTGATCCGAGGATCGAATGAGCATGCACGCGAATGCGGTGGCTTCCTTGCAGGATTTCGACGAGGACGCCTGGGACGACCTGCTGAACTACATCGAGGAGCGCCGGGTCATCCCGATCATCGGGCCCGACCTGTTGCGCGTGCAGACCGACCACGGCCTCAGGCCCCTGTACGAATGGCTGGCGGAGCGGCTCGCCGCGAAGCTCTCGGTGGATGTGGCGCCGCTGCCGCGCCCGCTCACGCTGAACGACGTGGTGTGCAGCTACCTCGGCCAGCGCGGCCGGCGCGAGGAGGCCTACACGCGCCTGCGCTCGATCATGCGCGAGGTGGAGTTCGAGCCGCCGCAGGCGCTGCGCCAGCTCGCGCAGATCACCGATTTCGACCTCTACATCACCACCACCTTCGACCCGCTGCTCGAGCGCGCGGTGAACCTGGAACGCTACGGCGGGCAGAGCACGGCCGAGGTGATCGCCTACGCGCCCAACCGGGTCGCGGACCTGCCGGCCGAGCGCGGCCAGCTGCAGCGCGCCGTGGTGTACCACCTGCTCGGCCGGCTCTCGGCCTCGCCCACCTACGTGATCTCCGATGAGGACATGCTGGAGTTCATCTGCGCGCTGCAGTCCGAACACCTCACGCCGGAGAAGCTCTTCCACGAACTCGAGCATTCCCACCTGCTGCTGATCGGCAGCGACTTCTCCAACTGGCTGGCACGCCTGTTCCTGCGCATGGCGAAGCGCCGGCGGCTGTCCGATCCGCGCGATTTCAGCGAAGTGCTGGCCGACGACCACACCATGAAGGACGATCGCCTGGTCGCGTTCCTGCAGCAGGTGAGCGTGCGCACGCGCGTGTACGGCGGCGCCGAGCAGTTCGTGGACGAGCTCTACACGCGCTGGCGAAAGCGCCAGAAGCCCAGTGCGCATTCCTCGGGCGCCGCCGGCATCCCGCAGCGCTTCCTGCCGCCCTCGCGCGAGATGCCGGAGAACGCGATCTTCATCTCCTACGCGCGCGAGGACCTGCCGGCCGTGCAGCGGCTCAAGTCCGCGCTCGATGCCGCGGGCCTCACCACCTGGTTCGACCTCGACCGGCTCGAGGGCGGCGACGACTACGACCGCAAGATCCACGCGAACATCAACCGCTGCAGCTTCTTCCTGCCGGTGATCTCGGCCACCACGCAGCGCCGGCACGAGGCCTATTTCCGGCGCGAATGGAGCTACGCCGTGGATCGCGCGCGCAACATCGCCGACGGCGCCGTGTTCATCCTGCCCGCGTGCATCGACGACACGCCCGAGGCGCAGGCGCTCGTGCCCGAGCTGTTCAAGGCCCTGCACATCGTGCGCATGCCCGACGGCGAGCCGCCGCCGGAATTCGCGCGCCGCCTGCAGGAGCTGTTCAGCGGGAGGCGCGCATGAACGACGCCCCCGCCACTGGCGGCGCCCCGATCGAGGTCGATCGCGAACATCCCTGGCTCGGCCTGCACTCGTACTCCGAGGACACCATCGCGTACTTCCACGGGCGCGACGAGGAAACCGGGGAACTGTGCCGGCGCGTGCAGCGCAAGCTGCTCACCGTGCTGTTCGGCCAGTCCGGCCTGGGCAAGACCTCGCTGCTGCGCGCGGGCATCGTGCCGCGGCTGCGCCGGGAGGACTACTGCCCGATCTACGTGCGCGTGGACTACGCGCCGGATTCGCCGGCACCGTCGGAGCAGATCAAGCAGGCCATCCTGCGCGCGACCGCGGCCGCCGGGCACTGGACCCGCCCGGGCAGCGCGATCGAGGGCGAGTCGCTGTGGGAGTTCATGCACCATCGCGGCGACCTGCTGCGCGATGCCTCGGGCCGCACGCTCACGCCGCTGCTGATCTTCGACCAGTTCGAGGAGGTATTCACGCTCGGACAGGCCGACGATGCCGGTCGCCGGCGTGCGCAGCAGTACCTGTCGGACCTGGCCGACCTGGTCGAGAACCGTCCGCCGGCCGCGCTGGAAGCGCGCATCGAGGACGACGACGCCGCGGCCGAGGACTTCGACTTCGCGCGCGCCGACTACCGCGTGCTGATCGCGCTGCGCGAGGATTATCTTGCGCACCTCGAGGGCGTGAAGGCGATCATGCCCTCGATCACCCAGAACCGCATGCGCCTCGCGCGCATGACCGGCGCCCAGGCGCTGAGCGCGGTGGTGAAGCCCGGCGGAAAGCTCGTGTCGCAGGAAGTGGCGGAGTCCATCGTGCGCTTCGTGGCCGGCGGCTCGGAGCTGCAGAACGCCGAGATCGAACCCTCGCTGCTCAGCCTGGTGTGCCGGGAACTCAACAACACGCGCGTGGCGCAGGGTCGCGACTCGATCTCCGCCGACCTGCTCGCGGGCTCGCGCGACACCATCCTGAGCGAGTTCTACGAGCGCACGCTCGCCGACCAGCCGCCGGGCGTGCGGCGCGTGATCGAGGACGAGCTGCTGACCGAGTCCGGGCATCGCGAGAGCCTGGCGCAGGAGCGCGTGGCCAAGGCGCTCGCCGCGGCGGGCGCCTCGCCCGAGGCGCTCGCCACGCTGGTCGACCGCCGCCTGCTGCGGGTCGAGGACCGGCTCGACATGCGCCGCGTGGAGCTCACCCACGACGTGCTTTGCCCGGTGGTGCTGGCCAGCCGCAACCTGCGCCAGGCGAACGAGGCGCGCGAGGCGGCCGAGCGCCAGCTCGCCGAGCAGCGCGAGCGCGAAGCGGCCACGCACCGCGCGCTGGTGCGCGCGCGCACCATTGCCACCGTGTGCGCGGTGATGATGGTGGTCGCGATCGCCGGGGCCTTGTTCGGCTTCATCAACCTCAAGCGCGCGAAGGCGGCCGATGCCGAGGCCCAGAAGGCCCGGCAATCGGCCGAACGGGCACGCGGCGAGGCCGAGAAGCTGATCGGATTCCTGATCGAGGACTTCTACGCGGAGCTCGAGCCCACCGGGCGCCTGGATACGCTGGGCAAGCTCGCGCACATGACCGTGGGCTATTACGACGGGCTGCCGCCCGAACTGGTCACGCCGCGCACCCGGAGCTTCCGGGCCATGGCGCTGGTCCGCGAGGCAGCGGCCCTGAACGCGCATGGCGATGCCAACGCGGCATTCGAGAAGTTCGCCGAGGCACAGGCCGTGTTCGAACAGCTGCGCGCGGCCGGCGACCAGGGCGAGGAGGTCGCCTACGGCCTCGCGCTGGCGCTGCAAAGCCAGGGCATCACCATGCTGGGCGGCGGACGCGGCACGCCCGAGCAGCTCAAGCGCGCGATCGAGCTGCTGCGTCCGTTCGTCGACGAGGGCAAGGCCTCCGTGGCCACGAAGCTGCTGTTCGCGATGACCCTGAACGTGTACAGCCACCACCCGCCCAAGGAAGTGGGTGTCGCGATCTGCGAGGAGGCGAGAAAGGTACTGGCCGGAATCGGCGCACTCGACCTGTCGAACCTCAACGCCGCCGCCACCTACGCCGATACCGCCGATTCCCAGGCGCGGCACCTGCTCTCGCTCGGCCGGCTGGACGAGGCGCAGAAGCTGGAGGAAGAGGTCTACGCGCTCACGGAGAAGATCCTGCAGCAGCGCCCGAACGACTTCCACGCCTTGTCCGACCGCTACTTCTCCACCGACATGCTGGGCGTGCTCGCGGCGCGCCGCGGGGACCTCGACGCGGCGCTGCGTTTCGCGCGCGACTCGGCGCGCGCCGGTGAGGACTACGTCCGCTTCGATCCTTCCGACCTCACCGCCTGGGGCTACTGGATACGCGGCCTCAGCTCGGTCGCGGACACGCAGTACGAGCAGGGCGATCTCGACGGCCACCTCGCCACGCTACGCGCGATGATCGCACTCAACGACGATCCACGACGCCCGTCCAGCGTCCTTCCGCAACTCGGCGGAACCATTTCGCAGTTGATCTTCGTCGAACGCCAGCTCGGCCTGGTCGCGGATTCCGATCGGCATTTCGCCCTGGGCCAGCGTGCAATCGCCGAAGGCGTGGCTCGCTTCCCGGAAGGAAATCCGGGGCGGGCGTTGACCGCCCAGTTCGAGGCGGGCACGACGTTCCGCATGCTGGTCGCCGAAGGTCGCGACGAGGAGGCGATCCGGGTTGCCAGCGGGTACCTTGCGGCGCTCGAGGCCATAAAGCTTCCGCCGAACCTCCGGTCGCTGAACCGACAACAAGGCAACATGCTCCGGGGTGGATATGTCGGCGCCGCGGCCACGTCGCTGCGGCTGGGACGCGGCGAAGACGCGGAGCGGCACATCCGGGCCGCGCTCGCGATCCCGCCCGATCCGACCGCCGACAACGATCCCGCCGACGACACGGCCGCGTACTCGGCCCTGCTCGGCGCGGCACTGGCGCTGCAGGGGCGCGAGGACGAGGCGCGAACCGTGCTGGAGCCTGTGCTCGCGCACTATGCCGAGCGCTGGCGCAAGGGCATGCGTGGCACGACCCTGTTGCGCAACTACGCCACGGCCCAGTATGCGAGCGGGCTTGCCGCAGGCAACGATCCGCCCCGCCGCGCCGCCGCGCTGCGCGAGGCGGCACGCCTGCTCGACAGCATGAGCCCGTCCGCGCGCCGGCTCTCGACCCACAAGGCGCTTGCGCGGCGCATCGAGGCCGCGCGGGTCAACGGCCCGGGCTGATTCGACGAGTGGGGGTTCATGGGGACGGAGGTAATTAAGGATCACCGATGCAATCGAGGGCCGATTCGAATGGAGGATCCTTAATTACCTCCGTCCCCATTAAGTCCCCATGACCGACGCCCGCGTGCGCCTCAGCATCGGCGTCACCGCCCACCGCGACCTCGTGCCGGCGGAGGAGCCCGCGCTGCGCGCCGCCGTGCGGGCGTTCCTCCTCGACCTGCGGGCGCGCTTTCCCGCTCTGCCCCTGCGCGTGATCTCCGCGCTTGCCGAGGGCGGCGACCAGCTCGTGGCGGAGGAGGCGCTCGCGCTCGGCGTGGAGCTGGTGGTCCCGCTGCCCATGGCGCAGGCAGAGTACGAACGCGACTTCGCAGACCCGGCCGTGCTCGCCCGCTTCCGCGCCCTGCTCGCGCGCGCCGAGGTGCGCACGATGCCGCTCGCGCCGGGCCTGACGCCGGAATCCATCGTGGCGCCGGGCGATGCGCGCAGCCGCCAGTACGCGCAGATGGGCATGTTCGTCTCGTCCCACTGCCAACTGCTGCTCGCGCTGTGGGACGGGCATCCGGGCAGTGCGCTCGGCGGCACCGCGCAGGTCGTCGATTTCCACATCCACGACGCCATGCCCGACCTGCCGATCGAGCAGGTGGCGCCGAACCTGATCGCGGACGACGAGAGCGACCTCGTGTTCCACGTGGCGTGCACGCGGCGATCGCATCCCGAACGTGCGCCCGTGCAGCCTCCGGTCTCCACGCGCTGGCTCACCCAGGGCGGCGCGAGCGACGGCGGTGCGGGCATGCCCGAGGCCTACGCGAAGGTGTTCCAGCAGCTGGCCGCGTTCAACGAGGACGCGCAACGCCACGCCATGGACATCGCCGCGGCGCCCTCGCAACTGTTCTCCGCGTCCATGCCCGGCACGGTCCCCCCGCGCATCGCGGCGATGGAGCGCCAGTTCCACGCCGCCGACTGGCTGGCCGTGCACTTCCAGCGCCGCGTGCGCATGAGCCTGCTCGCCACCCACCTGATCGCGGTACTGATGGGCCTCGCGTTCATCCTGTTCTCCGACGTCGACGCCAGCCGCGCCTGGGTCGCGCTCTTCCTCGGCCTGTTCGGCGTCGGCCTGGTGCTGAACAAGGTCGGCGAACGGCGCGAATGGCAGCGCAAGTACCTCGACTACCGCGGCCTCGCCGAAGGCCTGCGCGTACACGTGTACTGGCGGATCGCCGCAGTGGAGGTGCCGGCGAACAGTTCGATGGGCTACGACAGCTTCCTGCAGCGCCAGGATCCGGACCTGAGCTGGATCCGACACGCCATGCGCGGCACCTCGCTGCTGCGCGACGAGTCCTTCGTCGCCGATCGCGCGTGGCTGGACTGGGTGGTCGCGCAGTGGATCGGCGACGACGCCGGACGCGGCGGCCAGCTCGAGTACTTCCGTCGCGGCGGCTCGCGCCGCGAGCACGCCTACCGGAGCACGACGCGCCTGGGCGATCTCGCGCTGTTCGGCGGACTGCTGGGCGCCGCCCTGCTGCTCCAGGGTGGCGCATGGATGAGCGAGCGCGTCCACCAGCTGCTGCTGCTCGCCATGGGCCTGCTGCCGCTGATCGCCGGCGTGCGCGAAGCCTATTCGTACAAGAAGGCCGATCGGGAGCTAATCAAGCAGTTCCGTTTCATGGCGCGGCTGTTCGAGAGCTGCCGCGCACGCATGCAGCGCGCGCGCTCGGACGCGGAGCGGCGCACGCTCCTGCTCGCGCTGGGTCGCGCCTGCCTGGAAGAGCACGCGGAATGGATCCTGCTGCACCGGGAGCGGCCGCTGGAGAATGCGGGACTGGGTTGAACAGACCCGTGCACGCGGATCGACCCTCATGCGCGCAGGCTGCCGGGCAGTCCCGGACCACGTTGCGCGCCCGCATCGCGTCATCGCCGGCGCCTCCCGCGGGACGACGGGCGTGGCGCCTGCACGTGTCAGGCACGCGTTCTTCATTCGCTACACTGGGCCCGACTACTTTCGAGGGACCCTCCGTGCGCAGACCTGCTTCGATGATGGACATGCGTGCCGGTTCCCTCGCCCGATCGTGGCGCGAAGCCCCACGCGCACTCGTGGGCGCGACGCTGCTCTGGCTCGCGGTTCCGCACGACGCGGCGGCAGCTCAGCTGATCGCGCGCTACACGTTCAACGAGACCACGGGCACCGTGCGCAACGACACCGCGGGCACGAACACGGTCGCCACCGAGGGCGGCGGCACGGGATTCCTCTACAACGCCGCGGCCGTGCCCGGCGGCCCCTACGGCAGCCTCACCGTCACGCCGAACCAGCTCGGCGCGACCGGCGGGCAGGGCGCGGGGACCGGCACCTGGCAGACCGCCGCGAACAACGAGTTCGGCGCGCTCACCAACGATTTCACGGTGATGGCCTGGGTGCGCTTCGACAGCCTCGCCTCGTTCCAGCGCATCATCGGCCGCACCGCCACCGGCGCCGGCGGCTGGGCCCTGGGCATCGACGGCAGCGGCAAGCTGCTCTTCACTGGGTTCGCGATCGTCGACGTCACGAGCACGGCGCCCGCGGTCGCGGCCGGCACCTGGGCCCACGTCGCCGCCACCAAGTCGAGCGTGAACGGCGTCACCTTGTTCGTGAATGGCGAGCAGGTATTCAACGACGCTGCGCAAACCGGCAACTGGACCGCATCCACCGATCCTTGGAACCTGCTCTCGCTCGGCGCCACGCAGCGCATGACGGGACTGGTGGACGACCTGCGCGTCTACAGCGGCGCGCTCGATGCCGAGGGCGTGCGCGAGGCGCTGTCGACGCCGGTCGCGCCGATCGGCAAGTACACGTTCGGGGAAACGCGCGGCCCGCTGCGCCTGGACAGCGCCGGCGCGACCACGCATGCGAGCGAGGCGAACGCGACGGGCAAGGTCTACAACGCCTCGCCGATTCCCGCGGGGACCGGAGGCGCACTCACGATCGGAGGCACCACGCTCGGCGCCCTGGGGGGAACGGTCGTCACCGGCAGCGGCGGCTGGCTCACCGCCCCGTCGACGGAGTTCGGTGCGCTGGTCAACAACTTCACCGTGATGGCGTGGGTGGCGCCACTCGACCTCGCGTCGCGCCGTCGCATCATCAGCCTCGCGCCAGGGGGCCAGCGCGGTTGGGGCTTCGGCGTCGAAGCGGGCGGCGGCCTCATCCTCACCGGCTACGGAGTCATCGACGTGAATTCCGCGCCGGCGGTGCAGAGCAACGTCTGGCAGCACGTCGCGGTGTCGAAGTCGGCAACCGGCGGCGTCACCTTCTACCGCAATGGCGAGGTCCTCCAATCCGTTCCTGCGCGCACGGAGGACTGGTTGCCGTCCTACGACCGCTGGGCGCTGCTCGGTGGACCGTCGGGCGAGGATTTCTACGGGGCCGTCGACGAGATCCAGGTCTTCCCCGCCGCGCTCGACACGCAGGCGATCCGCGAGGCGGCGATGAACCGCACCTGCAGCGCGCCCGATTCGGCGATCAGCAGCCCCGGCGTCACGACGAACGACATCGTCGTGGGCGATGTCGACCTGATCTCGGACCTCGACGTGAAGGTCGACCTCAACCACGCGGCCCTGGCCCCGCTCACCCTGGATCTCCTCCATGTGGAGAGCGGCCGCAAGGCCACGCTCGCGGTCCAGCTCGGCGCGGGCGACTGCCTGAGCCGGGAACTCCGCACGGTCTTCGACGACGAGGCCGCGGAGTCGGTGAACAGCCAGTGCAACACCAATCCGGTCTCGATCAACGGCACGTTCCGGCCGCAACAGCCGCTGTCGGCGTTCGACGGCGACAGCCTGGGCGGCACCTGGCGGCTCAGCATCGACGCGGCGTATCCCTCCGGCACCGGCCGCCTCAACCGCTGGTGCCTGCGGACGCAGAAGAGCCGCGTCCAGGACGCCCTGTTCCGCTCCACCTTCGAGCCGGTCTGCGGCGATGGCGTGTGCGACGTCGGGGAGACCTTCTACGACTGCCCCACCGAGTGCGGCGGCAGCACCGTGCTCGCGACCACGAACGTGCCGGTGCCGCGCAGCGATGCGTGCGGGCGTGCCGACGGGCGTTCCTGCGAGTCGCTGGTCGGGAACGTGACGACCGACGCGTTGCGCGTCGGCACCGCCGCGGAGTTCGCGATCCAGAATGCCGGCGGCCTGCGCGCGAGCCTGACCTGCCCGGTCACGGACAACCCGAACGACTTCTGCCCGATCGCCCCCACCCCGCCGCCCTATCTGGTCACGCGCGGCCAGATCCTGGGCGTGCTGCCGTTCGGCAACGTGGCCATGTCGGTCACGGTGACCGGCGTGGAGCTCAAGGCGATGCTTGAGAACGGCGTTTCCCGGATGCCGCTCGGGGACGGCCGGTTCCCGCAGGTCTCGGGCCTGTGCATGACGTACGCCATCTCGGCACCGGCCGGGAGCCGGGTCGTGGCAGCCGTGCGCCAGTTGGCGAACGGCAGTTGCACCGGCACGGCGATCGACTTCTCGGCCGGTGCGCAGTACGTGGTCGGCATGAACGACTTCATGGCCGCCGGCGGCGACGGCTATCCGAACTTCACCGGCCGCACGACGACGTTCGGGCGGCTCGACCAGCTGGTGTCGGACTACGTGACGGCGAACTCACCGCTGACACCGGCGCTCCAGGGCCGCATCGCGTGCACCACGACCGGCACGCCGAGTTGCCCCGTGCAGTGATCCTGGTTCGCGCGGGCGTCGCCGGGGTCGTCCGCCAGGTCGAGGTTCGTGTCGGACGTCACGGCGTTCCGGGCGCAGGTCCCGGTTCGGGCTCGTAGCGGTAGTGTCCCGTGATCGGGTAACGGAACAGCACGTCCTCGAGCCGCGTGCCTGCACCGATGTTGTGGATGACCAATGGCGTGCCGGCCTCGCTGCGGTCGGCCACCAGGCCGATGTGCGGGTATCCCCCGGGCAGCCGCCAGGTGACGATGTCGCCGGGCCGGTAATCCTGCGCACGATCGCTCGGCGGCAGCGAGGTTCCGTGGCGCGTGAAGTAGGTCGCGAGGTTGGGCACGCGACGGTGGTCGATGTTCCGGTCCGGGCCGCCGAGCCCCCACAGTCGCGGATAGCGCTCGAACGCGACGCGCATGTCCTCGTGGACGCGCTGCTGCAGGTCGATGCCGGCGGCGCGATACGCCCGCACCAGGACGTCGGTACAGACGCCGGTCGAGACCGGTACGTCCCCGTTCGGATAGCCGATGAGCCGATAGCTTCCATCGTAGGTAACGGTGACGCCGATCTGCCGGTGCGCCCCTTCCAGCACGCGGGCCGTGGTGTCCGACGCCACGCGCGCGGGCGCATCCTGTGCCGATCCCGGGGTAGCGAACACCAGCGCGACGACGCAGGTGATGAGCGGCAGCATGCGGGCTAGCGGAAACGGCGCTCGCCTCCGTCGGAGCGGCAGGCGCCGGCCCAGGCACGACGCACTCGCAGCCACGAACCGCTTCGGCATGGGATCGGCCATCCCACGCACCCTACAGTCCCCGACCCAGCTTCCTCAACAAGGCCGCCAGCCGCGCCTGTTCCCCGGCGGACAATCCGGAGATCGAATCCGCGGCTTCCCGGAACCGGACCGCGATCGCCTTGTCGATCAGCCTGCGTCCCTCGACCGTGAGTTCGGCGCTGCTGGAGCGCCGGTCATGCGGATCGGCCACGCGCGAGATCAGGCCGTTGCCTTCCAGGCGGTCGAGGCAGGCGGTCATCGCGCCCGAGGTGATCAGCACCGAATCGCGCAGTTCGGTCGGCGTGCGCCGATACGGCCGGCCGCCGCGGCGCAAGGTCGCCAGCACGTCGAGGTCCGTGTAGTGCAGGCCCAGCGGCTTCAACGCGGCGTTCGCGCGCGCCTCGAGCTGGCGTCCGATGCTCAGCAGCCGGCCGACCACCGCCATCGCGCCCGCGTCGAGTTCCGGCCGTTCGTCCCGCCATTCCGCCAGCAGCCGGTCGATCCTGTCGCCGTCCCCTGCCTCGTTCCCGATCCTCTGCGCCATGGCGGCCCCGGTTGCGCGATCTCGGCATAAATATTAACATCGAGTATCTTGATGTCAAGATATCTACGACGACGGCGCCCGCAGCCCGCGCTCCCGGCACGCCGACTCCCCTGCCCCACCACGCCACCGCGAGGCCACCTTGAAGCGCCTATTCCTCGATTCGAACGGACGCCTGCGCAACGGCTGGTGGATCGTGCTCTTCGTGGCCCTCATGCTGGCGAGCCGTTTCGCCTATACCCCGGCGAGCCGCGCCCTGCAGGACCTGGGCGTCGCCGCGGAACAGCTCGAACCGCTGCGGTTCGGCTTCCTGCTGCTGGTCACCTGGATCTGCGTGCGCCTGCGCAGGGAACCGCTGTCGAGCGTCGGTTTCGTGCTCGACGCGCGTTGGGCGCGCGAGCTCGGATTCGGCTCGGTCGCCGGCGTCGCCTCGGCGCTGCTCGCCGTCGCGCTGATCTGGGCGGTTGGCGGCGTGCGCCTCGAACCGGATCCCGCGCGCAGCGTGGCGCTGCTCGTCGAGGGCCTGTACGTGTTCCTGTTCGTCGCGCTGTTCGAGGAGACGCTGTTCCGCGGCTTCGCGTTCCAGCGCCTGGTCGCCGGCGCGGGCGTGTGGGTCGCGCAGATCGGCCTGGCCCTGCTGTTCGCCACCAGCCACTGGGGCAACCCGGACATGCACGGCGCCACCCTGGCCTGGGCAACCGTCGAACTGTTCCTCGGCGCCGTGCTCCTCGGCCTCGCGTACCTGCGCACGCGCAGCCTGGCGCTGCCGATCGGCCTGCACCTGGGCTGGAACTGGGCGCAGGGGTATCTGATGGGTTTCGGCGTCAGCGGCTTCGCGCACGCCGGCTGGTTCCGCCCACTGCTGCAGGATCGGCCCGAATGGGTCACCGGCGGCCGCTTCGGACCCGAAGCGAGCGTGTTCGCGGTGATCGTGGACGTGGTGGTGATCGTGATGCTGTGGAAGTGGAAGGGTTCGACGCCGCGCAGCGCTCCCGCGAACGCACAAGCGCCCGCATCGTAGGTGAGGTCCCTCGCAGGGCTACTCCTTCCGTTCCGCCTGCGCTTGCGCTGCGCGCAGCACGAATTCCCGCTCGCGCACCTGTTCCACCTCGAGTCCCGCCATATCGCCGATCAGCACCAGGACCTCGCTCGCGGAGATCGCATCGAAATTGAACGTGAGCGGCGTGGGGTCGGTCAGCAATTCCAGACCCGTGACATCGAGATCGACCGCCGTCATCAACCGCCGTGCGATGTCGGCGCCGAGCTGGTTGACCTGCAGGATCCGCACGCACGGCGGCTCGGCCGGGAAGTCCAACTCGAACTCGACGCTCTCGGGCGGCCCGCCCCCGACCACGAGCGCCGGCACGTTCACCCGCTGCGGCCGTCCGGGCTGCACGCCGACGAAGACCAGGACCGGATCGTCCTCGCCATCGCGCAGTCCGATGGTCACGTCGTAGCGGCCGTCCGCGCGCGTCGCGATGTGGTGCGACCAGTCGGGCGGATCGACGTGGCGCATGGAGGTCGGCGAGATCGGTATGCCGAAGTCGCAGGATGACTTGCGCAGTTCCCGTTCGCCGAGCAGCACCGCGGGGCGTCCCCGCAGCACCAGCTGCGCGATGCGTCGATCCGAACGCTCCACGCGCTCGGGACCCGTGACGCCCTCGGGCTCCACCGCCACCGGCGTCTCCGGCGTCGCCTTCGCCGCCTGCGATGCCTCGTAGGCGGACTTCACCGCGGGCAGCTCGTAGCGGATCTCGGCGCTCGTGCAGCTGCCGCAGCGACGCGCGTGGATGACGACGCCGTCGGGCGCGCGCCAGCGCCGATCGTGGCCGCCCGACCCGCTCGCCTCGTCCTCGCCGACCTCGTGCTTTCCCAGGCGCGCGTCGAGCGCGGCCAGCTCGCGCACGAACATCGCCTGGTCGCGGTACCCGTAGACCAGCTCGAACAACCGGTCCTGGAAATAGCCGGCCCGGATGTCGCGCGCCGGCGTGGCGTCGCCCCCGAGGTAGAGGTCGCTGACGTAACCGGCGTCCTCGCGCGTGAGGATGGCGCCATCCTGCTTCAGCGCAAGCCGCAGCGTCGCGCGCGTGGCATAGGTGAGGCCCATGCCGTGCCGTCGCGTGCAGGTGTCGGCCTCCAGGCAGGCGTAATCCTCCAGGCGCGCGGCGGCGCGCGCATGTCCGCCCTGCGCCGCGCGTCGATACCAGTCGCGCGCCAGCAGCGCATCCGCAGGCACGCCGCGCCCCAACTCGTGGAGCATGGCGAGTGTCGCCTGGGCCGCGGCGAAGTCCTGCCCGGCCGACAGGCGTATCCAGCGCGCACCCGTCCCGTCGTCCTGCGCGACGCCCATGCCCGTGAGGTAGGCCAGGCCGAGGTTGCGCTGACCCGCGACCTCGCCCTGCTCGGCCGCCTTGCGATACCAGTACACGGCCTGCGCGGGATCGGCGGCGACGCCGTCACCGTCCTCGTACAGCACGCCCAGTCGCGTCTGGGCCTGGGCATGTCCGCGGTCGGCGGCCGCGCGGAACTGGAGCAGGGCCAGGGCGGGATCGCGCGTGCCCGAGGCGCCATTCATCAGCGCGACGCCGGCTTCGTACCGGGCCTGGGCGTCGCCATCGGCGGCGGCGGTCGGTGATGCGACGGGTGCGGACTCCGAGGCATCGCGTGCGTGCGCGGCAGGGAAGCACAGGCTCGCCGCGAGCACCCAACCGATCACCACCGATGCCGTGCGCGCCATGGTCGCATCTTGTCACATCCGGGTCCGCGCCCGAGGCCCGGTCCCCGGCGCGCACCCCGATCCGGCCATGGCAGTCCCGGCGTGCTGTAATCGGGCGAGCGGCATCTCGTAACGACGGCATCCCCCGGCCCTGGAGAGCGCCATGCGGCATCTGGTCCTGTGCCTGCTGCTGGTCGCCACGCCGCTCTTCGCCGCGGAGCCCTACTTCGCGCCGGCGGTGACGCAGGGCTCGCTGACGGTGAGCCTGCATCCCACCGAAGGTGTCGCGGCCGGCGTACCGACGCTCGTGACGTTCGGCCTGCCGTTCCCGCGCGGCTCGATCACCGAGGCCGGGCTCGCGACGGTGCGCGTGCTGCGCAACGGCATCGAGATCCCCGCGCACGTATCGCAGATGACGCCGTGGCGGCATCGCAGCGACGCCGCGATTGACGGACAGTCGGTGCGCGTGGCGCAGGTGCAGTTCGCCTACGGTTTCCTGGCCGCGTTTCCGGCATCCGAATCGATCAGCGTGTCCTGGGGCGGCGTGGCGCGCAGCCTGGACGTTCCGGCCGCGCAGGATCCGCGCACGGCCTGGCACGCGGTGACCTCGGGCAGCTTCACCGCCGTCGATGGCGTCACCGAGCCCGACGTGTACGCCGTGCTGCCGCGGAGCTGGCTCACGCTCGGCCTGCTGACCACCAGCCGCACGACGGCGTTCGATGCCACGAACGGCGAGGCCCGCGACGATCCGTCCACGAACGACGCCACGCTGCACTGGCCGGACTTCCAGGAATCCGAGCGCGCGTTCAAGAACAACGCGTACACCGTGCTGAACCGCGACGACCCGCTGGTGCAGGACAACTTCTCGGTCGATCCGCCCGAGATCAACATCAACCACTACCGCGGCCCGCATCCGTTCCCGACGGCGTACAACCCGCGCGAGCCGTGGCTCTACGATCGCGCCGCGACCCTGTTCGTGCTGTATTTCCGCAGCGGCACGTTCACCGCGCTGCGCGAGGCGGTGCGCGCGGCGGAGTACTACGCCGTGCACGTCGATGCGCAGGGTTTCTTCGACGTGCCGAACTTCGATGGCACGGTGCCGCCGGGCGACACCAAGTATTCCTGCGCCGAGTCGCCCGCCTACGCCTACTGGGTCACGGGCGATGCGACGATGCTGCCGGTCATCGATCGCGTGTCCATCGCGCACGACAGCTTCCAGCACGTGTGGACGCCGCAGCGCAACTTCTGGACCGAGCGCAACTCGGCGTTCAAGCTGACGGCGAAGGTGGTCGCGTACGAGGTGCGCGGCGGCGATGCGCGCCGCGCCATGGTCGACCAGATGCTGCTGGACTTCCGCGTCCACCAGGACGGCGCGAACGGACAGGTGCCCTTCCCCGTCTCGTTCGTGGACGGCGGCCTGTTCCACACGGGCGAGCAGCACGACTACGACTTCCCGCCGGCGAGCTACGGCGGCTCGTCGTGGATGAGCGCGCTGCTGATGGACGCCGCGACGCGCGCCTACGGCAGCGGCGAGGACGCGGCCACGGCGCAGTTCATCGCGCGACTGGGTGATTTCCTGCGCGCGACGGTGGTCGTCAACACCGACCATCCCTGCGACGACCCGATCGAACAGCGGCCGCTGCCGCTGGCCGTGCCGCGCTACACCATGCTGATCGACGGCAGCACCGGGCAGAACCAGTTCGAGGACATCGAGCACGCGCTCGACGTGGGCTCGCAGCTCGCGTGGGCGCGCTGGTTCCGCGAGTCGCTGGGCGGCGACGGCGACGCGCTGGCGCAATCGGCGCGCGATCTCTACGCGAGCTACGACACCTGCGTGAACTTCTGGATCCGCCCGACCGCGCCGGCCGCCGCGGGCAAGGCCGCGTTCCGCGTGTCGCCGCCGCGCAAATGGGCCTGGGAGCATCGCATCTCGGGCGGGTTCGCGTTCGCGCTGAGCGAGCCCGATGCCAGCAGGATCCACCTCGACGGGTTCGAGTCGGAATGACGTCGAGTCCCAAAGACTCCGAAGACTATGTAGGAGCGCGCTTCAGCGCGCGATCTTTTCGGAATGCCCGGAAAAGATCGCGCGCT
>Ga0315912_10001864_pt1 | contig 24076 bp, 19 predicted proteins | sample VfabasoilMG_FD_204469 | JGI IMG/M metagenome (GOLD analysis project Ga0315912, IMG submission 204469) | Garden soil microbial communities collected in Santa Monica, California, United States - V. faba soil | ecosystem: Environmental > Terrestrial > Soil > Garden | place: USA: California... | reverse complement strand
TTCACGCGCTACGCGCGCACGCAGCGCGTCGCAGTGCTCGACGAGCCGGCGCCGGAGCCGGTGCGGACGCAGGAGTCCGGCGACTCGATGCCCGCCGCAGTCGTCAGCCGCCTCGATCGCCTGGGTCTTGCGTCGGACTCGATCGACGTGCTGCTCCTGCCGCACACGCTCGAGCGAACGGCAACGCCGCACGCCGTGCTGCGCGAGGCCGCGCGCGTGCTTCGGCCTGACGGCTGCCTGCTGGCGCTGGGTTTCGCGCCCGGCGGCTTGTGGGGCTTGCGACACTTGCTCGCACGCGACGGTTACCCGCCGGGCAGCCGGCACCTGATCCTCGAGGGCCGCCTGCGGGACTGGCTCGAGCTCCTGAGCTTCGATGTCGACCCCGCGGTCGCGTACTGCCATACCCTGCCATTCGATGGCGTCCGGCGTTTCGGCAGCCTGCCGAGGGAGCGCTGGGCCCGCCGCTGGCTGCCGCTGCTCGCGGGGGCCTATCTGCTCGTCGCGCGCAAGCGCAGCGCCTCGCTGACGGCGATCCGGCCGGCCTTTCGACGCGCGCGACTGCGCGCGGTCGGCGGCCTCGTCGAGCCGACGACGCGCGTCGCCCGACGCTCCTCCCGTTGATGAAGCAGGTCGTCGCCTACACCGACGGTGCATGTCGCGGCAATCCTGGTCCGGGCGGCTGGGGTGTTGTGCTGCGCTTCGGCGCGAAGGAGAAGGAGCTCTGGGGCGGCGAGCGCGCGACGACGAACAACCGCATGGAGCTGACGGCCGCCATCGAGGCGCTCAAGGCGCTCCGCGAGACCTGTGAGGTGAGGCTCTATACGGATTCGACCTATGTCCGCAACGGCATCACGGAATGGCTGCCGACCTGGGTCCGGCGCGGCTGGCGCACGTCGAATCGCAAGGCCGTCGCCAATCAGGACCTCTGGGAAAAGCTCGCGGAGCTGACGAAAATGCATGAAGTCGAGTGGCACTGGGTCAAGGGTCATGCCGGCCATCCCGGCAACGAGCATGCCGACCTGCTCGCAAACCGCGGGCTCGAGGAGGGGCCGGGCGCATGAGACAGATCGTTCTCGACACCGAAACGACAGGTCTCGATCCGGCCGCGGGACACCGCGTGATCGAGATCGGTTGCATCGAGCTCGTGAATCGGCGCGGCACCGGACGGAGTTTCCATTGCTATGTCAATCCCGAACGGGCCGTCGATCCCGGCGCGCTCGCCGTGCACGGCATCGAGCAGTCCTTTCTCGTGAAGCAACCGCTGTTTGCCGCGATTGCGGTTGAGTTCGTCGAGTTCGTCAGGGGCGCCGAGCTCGTGATCCACAACGCCGAGTTCGACGTCGGCTTCATCAATCACGAGCTGCAGCGCATCGACGGTCTGCCCGACGATATCCGCGAGATCTGCGAGGTTCGCGACACGCTGGCGCTTGCACGCCGCATGCATCCAGGCCAGCGCAACAGTCTCGACGCGCTTGCCAAGCGGTACAGCGTCGACAACTCGATGCGCGAGCTTCATGGTGCGCTGCTCGACGCGCAGATTCTCGCCGATGTTTACCTTGCGATGACGGGCGGACAGGCGAGCCTGTCGCTCGATGCCGGCACGACTTCGACGCAGGCCGCAAAGTCCGCCGCAAAGACGACCCTGGATCGGCAGGGGATCGAGCTCGTCGTGGTCGAAGCGTCGCCGGCGGAACGCGAAGCGCACGAAGCCATGATTGCGACGCTGCGCAAGCAGTCAGGCAGGCCCTCGATATGGGAGCGTATCGACTCCGGCGAGGCAGACAAGGTCGCAAAAAGCACCTAGACTCCGATACTTCCAGACCCGAACTGTCCTCGAGATCCGTAGCGCATGGCGGACCCGCAATGATCTGGCTCTGACCGCAATGCTTACGCTCGACCGCATTCGTATCGGCATCATCGGGCTTGGCTACGTCGGCCTGCCGCTTGCGCTCGAGTTCGGGCGCAAGTATCCGACGGTTGGATTCGACATCAAGGCGGCGCGTATCGCCGAACTCAAAGCCGGGCGTGACTCGACACGCGAGGCCGAGGCCGGCGAGCTTGCGGCAGCGAAGCAACTGACGTTCACGGTCGACCCGGCAGACGTTCGCGATTGCAACTTCTACATTGTCACCGTGCCGACGCCCGTCGGTGCTGACAAGCGACCGGAGCTGACGCCACTCAAGCTCGCGAGCGAGACCGTGGGGCGCGCGATTTCGCCCGGCGATGTCGTCGTCTACGAATCGACGGTCTATCCTGGCTGTACCGAGGAATACTGCGTACCGATCGTCGAGCGGCTCTCCGGTCTCAAGCTCAATCGGGGCTTCTTTGCCGGGTACAGCCCCGAGCGCATCAATCCCGGTGACAAGCAGCACCGATTGACGTCGATTCGCAAAGTCACTTCGGGCTCGACGACCGAGGCGGCCAGCCTCATCGACGCACTCTATGCGAGCATCGTCACGGCCGGCACGCATAAGGCGCCGTCGATCAGGGTCGCAGAGGCGGCCAAGGTCATCGAGAACACGCAACGCGATGTCAACATCGGGCTGATCAACGAGCTCGCCCTGATTTTCGAGCGGCTTGGTATCGATACCCATGAGGTACTCGAGGCTGCAGGCACGAAATGGAACTTTCTGCCGTTCAAGCCGGGCCTCGTAGGAGGCCATTGCATCGGCGTCGATCCCTATTACCTGACGTACAAGGCTGAGGAAATCGGTTACCGACCCGAGATGATCCTTGCGGGCCGTCGCCTCAACGACAGCATGGCTGCCTACGTCGCGAATCGCGTCATCAAGCTCATGGTGCGGCGAAGCATCGCGCCGCATGGGTCCCGCGTCCTGGTGCTCGGCCTCACCTTCAAGGAGAACTGCCCGGACGTGCGCAATACGAAGGTCGCCGATATGGTGCGGGAACTCGAGGAGTTCCGCTGCGGGGTCGACGTCTTCGATCCCTGGGCAGACAGGGGCGAGGCCGAACGCGAGTACGGAATTCGCCTCGTGAATGAGCCTGCGGACGGCGCGTATGATGCGATTATCGTTGCGGTGTCGCATCGAGAGTTGATTAGCTTAGGCTATGATCGCATTCGAGCCTTTGGTAAGCCTGACTGCGTGCTGTTCGACATCAAGAACGTATTGCCCAAGGACAAGGTAGACGGACGTTTGTAATGAAATTGCTCGTGACCGGCGCAGCCGGATTCATCGGCTTTCACACCGCGAGGCGTCTCCTTGCTCGCGGCGATGAAGTCGTCGGTCTCGACAATCTCAACGACTACTACGACGTCCGTCTCAAGCACAAGCGACTCGAGCTGCTAAAGCACGAGCCGCGTTTCCGTTTCGTCAAGCTCGATCTCCAGGATCGCGAGAACATGGCGAAGCTCTTTGAAGAAGAGGGCTTCGAGCGTGTCGTGCACCTCGGTGCCCAGGCGGGCGTGCGTTACAGCATGGAAGCGCCCTTCGCCTACGCCGACAGTAATCTTCTCGGCATGATGTGCGTGCTCGAGGGCTGCCGGCAATCGAAGGTGCAACATCTCGTTTACGCCTCGACGAGCTCGGTCTATGGCGCCAACACGAAGATGCCATTCAGCGTGCATCACAACGTCGACCATCCGCTCTCGCTCTATGCCGCGACGAAAAAGGCCAATGAGCTCATGGCGCACAGCTATGCGAGCCTCTACGGGCTGCCAGTTACGGGATTGCGGTTCTTCACGGTCTACGGGCCCTGCGGACGGCCCGATATGGCGCTCTTCAAGTTCACCGAGGCCATTCTTGCGGGCAAGCCGATCGATGTATTCAATTATGGCCACCACAAGCGGGACTTCACCTATATCGACGACATCGTCCACGGCATCGTTGGCGCGCTGGACCGCATTGCGGCGCCGAACCGCGACTGGAACAGCGACGATCCAGATCCCGCGACGAGCAAGGCGCCTTATCGGATCTACAATATCGGCAATCAGCGGCCGATCGAACTGTTGCGTTACATCGAGGTGCTCGAGAACTGCCTCGGCAAGAAGGCGGAGAAGAATCTCCTGCCAATGCAGCCTGGCGATGTCCCAGACACGTGGGCTGACGTCGAGGACTTGGTCGTCGATGTCGGCTACCGCCCGGAGACGTCGATCGAGGAGGGCATCCGCAATTTCGTCGACTGGTACCTGCTGCACTATCACCACCGCTAGATCGCGCACGAGGCGTTCGCGCAAGCACACCGACTCGTTGCGATAGAATCCGGCCATGCCGAGCGCCCCGAGCAAGCAATGACCGACTCCTACGGCCCCCACACTGAGACGTGGAGGGCGCTCAAGCGCGAAGCCCGGAATATCGGCCGCATTGCCGACCTGTTTGCCGCGGACCCCGACCGCTTCGAGCGCTTGTCGGCTGAGGCAGAGGGTCTGCTGCTTGATTTTTCGCGTCAGCGGCTCGACGCCGCCGCGCTGGCGGGACTGATCGAGCTTGCGCGTGATACCGGCGTGCAGCGCTGGATCCAGCGCATGTTTGCCGGCGAGCGGATCAACAACACCGAGAATCGCGCGGCACTCCACATCGCGCTCCGCCGCCCGTCCGTGCGCCAGCTCTGCATCGACGGTGAGGACGTCATGCCGCTCGTCGAGGCCGAGCGCGCGAAGATGGGCGAACTCGCCGACGCCCTGCATGCGAGCGAGCTCCGCGGTGCAAGTGGACGTCCAATCGACACCATTGTGAATATCGGCATCGGCGGCTCGGACCTCGGCATCGCCATGGCCGTGCAGGCGCTTGCGGAGCGAATCAGACCGGGGCTCGCCGTGCATTGCGTTTCGAATATCGATGGCGTCGCGCTCTCGCACGTGCTTGCCACGGCCGATCCCGAGACAACACTCTTCGTCATCTGCTCCAAGACTTTCACGACGCTCGAGACGCTGACGAATGCATCCGCCGCACGGGAATGGCTGATCGCGCATGGCGGCCCGGCCACGATCGCAGCCCAGTGCGTCGCCGTCTCGACGAATCACAAGGCCATGGATGCCTTCGGTATCGCTCCCGACCGGCGTTTCACGATCTGGGACTGGGTGGGTGGACGCTACTCGCTCTGGTCGGCGGTTGGCCTGTCGGTCGCGCTCGGCATTGGGCGCGAGTCGTTCGCGGACCTTCTTCGCGGAGCTCACGAGATGGACGAGCATTTCGCCAACGCGCGGCTCGACAAGAACCTGCCCGTGCTGCTGGCCCTGATCGGCATCTGGAACCGAAACTTCCTCGCCATCCCCGCCCACGCCGTCCTGCCATACGACGACCACCTCGCGAGGTTTCCCGCCTATCTTCAGCAGCTCGAGATGGAGAGCAATGGCAAGTCGGTGCGACGCGACGGCGGGCCCGTCGAATGCGCAACTTGCCCGGTCATCTTTGGCGAGCCCGGGTCCAATGCCCAGCACTCGTTTTTTCAGCTCCTGCACCAGGGCACGGACATCGTCTCCGTCGACTTTCTGCTGCCGGCAAAGTCGCTCGTCGGCCGGCAGGCGGCGCAGAATCTCGCCGCGGAGAACTGCCTCGCCCAGGCGTGGGCATTCGCGGCAGGCGATCCGGCGGCCAGGCATGCAGGACAATCGCCCGACGCGCATCGGCACTACCCCGGCGACCGCCCGAGCTCGCTGATCCTCTTCGATCGGCTCGATCCTGCCACGCTCGGCAGGCTGGTCGCACTCTACGAGCACAAGGTGTTTGTTCAGGGCGTGATCTGGGACGTCAATTCCTTCGACCAGTTCGGCGTTGAGCTTGGCAAACGTCTCGCGTCGGAGTTGTCACGCGCCGGACAGGCAGGGATCGCCGATCCCGCTGTGATTGCGGGCGCGTTGGCGCAGCTTCGGAGGTTCCGCTAGGGAGGCTTTACGCCGGCCCGTTTGACGATAATTTTAAGTGAGCGGTAACGAGCTGATCCGGCACCGCGGCCTCTGCCTCGCCGCGCGTGACTCACGCCGTCTGGCCACGCAGCTGCGAGGCGGCTGAAAGGCCTCGGTCGTAGCTCTCGCAGTGCGGGTTGCGCCACGCCGATAAGCTGGTAACCTTCGGCTTTAAGGGGAGGGGGGATCTGTCCGAGCTGCGTGGCGTCATGCTCGATCGCCATCATGGGCGCATTGGCCACGAATTCGGGTCGTCCACACGGTTGTCGACTTGAGATTGCGAATGGCCGAGAGCGCTGTATGATGCGCGCCCATTGGCCGGTTGAGCGGCCAGCGGTGCGAGCAAATTCGGAAGCATTCCTAAAAAAACACATTTCCGAAGGTCGCGCGGATCGCAAATAGAACGCCCTGTTCAAACTCAACGATGCTATCGTACTGCTGTCATAACCTGCATTCGCCGCAAGGGGAGCGGCGGAAGCATTCGCCGCAAAGGGGGCAGCGGATGCATTCGCCACACGGGCGAAAGCGGAGCGAATTACATTGATGAACGCTTCAGCCGGCGCGCGTCCATACCAAGTCTGCGCGAACTGCATCATGGATACGAGTGATCCAGAGATCACGTTCGATGCCCGTGGCTGGTGTGACCATTGCCGCAATTTCTACGACGTCATCAAGCCGGCTTGGCGTCCGGGTCCTGACAGCGAGCGCGCGCTGCTCAAGATCGTCGAGCAGATCAAGCGGGACGGCCGCGGTCGCAGGCACGATTGCCTGATCGGGATCAGCGGAGGGGTGGACTCGTCGTACCTCACCTATCTGGCGAAGGCCAAGCTGGGTCTGAATCCGCTCCTCTTTCACGTGGACGGCGGATGGAATTCGCAGCAAGCCGTCAACAACATCGAGAAGCTCGTCGAGGGGCTTGGTCTCGACCTGCACACCGAGGTCGTGCACTGGGAAGAAATGAAGGATCTGCAGCTTGCGTTCCTGAAGGCAGGTGTGCCTTACGCCGACAATCCCCAGGACATTGCCTTCTTCTCGGGGCTCTACAACTTCGCAGCGGAGAACGGAATCAAATACATCCTCACCGGGGCGAATTACTCGACCGAGTCTGTCCGACAGCCGCTCGAGTGGGCTTACTGGGGGATGGATCTCAAGCACGTCCATGACATCCATAGGCGCTTCGGCGAGCGGCCGCTCAAGACATTCCCGATATCGTCCATCTTCAAGTACAAACTGTATTATCGGTTCGTGAAGGGGATCCGAGTCGTCAAGCCGCTCGATTACATCCCCTACGTCAAGGAAGATGCCGTACGCGAACTCGTCGGGAAATTTGGCTGGCAGCGTTACGCGCACAAGCATTACGAATCCCGTTGCACGCGCTTCATCGAGTCCTACTGGATGCCGGAGAAGTTTGGTTACGACAATCGGCGCCCGCATTTCTCGAGCATGATTCTCAGCGAGCAGATGACAAGAGAAGAGGCGCTCGCCAGGGTCGTCGAGAAGGCGTACAGCGAGTCTGAGATCGAGCACGATATCGAGTACTTTGCCAACAAGCTCGGGATCACTGTCGGAGAGTTTCGCCAGATCATGGCGGGCGAGAACAAGTCGTACCGTGACTACGCCAACCGTAATTGGCTCATCAGCCTCGGCAATAAGGTGCTGCAGGCGGTTGGCGTGCAGAAAATCCTGATCCGCTGAGACCGCGCCTGTGGTGGCGGAGTGCGTCTTTCGGCTCCGAAGTGGTGTATGCTGCAAGCGCAGCGCGCGATCTGAGAATAATTGGCAGAAAACAGACGCGCCTGCGATGCGGTCGCGTCCGTCCATCGCGATGTGACTCGGCAGCGCATCAAATTAGTGCCGAATTCGTGGTGGAGGGAAGTGATCACGATTGTCGATTACGGCCTAGGAAACATCGACGCTTTCCTGAACGTCTACAAGCGGCTCAATATTCCCGCACGCCGTGCGACCAGCGCCGCGGAACTCAGGGACGCAGCCCGGATCATCCTGCCCGGCGTCGGGCATTTCGACCGCGCGATGAAGCCGCTCAACGATTCGGGGATGCGCCCGGTGCTCGATGAGCTCGTGCGCCAAAGGCGTGTGCCCGTACTCGGGGTCTGCGTGGGAATGCAAATGCTTGCGCAAGGCAGTGACGAGGGTACCGAGCTTGGGCTCGGCTGGATTGACGGCAGGGTGCGCGCCTTCGCGTCATGGGAGCCTGCGCGCCATCTCCCGTCACCGCATATGGGCTGGAATGACGTTCGGCCGACGCACGGCAACCGGCTCTTTCGCCACATCGAGCAGGATATGCGCTTCTACTTCCTGCACTCGTACTACTTCGAGTGCACGCACGCGGAGGATGTCCTTGCAGTCGCCGAGTACGGCGCCGAGTTCGGTTGTGCGGTGCAGCACGAGAACGTCTACGGCGTGCAGTTTCATCCCGAGAAGAGCCACCGCTTTGGGACGCAGCTGCTGCGGAACTTCGCGGAGGCCTGAGATGCTGCGCCCCCGGATTATTCCCTGCCTGCTCCTGCATCAGGGCGGCCTTGTGAAAACGGATCGATTCGGCAACCCGAAATATGTCGGCGACCCCGTCAATGCAGTCCGGATCTTCAACGAGAAGGAGGCGGACGAGGTCATCGTCGTCGACATCGACGCCACGGTCGAAGGACGGGAGCCGAACTTCCCGTTGATCGTGCAGCTTGCGCGAGAGTGCCGCATGCCGCTCTGCTACGGCGGGGGAATCCGGACGGTGGAGCAAGCGAAGAGAATCGTAGGTTCCGGCGTCGAGAAAGTGTCCATCAGCTCAGCGTTCGTGGAGCGACCAGCGCTGGTATCGGAGATCGCGAAGGAGGTCGGCAACCAGAGTGTCGTCGTCACGCTGGATGTCCGGAAGCCGCGGTGGGGGGGTGACTACGAGGTCTGCACTCATAACGGCCGGCGCGGCACCGGACGCAGCCTGCTTGAATTCGCGGCGGAGGCGGAGGCCGCGGGTGCGGGGGAACTGCTCATTAACGCGATCGACCGGGATGGCCTGATGGCGGGCTACGACCTCGAGCTCGCCCGAGCGGCGCGCGCCGCGACCCACATTCCCCTCACTTTTCTCGGCGGCGCTGGTTCGCTCGCCGACATCGAGCAGTTAATTGCGACCTGTGGCGTGGTCGGCGCGGCCGCGGGCAGTCTGTTTGTGTTCAAGGGTGCGTACCGCGCTGTCCTCATTACCTACCCCGGTGTGCAGCAGAAGGAAGCGCTGTTGCGCGATGCGCTGGGTGCCGCAGTGCCTCCGGCATTGACGCCGGCGGCTGTGTAGCTTACAGCAAAGAAGAAACTTGTCCTGAATCAGGAGGCCGGGGATCGATCTTTGACCGCAATAGCGAAAATACTTGGCGCGAAAGCAACTCTACCGAAGGACGCGACCCAGAGAACCTTCCCTGCGAGCTTGAGCAACTTCCCAAGTCTGCCGCCGCTAAGACCGCTGCAGTACGGTGATGAATGAACGAGTTTCAGACCCGCTTTCGTCATCATTAGTTTTACAGATTTCAGCGATGGGGTTATGAGGTGGTTATGGATCAACACCCGCCCTTCCTCCATATTGCCGGGGTACTTCCGCCGCATGTACGCAGCTATGGGTGACTTTCGATAGAGCCAGTACTTGAACGCGAAGTAGTCAGCTGAAGGCATCGACACCGCAACGACGCCATCGTCACTCGTCAAGCGACCCAGATGCTTCAGTACCTTGATCGGATCAAAAACGTGCTCCAGTGTCTCGAAGGACGTGACGTACTCGAACTCACCGTCCCGGAATGGCGCAGTTTCAATTGGGCCTTGGTGAACGACGCTTGTTGCGCCCCATGTTGCGCGGCTATGTATCACTGCCGCCGGTTGCAGCTCAATACCGTTCGGAACGACTCCGGATACCTCGGCGGCTACCGTCCCGAGCGCGCCCCAAGCGCTTCCATAGTCCAGGAGCTTGTTGCCAGGCTGCGGTGGACGAACGCTCGCGATAGCCAACCAGTTCTCTGCCAGTTCCGCGGTCCGAATCCTGTCGCTTTCATCTGTTGCGGAATAGATGGTCTTGCCCACACACTCTGGGAGCTCCATGGCCTGAAGCTCATCGAGGTACTGTTCGGTGACATCGCTATCGACGTAACGTGTCCCACAAACTCGACAGCCGAGTTCGGTGTAATGTCCCTCTGGCATCCATGGGCGGACCCCATCCCACGTGGCACACGGACTTTCGGACGCTACGATGGGGTTATTTGTCGCGCCGCAGATTCTGCAGGGCCGCGAAGATACGTGACGAGCGTTCATGATTCCTAGGAATAGAGGTGTCTGTAGCAGTTTACCGCAGCACGTTCAGCCGCGAACAGCAGTTGCACTTGCAGCATTCAGCGGAGCAACCGGGTCATGTATTTTCTTCGATGTAAATCTGACGACGGGATGTGGTTACTTTTTACGTCGTCTGCTGCCTGAACTCCTCGTCGATCTCGCCTTTCAGCTCTTCGATCTGTCGCAATTCGAAATCGCTGATCACGACGCGTTGCCAGGTCGATCGTCCGTTGTGCGGTCACCTTGCAGTCGCTATTCTGCGGACCGGTCGATTTCGCACGACACCGACAGATCGAATTCAAACGGCGACTTATATCCACGTTCAGGAGACGCGACTAGCTCGCGGAGACGCTGAACTCGATATGCGACCAACTCGGCGACGATGCGGAGCTGGTGATAGTGGAGGTAGCGTCTGACAATCCCGCATCGGACGTAAGTGAGCGATTCCGAAATCGATTTCCACAGCTTCGATACTTTCTGGAGTCCGCCATCCCCTACCGCGACTCGAGTCTGTCGGAGATTGTTAGCGCGCGGGCTCACGAAGGGGAGCAGACATGAGGGGGCTGCGCGTGCTCTCCGCTCATTTGCAACAGCCTACCAGGGGTAGTCAGGGCGTATGGCGCGTCTTTTGCGCTGCTAGACTCCGCATTGGTGCATTCACCGCCGGCGCCGACTTGCTGTATATTTTCGCGAAATCTCCGGGAGCTCTCGTGCATCGAAAACAGCGTTTTGCCGTCGCCGCAAGCCTCGTCCTCGGGTGGATGCTCGCAAGTCCCCTGTGCGCGCAATTGTCGGGACCGCTCCAGGAGCAGATCCAGATCTTCAGATCCCTGCCGCCCGCGCAGCAGCAGGCGCTGATCCGGGAACTCGAACGCCAGCTGCCTCCGGAGCAGCGCGCGGCGTACCTCGATATGCTCCGGGCGGAGCAGGGGGAAGGGCCTGAGAGCGCGGAGCTACCCGAGGGTGTGGACATCGGCAACTTCGCCAGCGAATTGTCGACCAGTTTCCAGGAAATGAGTGAAATCGAGGGTGCCCGCCTCGAAGCCGGCGATACGCTCGTGATCAGGTTTGAGACGGACGAGACCACGTCGGCGGAGGGCGAGTTTCTGGAACGAATCAGGGACGGCAATCCCTACGTGCTGGACAATGCAGGGCGTTTGTTGCTTCCGGGTGTTCCGGCGATCGCCCTCGCGGGCCTCAATATCGAACAGGCAATGATTCGCGTGCGGGCCGAACGGTCGCTGCGAACGGAAATACCCGTGCTCACCCATCTCCCCCTCGAACCCGTAGGCACGGCAGCGCTCGAGCCCTTCGGGCACGAAGTTTTCCAGTACTCGCGGTCAACCTTCTTTGCGCCGGACACCGACGTCAACGTGACAGCCGACTACGTGGTCGGCCCCGGCGACTCGCTCACCATTCTCCTCACCGGCGATCGGAACATCCAGCATTCCCTCGATGTGCAGCGCGACGGCACGATCAATTTCCCCGAGATCGGCTCGTTCAACGTCACCGGACTTACGTTCCCCGAAGTGCGTAATCTCATCAATGAGCGCGTCAACGAGCAGATGATTGGCGTGCGCGCGAGCACGACGCTTGGCGAGCTGCGCTCCATTCGCGTATATGTCCTCGGCGAGGTTCGAAGGCCAGGCTCGTTCACGGTCAACAGCCTGTCGAAGATGGCCCACGCCCTGCTCGCGAGCGGCGGAGTCACGGAAATCGGCACGTTACGTCGTATCGAGCTCAAGCGCGAAGGCGTCACTGTAGCGACGCTCGACCTCTACGACATCCTGCTGCGCGGCGACATGAGCGGCAACGAGCGCCTTCAGCCCGAGGACACGATTTTCGTGCCGACAATCGGTTCGACAGTAGCCGTCGACGGCGAGGTGCGGCGCCCCGCAATCTACGAGCTGCGTGACGGCGAAAGCGTGGCCGATCTGATCGAGCTTGCCGGCGGCCTCCGCGCCAGCGCCGATCCCGGCGAGATCCGTCTCGAGCGCATCGTGCCCGGGAGTGGCGTGTCAGTCGTCGACGTCAATCTGGACGCGGTCGCCGGCGGCGGCATGGCGCTTCGCGACGGCGACGTGCTCCGCGTGGCGGGCAATCTCGACCAGCTCGAGGACAGTGTGCGGCTCGTCGGCAATGTCCAGCGTGAGGGACTCTATCAGTGGCGCGAGGGCATGACCGTCAGCGATCTCCTGCCGGGACCCGAGCTCGTGCGACCGCAATCGGATTTGCGCTATGTGCTGATCCGCCGCGAGCCGACGGCGAACGTGGAGGTCGAGGCCCTGTCGGTGGACCTCGAAGCTGTCTGGGCAGGCCGGTTGGGTGCCGCGGACCTCGCATTGATGCCCCGCGACATCGTCCACGTGTTTCATCTCGAAACGGGGCGCCAGCAGTACGTGGGACCGATCGTCGAGGAGATCGAGGCGCAGGTGGGGCCGGGTGAGCCGATGCCGGTTGTGCGTGTCGGCGGCAGGGTCCGCGCCGAAGGCGAGTACCCGCTGGAACCCGGTATGCGGCTCAGCGACCTGCTGCGTGCGGGCGGGGGTCTCACCGATGCAGCCTACGCCGTCGAAGCAGAGCTGACGCGTTATCAGGTCGTCGACGGCGCGTATCGTCAGGCGGAGCTTCTGACGGTGGATCTCGCGGCCGTGCGGGCCGGCACTTCAGCTGCTGACATCGCCCTGTCGCCGTACGATTACCTGACGATCCGCCAGATTTCCGGCTGGGACGAGCAAGCCGTGGTCACGCTCGTCGGCGAGTTCACGTTTCCCGGCGACTATCCGATCCGGCCCGGCGAAACGATGACGTCTGTGCTTGCCCGCGCCGGGGGGTTGACTGAGTTCGCGTTCGCGGAAGGCAGCGTGTTCACGCGCGTCGAGGCCGCCGAGCGCGAGCGGGCGCAATACGAAACCATGGCGCGGCGAGTCGAGGCCGAGCTTGCAGCGCTGGCCTTGTCCGAGGAAGGAGCGAGCGACACGCTGGAGACGGGGCAGGCGGTGTTGGCCCAGATACGCGACACGGACGTTTCCGGCCGCACGGTCATCCGTCTTGATGAGATCGTCACGGGTCGAGCCGAGACGTCAATCGAGATGCGCAACGGCGATATGCTCTACGTCCCGAAGGCCAACCAGGAAGTCACCGTCATCGGCGAGGTGCAGTACCCGACGACTCATATTTTTGCTGCTGATCTCGACCGTGACGGCTACATAGGGCGTAGCGGGGGGCTGACCAGGCGCGCTGACCAGGGCCGTATCTATATCGTTCGTGCAAACGGCGAGGTCGTCGCGGACAGTGGCGAGCGCTGGTTCCGCAGGGACGCGGGGTTCGAAGTCAGACCCGGCGACACAATAGTGGCGCCGCTCGACGTGACTCGCATGAGACCGCTGACGCTGTGGACGAGCGTGACGCAGATCATGTACAACATGGCCATTGCGGCAGCGGCGGTGAACTCGTTCTAAAGCGCCTTGGTGGATGCCCCGCGATACAAGCGACGAATCGCTCCGACTACTATGCCAAGTAGTATTCCCAGAACACAGCCCATGCCAATTGTTACAACCGGTCGCGGTTTGAACGGCTCTTCCGACGCGACTGCAGGATCGACAATCGAAAAAGCGTACTCGCTGCGGACGCTTGCAAGCATCAGATTCTGCATCTCGGCCTCAATCAGGTTGTAGACTGCGCGCTGCATGTCCACCACTGAGGTTTTTCGAACTTCCTCGTTTAGGTACTCCATGTTTTTTCTCGCGTTGCTCAGGGCGCGCTCCCGCAATACTTCGTTGGCGAGAGAAACGTATCGATTGGCCCACTCAGCTGCGACGACGGGGTCGATCCAATCGATCCGTACGGTCACGATGTTGTCGTTTTGGTCATAACCCACTGTCATCACGGATGTTCGAAACAGCTCCACGGCATCCCACAATGTCTGGTCCGGGTCCTCGTCAGTCAATTGCGGCAAGACGTCTCCATGCTGAATGAACAGCTCGGCAAGGTGGCGCGATCTCAGGACCGCCAGGGCCTCCTGCTCAGCTCCTCTGGCCGCGTTCAGGTTGATCCCGACGACCGAGGCCAGGCCGCCGAGTTGCGATGTGAGGTTCGAGTTATTGCTGTTCTGGGACTGCCTGACTGGGGTCGTGACTACTTGAGAGCGATAGACGGGCGTCGTGATCAAGGCCGCTACGCCGCCAAGCAGGCCACCGAGCACAACGGTCACGGCTATCAGAACCTTGCTTGCGATCAAGAATTGCCATACCGCCAGGATTTCGACTTCGCCGCTGTATACTGAAGGATCTTTTTGATCTGTCATTGTCCGGACGCCTTTATATAACCCGATTCTGTTGCCGTTGAAGGCGCGAGTGATTGCGTGATTTTAGCCTTTGAACTTCAGCGCAACATACTGCTCGATCTCGGAATGAGCAATCCGTTGGCTGGCAATTGGTATATCCATTGCCAGAGGGTTGATGGTAGTGCATGAAGTTGCTCAGACACATCAGCGCAGTCCTGTTTCTTTGCTCGATCATGACCTTTCCGCGATCGTTTGTTTGGCTAAAGCTCACGTGTCTCGGAATCTTTCTGCTCGTTCACGTCGTAGGCTACCGTTGGAGAGGCGGTTACCAGCTGCATCCACGGATTCTCATCTTTTACAGTTGCGTGGCCATCGGCGGACTGACGTGGTCGCTCGTCGGCATGGCGGGCGCCGGGGAACCGCAAGGCATCTATGAAACCTTGCGGCTCTACGTCGGATGGAGCATGGCGTATACGGTCATTTTGACCCTGCTCCGCAGCGAGGATGGCCTGCAATATTTGCATTCCGCCATCGTTATCTCCGGCCTGTTGATCTTCACGATCAATGGAGTTGGTTTGCTCGATCAAATAGTAGGCTTGGAACTCCTGCCTCAAGAAGTTTACAAAGAACTGGTACTGAATATCGGATTCCATTTGGGATACGTGCAGTTGACGTCCCACAATATCGGTTCGCTCTTGTTCATTGCGCCGTACCTCATCGCAAGCCAGTGCTGCAAGAGCATGCAAGGACTGAACGGCAAGCTGACGAAGCTGTCCTTCGTGGCATCCATCCTGATGTCCATATTGTCCGGACGTCGCGCGCTTTGGCTTTGTATCTTGCTAACCCCTCTTGTCATAGGGGCAATCGCAATCCTGTCGGGCAGTTGGCGAGAAATCAAACCATCCGCACGAAAGCTGATTGTGGTGCTTGCCTGCGGCACCCTTGTCGCCGCAACGTATCTGGTTACCGCTCGGGTCCAGCCCGGAGAGACTGGAATCGTCACTCTCGATTACGTAGTTTCCGCATTCTCTGCCGAAGATCAGCGCACGATACAAAGCGGATATCTGATATCGGGGTTCACGGATCAGCCACTCCTTGGGTCGGGATTTGGTGCTTATGCCGGTTATCTCCGAAATGCCTTCCGACCATGGCTCTATGAACTCACCTATGTGCAACTGCTATTCAATTCCGGACTCGCAGGAGTCCTGTATTGGACAGCTCTCGCTGGAATTTATTTTCTTCTCGCATTCCAGGTAATCCGGGCGAACAGAGGACACAGTGGTCAACCGCTATGCTTGATCGCCGGAGTTTGCGGTTTTCTGATGGGGGCGTACTCCAATCCGTACCTGGCCTCTTTCGATTTTCTGATCTTCGTTGCGATGCTTCCCTTCGTGGCGTCCTTGCCCCACGCGATTCGGCGTGCGCCGGAGGTGAGAGGCGTATCCGTCAAGGATTCGATTGATAGTTTCCGGGCCCAATCGAGGCCGAAACCCTCTACGACTCGGGGCGTATCGACTCCAGCATCGGTAAAGGAAACAGCAGATTTCGTCCCCTGAGACTCGAAAGCTTTTCGAAGAAGTACCTGAAATGCCAGGGGAGGACCATCAGATAGTCCGGATTGGTACTCAGAAGGTCGGCTTCCGGGACAATCGGAATGAGCGAGCCGGGAGTAAAGCAGCCAAACTTCGTTTCATTGACCTCGCCAATCTGCGTGATTCGCCGGTCGTCAAGGCCGCAATACTGAAGGATGACGTTTCCTTTGGTTGAGGCACCAAGCGCGCCAATGGTCTTTCCGGCTTGAATTGCCGAATCCATGAAGCCTACGAGCTTTTCGCGACTTGCCTGTGAACGCGCAGCGAATTCCAAATATGGCTGCAGAGAATCCAGGCCGAGCCGACGCTCCGAGTCGAGGAGGTTCTCGATCGACCTTGCGCGTTCAGCTTGCCGCGAACCGGTCTTTGCTGCCACTACAGAAAAGCTGCCGCCATTCACGTCATTGAATTCGACGTCGACGATCGTAAACCCTACGCGTTCCGCCATCCATTTGACTTGTTTCAGTCCGTAGTACTCGAGGTGCTCGTGACACACAGTGTCATACGAGTTCTGCTTGAGCATGGTCGGCATGTAACTCTGCTCGAATACCCAGACACCCTCGTCGTCGAGTGAGTCGAAGACGTCCTGCATGAACGTTAGGGGCTCCTCCAGATCATAAAACATGGAGAAGGCTGTAATTACGGTGGCCTTCTTGTTGCCATACGTATCACGTACGCGCTTTGCCGTGAAGAAATCAGATATCAATTTGATGTGGGCAGGATAGTAGTGACCAAATTTGATCCCTGTGGGATCGATGCCAACGAGATGCCCAACGGTTCTGGGATAGGCCTGGAGTGTCGTACTGTCATTGCTGCCGATGTCGATAACCAGCGAGTCGGCTGACAGCTGAACTCTTGGCAGGATCGCCCGCACCTTTCCGTGTAGGTGATCGATCATGCTCTGGTTCAGACCGGAGCGATAGCCGTAGTTGAGGCCGTACATTTCGCTCAAGTCGTACGAATGCTGCAATTGAAGCAGGCCGCAAGCGTCATCACCCATGCACTTCACGAGTCGTAGCGGTCCGCTCGTGACCGACTGCGTTCTTGTTTGCGGAAATACGCCCGTTAGCGCTTGAACGCCGAGGTCGAGGATTTCAACAAGGTGCCTGTTGCCGCAGATGCGGCACTGATCGATGGATTTGTACATGCTGTACAGGTTACTACGGGTTGCCGAATATGACCGAATCGGTCGAGTGGGGGTCAGACTAATTCCAGGATCCGGTGAGAAGGAGTCGTTTCAGCCCGACAAGCACTCTCAGCGGCGCAACGGGAATACGCGCTATCCAGATCCCTGGGAGAAACGACCAGCGCGATTTCAGAGTCGGCGCGATGATGGCTTGATATTGCGCCATCGAATATCCGCCAAGAAATCGAAATGCAACCAGTTTTCTAATGTCGCGCCACGGTTCGCGGGACACGACCTTGCGCTTCGCTTCCTCTGAAAACATGAAAGACCACACCAACTCCGGCCAATTGACGTTCCAGATTACAAATGAACGACTTGACCATAGCGCGTTTCCGAAACGTATGCGAACCAGCGGCTTTGCGACGACGATGATCTGTCTCTCGAACGGCCGTTGAAATAACACTCCGACATGGATGAATCCGGACCCCACATAAGGCTGCTTGGCTCTTTCCAGCCATTCAGATCGCTTGATGATGATGGCGCCTACAAACGAGAGGTGATCACACGTGTCGACGAAAAAGTCTTCGAAGTCGCCTGTTTCATAGACACGATCGGCTCGCAGAGGCAGCCTGCGTTCGTGCCAGAGGCGAGAGAAGTCCGCATTCCGAACTTCCGCGTCAACAATCACCAAATCAGCCCCAGTGGCGATCTTGTCGAGGACGGCAGCGACAGCTCCCGGAAGAAGCAAGTCGTCATCGGTCATTAACCAGCAGTATTCACCTCGCGCGATTTCCACGGCATGGTTGCAATCGAGATCGAAGCCTGAATTCGACGGCTTTCCTTGTTGGGTCTCGGAAGTGGGAGACCGTACATAGCGCAATCGTGAAAACTTTCGCGAATACGATTCGAGAACGGCGTCGGTGTTGTCTCTGGATCCGCCGTCGACAATGACGATCTCGGTTTCGTCTGTTGCCTGCGAAATGATGCTTTCCAGTGTCGCTCCTATGAAAGGAGCGCGATTCAGTGTTGGAATGCAGATTGAAAGTTTCATGTGCCCAGATCAGATCTGGTTTGTCCGTCTCGCGCGATTCTCAAATCGAGATGGCCGATTCTGTAGCCGTCCCTTGCCTCAGAGAATCGATAGCCCAGACTTTCATACAGTGCGGCCGCCTTCGTGTTATCGACTGCGACTCTCAGCCTGACTGACGAACAATTGCGGCGTTTGGCCGCAGTATGCAGAAATGTCATCATGAAGCTGCCTAAACCGGAACCCCGCGCCTGGGGGTGCACGGCAATCCCCAAACTGGGAATTGCGTATCCCTCGTCCCAGCCTCTGAGCATCCCGTAGGCCAAGATGCGATCCGATTCACTCAGCAAGTAATACAAATCGTCACCTTTGTAGCGCACCAGCGTCGACACGTATTCCGGTGTGAAGGGATGTGGTTGGAAGTGATCCCTATCGCCAGCGTCGATCAGCGCCCGAAGGAAATCCAGCAGGGCCGCTTCCCATGCAACGTCCAGCTGGCGAATTTCGATTGCACTGCCTGGCTCTCTGCGCAGAGAACTCATCGTTTCAGTCCGCGCAATGCGCCGGCGACGATCTCGATCTGCTCATGAGTGATCGATGGAAATGACGGTAACGAAATCGCTGACGCTGCAATACCTTCGCTAACCGGGAGGTCAGGGGCGTCATACAGATGGCGCATCTGGCTCGCGGAGTAGAATCCCGGTCTTGTTTCAATTCCCATTGCACTGAGTTCCAGCATGACGCGATCCCTGCCCTGCGGAAACGCAGAGGCGTCCAAACGGAGCGCGATTGCCCAAACTGTAGGTTCTACTTCGGGCGCAAAATGCTGCAATGTGATTCCTTGCAGGTTTTCCAGCGCGGCAACGTAGCGCTGATACATTAGCTTGCGAGATTCGATGATCCTTTCAATGTGCTCGAATTGGGCGCACCCCATTGCAGCCTGCATGTTGGTTAGTCGGAAGTTGTGGCCTCGAACGTCGTGCCAATAGCGACGGCCAGCGACACCGTGGGAGCGAAACAATTTCATTCGCTCCGCCAGCGCTTCATCCGGCGTTGAGACGAGGCCACCCTCTCCTGTCGTAATCGTCTTCGTCGCATGCAGGCTAAAGGTATTTAGAGTTCCCATCGAACCGGCGATCTTGCCTTTATATCGAGAGCCGATTGCCTCGGCGGTGTCCTCGATTACCAGGACACGATTCGCGATCGCAACCGCGCCGATGGAGTCTAGGTCGCAAACGTTTCCATAGGTATGCACAGGCACGATTGCCTTCGTCCGCTTAGTCACTTTTGCTTCGACATCATCCGCGCGCATGCACCAGGTCAGAGGGTCGACGTCGGCGAATACCGGTCGCGCACCCATGTGCATTGCCACGTTGGCGGCCGCCATGAATCCAAACCCGGGAACGATGATTTCGTCGCCGGGGCGGATGTCCATCCCGAGGCAAGCGAGGTGTAGAGCCGTCGTTCCATTCGAGACCGCAAGGCACCCGATTCCACCCAGATATCGGCTGAAATGCTCTTCCAATCGCGTAACGTAAGGACCGCCCGAGATCCAGGTCGACGAAATGGCGTCATTCACGTACTCGCGCTCGCGACCCCAGAATTCAGCTTTCGCCCAGGGAATGGAATCTGTAGTCATGATCAATACTTCCGCGATCAGGAAATGGCCGGGGCAGCGACAGGCTTGACAAAAAGCAGTCCGACGACACCCATGCCGGGCAGTTGCGATATGGACTCGTACACTCGAAAGTTCCTGCCCATCATGAAAGGTTCGCGCCAGGTGGGATAGGGTTCGCCCGACATCTTTTCCCTGACGTTAGCAGCATATGTTCCAGCGACCTTTTCGCCGTAGATCGCAGTCTCTTGCGGAGGCCCCGTAACGCAAAAAATGCGGCTTTGAAGCAAGCCATCGTCATAGAAGCGTTGCCAGAATACGAACCCGTCGGCGCCCTTTCCCAACAATTCGTATTCGTCCCTGTCCACAAACTCCGCGGACGCTATTTGCGCGCAAGGCACCGTCAATACCAATTGACCCCCGGGTTTGAGCAACGCCCACATCTTCCGGATCGCCGCAGTGTCGTTCGGGATGTGCTCGACAACTGACAGGCTCGAGATCAGATCGAAGGACTCATCCTCGAAAGAGGTCTCGACGATGACCTTGTCGACGAATTGACAGCGCTCCGAGACTCGCAATTCGCGCGCCATCTGTCTTGTTGTTGGCAGGTCCTTCCGATCTGGGTTGAGCAATACAGCTTCGATTCGCGACTTGTTTTCGATGAACAACAGAGGCAATAGGCGCGGCGATGAGACATCCAGATATCTCCCTTGGTTCGTTGAGCGGAGGCATCGCCATGCGAAATCAAACTCGAAGTAGCGAAGAGAGTCCATCGGCTGGACTATCAGTTCGTAAGTCCTCCAAAACCGATCTCGTTTCGAATCGCCGAGCATTACTTTTCCGGCAACCCAGAGGCAGCGCCGGCGGAAGTGCATTCCGGGCGTATTGACTATGTAGGCCAGCAGCCAGTAGATCGGAAAGAGCGCAAGACCTCGCGCCGCATGTAGTACAAATCGCAATGCATTCCGCCTCGATCGTGGCGTAGACCAGCGAAGATAGGTCTTGGGAAGCTGTGAATCGTTCATCGGGATGCGGATGCAGGGCTATGCCGGCCGTGAGCGGGCAAATACCCGCACAGCGCGATGTCTAACTTCTGGCAGCGTTATCCCCGCTGTCAGGGTTGCAAGGAAACCAAACAACAGGAAGAACGGCACTGGATACCTCTGCAATTTGTCGCCGAGGAAAAGCCAAGCTATCAATACTGATGCCGCTGCCGCTGTCCAGGGTACAAGTGTATCGACGAGCATCCAGCGTCGGGTCTCGCCTTTCAGGAGTCGGCGGTGCGTCAGCGGTACTGTAATCACGAACGTCGCGACACCGAGCAAGAGCCAGGCGCTGGCCGTGCCGACGCCGCCAAACTTCTGTGCGCTATAGATTATCGACGGCACGAGCAAGACTAACATCGCGAACCCCATGCCAAGGTCCAATCGCGTCCATCCATAGGAAAGCCTGAGCGCGTGGGGCAAATGAAGCACTCCATTCAACGCAGTACCGGCGACCAGCAATGGGGCCGCCGCACCCGCTTGATCAGCAGCAGTCTCGTTGCCCGTCCACAAAAGAATGAGTTCGGGTGAGAATCCACAAAGCACAACCAGCAATGGCGCGAGTGTAAACGCCATTGCCTGCGACCCAAGGTGATACAGCCTTCTGACGCCGACGTCGTCTCCTACGGCGACGAGAGCCGTCATCCTGGGGTAGATAGCGGTAAAAATGGGCACGATACACAGTTGCAGGGCGCCCGCAACGGTACCCGCCAGAATGTAATACCCAAACTCTTCGAGGCTCAGCAAATTGCTGAGTAGCACCTTGTCCGTCTGTGTGAGCAAGAGCGAGAAAAGCGCGATCCCGGTCATCCCTCCAGCAAACGGCAGAAGTTCGCGAAGCAAATTCAGTTTGAACTGAGGCGTACGCGTGCCCTTGGGCAGAGCCAGCCATAGCGCAATTGCAACTGCGACCACCTGGCACGCACTCACAACCAGCTGCCAGACGAAAAACGCAGTGATCGTCGGCGACACGAATTCCAGAATGAGTACGCTACCTGCAGTGCTCGCCGTTACGGACACGATCTTTATCACGTTCATGCGAACTTGGCGCTCTAACCCGATCAGCCCGCCTTGGTAAAGACTCAACGGCCATTGCAATGCAAACACGCAACCCATGATGATTAACGAGTCGCGCACTGTTGCCTGAGACAGCGATGACGGCTGAACCCAGTTGTTGGAAATCCAATCGGCGGAAAAACAAATCGCGACGGCAGCCGCGATTCCAATCAGCCAGTAGCCGCCCTCGATCGTGCGGACGAGATCACGCGCCGTATTCGGGAGGTCGGGACGAGCAGTGAGTCGCGCCAATTCACGATTCAAGGCAGAGCTCAGGCCGAGGCCGAAAATCTGGAGGGACATATATAGCGTGGCATAGAAGCCTACCAAGCCGTACGCTTCGGCACCCAGTATTCTCAAGTAAATCGGAATGCAAACAATCTGCGCGACTGCTGACCAAGTGGCACTAGCGACATTCGCTGCAATGTTGAGTCGGACTGAACTCACCTTTTCAGTGACCTATTGGCATTGCCGAGGACACTCAGGTTCCGGCAAGTGCGGCAGCATTTGCTTGATTTCAACCCTATGGCACGCGCGATCCCGCTAGCGTCGAGCCTGGAGACTCGGAGGTCTTCTTCTGCAAGCCCGAAGAAATTTAAGTGAGTCGAACGTCGCCTGTCGCGCAACAGAGTATTCGACGCTGATCGGTGGTTCATGGCTGAAGGGAATTCTGTTGCATGTGTAGATTACCATACGGTCTGCGACGATCGTGGTTCGTGGCGGGTCAACTATAGGCACGCAACCGTGCGCGGAACTTCGTCCTTTCGCGCGTCCCGTGCCACCCATAGGACAGACTTGGAACTGCGAGTAGAGGTAGGTCTTGGGACTCAATATTCTAGCCGTAGTTGTCAGCTACAACGGCCATCACAAGACCGTGCGAACCGTTGAGGCGCTCATCGGGCGTGTTGAGCGCGTGCTTGTGATCGACAACGCGTCGGACAGGAGTTCAATCGCTCTTCTCAAATCCCTGGAGGGACGTGAGAGCGTGTCGTTGCAGTTTCTGGATCGGAACACGGGGATCGGCTTCGCGCTCAATCTTGCAGTTGGGGTCGCACGTGAGCAAGGTTTCGACTGGTTGCTCACGATGGACCAGGACAGCCTGGCAGATGGATCCATGATCGATGAGTTCGAGGCCGCTCTGACTCGAAATCCAGGCTGGGCATGCCTTACGCCGACGCTCGTGCTCGGGGGGGGGCGGCGCAACCTGTCCGAGTCCGACGAGCCCGTCAGTTACGCGATAACTTCAGGAAATCTCATACGAATGGATGTCTTCGATAAAGCGGGGGCGTATGACGAAGGAATGTTCATCGACCAGATCGATTTCGATTTCTCATTGCGAGTGCGCAGGGCAGGATTCGGGATATTTCGTGTCGCCAACGCGATTCTGACGCACGAGCTCGGTGATGCGGAAGTGCCTCGAAGCACTCTGGGGAAGTTTCACACCTTTCACACACCCCTCAGACGGTATTACAGTTATCGAAATTACCTTTCACTGGCAAAGCGGCATGTGCGCAAGTTCCCCGTGTTCATAGTCAAGCTCGGCCTGATCCACATGCTTCAACTTGTAACCATCACAATCTATGGGCACGAACGCGCCCGCAGTCTGCTCTTCATTTGGCGCGGTGTGCTCGATTTCTTCCTCGGTCGCACCGGCCCCTACAACGAGGCGCGCTAGCTGCCGGCTAGTGCAGATCAGGAAGAATGCGGCTGGGATTTGTCATGACGAATTTCAATGGCGCCTCGTTGACACGAGGTGCCGTTGAATCATTGGCGACATCTCCACATTGGACTCAATGTGAAATCGTAATCGTAGATAACCACTCTGATACACAAGATGTCGATCAGCTCGAGCAGCTGAAACAGGAATATCCGCGGATTCACGTCGTCTGGAACGATGTTAACGCGGGCTACTTTCCTGGTCTCAATGTAGGCATCAGTTACATACGTGCACGCTTTCCGGAATTGAACACGATCGTTGTGGGCAATAACGATTTGGTGTTTCCCAGCGACTTCGTCGATTCCATCCGGGAAAATGCCGGACTATTGGCGCAGCATTGGGTGATTTCACCTGATCTCATCACGTTAGACGGCGTACATCAAAATCCGCACGTTATTAACGGGATAAGCAAGCCACGAAAGCTTATCT